>JAABUK010000022.1_pt1 | contig 340702 bp, 225 predicted proteins | sample 5559141 | NCBI WGS metagenome assembly JAABUK01 (sample SAMN10711869, study PRJNA513367) | rock metagenome | isolation source: Antarctica rocks | place: Antarctica: Victoria Land, Pudding Butte nord | collected 2016-01-03 | reverse complement strand
CGAGCCTGAGCGGGCCTGAGCGGGCCTGAGAATTCTTACCTAGCTCTGAGCTATTTTAGCGCTCGCGAGCGGGCCTGAGCGCTCCGAGCAAACCAGGATTCTCAGAGTCGCTTGCACTTTTGTAGATATTTAACTCTTACTTTCTTTTAAAGTAAAAGGCGCTAATAAATATTAATAATACTTTATTAAAGTATACTCTTTATAATTCTTATAGCGCGAGTACTTATATTATATATTATTAATATATAATTAATATATAAAGAATTCCGCCCGGCTTTACTCGATAAGTTTAGTAGTAAAGGAAAAAAGATATTATCGTTAAATAATAATATCGTTAGGTATTTAAAGGATAATAAATAAAAGAGTAAGGTTTTTATTAATACGGGCGCGTTTTACTAGCCGGGCGTAATTTATAATAAAGACGATAATAATAAAGGCGATAATAACGTTTTTAAATTTATAAAAAGACTCTATAACGATAATAATATCGGTAGTATTAATAATAATTACGTTAATATATAGGGAGGGAGGTAGAAAGGGTAGAAACTAGCGACGGCGATATATATAAGAAAATAGGAATACGACGGTCGTAATATTTTATTTTTAATTAAATTTAGAAGATTAATTTATTTATTTACTCCTTACGTCTCTAATTTCTACTATTATAAAATAGTACTAGGGAGCGGAGATCACCGGACGGGGGCTATATTAACAATCTAGTACTAGCTACAGTAGTACCGCTCGAGGACAGAAGGTCCCAACAATACAATACGCAAACTTCCCATTCCATAAGGATTGAGCCTGCACTGCAGCATACAACCTACTATTCCAACCCTCGCAATTTAGTCCATCTCATTGTTTGGCTAAGACCAGTCCAAACATGGTACCTCCTACTGCACGCTGCACAACCTGAACGACTATGTACCAGTGTGCTTCACCTGCAGTAACCTGGGCGGTTAGAGAGCAATGAAGGTTGCACAAGCTCTGATTGGTTGTGATTCTAGTGTGTAACGGGGCACTTGCGCAATTTATAGTTCCCCTACTAGCGTCGGCGGCTACACGGTGGCACGGGTGGGCTTTGTCCCAGAAGTGTGGATGTTGTTGCTGCTTTTAGCGGGAGCTGACTGGTTCGGCTTTTTGGCCTGGCGTGGGTGCCTGCAGCCGGTTCGCTATTGGCTTGCAGATGCGATGGTCTATTTTGCAGATGTGTGGAGGAGATGCGTGATCTGGTCATGCAATGCAATGCAGATGCAAGGGAGATCCAAGATTGATTGGTGGATGGTAGAAGGTTGATTGGTTGATAGCTTCAGATGGCAGACAGAAACAACAACAAACACAACAGAAGTGGTATCTCGGCGCAAAATTCGCTTGCCTACTCCAGCTGAGCGCCCCCTTCGCCTTGTCTGCTCCAAAACGCCCGATGTAAACAAAGCAATTGCAAATGATTCAATCCCGGGGCAAATATTGCCCTTCCCTGATTTTCAGTCCTCGGAGCAAATCCCAATAAGTCCGTAACAGTCGTCCCTCCCATGTCGAGTAGATTGCGTCAAGCAGATGGAGTGTGGCGCTTTGGCCGTTGTGCGCCGAGCAGCATTAGGTCGTAACGGAATGGTAGTAGATAGGTCTTGGTGGTTGTAAAGTAGGCGTATCCAAAAGTTTGAATTAGAATTGAAAAGTAAATGAGTGTCGAAGCAGATAATCAAATCTACTCCAATCGCCTCTTCTTCCCCTTCGGCGCAGGATCGAGCGGCGTCACTGGCGTCCTCGTGTATGTGACCGTCTTTGTGATTACCTGCCTCACACTGACAGGCCTGTGCGTGCCAGATCGTGGTGCTTCGTAGTATCTTGTCTTCCCATCGACGACCCAATCTGCAGGAGAGAACGGTGACCGCATGGAGCTGCTGAGCGCTGAGCTTTTGGGAGAGTCGGTTGGGGACCAAGCTGGTGACTGAGGAATGCGGAGTCTTCGTAGAGCTGTAGGAGTGCGGGCGGAGTTCGGTGGGCGCATGTAGGGTGATGGAGGGACCATAGGTGCGGAGGAGGCTTTCAGGCTGTCATGGCTACTACACATACAGCTTGCGGCTGATGAAGGCTGCGTGACGGGAGTGGATTTGCCAGAGATGCGGTCGAAGATTGGCGAACGGCCCGTGGAGGGGGTGGAGATGGCGGGGGAGAGAGCTTTGAGGAATTCGGTGTAGGCTTGTGGAGGGGTTATGGGTGTTTTGAGGTCCTCTTCTTGCTTGATCACTTCGAGACGGCCTGGCAGTGGGCTTTTGGGTAGCTCGGAGGGTAGGGTTGCGGTTTTCGGCAGTGGGCTTTTGGGGTACTCTGATGGGAGTGTCGCCGACTTGGGTAGCGGGCTTCTTGGGTACTCAGATGGGAACGTAGCCGACTTAGGAAGAGGACTCTTGGTGATTTCTGAAGGAAGGTTCGCCATCTTGGGAGTCTTCAGAGTCAAGGCTGGTCTCGGCGATTGAGGCGAAGTGGTGCTGATGGTAGGAGTAGGAAGAGGAGGAGGAATAGACACAGAGGTCTGTGTTGCTGAAGACATAATGACCGTCGAATTGGTAGAGACCGCGCTGTCAAATGAATGACAACTCGAGCACGATCTGACGGCAACGCCTACGGCAGGCAGTGAGTGAGCCGTGGCAGCAACAGAAGAGGATGACAAGGCTCTTGACGGGCGTTACAGGCTCTTAAAAAAGATTGAAAGAGGAGTAAGAACCTACCTGGGCGGTATTGACCAGGCTAGAGGGCAGCGCTGGGGCTGCAATGAGTTGGTTGTAAGCGTGTGGTAGACCGGGCGGTTACAGCAATGTTTATGCCAAGCCTCTGTGTCTCTTCAAACACAATAACTCTCGGTGCAAGTGATGCAACCCGTTTCAAGAATAGAAATTTCTTCTAGCCGGTTGGAGTAGAGCGCTTCTGCTGGTTGCTCCCGAAATTGGGTCGAGCCACGAGGAGGCTAGTCCGCATAGGGCGTGTTTGAGCCAGGGATCGGCGTGCGACTACCTCTCGAAGCGCTGACTGTTGGCCGATGATTGGGTCTGACGATGCTGAAGGATTTCAGTAGCCTGACGATTGCTGTGATTCGGTGCCTCTTCCTTGCAGCTGATTAAGAGCTCCTGCGGCCGCTGATTCGACCACGTTCAATATCCTGCCATGGTCAGTATCACAGTCTCATTGAAGATCAACAAAGATGAAACCGTGGTGGGAATCTCTTACTGAAGACGATGGCAACTGGAAAAGGGAGAAGAGAACGAATGGGGATGAATCCAGCTGAGTGGTTGGATGTCAAAGCGAAGGACGGGATCGCAGGGTGGTAACGGCGTAGATGGGATGCTCAGCGCTAAGAATGTGACGGCACCTCCAAGCACCCTAGAGAATCCCAGCGATCTGGTAAATTCGAATTATTGAAGTTTATCCTCCCGGGACGGCTGGCTTCCTTTATATCTTGTCATGTGCCAACCAGCCGCCCAAAGAATCCTTGCCAACGCACGAAAGCGCGCGAGAAAACATTACATCCTTCTGATGCCAATACCATGACTTAGAATTTCTACGAATAGTATTGTATACTTGGATCTGAGGCTCTCAAGCTTCAGGCACGAAAGCCAGAAGGTCAGCGTCAAAGGCCAGCGAATAGTGACCTCAGCGGCTCTGCTCGAAAGTGCCATGACTCGCAGTAAACTCTGGGCAATGATTGGCTGACGTTTCGTTATATGATCCCCAACATTGGCTGTTTTAAGCTGCTTCACTACAACAAAGTCCTACGTACAGCGCTTTATCTTATTTGATCATTTGTTGAAGTCTAAATGACGCTTTCTGGTCATGTGCAGCCTATCATATCGCTCTCATCGTCCCAACACCGTGGGAGAGCTCATTATTGGAATGAATCTAGAGGCTAGATTAGCACTCTCAAGTAGAAGCTTATCATTAGCAGTCTCCCCCCGCTCGAAGCCGCCGAGTCTAGCATCTGAGCCACGTGTTCGTCATCACTCTATAGCGCTGATCAACCAGTAGATGCTAGACGCCACGACATGTCAGACGGCCTGCTATCGTAGCTGGAGGTGATTGGTGTTGGGCATTGTGGAGAGAAGTGCCAAGCGGGAGGATTGAGATGATAAAGCTTCATAGAAAAGTAGCGAAAAGTGGGAACTCGAAACGAGACAGTGGTGTTGCTTTGGCTCTGACCAGCCTATAGGTGGCTCTTCCCACGGGGAATTGCCAGCGTGACGCCTTGTTCCCGTTGATTGGCCAACTGTAACTGAGCAACCTTGAACAAAACAAATTCGTCACCTCGTATACCATTGCAGCACCGCTCTCTAGACAACAATCGTATCTCATCCACAATGAAGAGCTAGAAACTGCGAGAGAACGCATATCTCGAGGTCAAATAGCCCCCAGATAGAAGCGCTCCATAGTGGCATCGAGATAGCCAGCGACAAATAAATATGTTTTCAAGAAAGACCAGGGACGCACGAAAAGCTTGAAAGACGAGTGCACCAGTGCTAGATTTCCAAGTTGTTCGAGGAGTCTGCTGGTGCTTTTGTCAGTGGGATCTGCCATTGAATTCTGTATGATTGGGACTTCTGTGCTAGAACTCGGTGGCTAGTATCTTGCAGTAGAGGATGGCTAGGGTTGTACGAACCACGTTCTAACCAGAGCGCAGACTAGCTGTTGTGCAGCAGAAGTAATGGAATCACTGAAAAGCAGAGTGCCAGGCTTAAAGCACGAAGTGTCCTTGATTCCGCAGTGGACTAGGCATTTGAGCTTACTCTAAAGCCATGAGCTACTTGTTCGCGGCTCATCATGAGCATTGATAAGCAAGTCCTTGCTCTTCTGTGTTCCATGTGTTGTGGGTTTCAGGCTCTGTAGCCCTCGCAACTACCACTTATCCTGAGAGCTCACCGGGTGCGTATAAGTGCGTGAACATAGGTTTAGTGAAGTAGTCTTGACGCTGCGAATGATATTCAGGCCTACTTTGAGACCTATAGTTCATTGTTGCGATTTTCATAGCCGCCCAACGACGCTGCAATAATTATTCGGCTAGTCTTCTTCCACAAGCTATCCTTACCAAGAGAATGGCGATTTCAAAACGATGCTGGTTGATTTGATGGCTCTACTCGCTTGCACTAGTCATCAACAAAGCAAGCCGTGAACTCAAGAAGTCCCGATGCTTTCTGGTCAATGCCCTGACGATTGGGAAAGTAGAAAGACTCGATTGTTTCCGTCATAAGTCAGATATCATGCGTCTATTACTGGGTACTGAAATCGTGTCCTCATAATCCGCCACTGGCTCTGGCACCTTGCAGTTTATCCAATTCAGTAATCTTTCTCGAAGAGCTTTTGTATGGGTTTGGCGGCCTGTCGCAGGTTAGAAGGAGACCCACGCGTCAGATCACCACGAGAGTACTCACATCGATAAAGGTCTCTAAGTCTTTGTCTAGACTCGCGAGACCATCCTTCCGCTTCTTGTTGTCCGCCATCAAGCTTGCCTTCTGCTTCAGCAGTTCCTGCCGTTGCTGCTCTAGAGCTTCACGCTCGGAAAGTTCATGGTTGATTCTTGCGAACATGAGAGCTTTTTCATCGTCGTTAGCTTCTTCAGGGTGCTGCTCGAGGAATTCTTCGACTGGTACCAAGGGTAATCGCTGGTACTTGTGACTGAGGCCGTTCCATTAGTGTCCTGAGAAATTCTATAGCAACAGTATGGGCTCACTCGTATGATTCACATGCCGCAATCTCGCCCCTGAGATGCCTCTCCTCGTAGTACAAATTCTGAAGTTGAAGATGTAGTCTATCAATCTCTTGCCGCGCCTCCGCTGTTGTTTGCTTTGTGTTCCTCACTTTGATAATTGCATTGCGATTCAAGCCTCGCAATTGCGAGAGGTAGGAGTATAGCAGCTTCTGCTGTTTTGAGAGTCCAAGCTGGTCCTCAAGGGACGGTGTCTGCGATGCGGCAACGGCCGTTCCTTCAGAGAGTTCGATTAGGTTCATGCATTGCTGGCGGGTTTGGATGGATGTTCCGAGAACAGATTGGAGGTAGGGATCTGTGACTATATCGCTAGTCTCCATGTCAGTAACAGCTGATGGCATGATCTGCGAGGATTAAGATGATGCGAGGCTGTCAAGATTGTCCACTCATTTTCGACATATTGCTTGCATATACTAGGACGGCAATGGCATAGCGTTAAAAAGCTAGAGTGGCTTTGGGTGGCGAAAGGCTGGACCCTCGAGATGCGACCGCCTTTAATGGGCGTCCTTCATTCTCCATCCTACTGCAACACTTCATTCTTTCACGTGCAACATCCATTGTACATACTCCGGTGACTGTTTCTCATCTGATATATATTTGCCTTTTTATCGGAATCGGCTTATGGTACTTAGCAAACCCCACTTCAGTAATTGACCGAAGTTCCCCGCCATCCCAACAAACAAATACTTCAGACCGTCCGTCTCTATACAGTATACAGTCTATGCCTTCACAAACACTCCTCATGACTTGCTCTACTCCTTCCTTGACCCTGGAGACACACGATGCGCCATCACTGGCCCACACAACAGCCACAGTCTCACCTGGATCTCCTCCTAGCTCGCGGCGGCGACATTCCTCGTACCATCCATGGCGAAGGCACTCCCACGATACAGACCCTGATGCTACATTCTTGAAAGTCGATCTATTCATCTCTGAATTAGAGCGACGACTAGATTGGATAGAGAATTACGGGAATTTGAAGCTTGACGCAACGATAAACCGTGCATACTTCACACTCGACGCTGTACGAGGCTCATGTTCGCATGTCTCGGGAGAGCTGATTGGTGCTGGAAGATGGCGCGCAAAGATCCTGGTCGATACTCTGGAGAGCAGATACAATGACGCATTGCCTACGAGAGAGACGTTGGAGGCGAAAGCACAGGCTGGCATGCGATTGATGGAGGGCTTCCTGTCGGAGCTAGAAAGCCGCGCCATGGCTGTTCGCGATACTGGCATATCAGACATCATAGACGGCGGGTGGAGGATGGCAGAGGAAGGCTACGAGAAAGCCAAAGAAGTCGTGGATGAAGGAATGGAGAAGGCCCGACGAGCGAAGGCAACGCTGAGAGAAAACATCAACCATGCGATCGCAAAAGCTAAGGAGCAGCGGCTCATCACCTACGAAGATCTTCCACACCCGTGGCGCGTGAACCCCCATATCACAAAAGGCTATAGATTCTCCGAGAACAAGATCGACTGCATTAAGTCGGCGTTCAATTTCTCGAACGAGACGGTCAACATCTGGTCACATGCCATCGGATTGGTCATTGTAATCTCTATTGCTTTCTATTTCTACCCATCCTCAGTCAATTTCTCTCAATCGACCAAGACAGACGTCTTCTTCGCCGCTGCTTTCTTTTTCGCAGCCTGCAAGTGTCTAGTATGCTCGTGCATGTGGCACACAATGAGCAGTATCTCGGAGCAGACGCTGATGGAGCGTTTTGCTTGTGTCGACTATACCGGCATTTCACTTCTGATTGCTGCGTCGATTATGACGACCGAATATACCGCTTTCTACTGCGAGCCTGTCAGTCGATGGGTCTATATAGTCACCACCGCAACGCTGGGCGTGGGAGGCGTCATCCTACCTTGGCATCCTACCTTCAATCGAGCAGACATGAATTGGGCTCGCGTGGCTTTCTACGTCACCCTTGGTGCAACCGGGTTTGCTCCTGTGTTCCAATTAAGTTGGACTAGAGGTCCTGAGTGGGCATGGATGTTCTACGCCCCAATTATGAAATCCATCACCGTCTATCTCGTCGGTGCCTGCATCTATGCCGGCCAAGTAAGTTTGTCATTCAATTTTGTAAGATGGTGTTGGCTAATGTGCATTCAGGTGCCCGAAAGATGGTTGCATGGCTGGTTTGATTACGTGGGAGGGAGCCACAACATTTGGCACCTGGCGGTACTGGGCGGTATCCTGTTCCATTACCTCGCGATGCAGAGCTTCTTCTCTGTAGCCTTTGAAAGGGGGCAACAGGAGTGCAGATTCTTGGTCTTGTGATGCATTCACGGTAGTTGTCGAAAACTACCAGCTCAAGCGCTGACTGGTGGCTGCTTCTACGAGTAATTGTACATAATCACGTGAATCGAATGGATGCCCAATGATGATATAACAAGGGCGCGTGATCCGGCAGTAGTCGATCTTATACCTTTTCCAGCGGTACTCGAGCGAGGCGTCTATATTCTCGAGTCGTAGAAATGATCTGCGATATTGGGCAGCAATTGCCGCACGGACAGCCTCAACCGTCCACCTTCTGCAGGCCATCCCCAGAAACTCACACTCCGGACTCGAATACTTTACTTTTGATTCGTTGCTTCAATAGGACTGTTATAGTTGCCGAAGTAAGAGCAGATTGGGCGGGCAGCCGCGGCTTCACAACCTCGCTGTCACGGGCGTAACCCCCTCTCTATCAAAAACGTACACCATGGACAATGGCGATCAAAAGTCCAGACTCAACGCACAGCAGCGAGTCAGTAGGAAAGAACGCCCTACTATTGTACTTCCCTCCAAGCTTCCAAGCATGGCCTCGATAAGGTCCTCCAATCCAGGACTAGACTCTGCAATGACAGCGAAGGGACGCGACTATTGCTGATGAAGTACGCACTAAGAGTACAGCAAAACGCTCCGATTCGAATGTCATGAACAGTGTACACGAGTAAATGAGTCCATGCCGCAATTTGCTGTTCTACAGCTCGAGAAATGGTGAAGAAATCAGCTTCAATGATGCATCAGGATGGAGTGCTTGAATGTGCTCCACATTGAACAAACTCCCAGTGTCGATCTCCAACGCCCTATTTTTTCATAGGTGCCCAATCCAACGATAATATTGTTTCAAATTTGGAACCTTTAGCTTGACATACAGAATTCTATGGAGATGCCACCGGCCTCACTCGGACAGCCGTGAATGATCTTGATTACTGTAATACCTATAAGCTACGCTCTCCATTGGTCTCTTTTCACATTGCCGCGTTTTCTGGCGGGGTCTTGGTTGGCCACTCAGCAGTCAAATTGGCTAGGCTTGTACCCTACATAAGGTGTTGCCAGCTGACTGGCTACTCCATCAATATGCGTACCTCTACTTTGGCGGTGTGAGATTCGATCATTGCAAGTTTGGTTGGGCGTCATCTCATCTTAGATGAAGCCGATTCCGTAGAAGATCGCCATCGAGGGTCTTTTACCTCTAATGCCATCCCTGAAGTTATTGAATCAATTTTGGCCAAAGGCGGTTCTTCACATTAGCATCGGGCGTCAAGATCAGCGCTCACGCACGCGAACGCCTTCTGCGCGCATGGGAAGGATGGCTGCGTCCGAGATATAGTCGTTGAGTAGAATCGCATCTCAATATCAAGGCGCTACGTGGAACAGTATGTCTATACCCCAAAAATCCTTGAGGCTCTTGCAATGCCTACTTATTCAATTGCCTTGTTCGAGTCTCTGTCTCGGAGATGCTGATCACTCAGTCTGCTAGAATGCCACAACGAGGCGGTTACTACTCAGATCGATGGGTGGGAGCGGGACGAAGAGGAGAGAACATCTCTGTTTCTCGTGACCCATACTGCGGGCTCCCACTCAGGTCAATTGCCCTCAGCCACGACAGTCGAGATCGTGCCTGTTCACTGACAATCCTGTAGCACTACCATCCCGCATCCTGATGATCATGGCTTTGCGCCGTTTGCACCCACCGGAGAAAGTGGCACGCCGTCCCGGAATTCTCTCTACAGTCGCATGGAGGACCGTCCAAGCTCCGATGCAAGAGCGAATGATTTTCTCCAATCGATGAACCCATCGTACCGTGAATACTGGCCCGGCTCTGGCTCAGGAGACGAGTACTCCTCCGCTTTGGATCCCATTTCGGACATGCCTCCGCCAGCGGGACGACGGTCACACGATGCTCAGGACCCATTAATGAACCTCGGCCCAGGCGCCAGTAAGCTTCCTCGGGCTCCATCTACCTTCCAAGCTCCCTGCTCGCTCTCCTCCAACAGTCCTGGCTATAGATCACTCAGATCCCATGCAGGATCGATCTCTCGCTCAGGGCAACAGGATCGGCCCCAAACTTCCTCCAGCATGTCCCCATGGGCATATGACGCGAGTAGTTCCTTCTCACCGGACCGCATGGACTACACCGAAGAAAATCCTTCCAAGAGAAACACCATCACCATCCCTAGCCTCCAAGGAGATGAAAGGCGCTCCAAGAGATGCCGTGGAGGTCGCGATGAGTTTGAGGGATCCATTCAATACCTAGAAAAGCCTCGAAGAAGCTCACCGGACCACCGAGAGCGAGATCTCCCCCTTCTGCCAATTCATCTTGAGCACGGAGAACAAGACGATGTCTTGACTCAAGTGAATCGGCGTCTGTCACAGTGTGCGTTTGATTTTGTTGCCCTGTACCGCTTTCCCATTCCATTGGAGCCGAACAAGCCCGCAGTGCAGACAGCGACGGACAAGGAGTGGACCGAGTGGGCCTACCTGCTCAAGAGATTGGCTACTAAAAGGAAGATTCCATCCCATGCAGTCTACAACGGACAAATTAAGGAGTTAACGACTGTGCTGGACAATTCATTGGAGATGCGTCATGCTTCAAAGCCAAGGGAAAGGCCACTAAAGGATGACCGGAACGTCTTACAATTCATTTCCGCTGGGATACAAGTTGGAAGGATCCTTAAAGATGCTGCCGCGATGGAGTACCTCGACAAGCTTTACCAACAGACCGAGCAGGTCATTCAGGAGCGGACGGTAGCACTATCATACACTAGGTGAGCATGATGTACTAGCCAGGCGAACCTTGGAGGACTCTCCTATTGCGATGACATCATTGCTATCACAGCTCTGGACCCGTTAGGAAGGTTGAGCTTGACCTTAGCGGCTGCCGCCTGATGGGCTATTGTACTAGTCATCGCTTGCTTTGCCTACCATGGACTCTACCAGGACACACATCTACTCTCTTGCACCTTGTTCGAGCACTGGACTCCCTACACCACTGGAGACTACTCCAGAGTACAAGTTTCGGCGTCCGCCATGTTGTCTCTGGCCCCAGCATCTCCCAATGGCTGAAGTATGTCTGCACCAATGTATGGATTACGATATTCTCATTATACAAAGTTGTCTCTCTCCTTGAGCAATGTTCCTGTGATTCCGTCATTGTTGCGACTGTAGGAGTGTGATGGGGACCTTGACTGCTAGAAATTTGTGGGTTGACTTGTTGGAGTCCTCTATCCTTTAACAAGCGTCTGTTATATCTACAGCATTTCGGCCATCAATCTGAATTTTTCACACCTAGCATATATCACGGATGCATCAAAGTATTGAGTCTGGGTCATTGTCTACTGACCACCTACCGACTATCTTGCCGGATCCTTAACATAAGCACTAACAGACTTCTCTGCTTGAGCCAACAACCTAGCACTCCCCATCCAAACTCTCCATGCATCCTGATCTCCAATATACTTTCTATGTTCCCGGCAGTCTTGATGCCACTACAGAGCGCTCGACAGCTTACCGTGTACCCGGCTTGGTGTCGCATTAAGTTGCAGTTCTGGACGCCAGTACAGCCATACTTTGCACAACCGCTCTTAATTTGAGCAGCAATATGGGCTTTCGGGTATACTCTAAAGCCGTTGATTATCTAAACGCGACTCATCTTGAGGGCTGATGCGAAAATTCTTTTTCCCTTTCATATCTGTGTATTGCGAAAATCCGGCTTGCCAGGCAAGCTATCAAATCAACGACTGGCGTTTCTAGTCGTGTTCCTAGCCCCTCGAGTGCCGCTGTAATGTTATACGAGTGATAAGTCTGTTTCTCGCAAACCTTTCTTGGGAATCTATTGACCAACCAACGATGACAAGGCCTTATTTACAGCATACGAAATGGGAGTGCAGATCTCAAAACGGAAAAAGAACTTCGAAGACCTTGAGAAGCGGATGAATTGACGGTCTCCCTAGACTGAACAGCGGATTGAGAAGTGAAGTCGTGCGTAGTGATAGCCAGATCACTCTTGCTGACGAATACTGTGAAATACTCCATACCAATCACGGGATGCTTGAGAACGAGAACTCGGGCCTGCATAAGAGATTCTATCACGTCTATGGCCCTAAATTGCTGTAGCTCCGATATGGTGAGAGAACCTTTCGACTGCGTGTCTCCAATCTCCTGCGCTTCCGATTCGGTTGGAGAACTTGAGTGTCTTGGTGAGCGGTCCCGTGTATAGTTTCAAGGGCAGGCGTCATAGTGGACGGATGTATAGATCAGCAACTTCATGGGCGTCTATACGCTGGCGAATGTAAGGGCTCTCGACATCTTGGTAAGCGGTACTCTTGGCGGTTTTAGGAGATGGCATCTTGATGGGCGTTTTACGGCTGACATTTGTATCAATTCAATTTGCTTGAGACTTGTCTTCCCAACGACACTGAGGCTGCATTGAGCTACCAACATTACGAAATCATCTGAGATTGGCTTGAGCAACTCAGTAAGAATTGTAAAAAGAATGAAAATGACATGGCAACATATACGCTTTCTAAAGGTTTCTGCTCTGTGTAATCGTATGTTGATGGGTATGTCGCTCGCGTTACCATCACTCTGGTAAACATTTCGCTCGCTATGCATGATCATTGGACCTTCTTGCGCTTTGTAAAGCACACTCATCGGTTTTCAGGGTGGTTGCTTTTCACCATGCAAATGGTTAATTATTACATGAACTCGATTTCTACCGAGGTAAAACTAAGAATTATACGTTTGGCCGGCGACGGGCCCATGAATTGGCAAAGACAGTGCTCATCTGGGAAATTATATTTTATCTCAGGGCTCTGAAATCTATCAGGATGGCGGGGTTACTGCTCTTGGTATAGCAGTTGCTAGATTTTTACTCTTCTACCTCCCGAATTCGGCCATGAGGCTCCTCATACGTGGACTGTAGTGCTGATTACTTTGTTCCAACTCGATTGAGAGTTGCAACGATGACACTCACCTCTTACATGAAATGCTAATGCTTTAGCTCGAGATACCTTAGAGTGGCAATGATGTTGTGCATCTATTGCATGAGCCGCTAAAAAGACGCCCTGTCCTCCAGCTAACACATAAGATACTATACTTGATTCAAAAATAGATCGTCTCGCCGACATGCGGTCCAACTTTGATCTGCAGAGCAACTCCGCATCCGCACATGTGGGTCACGGCGATACTTCTCACGACCCTCTTCCCATCGAGCCTGGCGTGCTATAGAAGCTATCCTGCGCTTGGCTGTGCCCAAAGATAGCTAGGGCGTTGCTGCCTTGCCTGTAAAGTATATTGCGACGTTTGAGGTGGGAAGTTGCATAGCCTGTTGGCTTGCAACCCTGTGCAATGCAATGATCAGACTTAATGCCGTTATGTGTACCCTTGCTGAAGCATTCAATCATAATTATCTCCGCTCGGAAGTGCCGGCTGATGTGGAAATGCACTGATAGTGTTCGCTAGCTCGCTGCCTTTCTTCTCTGGTCTTTTAGGCACTTGCATCAACGAGCGTTGCGCATAGTCCTATGGTCCAGTCAGTCTGATACAATGTTGATACCCACTTTTCAATGCTTACTACACAGCTGATTCGGATGCCTTCTTCAATACATACCTTTGGTTTGTACCCAAGGATGTCTCTCGCTTTCTTGCCGCTGCAATACCTCGTCGCACATGCATCTAAAACACTTCCACGGCTCAACATCGTCCGATTGCCAGTGATGCATGTTACCAGTTCCGCAATGTAGCCAGCGAGAGTGGCAAAAGCTACCGGAATGTGCACTTCGTATGGCGGATAGTGACCGAAATTACCCCAGACTGCCAAACAGAAGTCTCTGAAAGTGATGGGTTCCTCATTTGAGATAAAAAATGCATCTCCCGCAGCCGTCTTTTCTGAAAGAAGATTCTCCACAGCTAGTACATGAGCGTCGGCTATGTTGCTTACATATGTCACATCCCACAGATTCTCTCCACTGCCGATCACGAAAGGTGTTTCGCCTTTCGCAATGCATGCATGCAGTGAGGGAATTAGTTGATAATCTCCCGGGCCGAATAGCACCGAAGGTCTAAGTGCACAAGTTGAAAGCTTCTCATCGTTCGCAGCAAGCACCAGTGCTTCAGCGGCAGTCTTTGGGTTTGATTAGTAAAGGTCACTATTCTATGCGATTGGATGTCAGCTTGCCTTGGACTCTCCATAGATCAGTGAATGGCTCGATGTTGGCCATTGTTCGTCTATGTTTGCATACTGATATCTCATATCGTCTGTTACAGCGGTACAGGAGCCAGTCCATACGAAAGCCTTCACACCAAACACTTTTGCTGCAGCAAGCATATTTCGAGTACCATTGACGTTGATGTTGAACACCCGATCCTTCCATTCTCGTCCATATCTAAAAGCGAGCTCTGGCACCAATCCGGCGGAGTGGATGATCACATCTGGTTTTACCCTTTCTACTAATCCACTTATACATGCAAAATCCGTAATATCCCCAATCTCGTATTTAACATTCTTCTTAGCCAACGTAGGCATGTTCAGATCTACGACGGTGAGAGCCCATTCTGGATGCTGCTCTTGCACGGCATCGATGATGAAAACTCCAAGGAAGCCTGTACCGCCAGTTATGAGCACATTTGTGCTCATAACTGGCTCATCATCGGATGACGGGCTGCGTGAAGGAGTGATCATTGTGAAAGATGTTCGTTATGGAAGTATTTCAGTATCGCGGACGTGAAAAGAGCGCGGAAACTCCGTGTATTTGGCCAAGGATAGTTGACATCATTACGATATTCAACACTCAATGCTGCCGCACCCAGCGGAGCCCTGCTCCGTTCCAGCGTATCGATGTCGTCGTTACTCGTTTAGTAAGGGAGATATGCCTCGGCCGAGAATGGTGAGCGGGTAAGCTAACAGTATTAGGAATGGTCGCTTTTGGAATCACTATTTTTTCCACATGCGACTTCAGATATCCGTCCTTCATTGCTGTAGCGATCGATCTGGCTGCAATCCAGTCATCTATGGGTGTATACTCCCACCCAGGAGCTGGATATCATCTCGACGCGACCTATTACAAGCGCTGATAAGATAGAATGGCCTTGACAAGAGCGGCATACCAGGTATTTAGCCAATTCTCAGAGCCACGACTTGCCTAAGAGCCACCCATCTTGAGCGCTGATGGATGCGTTCTTTGCTCTTCCGAGTTTGTGTGCTTCATTCTTGAGCTTGTAAGCTATATTGGTGAAGCATAAGAAGACCGATCCAAGGTCCGAACACTTGCAACGTTCACCCCGTTACTGGTGCGTGTAAGTTGGATGCCCGCCGGAAATACAGAGATCATGCTAGCCTACAATTGTAAAGTGCTTGGATAGGACCAAGGGAATTGGGCTGGTGGCCAACGTCTTGCGGCACTCACCCAACCTAAAGATGATACAAGCACACTACACGCGTATACGCGCATATTGTCACCCATCTTCTCTGTACTCGGTCGAATCGTCGCAAGCTTTTCAGGGCAAAGAGTACTATTTTCAACACAGTGACAGTTCCTGCGACCCCTCGACTTCACCGAGAAGCACATTGCACCCATGTATTCTATGATGACTCTATGCATGCGTTGGTGGATATGTTCTGAGTCCGCGAGGCTGCGTCTGTACTATGTTTCGTATTGAATGTTGCAGCTAGCAAATCTCCTTGTCATTGCTATTCCCGACCCGTTTCTTTCGTGGCCTCAAAGAGAAGGTCTGTAAATTGCCTTCGTTCGAATCTTGCCCGTGTTTTCTTACTATTGTCAATCATTGCGTACAGGAGGTCCATATTCCGCGATGTCTGTTCTTATCGCTCGCTCTTTCATAGCCGCTTCGATATTTCTCTCTCTGACCACTGCGGTGCCTGGCCAAACTCACGCTTTCCAAGTCTTGTTCAAAGGCAGGCCGCGAATTACAACAGCTCGATCTCTTTCGACAGCTCTAGTTGGGAAAAAATGAAAATTGCCGATGACCTAGGTAATAGCACCACTGGATGGGGTGTCACGACTCCTAGATGTGCCAATGGAGCTAGTGGTGAAGACTGCTGCAAAACTGCTGCAAAATCGGAGAGCCATGGTCCGCGTGCTTCTTACGCCTGGCAATGTGGACGCCAGATCTAGACTGCTCTACACTGCAGATGGGAAACCAATGCCAATTCTATGGGCCTCTTGAACTGAGCCCAGGTTTAGCTCCGAACATCAGAGCCCAAGCCACCTACGTCGTGACAACCATTCTTTCTATCAATTTTATATTCGATAGCTTCTCGTCTATGAGTCATGACCCAGCCTTCCCACTTTACTGGCTGTGCTGGCATTTGCAACCTTTCCAGCTCTGCGAAACAATGCAGCACTCAGTGCTCAATTGGGCAGTATGCCAGAGATTATCACGACTGTTGGAAACGGAAATGAGAATGCGTATCAATTACTATCAGCCTGGATCGCCGGGTTACCTCTTTACGTAGTAAGTCTCTAGCGATCGTTCCTCGTATGGGTTTCTAAGCACAAACAGAACACTTCAAAGTCAGAGTCCCCAGAACTGAGGAATCCAGCATACATTACAGTATTCCAGAACTTTGCCCAAAGTCTTCCACAAGCGCCAGACGTCAGCGTTGCTATGTGGTCAATGGACCCCACCAGTGGGAATGTAGACTCAATTGCCTTACCAGCGGCCTCAACGCTTCTACCATTACTAGGTAAAGGATATCAACTGGTCATGAGCGATATCACAACCTTTGTCCTCTTCGCTGGGTGCGGCCTCTACTCCGGTATAACCTCCTAGGGACAAATCTTCCAATCCTGAAATGATGCTCTTCAGGGTGGCGCATTTACTTACATAATTTCGGAGCTCATGGCACAAAACCATTCTTCTGCAACGCCGATGGGCCTCACCACTGTGGCCGCCCTCGAGATCGCCAAAGGCTGCGTGGCTAGTCAGGGAATATACGACTCAGACTCGGGTTGTTTCTGTTGGAGTAGTATTACGCAACGTCAGTATCAGGTCAGCACTGGGCAAAAGTTTCAAAAAGGCGTTAATAAAGCAGACGCATGTTACGCATTGACGCAGATCGAGGCAAATGCTGGATGGAATATGGATATACTGACGTTGTTTGATGCCGCATACAATTGCACCGCCAATGGAAAAGCTGGCGGGCCTGTTATCAATGTTAACACCGATTACACACAGGATTTTCTTGTCTTTTGTCACTGCCGATGTATCTTCCCAAGGGTACACCTTGTCCTGCGGCGAATCTGTCAAATGGAAAACGTCCTTTTCGTTATGATTCTTGAAAATATAAGATACGATTTTCAGTATTCTCTGTATTAGGCTTAATGTCAGAACAAATGGCAGTTGCGAGGGCTACAGAGCCCGAAATATGCAGCATAAAATCCTTCTACAGCAAAGACATCACCCTATCAACGCTTAAGATGAGTAGGAGTTGCGTAATCCTGGGCTCTTGAATAGGCTTGAATGACCTATTTTCTTCTCAATCTAACGGTAATTTGTACTCAATTTGACTGCATTGGCGTCCAAGACTGCCACTCATTCTGACACCAAGCCTGATATCATACAACTTCTACGAGACAGTGTTTATTCCTTGGTGTGTATTATGCATGCATGGATTAGCTGTAGCAAAGGTGCTAGCTTTCAAATACATCGATTTCTTTGAAGCTGAACCTAATCAGGCTAGCGGCCCCGCCATTCAAAGGGTTTTCGTTAGCCCATATATCTACCAACCATCCCAAACCCTCATTCCCCACTATTCCTGTGGCGAACAAAGAGTCCGCAAGAATGGAAGGCTCAATACGTGCAACTCCGCGGGCGCCGGTTCTCGGCCAGAAAGGCAATCGCCCCCACCACAACATACGTCATGAGAAGGACAACATTTACCATTGACTTCGCAGCAATAAACAGTCGACCTTCATACACAAACAATCCACTTCGGAAGTACACAACAAAGCCTCCATAACCAACAGAATGTCCCAAAACGTCGGAATGTCCTCCTGCTGCCTCAGCGGCAAAGTCCACAAAGGCAAGCCCACAGGCCGCGAAGACCAAATCGGCGGTCTCGAAACCTACATCTCAGAGCCCCAAAACGGCTCCAAGGAAAAAACCATCGTCTTCATCTGCGACAGTACGACCCCCTATCCCCTCCCCCTCTTCCCCTTCCCCCCCATAACCCTCTAACAAACCCCCCCAGTCTTCGGCTACAAATTCCCCAACATCCGCCTCCTAGCCGACGAATACGCCAAAGCCGGCTTCTACACCTACGTCCCTGATGTCCACCAAAGCGACTCCCTCCCCATCTCCTTCCTCAACACCATCGAGCCCAATCTCAAAACCCAAGAAACCCTCGGCATAACCGACAAAGCCAAGAACGCCGCCCTGGTCCCCGCTACATTGGGGCCATGGCTAGCGAAGCATCGCGAGGGCGTTTCAAAGCCTCTCACTGACGGGTTCGTGAATACGGTGCGGATGATTCCTGGGACGAATAAGATTGGTGCTGTTGGGTTCTGCTGGGGTGGGCGGTATGCGATTCTGCAGGCGCATGGGCAGGGGAAGAGTGGGCAGGGAAGTGATATTGGGGGTGTGGATGCGGCGTATGCCTGTCATCCGAGTTTGGTCGCTATACCGGGTGATTTCGACCCTATCAGCAAGCCACTCAGTCTCGCGCTGGGGACGAAAGACAGCCTTTTGGATAACAAGTCGGTCGGCCAGATTCAGGATCTGATGGCGAAGAAGACGGATGTACCGCATGAGATTAAGGTGAATTCTATGCTCCACACAGAGTCGGTCGTTTGCTAATATTTTCTTAGCTGTACGAAGACCAAATACACGGTTTCGCTCTTCGAAATGACTGGTCTTCGGATAAGGATAAGAAGGCTATGGACGAGTCAGCGCAACAGGGTATTGAATGGTTCTCAAAGTACCTATCCTAGATTTGCCCTTCGAATGCGGGGGTAAGAATGCACCATGCGATGGGGAGTGAATCAGGCTGTGTGGCAGACTCGTAGGGATCAATGCACTTTGCCACCAAAGTTGTACAAAAATTAGAAAAAATCGCTCGAATGGATTCGTGATGCATTTTCTGGATGACTGTTGGCGAATGAAGCGTACTTACATTTTGAATATACCTGAACCGCTGGGATTCCATTGGCTGTTGTTAAGCCTTCTGTAGAGAAATATACAGCATCGCAAAACATGGGACTTCTTCTCAAAGACCCACCCAGGCATATCAAGAGAGCGCGTGGTCGAAATCAGACTATCCGTTTCATTTCAAAGATTTCAGACGCGAGATTATAGAGGTGAGGACGGCTGTGCAGAGCGAATTTGTACAGTACAATCCAAGCCCAAAAGTAAGCCAACTGCAAAAAGTGGTGCGCAATGATGGCTAGTGGCCACTAAGAATGAGTATTAGAACGTGAATTGATTCGCTAGTAGCATAAGCCTATAGGGCAAGCCTCGCCAGCACCCATCCTTATTCCTACGGTTTCGCCCTTTCGACAGAGTGATAATGTGGTCTTGTTGACCATGGAGTTCACAGAGAAGCTTGTGTGGCACCGCCCGATACCTAATGTGATTATCCGTGGCCTTGAGGTCAAATTCGGATTCTCCACAATTCTTCCCATAAGTGCTGCGTCTTTTTTTACAACTTGAAGCAAGTGGGTAGTAAAGCTGACAAGAAAATAGCAGCTGTCGTTCCGTCGTAGTTGAAAGGTATGTCTGATTGCTTCCCAAGGTATGTAGAAGAGGTGGCGAAGGCCGCCGGAGGGTGATCGGTCGTTTGAGATTTGCATGATAGTAACGCAGGCAGGATGATATATGCATGTGTTGAGGATACTGGTAAGGCTATCGAGTAATTAGCAGCGCGTCATGAGCGGGTGAGCGGGCAGTGAGCTACAACACGTCGAGTATTCTTACTCACAGATCAATCATCGTTCCCTATCGGAGCATTCGAATTGTTGTTCGTCCTGAACACCCCACCACCAACAGCCTTCGATATCCCAATCCCCAACCCGGTAATCGCTCCAACCAGCAGCAACACAATCAATGTCTGTACCACAACTTTCTGCTTCTTGCTCAACCTTCCAAACGGATCACACCTCCTTCCCTTCTGCCTCCTCGCTAGCTGCTTCTCCCTCAGCTGTTTCTTACAAGGCCACACCTTATCGTCCTCTTTATGATGATAACCCTCATGTACCGGCTCCGCTTGTGTAATCCGAGATCCTGACTCGATGTCATGCTGGTAGAAGGCTATTTGGACCTTGGACTCGCATTTTGCTTGTTCGAAGGATGTGCGGGTGGTTGGGTGCGAGTAGAAGGCGGAGAAAGGGTGGTTGGATGTGGGGTCGTAGTCTTCTTTTGCGGTCTGGTCGGTTTCGGAGAAGGAGTTTGAGGAGCAAGGGGTAATTGTGTGGAGGGAGGGGTTAGGGAGGGTGGTGTGAGTGGTGTGGGGTGGTGAGAGGTGGTCCGTTTCTGGTGTGACGATTGAGGCGCCGGTGATGGGTTTTTCGTTGTTGTACATACTGGCGGGGTTGTGTTTAGTCGGTAGTGATATTGTTGTACGCAATGGCAGGTCGAAGTGGCAGTCCTTCGGAATCAGTGGGTCGTTGGGTGTCTGAGATGGGAGCAGTTGAGGAGGTCGCAAATTGTTCGTTTGTCTCTTTAGCAGGGCGGAGGAGGTAGTTGGGAGTCGATGATGTGAGGATTGTCTCAATGACGGAGGTTACGGTAGTCAATCGAATACAGAAGGTCGAGACTGCCTCTTGTATCCAGAGTTTCACGCTTGAAATGCACGAAAAGCTTGTACAGGCGGACCACAACACCGATACACCTCAAACACTCCAAGTACTCCAGTAGAGGGTGAATAAATATGCAATTGACAGGCGTGAAGAGAACGAGAGGTGCTGCAATGGCAGCGTGGGGTCGATTGAAAAGGGAGGACAGGCGGCTTTACTTACATTCTCACATTGTGATCGAAGTTCCCTGGAAGCTCATTTCTTGGCGCGGCAGTACTCTAATTGATAGCGCGTCCGATCCCGTGTCACTGCAGATCTAGTGCCCGCCTTTTCGCTCAAAATGGAAAGCGGAGAGATTGCAATCAAATCTATCACATTGACTGGATACCTCGGCAGCCAGTACATGAAAAATTCGATACTAGACATTGTTGTCTCTGCTGCTCCTGGAGACAAAGTTTACCGAAAAAGTGATGGCTTGAAATCAAAGCGTCCGGTAGATTGGAGCGGGTGATCCCGATCAACTTTGCCTATTCCTAGCGAAGGGATCTTCGATCGACCCTGGACTAGCCAGCAGCACTCAGCAGAGCCAAGCCATTTGCTCCCGTTGTCTGAGGGGATTCAATCGTTTGCTGGGTTTCAATACTCTACTATATTAGGTTCGATTCCTAATGGCGCTGGTACAATGATGTTGTGGTCTTGTTGGTCTTCTTTCCGTTTCAAAACGCACAGAGTGTTGGTCTAGACGCCGAGACTGCTGTTAATTCAGCGCTCAAAGACTGTATTCACGACCCCGTTAGGTTAGCGGCAAAACCTTCAATATGCATCGTGCCTATCGAGAATGTCAAACACGAAGCATAAATACACCATTGACCTGGGTAAAGACTCTTGCATGTTCACACTTACTGTCCTGCGAGTCAATATCGAACTCGCAACGTCAAGGTTACTTACAAAAAACCAAGTGGCATTCCACGCACAACGAGAGCGAGCAGCGACACTGACATCGCCTTGCTCGGGCTGGCTACCAACGGCAGTCAAGTCAGGGATCGTGTCAAGAGAAAGTCCCGGAACTTGGTAACTTGATTGATATAATGAACCGTAAGGATATCACGAAACTCCCGAAACTCGCTCCTATATACACTCCACCAGCGCAATCATGACTTCTTCCCCCTAGTAAGCAACCTCCCCTCCAACTCCCCAATAGCCTTGACCCAGACACCGCTCCCTTTAGCGCCCTTGACCATCGATTCCAAGAACTCCGCCATCTTCTTCTCCTTCAGAGTCTCACCGTAGCAGACTTTAGCGTTCGGGCTGACACTAACGCCCAGAGTTGCCACACCGTCGCCGCTTCGCACTTTCACCTCAAAATCTACCTCGACTTTCGTCCTCATGGCTCGTAACAGTATACTTGATCGAACGGCCATGGCTTCGTCTGAGGTTATGGAGGGTTCGGTGATGTAGCTGACACCTAGCATGCGGGCTTCTTCTGCGATGGTGGAGGCGGTTTCCCAGCTGCTGCTTACGAACGATAACAAGTCTCTGACTTTGGTTTGCCATTGCTGCAGGCACTGGAGTCGTGCTCGCACAATCTGGAGGAAGAAGCGCTTTTCCGTTGTTAACGGCTGCGGATGGTACTCGTGGGCATCCGCAACGTATGTAAGGCTGATTGGCGAATTCTCGACGCCAGTCTGAGAATTATCATTCTGCTTGAACGAGGCGGGCGTGAAGAAGAGCTGTAGAGTGCGATTGTAGGTCATCGTTAGAGCGGACTCGGCGACTGCGGTGATGGTCCAGCCGTGGGCCTTTTCGAGAGCATTGGCGTTGGCTACGAGTAGCGTTAGCAAGATGGTACAGCGCAAGAGATGCGGTCAAGTCTTACCTTGCAGAGTTGAGACTTCTGCGCTGCTCCAACCCCGACAATCCTGACGGACTTTCTCAGCCTCCTTGATCTCCTCAACGCATTCCTGCTTCCGCTCGACAACATCGCCCAGGATGTTCTCCATCTCTCGCAGCTGGATTTGAAGATCCTCGACGAGCTTTTGCTTCGCCTCTAGGTCTTTCTCAATCGACTGGAGACTATCCCTCGCCTCTTTGAGCTCGTCTTGGTCGCAATCGGCCAGCTCATCTGCTTGGGCCTGGGCGATCTGAACCTGGCTCTCTAGCTGTTCATGCTCCTCGATCAGGCCTGGAAGCACTGGCTGAAGCATCTGTTCTTGCTGGATCAGGTTTCGATCGTCCTCGTCCATACCGTCGCCAATCTTCAACAGTCCTTCCTTGAGACCGTCGAGGAGCTTCATACGCCACTCGTACCACATAGCCTTGCTGAGCAGTCTAGCGTGAGTCTTGACGTTTTTGAATTGGTTATCCATGATGGGTTTGACATCTGGCGGTGCCGACATGTACTCGCGGAAGAGTGGTGGATTCTCTTCGTATGTGTCTGCCTCGATTTCTTTGACGATGCTGCGACCTTCGGATATGTAGTTCTTGAGTTCTCGGCAAGACTGTACGCAAGCTTAGCTATCTCCTACGTATAGCCCATCGATCGCCGTTTGACTCACATGTTGATAAAGCTCAATCATCGGCACAGTACAGGCACCAGCAACGACGCAATTCTCAAGATTGGTGGACGATTCAGCGGGACCATCATCTTCGACCCCAGAGTTGGCTTTTTTCGCGCTCTGCTCAAGTAAAGCACTTGGCGCAATCGTGTGTCTGCGCTTTGTGGTAGTCAGCTCCATGAAACGGATGCTGGTCATATTCAAGAAATCCTGAAGATGGATGCGGTCATCATCCTCAGCCACTGCAACACCACCAATAGCGCTGGCACCCAATTTCTGCTCGAAAGACTGTACATTGGCTGAATTGTGTGACTCGGCGTCCTTGAAGCGGGGCTGATCCTTTGGAGTTGTCCCTGGTTTCAGAGGAGAAGTGCTTTCCGAAGGCGTCGCTATCTGTACATTACCCGTCGTGTCTGCAAGGCTGCGTCTTGTCGATCTGGTGGTCCGACCCGTAGTTGCAGTCTTATGAGGTGGCGCCGGTAACTTGACCCTCTTGACAGGGCTACCTTCCTTTCCTTTCAGGCGCTTTGGAGTACCATCGTCGTCCTCGTCATCGTCGAGCTCAGCCGGTCTCTTGCCCAGCAGGCCTTTTGCAGCACCGACGTGCAAGCTCTTGCGACCATTAAGCTTCTTCTTCTGCGGTGTTAGGCTTTCGATCATGTCCTTAAGATTGGCAGTGGCATCTCGTTCCTCAGTACCTTGTGCATCAGCTTCGGCTTCGAGAATGCCGCGTCCACTCTCTCGACGCTGATCTTCTGCCCGCTCTTGGTCAAGCTCCTGCTGCATTATTTGAGGATCCTCGAAGCGAACGCTTGCTGGAAGTTGACCCTGAGCAACAAAAGCTTTAGCATTTTCGCCAATTGAACCTCGCCTGTCAAGCAAAGCAGTCACCTGAGGTGAGCCAAGGCCTTCGCGATCGATGCCGAGTCCTGACGACCTCCGTCGTCGAGGCTTCAGAACAATACTTGGGGTTGTCGTGCCAGTGTTCAGGTCCTTACGGAACAACGGGTTCAAGCCACTTGGTCTAGGAGTCGAATCTGGCGCATTCTTCGCCTCTGCTCTGATCTCCGCCTCGAAGAGCTTCTTCGGTGATGCTGTCCTCATTGAGACGTTCCTCGAGGGTGGAGTCTTCCCTGGAGTGGTCGGGCGTATAGGCTGTGGTGTCAACTGCTTGGACGGAGTGTTGGGTTTCTTGATTGGGGTAGGTTGTTGTGATTTGGGGGTGACAGACAGTCGTGATCCTATGCTCCTCTTGGAATTGCTCCGAGACTGAGAGAATGCTAGGCTAGGGCTACCGGTCTCAGAGGCCATCGTCTTGACGTGACCGGGGAGTGCTCTCTCGTCTGTCAAGCCAACGCCTACAGGCTTTTGGCGAGGCGTGCCAAAGAAAGGTGATCCAGACAGCTGCCCAACGTCGGTCTCTTGTTCCATCAGCAATTTAGCTTCTGCCTTATTGCCAGTGCTTAGCTGCTCGGGTAGAATCGAACCAACAGCTTTTGTAATGTCCATATCTAGGGTTTGATCCTCGAGCGGCTCGGTGCGTTCAGTGATCGAAGGCAGAATACCACCAGCTGCATAGGTGATATCCATGGCTTCTTCGTTGTAAGTCGATTCTATACTTTCGCGACGGTTTGCCTCCTGGAGTAGCTGTGGGTTTGCCAGCTGATCATCTGCTGAGCTTGGTTCTTTGTTGTTGGACTGAAGCACACCGCCGATAACAGACGTGAACTCCATGGTCAATTCTTCGTCTTCGTCGGCAGACTGGCCGACATTGTCTTCATCCTTCGGCATCTCCTGGTTTGCTTGAATTCCACCAATAGCCATCGTCAAATCCATGGTCTCGTCACCAAGAGCGGAGCCATCTCCAGAAGAGCGTCGTCCTGCGACACTGCTTCTTCGTCGGTTACCTGTGACTGATTTTCTGTGTCTACGCTTCGGTGAGGACTGGCTCGGATCCGCAGCTGGCAAAATGCCTCCAACAGCCTGCGTCATCTCCATAGTTCTATTTTCATCTTCCTGCACAATTCTGCTAACATTCGCCTTAAAAGCGGGCGAAAATGGGTTCAGATTCTCTTGATCTTGCAGAGCACTTGGATCTCCAACCACCTGAGGCACATACTTCCCATTCTTCACCCATGGCTTGAAGGCCGCAGTGACTTCGTCATCAGCCATCTCCATGGTAATCTCCCCATGCTCGTCAAAATCAATACCCTGCGTACCAGCTTGGGTTGCAGCTTGTTGAAGAGCGGCTTCCAGTCGGCCACTTGAAGATGTGCTTGAGTCGCCAGTCGAACGCACAGTATTGTCCTCTCCATCAACGCCAGTCACAGTCTCATCTTCGACAAGATCGTCAGCGTCCTCATCCGAATCGCTATCTTTGTCCACTTCGTCCGCCGTTACGAAAGTCTGGTTTGTATCATCTGACGCTCCACTGTAGGGGCTTGAGGAGAAATCGTCGGGGTTGTTGAAGTTTAAAGGAGGAGTAATGGCTGAGCTTCGTCGGCGCCTCTTCTGGTGTAAATCGCGTTGGTCTGCGGGAGAAGCGGCCACTTGCAATTCTTCCACATGCTCAGGCGGAGTCGATGGTGGCTCAGAGGCGTCAGAGGATGGCATTGGTGATCGAGATGCTGTATAAGTTGATCCAGCATTTGCGGTTAGACTAGATGCTCGTCGAGTCGAATTAGTAGATGCGGATGAAGTGGTTGAATCTTCGGCCAGCTCTACGACGTTCCAAGTGTGAAGAGTGGCTTCTGGTGCGAATGATACTCTCCGGTTTGCTGGACCTCAAATCAGCACCTTTAGTCGCTAGAACCATGGCACGAACATACCTAGGGACTTCCTCCTCGTATCCTTGTGTGCCAAAAGCTCTTGCCGTTCGCGCTCTTTTGCGGCGGCTTGCTGTTCCTCCTCTGTCCGTAATGCTACGCGCGCCGGTGACCGAGATGGAGACTGCGATTTCGCAGCAGCTCGAGTAGGAGATCCCTCGAGCAGATTTGGGGGACCCTCGGACCCATTGCCTGCAGACCTCGCGGGCGACCTGTCCGGTGTTCTCTGGGCATTGGCTTTACGTGGCGATCCTTTGCGTCCATTACTGTGTGGTGGGATGGCCTTGGGAGGAGATAATGGTATCGTAGGCTTTAGAATAGATTTGACCTGAGCGGGAAGAACAAGCTGCATATATTCAGCCCCAGTGTTGTAGATGGCAAACGAGAATCTTACCTCTTGCTTATTGCCAGTTCCTTCCTTGAGCGCGTCTAATCCTCCAGGTCCAATGCTTTTACTCCGACTCTTTTTGATAGCTTGCTCTCCTTGCGCAGGAAGACTCGAGAGCGCTGCAGAGTCCATAGTCAGATTCTCCTTATCTCCGCTGATGTCTGTTGACGGCACGTGCGCGAGGGACTTGCGAGCCTGGCGCATTCGCGGCGCCCTGGGGCTTTGCATAGAAGACATTTTGACCAGATATGAGCACAAGCCCAGCTGCTCTCGTCAGTGAATCAATTCATAGGTTTTGAATAGTAGTGTTTACAGGGCGCGCTTCGCGAGTAAACATGACATGGCGCTAGTCCGGGCAAGAATTCGGCCCGTTGTGCTTTAGCGAAACTTGGCACCCACCACAATTTCTACCACACGCCATCTCGTACATCACCTCGGATAAATCACACCGCAGTCATGGCGACAGAGTTGACCGTACAATCGGAGCGCGCTTTCCAAAAGCAACCCCATATCTTCGTCAATCAGAAGACAAAGCGCACCAAAAGCACGAAAGTCGGCAAGGGTGGGCGAAGATGGTACAAGGACGTGGGCTTGGGTTTCAGGACACCAAAGCAGGCAATTGAGGGCACATACATTGGTATGAGGCTGTTGAGCAAGATTAGATATATGGAAGGAAGTTCTAACGCTCGGCCTACAGACAAGAAATGCCCCTTCACTGGCGAAGTCTCAATCCGCGGCCGTATCCTCACAGGCACAGTCGTCTCCACCAAGATGCACCGAACCCTCGTCATCCGTCGCGAATACCTCCACTTCGTCCCGAAATACTCCAGGTATGAAAAACGTCACAAGAACTTGGCAGCGCATGTCTCCCCAGCGTTCCGTGTGGAGGATGGTGATCAGGTTACGGTTGGGCAGTGTAGGCCTTTGAGTAAGACAGTACGTATAACGGGGTTACTGTGACGTGGAACATCAATTATGGTGCTGACAATGATCTTGTAGGTGCGATTCAATGTTCTACGTGTGCTTCCAAGAACTGGCAAGGCTGTGAAGGGGTTCCAGAAATTTTGAAAGGCTGGATGAGGTGGAGAGATGCAGCTGGCATTGCGTGCGATCTGACCCATGCTAGGGTATCTCACGATAGCTGAGAGCAAGGCCTCGAATCTGCTACTACAACCTTGACAATCATGACATTCGGCCAATGGAGGTCGTACATTGCGATTCCAAATATCTAGTGGTGCATACACATTGGATCTCTGACAGTATGAGACATATCTACTCGGTAGGTCTATTCCTGGTGACCAACGACGTCGTGAACAAGAAACATCGGTCGTAGATTCGCCACAGTACTCCATCTGACAGCCTAGTCTGACACTGCGTGGTCGAAATCCCATGCGTGCTGCTTTAGAAGTCAATCACAACAACATTCTTACATCCCGGTCCATGCACATGTTTCTGCGTAGTCCAGCTGCAGGAGCTTCGTTTCTTCTTCGGCTCGAATTTTGCTCAGAATCTCCTGGCCAATCCGTTGACCAGTGACTCGGTTGTCACGGTCATCGTCAACAATTAGATCTTCTCTAGTCGCGATGAAGCCGTCGACGAAGGTGCCCTCGTTAGGCAGGTTTGGTTGTTCTAAAAGACTGTAGTTTGCGATGTCTCCAATGCGCTGCTTGGGATTTTCTTGCAGCTCTTCCTCGCTATCCAACGATATTGTAGCGTCTTCGTCCTCTATTTCCGAAGTTTGATTAGTTCCATCAACCGGTAGGATCTCCTCTTCGATGCCCTCTGGCTCTTCGTCTAGATTACTAGTATCCTCCTCACCACTATCGACTAGGCTTAGTAGCTGCCCGTTATGCTCACCGAAGTATCCTTTTTCGAGACCCTCCCGGAAAGCCGTATTCTTCTGCCACCTACGCAGATGTCGAAATTAGCATTAGTCTTTCTGACTAGGGTATGAGTTGACTCCCAAGACTTGTTTTGCGACTCAAGACGTAGGACAAAGACATCGGACAAAGCAGGGAAGAAGACTCCAAGAAGCACGAACCTTTTCCACTTGCCGCTGAATTTCCAATCGGAAATGATCTGGTTTTTCCTGTTAGTCCCGAGCCGTTTGTATTGGAGTAAAGGGCACACACCGAATAAACGGCACCCTCCAGTAAATCTATCCTGCTCGGTATCGCCATAGCTTTCATTAGCTTCCCAATCGCCTGACCAGATCTATCCGTTGTTTCGGAATTAGCTCTGCAGTTCCAAGTTGTCTAGCAAGTCACTTGAAACACTTCCAGGATATATCAAGAGCAGATCCTCCTGAATAATGTCTCGGGATTCCAAGACGGTATCAAAAGAGAGGAAAGAACTCAAAATAGACGTACTGGAAAGACATTGGCAGAGGATCCTGGTATATGGGCGTCCGGGCCTCACTCATATACTTGGCTTTATGAACAAGCTCGACACCAAAAGGGTCTCCATCCCCAGGCATAGTAGGCATGGCCGCAAGTAGTTTTGTAAGTGGGACTACCGAGATGATCGCTGGCTTCGGAATTTGTGCCCAAACAAGGCTGATGCGAATCAGTGTGCAGATCTTCATCGATAGAGGTGACACTCACTACTCGCCCCAGGGCTTGTATACACAGTTGGCTTTTATCCTGAGAGCCATTGCCGATTGGACAGCACCTTTGCTATTAGCTTTTTCCATATCTATCACTGCGATAGAAGAATCGGGTCCTGCTTTTATCGCTCGATGCAGGCAACGAAGAAGGTTCCTGGACAATGAGATGAATGGTGTTACACCCGTAGGTTGTTTGGCAACATGGCGAGCGGCTTCTTGCAGATAAAATTCAGAATTTGGACTTGGAGATGGCGGAACACTGTAGCTTTTCACGAAAGATCCAGCACGGAAGCCATCGATAGAATTTGTACCTTGCGAGGAGACATCATAGGCTCGGAAGGCAATGCTCGGTAGCCTCTTGGATCTTTGGGTAGTCCGTTGTTGCGTAGTCTTCGAACTGCTCGGAGGGGTCAAGAGGCCGTGGCCTCTCGCCTTAGTATCACGGTCTGGAGGCGTCCTACGTGCTAGACCATGACATTGTCTCTTAGGCGTGAGTGGCAGGAAGTCTGTCTCGGTGCCTGATAGATTAGGGCTGGGCTCTCCACTCTTTGCCTCAACGTCAGGGCCAGGTATGCGGAGCTTTCTCTTGGTCGAAATGAGAGGCTCCTTTCGCTGCCGTGTCAGAGTCCGATTTCGCTGAGCCCCTACAATGCATTCGATCCCCAATACTCGTGCCTTCTCTTCCAGTATATCTTGACCAACGAGTTTAGACTTATCGGAGCCATACGGCGGAGATTCAGAAGTAAGCTCCCGTAAAGCATCTGCTTCTGTGAACCATGGGCGCATCCACGCCCATTGCGCCATTACTGTTCTAACCGACGGGCGCCTGTTCGCTCTTACATTCACCATGTGACATTGTTGTAAGATTCGAGTAATATTTGTGGAGCCCATCTGATAATGGCCGGCAAGTAGCGCAAGTGTGACCCTCTCTTCGATGGTCCATTTATGTCTTGGTGGTGGACTGGGGGTGCCCTCCTCGCTAGCACTCCATGCTCTAGTCTGCACATGATGAGTAGAGGGGCTCGTCTGTGCTGGTGCGTCATTGACCGCCTCAGTCTTGACATGGATTGGAGAAGCCATTTAGCCGTGCTTGTAGTGCCGTCACGGTGTAAGGTGTTCGAGTATGGTTGGCAAAGAACAGCCTAACCGAGGAGGGTACAATCAAGAGCGAAGAGTGTAGAGATTCTGCGGTTCAATGAGGTTTTCGAAAATAAGGTGAGGCTTGCAAATCGTGGGAAGTAGGGGATCCGGGTGAAGGTAACGCTAATGAATGAGATTCCAAGCCTTCACATCACATCAGTGACAAGTTTTTCTAGGGTAAACGTTTTGGTAATGATGAATGTCAGCTCTCTTGAGATCGAAGACTGCCTCTAGATCGGAGTTTCTGACATGAGTCCAAGATTGGGCCCCTTTGTGCCGTCGTCCCGTTATCTACAAAGACTGGGCGCCGATCTGTAAAGGCAGCGAGCGGCTTGAAGTAATGTCGTACTCGTAACGAGATCACAAAGCACATTCTATAGGCCGTCCCTTTGAAGACGCCACAGATTATATTGGTGCAAGAGGAAAGCCTCCTGGGATCTTGGAGTATTTGGCCTTTATGAGCGTTGTTCTGAGCCTCATCAGATAGCCAACAGATAGCCAACGACATTTCACGCTATTGCAGTTCTGAGGGCTAGCACTCTCACAGGAAGCCGGACATAGACCAACGTTTAGGCGGAGCTCGCAAATCAACATCCAATGCTTTTCGTCTAGTCTCGCTCTCCCCAATCCAACCAATCGTTGGTTGCATTAACCAGATTGACGCGCCTCACAACTTATTGCACAGTAAGATGGTGGCTAGGATAGGTACCACAATCTTTGGAAAGCTGAAATTCATCGCGAACGTCCATTGATGCACTCAACCTTCTCAGCTTGAACATCAATTTTGTCACGGACTATGGGAACCTCTTATTGGAATCAAAACGCAAGGGTTCCTATGCGCGCTTCATCATTCGACACAATACAAAGACACTGAACCCACGCTGTAGAATTTGAGCCATGTTTTACATTGAAGAAAATTTCCTTTTCAACGAAAATGGATCCAGGAGAGCGAGAAGTTCGACATCGGCATGGTCAAGGCTACAAGGAATGTTCACCAATGAAGACTGACCCGATCGCAGAGATCACCCACCTTATGGACAATGATCAGAACAGAGATTGATGAGAATCGAGTTCTCCTTTTTTCCTGTATGCAGAGAACCAAAAGGCAGCAAGCGAAACGCGTGTGCAAAGCTGGTAGTCGATTTCAAAACACCGAGTACTTCTATGATCATTAAAGCACCTGACATATTCGCAACTCCATCTATTCGCCCATCTCAGGGATTCTCTGGATTGCTTGCCCACAACTTGCATTGTGCAGAGAAAAGTCTAGTGGAGAGGATGGCGCTAGCGACATCCCTGCCGGAGATCTTATCAATACCGCTTCCACCATTGAACAGTTTGATCCTGCTCTGATTGCTCTACGAGAATGCCAGGGTAGGAAAGTACTCCGCAAGACTTGGCCAGATGCCGATGCTCCGTCTGTAGATATCTTGCCTCGTGACGATTCCGAAACTATTAGCGCTGTGAGACGTACGAGCTTCACAACATGGATTCTGCAGACATGGACAACCCCAAGGCTACGGAATACTTGGAGGCACTGCTCAATAAGAAGCTACGCGTATACACCAATGATTCAAGGATGTTCTCAGGGGATTTCAAGTGCACCGACAACGTGAGTCAAATCGTTCGAGAGCAGTTGCTTTTACACATAATTTCGCTGATTCCATCCAGGAGTGCAACATAATCCTTTCCCAGTCCTACGAATACCGCCAGCCTTCCTCGAACGCTCTCAAAGCTGCAGCTGAAGCTTCCTCCACATCAGCAGCGACAGTGAAGGTGGACATGACCAGCCGATTCTTGGGACTTATTGTGGTTCCCGGACAATATATCACGAAAATAGAGTTGGAGGGCCCTTGAATTATTAGGAGAGATGAATTCACACTGGTTCAATTACCGGTGTTCGATGGCTACAATCCCTCACGGAATGGCTCCGGTCTCGACACAGGCATTGCACATACTCGAATCGAGGACGAGGTAATGGCCTGCATTGTCCGTCACAGAAGATAATCCTTCGACCAGCCTGGCTCCGTAGGTTGGTATCGTTTCTTATGGAACTCAATCATGCTATCATAGTGAGCTGGCACAAGGTAATCGAGGTGGCCAATCGGGATATGTGAGAGTGAATGTTGGGCTTGAACGCAGCTTGCGTAAGGAAGGAAATATTTTCTACCAGGAGGGAGGAAGAAAGCCTTGGGGAGGTATCACTTTTTCAGCTAGCGCCGCTCAGCCTCACAGCTAATTATGATAAGACTTATGGCAAAGAGATTTCTCTGATATCGCTTTTGTTGTTACTGTAGAGTGTTGCGTCGAGCAACGACATCGTGAGCGACGACATAAGCCTGACCAAAAGATCGAGAACGAACCATACCTTAGCGGGTAGTAAACGTGCTGATCAGTGACGGTGGAAGAGCGTTGCAGCTTCCGCGAAACCTTAAATCCGTCGTGTTAGATTATCAACCGCTGCCTTCCCTCCGCTGTCAATAACCGCAAATCTCTGCAGCCTGACAGAGAAACAATGCCTTAAACATCAGGAAACCTCAACCTCGATACGCCTAGGTTCGTCTCTTTATGCTTTCCTTCTAGACTGTTGGCGCAACCATGCGCAGTGAGGGGCAGGTCCAGCAATGGATTTTCCCTTTGTTGTACGCTGTGCCCCACAACCCCTTCACTTCATCCTCCTCTATTTAGCATTACCCATATGTGGCGCTCAAGCTTGAGCCTCTCCCTCTAAAGAGATTAAGCTAATACCAGCAATGCTCTCAGCTCTCTCCCCAGCAGCCTTTGTCTTCCGCCTACCGATCTGGATAACCAGAACACTCCCAACCTAGCCTCGAACGAGGTTGAAATATTGGCCAGGCTCCATTATCGAGCTCCATGGTTACTCCTTGAGCCCTGCTCGTTGTACCTCCTCTTCAGCTTGTTAAAGCCCCCTTGACAGCTTTAGTACTATCAGGCAACACTACCCCATTACGGATAAAAGAGATATACCCGGGGCTGGGGCTATAGATCGGATACATCGCATTTGGGAAATTTCAGCTATCACGGAGTCTCCAAGCTGCCATCAAAGGGCGAGAAAGACTATAAGGTTTCGTTGCGACTACCCCTCAAGTCTCATCCGGCATCCGTCCGTGAACAACCACAGAATCAGCCTCAGAGAGGAGAATGGGTAATCAGCCCTCAAAAGGAAGCGATGGCTCAAGGACGCCGAAAAATACATCATCAACCTCTCTCGACAAATCCACCGAAGGCCTACAATCCTATCCCTCTTTCAGCAAGTCTGATACCAAGGAATCATCTCGCTCGTTTCGAGGACTACGATCAAAGATTCCAGGAACAAGGTCCGACAGTCCCAGGAGCTCATTCTCCCAGGCTGATGTGGCAAGTGGAAATTTGGAGAGATCAGACACTAGGGGATCAGGGAAATCAGGAGCGATTGCGAAGTCCGGGGGATCGAAACCCGTTGTCGACCCAGTCTCTGCAACAGAAGACGGAGACGTATCACCGAGTTCACGGCCAGGATCGCCGCAGCCCCCACCTTCCCCTACCCTGTCTGCTTCTGTAGGCAAAGGGCACAAGGCTGTCAGCGGTGCGCAGGACTCTGGAGAAGTTGGCCATGTGTCGGATGCGCCACCGTCAGGGACTTTGCACCCATCGCATAACCAGCAGCCGAAGGAGTCTATACTAGTGAAGAAGAATGTCATCAATCCTATATCATCAAAGGCTCCAAAGGCTCCAGCTTCGCCATATCTTAGTGCTACTGAGGGTGAGACTATCATCTCAAGCTCGCCTGGACGTCTGGCACTCGGAGCATTGAAGTCGCTTGATATCGATGACATGATTACTAGACTCTTAGACGCAGGCTACTCTACGAAGGTTACGAAGGCGGTCTGCCTCAAAAATGCGGAGATCACAGCCATTTGTGCCGCAGTACGGGAAGTTTTCCTATCCCAACCTGCTCTCGTGGAGCTCTCAGCGCCCGTCAAGATCGTTGGGGATATTCACGGCCAGTACACGGATTTGATTCGACTTTTCGAGATGTGCGGATTCCCACCCAACGCCAATTTCCTTTTCCTTGGTGATTACGTGGACAGAGGGAAACAGAGCCTCGAGACTATTCTTCTGCTATTCTGTTACAAACTGAAGTTCCCAGAAAATTTCTTCATGCTTCGAGGCAACCATGAATGCGCCAACGTCACACGGGTATACGGCTTCTATGACGAGTGCAAGCGCAGATGCAACATCAAAGTATGGAAGACTTTTATCGACACCTTCAATTGTCTCCCAATAGCTGCAGTTGTTGCTTCAAAAATCTTCTGCGTCCATGGAGGACTCTCGCCGAGTTTGACACATATGGACGACATTCGGCAAATTGCACGACCGACTGATGTACCTGATTACGGCTTACTAAACGACCTTCTTTGGAGTGATCCTGCGGATATGGAATCTGATTGGGAAGCTAACGAGAGGGGTGTAAGCTATTGCTTTGGGAAGAAGATTATCATGGAGTTCTTGCAAAAGCATGATTTCGATCTGGTCTGCAGAGCGCACATGGTGGTAGAGGATGGCTATGAGTTTTTCAACGATCGTATTCTGGTAACGGTGTTTTCGGCACCTAACGTAGGTCTCCAATATCTAGAGAGATAACATTTTCGAGGCTGACGTTTCTGCAGTATTGCGGCGAATTTGATAACTGGGGAGCTGTTATGGCGGTTTCCGCCGAGCTTCTCTGTAGCTTCGAATTACTCAAGCCGCTTGACTCGAGTCAATTGAAGAGCCACATCAAGAAGGGGCGCAACAAGAGAAACAATATGCTCAACAGCCCGGTAAGTCTCTGAGATCCCTTCTTGCCGTACCACTCGCTAACATTGCCCCAGCCCGCCGCACCACAATCTGCTCAGAGTTTTTGAGAATCACGTTTACAAACACCATGCAAGAAGAAGGCAATGATTGTGGAATAATCCACTCTACGAATGTTTGAGGTCGTGAACATTCATTCGAGGCGCGGAGCCTGCGTCGAGGGCAGGCCCCAGAAGCTGTACGGAGCAGAGAGTCAAAGCGTGGCGTTCAGGAAAGAGCATCGTGCGATTGGCAAGTTGCCGACTGAGTCTTGAGGTCAGGTTGTTGCATTTATGATCAGCAGATACAGAGACCAGCTCAGGGCTGATAGTCAGCGGATTGAATGAAGCAACTGTGTATGTACTGACATACCATTCGAGTGCTATCTCAGCTTTTCGAGACGCTCCGGGGAGTGAGATAGCTGGAGATTGTCAAGGCCGAGCATATACATCCAGAAAGAGACTTACAGTCTCCAACTCACCCAGCAATTCTCGCTCAAAACACAACAATGGCCTATAGATAGTTAACAATAGATACCAAGCACAATCTTAGCACAGGAGTGGCAAACAAAGCAGTCTCTTGCCCTCTCCCAACTTAACAATGAAACCCTTCCGTGTATCTACTCAGGATCACAAAGCACAAGCTCGCTCTCCCATTGTTGTCCAGCGTCATGGTGGCCAAAATAAGCTTGTCCAATCTCTCTACTACAATAGACCATCTTCAATGAATCAATTGTTCTGTTTCCGTCAGAGCCGTGCTCGCCACGCCTTTGTTCCTCGCACACGCACAAAACGATGGAGGTGCGCTGCGAACGTCGATGTTTGCTTGCTCCAGACACGAACGCGAACAAAACAAGAAACAAAACAAAACATTTTTTTATAAATCTAGAGCCACCATAAATATGCCAGAAACCCAACCCGGCGAAATGGCCTTCACCAGCAACATGGAAGAACTCGGAGATCTCTCCATCTACCCATCCTGGCTCCGACCTGACGGCAAAAAGGACAACCACCCACGCAAACGCGGCATGCAGATCTTCAGGGAGGGCTATGCATGCTCTTTCGAGGAGTCCTGCACCTATTGCATCGGGCTCAAGATCCCATGTATCCGCTCCAAGAACTCGAAATTTGGGAAATGCTGCTCGTGTACTGCACGTGATTTGCATCCGCAAGGCGTGTGTCGGCTGGCTGGGCAGCCGATGCCGGATAAGAAGCTGTCGACAACGGCGGAGGGGAAGATTAAGCAGGTGTGAGTATCTGTTCTTTTGGGGTTTGGTGAGCGGGTTTTGACTGACGTCGCTGATAAGGGAATCGGATATGGCTAAGGTTCAGAAACAGGGCAATGCGATGAGTCAGGATGGGTTTGGACAGTTCCAAAGCCTTCAAACCCCTTCCCTCTCGGTTCCAACGAGTGCGGCTCCGAATTCTTTCTCGAGTGCGCCTGCAAGAAGCGTGCGCAGCTTTGCCCCGAGTCCGGAACCTGCGTCGATGCAATCCACGTTTGCTGCAGGACCTGCACATTCAGGCTCAGATGCGACACTGGAGCGAGTGACCGTGTTGGAAAATCAGGTCGCACAACTGGAGGCCAGTTTCCTCAAGCTGCGAGTCAAAATCCAGGAAATTGAATCGTTGGTCGGGCCTACTCGCGTGACTCTTACGCCCGTCGCTGACAGTGCTGCGACAGCCAACATCGTTCAGGAGGACGCCCCAATCAGGAGGCCTTCCACTATGAATATTCATAAGATTCTCGATCAGCCTTCGCCTATTGAGCTGCCGGCTGGACCGGCGTTGACTGATGTCACTGAGGAGGGCGAGCAGACGCCGAAGCACACGGTTGTCCACACTGAGGGTTTCGTGCCGAGTAATTGCATTTGCGCGCGAAGAGACGATGCAGACTCGGAAATGGCAGATGCTGATTGAATCGGAGGTGATTTGGACGAGTGATGCGACATGGCTTGACGCATAGACGAAGGTTTATGACAGCGGCTTCCTGGTTTTCTTTCTCTGTTTTTCTCATTTTTTTGTCTTTCTTGAGGGTGTGACGAATAGTTTGAATGTGCAATTTTCCTTTAAGGCGGCACTCCGACATGAACTCCCGAATCGTCTGAAGAAACGTCTCTTTTCTTGCGCTTCATCTGCATTTTCTTGAGATCCTCAGCAATCTGCTTGAGTGTGGTGTCCTGCATAGCACTTTTCCTCAAGAAGAGACTCATCCTCACATCCCCTAATCTCGCTTTCTGATCCTCCAACCTAGATATCTTCTCCGTAACCTCATGCTTATTGATAACGTATGTAATCCTTTTCCAAAAACCCTCTGGGTCCCACCTCGCGGCATCATTCTCGCACCTCTTCAGCAAATCATCCGCCTCATAAAATAATCTCACACAATTCCCCAACAAATCCTGCACCTCATCATATAGTCCCTGCATACTCCCGGTAGGCCCAACCGCCGCCCCAGCCCCCGCCCCTCTTGAATTAATTACGTATGCCCGTTCCTCGTTAAATGCAACCCTCGTAGTGACAGGTACAGGCGCGTTATGGGCATCATCGAAGATGTATTCCGCGACCCTATTGATTTCGCGCTGTGTAGTCCGCAAATCCTCGACTAAGCGTGTGATTTCGGAGGGTGCACCACGAGTGGCGGATTGAAGTGCTATGTAGGAAGCTATGAGGCCGAGGGCAAATGTCAAAATGCCGACTATGGAGGCGGTGGTGGAGAGGGGACTGTCGCTGCAGCTGAGGATGGTGGGAGATGGCAGTGCGGGGGAGGCCATTGGTGAATGGGATGAGCCATTGGGTCACACAGCCAGCTGTGGATGGATTGTATCTTGAGTGCAAGTAAATTTAGGGTGATGCGTCTTGAAATGTAGGGTTGATCGCCTAAAGGATCTCAATGTCTTGGCACCTAATGCAGGACACCTTCTTGCCCACGCATAATTAGCTGCATCTACCTACACAAAGCAGCGGTCAGACTAACCTTGATCATTATGCCTTTCAGGACACGGGTCTTCACCCACTCTATCAGCTCGAGGCCTTACGAAGCTGCGAAGCCAGCACCTCCCAAGTCCGTAGCTTCTGGGACTCAAAACAGCTCTACCAATCCAGGATTCAAAGCCATAGGAAGCTACAATACCATTGCCAGGCGGTATTTTTCAGAGTCCTTGCTGCTGCCTCGGCTTCACTAAAATCCTTGAAGGTGGATAGGTATCATGGTCGGAACCCCAATTGCCGTCGGTACGAGCTATGCGCTATATCAAAGAGGTACAAGCTTTATGACCTACGAAGCTGTCTCTGACTGACCCTATTAAAGTTTTTCTGGGCCAAGAGCAAAAGCAGCTGGTCCCTGAGCCAGAAGAGACGCCCACTGAAATAGATATTTGAAGCCAGCAACAGATATTGGCCTTCTTATTACTACTTCCAGAGTGATGGACCACGTGGGAATGGCAAGAGTTCGCTCCGTCGTCGCAGAGGACGACACAGATAGTCAGAAACAGAAATAGTCTTGTAACTAGAGAATGCTACGATGACTGTGGTTCATTACAGGCAATTGAGGAAACGGATAGGTTTTGACCTACACAGAGCTGTTCAGGAGGATCTTGAGAGCATGGCAGGGACACTGAACGGACCCTCTGTGTTGTATCCTCATACGGAAGGGAAACGAGCACATGATGTCCTTGTATGACATGAGGCGGCTTTTGAGTCTTCGGCAGGGAAGTAATCAGACATGGATCGACCATCTGGGTCAGATTGTTTCCGAACCGCATTTGCATGAATTCCTTGGACTGTGTTCTAGCGATGAATATGCACTTGCCCATCACAAGATTACTGCAACTGCATTCGGGTTTTCCTCGTATTCATTTTCCTGTGCTACTTATTGTGCATAATGTTATTCCCACTCGCTGGAAGTGAATGTGAATTTAAAAATCAATACGTCCGCTTTATTTCCGCTCCTTCATCGATACTTGCAGATATCATCGACTTCATAGAATCTCCTCGTTACAAACAATACAATCAACGGGTGATCGCTCTCGCTGTCAACGCAAACTCAGCGGGGCAAATCCTAGTCTTATAGTAGTCGGAGGTTCCTCCTCACAACGCATAAAGCAAAGAGGAGAGATTGTTAGCGCTCTGTCCGAGCCTCGCGAAGATGGCCAAAGGCAAGAAAGCCAAGGGTAGCAAGAAGGTCAGTAGTCCCACGCAGGTTTCGTCATTCTGTTGTATACAGCTCCTGTTGACCGTGCGTAAAGGACGCCAAGTCCGAATCTAGCAAGAAGCAGGTGTGTTACCTTCTCCAATACTCAAACAGCCGCCTATCGAATCATGCCGAATCGTGCTGATGTTTATAAGATCGCACCTTCTCTAAAAGAGAAATTCCATCCAAGTCTTCTCGGCTTACCCTTGGAGCTACGAAGAAAAATCTATCGTCCCCTCCTCTCCGCTTACTGGGTGAATAAGGTCGTCCCAAACCCAGCATACCACCCTTCAAAGATTGAGAGTGAGCCGATCGGCAATTTCTCGGAGTCTGAAGCTTTCGAGGTTGGAACTCCTCGCTGCCAGAATATCTGGAAGCAGACCCTAGAGTATGCGCCAGCAATCCTGGTCACTTGTCGCCAAATCCATGCTGAAGCATCAGCAATTTTCGCACTTGAGAACACATGGATCACTGTTCGCGTGAACAAAGCGGGTTACGGCAAAGCACTGAAAGAGCGTGGCTTTGGTGTGGTCTATTGTGGCAATGTTGACCGATTCCCAAATCCGGTCCTCAAGGTCTCAATTGTATTTCCAAGCCTCCAGTCTCAGAATGAAGAAGATACTTTCGTGATGAGTCCAGTCAGCTTGCTCCAACTCCCAAGAGCGCTCTGGACGACCAAAGGCTTGGAAGAGATGGTTCTTAGCCTTGAAGTTCACCGTATCTTTACTGCTCGGCTTGCCGATGATGAGGATGATCTTCTGGAATGTTTTTACCAGATTCGCGGACTCCACAAGCTCATCTTGAGGGGTATCCAGCAGAAGAAGTACCTTAGAGACATGCCCAGCGCCCTTCAGGCTCCCTACAAGGACGGCAATGAGATCTTGAAAGACTTAAGACAAGCTTTATTGGCCTTCAAATACGCCCACAGGCACAAAAATTGGGAAGCATTAGCAAATCGTGTTGAGGCATCATTTGCATTCCTAGCGGACTGCTACAAGATCTACGGATCTCAATTTGTCAACGGCAAAGGCGAAACATATAAGGAGATCTGCAAGACTACCATCGACTTGGCCGCTGGCATTGCCCAATTGAGACTGCGCGTGGGCGAGTACGACAGTGTCATCAAATACGCCACTCTCGCACAGACCATCATGCCCATTGCACCTCACAGCAAAGTCGATCTCCTTATTATGCGTGGAGAAGCCTATGAAGCCCTTGGGCAAGATGTGAAGCTTATGAAAGATCTGCTGGAGGCTCAGAAGCTTATGCCAGAGAATAAGACCGTTACGGAGGAGCTAGGCAAGCTCAAGAAGAGACTCGATCCGGACCCGATGAAGGCGCTTGCGGCATTCAAGGACATGAGGGCCCTGATAGAGGAACAGCTGGTCGAAGAGAGGGACACCCTTAATGCTTTGTTGGACGGCAAGGTCAAGATCTATAGCCTTTCGGATGGTCGACGCGTGGTCGGATACCAACTTTGATTGGCTCACGATACGGACGTCGATTCCCATTCAGGGCTCTCTTTGCGGCGTGCTTGATGAGATGTGCACTGAGAGTTTCGTTGGCGAGACCACAGGAACCAGGAACGAATTCATTACCTCTTCAATTCCCATATCTTGTGTCGCAAGGTTTTTCCAATACTTTTCCTTCATGTGTCCCTTAATGCAAATCTAACCCAGAGACTCATCTATAAGACGGTCGCGCGCCCTTCGAACGCCATCCCGACACTTGGTCAAGACACCCGCCTTCTGCAGTAAAAATGTCCCTTACCATTGCCCCCATCCAGATTCCGCTCCCTTCAGCGTCCACTCTCATCTCTATAATGCCCTGCAACCAAGAACGCTAGCTCAAGTGCCTGCTTCTCGTTCAACCTCGGATCACAATAAGTCGTATAATTCACTCTCAGGTCTCCCTCCGTCAGACCCTCACTCCCTCCCACACACTCGGTAACCGCTTCCCCGGTCAGCTCCAGATGCACGCCTCCCAGAGAACTACCCTGTTCTCTGTGGATCCGTAATGCATTGCTGACTTCGCTCAGGATGCTTGAAAATTGCCTTGTCTTGACGCCTGAAGGCGTGCTCTTAGTATTGCCGTGCATAGGGTCGCACTGCCAGACCACGACGTGGCCACTTTCTCGGACAGCGGTGATATGAGGTGGAAGTAGAGACGCTACCTTGTGCTCGCCGTAACGGGTGATGAGGGTGACTTTGCCGATCGATTTTGAAGGGTTGACGGTGTCAAGGAGTGATATTAATTCAGGAGAAGTCATGGTTGGACCGACTTTGATGCCAATGGGGTTTTCGAGACCGCGGATATACTCGACATGAGCGCCATCCGTTTGGCGAGTGCGGTCGCCGATCCAGAGGAAGTGCGCGGATGTGTTGTACCAGCCTTTTCCATCTGAAGCAGAGGGTGCCTTGTGGCCATTGGTTTGAGGTGAAGATGCTGGGGAGGCTGATTGTAAGGATGCGTACATTGGTGGGTGCTTGAGACGACGTGTGAGACTTTGTTCGTATTCGAGGAGAAGGCCTTCATGACTTGTGTACAAGTCTACAGTCTCAAGTCCACTGCCTTTGTCTGCGCCTACTGTCTTCATGAAACGTAGACTGTCGGTGATATTGTCCACAATACGTGTATACTGGGCTTTGATCTTCTCATCTTTGACATGACCCAGCTCCCAGTCCAGAGGGGAGTGCAGATCCGCGATTCCCGAAGATAACGACGCCCGGATATAATTCAGAGTTGTAGCAGAGTGGAAGTAAGCAGATACCAGACGACCTGGGTCCGGTATCCGATCCTCCACCTCGTATCCATTTAGGATGTCCCCTCTGAAGGAAGGGATTTCCCTACCTTCGTACATCTCTATTGGGCTTGATCGAGGTTTGGCATACTGTCCTGCCATTCTTGCAATACGTACAACAGGCTTGTAGGCGCCGTAGATCAGGACCAAGCTCATTTGTAGCAGTAGCTTGATTTTCGAGTCGATAGCATTGTCTTCGCAGTAATCGAAAAGCTCTGCGCAGTCGCCGCCTTGGAGCAAGAACGCCTTGCCAAGGGCCACATCTTGCAGATTCTTCCGCAGTCTGATAATCTCTGTAGGTGTGACTATGGGCGGTAGGCGTTCCAGCTTTGCCAGAGCCTTACTGACTGCAGCACGGTCCTCATAAACGACATCTTGTTTTATTGGCTTTATTGTCCATGAGGATGGTGACCATTCCGAGGAAGTGTCATTTGCTTGCTGTGTCTCGTTAACGACAAACTCTGCAGCCGCTTTTCCCGCCTTACTGAGCTTCGGTGGCTCTATGACCTCTTCCATATTGTCCAAATATGCAAGATAATTCAAAAGAGAGATCAAAACTCAAGATGAGATATCATTGGCAATTTTCTTCCAAAGGAGACGAAACGACAGGAAGGGAGAGGGTATCTAGCCACAGATCTGCTGAGGTCAGGATCACGAACGTAACATAAGGTACATGGTGCAAGCAACTTTTGATAACGTAGCAAAGAGAAGAAACCCTTGAATAAGTTCGCACTAGGCTCGATTCAGGCTCCGCACTTTTCCTTGTCAAGCACCCTCCACAACTAAATCACTTCCCAACGGACATTGAACTTTTCCACAGCACCATCCTGCGTGCGCAATCAACCAAGATGGCAGAACCTCAGCCCGCCACCGTCCAAGAAGGCATGGACCCCGAAGGTCCCCCACCTCCTGCAGACGCAGAAGGTCGCAAAGCCGCCGCCGCCATGTCCTCCCTCGAAACCCGCGGCGAAGAAGACGACGGCGAATCCAAGCCCAACAAACAGATCGACCAAGAAGCTCTCGGTAAAGCGATCAGCAGACTGGAGCTAGCGGACAAGGCAGGGAGAGTTGCGGCTGGGGACAAGGGCGAGAAACTAGCCAAAGAAAAGGAGGAAAAGGAGAAGAGGGCGAAGGTGAAGGTGGATCAGGCGGATGTGGGATTGTTGGTTGAGGAGCTGGATCTGACCAAGGTGAAGGCTACGGAGTTGTTGAAGGCACATGAGGGGGATGCGGTCAGGGCGATGAGGGCTTTTGTGAGGGCCTCAGCTTGAGGGAAAGAAAGGATATGGGGAGAAAGCAAATCTATGGGGTCTGAGCTTGCAGGGCTACGTTGACGTTCGAGAGAGGGATCGTTGAGTGCATCTGGTGGTGGCTGGGTGTATCCTGGACAACGCAACCGTAGTGTGGATGAGGCTAGAAGAGATCATCGATAGATGTCGGAGGGAAGAAGAGCATGACATGGTCAATGGCTGTAGCACGATCGACCGGTGTCCCAGCGCTGTAAGAGCACGGTATATTTGTGCTCGATTGAAGGCAGCCTAAACAACAACGGCCATCAGCCACCCTGCACAAGGCTGCTGCTCAAAGCATGCGAGCTGCTGGAAATATCCCACAACAAAAGCCGCAACTCCAACTCAATGGCAACAAGAAACACTAAACCTCGACTTCAATCCTAGATGGAAGTAAATAAGTATCTTTTGACATCTTTGATGTGATATCCTTGATGACGGAACTGCTTCGTTGTGGCTTGTATCGAGATTCTATGTGTATTCTGGAGCGGCACATTTCTTGGTCCACCCCAGCTGGACATTGCAGTACAAAGACTAGTGGTGCATGTTGATCGGTAACCAATGGTTGCAGGCGCAAGGCTGCCCCACCTACTTGTCAATCGTTCGTTGCCTCACTTGCTGGTGCCTGCTCCACCATTATCGTCCTCAAGACAGCCCTTCCAACCCCAAACTCTGGTCTTCGCTCATCAACAAAGCTCAGCCTTCGGTATAATAGCCAACATCAAAAGTCTTGCAATCCTCCAAAATGCGTCTTACCACCGTTCTCGTGGCCGCTGGCCTGATCGCCTCAGCAAGTGCAGGCCCAGCCGCCTACGGGATTTGTCAAGCTGGCTGCGCAGCCGTTGTCACCGCCTGCTACGCCGGGGCTGGAGCTGTCTTCGGCACCGTTACCGCCGGCGTTGGAGCTGCCCCAGCTATCATAGCGTGTAACTCTGGATTTGGCACCTGTTGTGCTGCCTGTGCAGCTGTCTTACTTGCACCTACGCCCTAAGGTATGTCACCAGTACTGCTCGATCATCGATATCGTCTGAGTGGTGCCAGGACCCGAAATTTGCGCTTTGTGAGGATCATTGGGTTTGCTGGATGCTGGTATGGCAGCCTGGAATAGCGAGGAGAGATATTGAATGGCATGAGAGTGGCTGGAATTTCGAGATGATCAATCAGTCCATGCCTTTGAAGGCCATGACATGCTGCACTCCATTTTGACCCTTTCCCTTGTTCTTCTTCCTCTTCTTTTTCTTCCTAGGCTTCTCCTCCTCACTGCTCTCTCCGTCGCCCTCGTCATTGTCATCATCCCCGCTCCCGAACCCATTGGTTCTCTTCCCATCCACTGCTCCTACCCCTACATCGCCTTCCTCATCCTCGTCCCCATCCCATGCCTGTAGGCTCTCTTCCCAAACCTTGACCACGCTACCACCTCCACTAATCATCCTCCCCCCAACCTCAAACCCCAGCCCCAGCACCCCCTCCACCTCATCATGCCTGACGTCCCCCACCACCTTCGCTCTCTTCCCACCCATAGCCACAAATCTGACCACTCCGTCATCCATACCTATAGCCGCCGTCTGCCCCTCGGGAGCTGCGGCGAGTACATCAGCACTTGCGCCCTTCCCAACCACAATTGTCTCTTCGTTATCATCCCAAATGCCCACCTCCCACATCCTTAGCCCGCCTTTCTCGCCACCGACCACCAATTTTCCATCTAAGATAGTGGAGCTCAGCAGCTCCTCTCCTTGGTCCTCGCTCTTGACCAGCACGCCGCGGCGGAGGTCTGTGACGGCGACAGTCGTGCCGCCCGTGCTGATCCATTGCTTGCTGTAGCCGCTTGTAGAGGCGTCTGTGGGTGCAAGAGGTGTTAAGGAAGATATGTAGTCGTCGTGCGGGTGGTGTGTCTGTGATGGTGAGGAGGAGATTTGGTACGGAATGCGCAGGTCGTAGAGGTGGAGGGCGGAGGAGTCGGTGGCTAGGAGAAGGATTTGAGGGCTGAGACTGTACAGGAGGGATGTTGGGTCTGTCGCGGAGCTAAGAGGACGAGTAGATGTGGTCAGAAAATGCCAATGGCTATTAAATGCTTTAGATGGATGGGTATATACTCGTGTAGCGGTACAGCGATCTTGCTAACGACCTGCCCGGTCTCGGTCGTCGCTGCCTTCACTAGCCCATCTGTACCTGCCGACAAGAGGTGCTCGCCATCATGACTGAAGCAGAGGCTACGGCAGCTGCCCTTGTGCCGACGCGTGCGCCATGCAGAGTCGATGGTGCCGTTGCGGGCTTCGCTACCATCAGAAGGGGGGAGACGATTGAGCTGGACATGGCCAGAGGCGAGACCTAGAGCCAAAAGAGGTGACTTTGGATGTATGCATTGGGCGAAGAGGTCGGAGGTTAAAGGGAAGGTGCAGATTGCGTCGAACATGGAGGGATGGTTTTGACGTAGAGGCTATGCGAGAAAACTTATTATAGGATGCACAAGGCTGAAGAATATGAGAGCGAGGTGGAATAGAATTTGTCCAATAATGCTTTGTATGTCCACGTATCCACTCAAGGCGTAATCCATGTATGCTAAAGTATGCCCTCGTGAAAAGAAAAGTCCGAACACGATGAAACAAGAAACGTGAAGCCCGAGGAAAGAACCAGAAGATCACTCGCAATGAACAACCTCCCAAACAGAGCGAAAGCAGGAGCCATACCCGAAGACATATACCAAAGTCAGTCGATACGGCGAAGCCGCAGACATACACTAGGGTCAGTCATTCAAGATTCCAGGTTATGACGCAAGGTCAGCACCGCCCAAAGGAAGGACGTACACCAAGATCAGTCACCTCCGAAGAGGGACATCAGCAAGGGCTGTCACTACCAAAGGGAAGAACGTCGCCATTGTCAGCCACCCGAAACTGAGGACATACACCAAATTCAGTCACCTCCGAAGAGGGACATCCCAAGGTCAGTCACCCATACAACTCCAATTCCACCACGCCTGATCGGCCGCCCACCACCCCTTCTTCACTCTCAACGCTTCAAAATCTTCTTCTTACTCCCCCAAACCTCCTCGTCCATCTCGTCGCTCGCTCCTCTCTTTCTCTTCGCTGCGACCTTCTGCAGTGGCTCTATCTCCGCCTTCTCACCCGCCTTTCCTGTCTTGCGAGATTTTCTGCCCGGCTTCGGCAAAGGCACATCCTCCGTCTCTCCCGCTTCCTTGTTTGTCGCTTTGACCGTCTTCCTCGTCATGCTCCGAGTCTGTCTGACTGGTTCAGACTGAGGCGCTAATACCATAACTTTGCCGTCATGCGGTGGGCTACGCCTGGTGCGTTTCGCTGGCTCCGTCGGCTCGTTTTCGTCGTCATTGGAGGCTTTTACATCACGCTTACGCTTTGATGACAGTGGTTGCGGCTCATTAAGCTGATCTTTCTGCTTTCGCAATGGCCCCGAAGTTGTTTCTGATGGCGGATTTGTTGACATATCTGCGTTTGTAGCCGCCAATGCTGCACCTGCTGAGATTGTCGAGGCTGGGATTCTTAGCGGTGCCGTCGAGGTCACAGGGTTTGCTGGAATCAGAGCCGCTGAGACTCTAGACGGTGGAGGCTCGACAACTTTAGTCGCCTCTGAAGCTGGCAAAGGGGCGTTGCTGGTTGGCTTCAGAGCTGTAGACCGAGCATCGGTGGTCGATTCCGGTGCAACTGCCGGAGTTGTTAAGACGGCAGGGATTGTGATTGGAGGCATACCGGTAGCATGATGCTCCAAGATGTGGCTTGATCGTTCCTATGCATCCTGTCAGTGCTGCGAGAAGAGCGAATAAAGGGGTAGCTTACCAGTATAGTCATAGCTGACCAGTCCTGCGCACAGATTGGACATGATAATTTGACTTCCTTGAGCGATGCGATCTCTTCGTCCTGTAGTCTCACTTGAAACTCTAGTGCCCTGAAAGCTGTGTCTCTTGACATCAATCGGATCTCTAGATCTTCGATTGCTTTAGCTTGCTTCGACATTCCTTTCATTAGGTTCTGGATTTGCAGGTTGATTGAAGGAACATCCACGCCGATTTCTGATAATCCTCTTGACGTGATTGGGATGTTCTTGCGTGGGCTGATGTAAGAAGACAAGGGTGCCGCATGCGGGGGGTTGTATTTATGTAGAGTTTGAGCGAAAAAATTCGGATCAGTCGGTGCTCGATCGCTATCAGCACGTTGTGGCCTATCTTTGGTCTGTGGCCGCTTGCGTGACGTTGGCTCCTGATGTCTGGGTGCTGGGGGTGGTCCATACAAAAGTTCGTCAGAGCAATACGTCGTAGGCTCACTCGTGTCTTGCTCTTTCAGATTGTGGCTGCTGCGAGGTATATTTCCGCTGGCGGTGTCATTTGTCAGATATTCGTGCTCTTCTAATGTTCAGCAACACGTCAAGAAATGGTCGGGCTGCAACACTCACCGAATGTGCTGTCCTCTTCATCGTTCTGGATGCTAGATTCGTTTGGCTCTAGCGTGTCTTCCTCGTTGTCTGAATGCGTTTGATCAGATACAGCTTGGTCGTCGTCAGACCCTGAGTCTTCTTCGTCGAATAAGGGGTCAAAATGATCTCCTTTCTCATCAATGTCTTGGTCATTCTCGATGCCTGGTCCTCCCATGGCTTTTAGCCGCTCTTGCAATGAGGGCTGAGACATGATGGCGGGGCTTGATACCGGTCGAACTGCTGATAATGGACGATCGCGGATTTTGAATTTGTTTGGTGAGGGGGAAAAATACCAGTCGATCGGCGAGCAGATCGCGGCTGGGATGGAGTTCGAACGTGTTTAGTAAGGGGAGTTACCGGTCCAAATGCTGGTTGGGGATGGTTTTCGAGTTGAATATGTTTGAAGACGAGAGGAGATACCGGTAGAAATGCTGATTGCGAATGGTTCTGGGTTTGAATGTGGTTGGTGAAGGGAGATCTTTGGGTGCGAAAATTTTCGGTAAACAGTGACAACAATTGCGCGTGGCGATGGAAACACCACTAGCTCGATCTGGACAACGACTCCCGAGAGGAATGCGCAACAAGACCTTAAACATTCGTCGAGAATGGATCCTGAATGTCGTCTTTGGCTTCCCTTCTGGCTATGGCATCTTAGGCTCGAAAGATTTGAGATCCAACTCTTCTTCACCTAGGATGGGCTGAGGATCGCGTACATAGGTCTTCTTGGTTGATTGAATGTCGCTTTGACTGCTTGATGACATCATCCAATGAAACTCGCCGCGCTGAAAAGTTCAGGATGTCTGTTTACTCCACTCAAAATAGCGAACACAGCACCCTTGTACCGTCTCTTTCGCGGCTGAACAGTACTTTCTTGCAGAGGCTTTCGCACCCGAAGAATCTATGATAATACTAGGTCTCTACCTAAGACAGGGTGCGAAAGGGATTTCCACCGCTCTCTATACCCTTCAATGTACGATTGCCTTGCTTCTAGAACCCAACTTGCGGAGAAGACACCACTTTTGATGCAGTCCATTTGCCTTTTTCCTATATAATTGAGATATGTACTAGGCATTTGGCCCCTAGGGTATGCAGGACTTTGTTTCATTTTCTTCAAAGCCACAAACTTTGCAAACATAGAACTTGAAAATAGACAAAGCACAGGATCACATTCATTGCAAGTTCAATAGATAATACATGAGCCAATTTCATGAAAGCTCGCTTCAGGCGTTTCCATGCATTATCTGTGCTTCATACGTTCTTGTTGTACAATCTTCTGTACCACCTACAAGTTTGGGTCTTCATGTACGTCTCAAATCTATTTTAGCTGTATAGTTGTGACTATTGGACTTGCGCTGCTTGCTGAATATCTGTTCTCGAGCATTAGAGGGTGATATGTCGCCACCTTGGGTAAGTGGTAGACCTAAACATAGAATTTTGACTACAAGCATCGAGATGTGACGGAGCGGTCTCAAGCAAGGGGGAGTATCTGCAAGGGGCGATAATAAGAGAACAGTCCTAATTTTGACCATTGGAGGCAGATCTGTCATAACATTGGCAAAACGAGCGAGCCTGCAGATATCCTAATGTGGGCACTGTCATGGTCGTCGATTGCATGCTAGGAATGTCTTCGTCAGTATTTGGATCCACGAGCATCACTGGCCGGTTTATCAACCTTGGAGAAACGATCCTCGGGTAGACGATAGCGCAGCTCTGAAATTGAAGCTCACATCGGACGAGATGAGGTCGACTGAGGTATTTTTGGACAGGACAAAAATGTCCTACTTTTAGCGTCACCGCCTTCCCCGGAAAGCCGCTAACTCTTCTCGCTATCGCAATCGTTATGGCATTGCATAACGTCCACGTCGCGCAGAGCAGCGTAGGACGCAGTCAAATATGGAGCAATGGTACCGGCAGAACAAGATCTCAATTCCATGGGCTCTGCTAGGCCTCGAAGTTGCAGTATTCGTGGGACTCCGCCTCTACAAAATCAGAACCGGCGCAGGTCAAGACGACGAGGTCGTACCGTCCCCTGTCGAGACACTGCTTCCTAAGCTCTCAGACGCAGAAGCTGTAGATCTCCCATATCCACCAGATGCCTACCCTGGCGCAAGGGATATTCAATCGCCATATGGAAGCCTGCGAGTGTACGAATTTGGCCCAGAAGATGGGAGAAAAGTTCTGCTTGTCCACGGCATTACCAACCCGTGTATTGCATTGGGAGCCGTCGCACATGGACTGGCCGATAGAGGATGCCGAGTGATGCTCTTCGACCCCCCAGGTCGTGGCTACTCTTCTACACCAGTGCCAACTCCGCACTCTACGCGGCTCTACACTACATCCATTCTCCTTGCTATTACCTCCTCTCCTATACCATGGACTGGGAATGACACTCAATTCTCTTTGATCGGGTATTCCCTCGGGGGAGGGATAGTCGTCAATTTCACATCCTACTTTCCTTCTCTTGTCTCTTCCTTAGTCCTCCTTGCGCCCGGTGGCCTTGTCCGTCCAGACCATTTCACGTTGACGAACAAGTTTCTTTACAATACCGGGTTGATACCCTAAGAGATCGGACACAGGCATGGCAACTTGACAATCACCCTGGATTCGTTAGGTCTTTCATGTCAGGCATTCGATACGGCCCAATAGGATATCAACATCTTGCCTGGAGACGGATTGGCCAGCGATTGAATTCACAGAATGCTACAACCGAGCAAAGATACTCTAAACAAGGCTTGCAGAATGATAAGGTATTGATAATAGGTGGGAAGAAGGATGTCCTGATCGTGAAGGATGAGCTCGTCGAAGACGCTACGGAAGTGCTCGGTGCTGGCAATGTCAGGATAGAGTTCGTTGACGCAGGCCACGAGTTGCCAGTGACAAAAAGCGAAGAGATTGTGGAGACCATATGGGAGTTTTGGCAAACATAGAAAGGCACGCATACGGAACCAATTTCTGTAAGGACAAGTATTGTTGTGTTTGTAAGTATGTTATCTTATGTGTTCGGGCTGCACTATCTTATTCAGACTCCTCGAGACTCGAAAAATACGAATCAGGTCAGATATTCTTAATGAGATACTTTTCGGTCGTGAAGCGTAATGACTTGTTTCTGCTTCTAACAGTCCTACTTTGCTACGCTTATTCTGCCGTTTGGCTGAGAAGAAACGCAACTTGTGATCCATTCCATATAAAGTCGGCTTACATCGCCCCGAGAAAAGTATGGTCCTCGAACGTCCTGAGCAAGAGCCTGGATACTAGAAAGAATCAGCGCTCTTTAAATTCAAGCTGAACGTGTCTTGGTCTGGGACCGTGACAGCAGATTTGGATTACCACATCCAACCCCCAAAAGCCCGGGTATACCATGTGAGGCAGCCAAAATCTCATGATATCTCTTTCGGAGATATCAAGCATTGTCTCCCTCTTCTTGCCTTATCATCTCGATCTCGTCCAACAAAACCCCCGTCACGAGGACCAAACGTGTATTAGAGCCCTTCCAGCCCTCTCCAGGAAATCCCATCCTCCCCATTCCTCCTTGGCACCATCCAACCGCCCCAATCTCGATCTCCCCGACCACGTGATCAATCCCAGCTGCGACATTGGCATTAGCTCACGCGAGCAATATAAGACACCTGCACAAGCGCAAGCAACCATAGCTCGAACCACAGTGTCGGTATGTACTATTTTAGTACTGATGTTAATCACGATACCCAACACGATCATCCATGAATTCAATCTACCATTTTTTGGAAACCCCCCCAATCCTCCGAATCGATTGAGCACGTTCCACCCGGACCTCATCCAAGGCTGACCCAATGCTGAATAGTCTTGATCGGTGATCTGGTGATGAATAATTGAGGGGAAGCTTGGTTGGACATGGACGGAAGCATTCAGGTCTCGGACTTATGGAGGTATGCTAAGCGAAAAGCGAAGGGCTGAGTACCCGGGGATTTTCGACTTTCTCACCCTGGGGTCAAGCTCTAGGGACTCTTAGGGGGTATATGGTCAAATTATCACAACTTACCAATCATGCTACTATGAAAAAGGATTTTGATATAAAAGTTGTAGCAATCAGTAATTGCTCCGACTTTGTATGCGGATTCGTAATATCACAACGGGCGGTTGTGGAGTTATAATAGGGTGGCCGACTCAGCGGTGTGGCCGAGTCGGAGGTGATTCCTTCTAGCGGTTAGTGACAGGTTGACAGCTGTAGCTGAATCCACATAACCCAAATTCCACCAATCCTCCCCCTACAATCTCCCTCCTTATGACCAACGTGGAAATCCGCGCATCAGCCCAACAAAGCACTCAATTCAAACAGTGTATGTACCCTCAACCCACAACATCTCCTCGCTACTCTACAAGAACCCCCCCCCACAAACCACCCCCCCCCCCCCCCCCCCCCCCCGCCCCCCCCACCCTCCACACCCCTTCCTACAGCCACGGGCCCAGGTTGCTTCAAGGCCGTCGCCGCAGCCTCTCGCGCCCACCCGATCCCCGAACCGCCAATCTGCATCCTTGTCCTGCAGGAAGACTACCGGCATGAGGGGGCCACGAAATCACGCCATGCATGTCGCAGCATGCAGGCAAGAATCTCTTGTTTTGCAAAGCGAAAAAGGGGCGCACATGTGCTGATGGTGGGTTGTATCGTGACCCTATTGCTTTGGGCGGGACATCTGCGCGGGTGAGATGATGGTGGAACTGTAATGACGGGCATGTGGAGGTGTGGGTGGAGCTGTGTATGATGGATGATGATGAGCTCGATTAGATTTCCCGCAAGCGGAAAGTGCCACGATGCACCCTCGTCTCGTTCCGTGCGCTCTACCAACGGTACTACCACCCCAGTACGGAGTAATATAAATGATAGTTCGGGATGAAGTAAAGCCAGTTGCCTCACCGCTTCGACAACGTGCGTGGGGGCCTCCTTCCAAGACGTTATTTCGTCATCTACCACTACGTACGCATCCCTATAAGCTGGCACCTTAACGCTGAAGCTACAGCACTGAGCAATGAAATGGTCTTTTAAGCGAGATGTTGGTGGAGTGATGTGAATTCTTTAGGCAGAGTTGCATGCAGGGCTGGTAGTGGTTGCATCTCTCGACCCTGTTTGCCGCCAAGATCCACAGCACATGTGGCCCGGCTGGTTGGAAGAGACGGGAACTACGCCGCTACTTGCATGCATGAGGGGGACGCGAGACATAGAGCTTAGCGCATTAGGCAGGTGTGCCGTGTTTTGATTTGTGTGTGTGTGCTGGCGAGTATTCAATCATTTTGGAATTACTGAAGGATTTTCGGAGGGCTTTTGGGTGGTATTCTCATTTTCGATTTTTTTTGTCTTGGCAGTGGTGAGGTACGTAGGGTAATGTTTGAGTGAAGCTCGACGTCTTTTTGCGTGCTGCCTCTGATGCTTTTCTGTGGGGGAGAATAGCCTCTGCCCCATGCGGACAATGCAATGCCTATATACGCCCTCGCCGGATAAATACAAATCCCATCTAGTTCCCAACCAATCTAGTAGTAGTATGTGTAATGATATCAATCTTGCAGTCAAAGAAAATGTCAAGGTTGCAAACGCAAAGATCCTAGGGTATATATCTCTGCCAGACACCAAACACGAGTATGACCGCCCACCAGAATGTACTGTGTAGCCCCTCCACCACCTGCCCTGGGGGGTTTGGGGATACAACGCTGCACGCTCGAACGCTGAGAATTCCAACCGCAGGGGTATCAAGTTCTTCTTGCTGTAAATGTAATGTAAAGGAAAAGAAGAAATGCTCGCTAAAGCGCTGAGAGTAAAGGGCCGACTTGCAAAGATCTGATGTGTGCGTGGAAAGCAAATTGGACAAAGTAGCAATATATACATCGCTTTTGTAGGATGTCATCGTTGTGTAGATGGATCGAATGGCCCAGTCTTGAGGGAAAGAGGCTCCTGTAAACGGCCTCTGTTGCCTCCTTGAGGATGTTCTGACATGCTTTGTGGTGGTTGTTCGAATTGAGATATAGACGGTTGTGGTTCGGCTGATTGAGGAGGAGGTCCAGTCGGTGGTACATAGTTGCTCGTCCGGCGTCTTGTATTTCTTCCACCATTGCGGTTCCCACCCTCCGAACCTTGGAACTGTAAATTCCCAAAGCCCATCGCACCCCCCATAGACGCGTGTCGTCTTTGCCTTGGAGAAATAGGCCGCGGCAAAAGATGGGGTTGACCAGGACTGCGGACTGCAACTTCACGGAAGTAATCACGCTCCCTCCGATAATGTTCTCGCTCTTCCTCCATCTCTCGAATCTGTAGTTCGAGTTTCGCAATATTGTGAGAAGTCTCGCGCTCTTTTTCTTTCCGGCGTTGGCGAAATCGATGGGAGGCGGTGGCATTGCGCTTGCGTTTCTCGTCAGCGACTTTCGACGCAGCTTGCACGTCAACAGGTACCTGTATGGGACCGTTTTCCGTGTCTAGGGTCATCATTTGATATGTGCTTCCTCCTGTTGCACCGCTCGATGCCGGAACATCAAACCCCATCGGCGCCATGGACGAAGAAGGGCCAGCTGCGTTGAAAGGATTCGTGAAGAAAGATTGAGGTTGGCCACTGGAGATGCTGGGTTGCGGACCCGCTGGAGGTGTTCGGCTGAGTTGGCTGTATGATGAATATTGAGTGCTGGGGCTGTCGCTTTGGGATGCTGGTGGGTGTGATCCGGTTCCCCCTCCACTGGTGCGCGCCAGGAGGACTTGCATACGGTCGTAAGAAGAGATATCTTGACTGCCTTGGCGGCCAGGCGGGGAACGTGATCGTGGCAAGGAAGACCCATATGGCTCTCCTGGCATAGATGGTACACGTGCTATTTCTGGACCTCTTTGTTCTCCGACGCCCGTGCCTTGAGCTAGCACAAAAGGCGACTGTTTGGCATCCATCGTTCCCGTCGGGTTGTTGATTGTGATAGGAGCCGGAGCATACGTTGAAGGTGAGCCGCGCGGAGTCAGCACTCGACCTATCGGCTGTGGGTAGGTGCTCATCATAGGAGGCGTAATGCTTGGTAGTGACACATTCATGGGGGAGCGGTTGGTCATGGAGGGCGCAGGCAAAGATGGTGTTGGCGCTCCAGGCATTGCCAGATTGGCAGCTGCACCTGGAGGTGAATCCAAGTGCTCGCCATTTCGGCGCCGATTTTGCGTGTTCGTGATGTCCTCTCCTGAGGTAGGGTTGAGTAAATTCTGGACATCGACGGGTCGCGTAGATCGCTGATTGGGCGGAGTAAAGGATTGGGGCTGTGGTCGTGCTGACAAGTTGTGTGTCGCGGATGGGTTCGGGATCGTCTGCGGTGATTCCGCAGGTGTCGGTTTTTGAATCGGAGGCAAAGTCCTGGACCCAAGGGGTGGAAGTCGTTTCGATCTTTCATTTTGTATGTAGTTGGATGAGGGACGCGATGTCGCAGACCCCTGGGACATGTGAACCTCGTCTTTGTAATGACGTTTCTCTTGAGCCCCCGTGCATTGAAAATGGCTTGATTTCGAATAATCGCTGATTTCTGTGTACGGTAGATAGTTTCGGGACTGAATGCACGAGGTAGACAGTAGATCTGGACGATGTTCTTCGAGTTCCGGAAAAGACAAGGGAGGACCTCGAAAAGGGAAGGGAGAAGGAGTTGGTGGTAGGACCTGCACGGCGGCGGTTATGGGGACGAATGATGTCCCAGCATACAATATAAAGCGATGACGGGCTGACAAAAGCCTTAGATTGGACAAACAAACATATACTAGACGATGATCGCAAGGTACGTGTGCAGCTGTGCAGCAAAAAGCAGGTGATGTCGAATTTATGTAAACAATGACGATGTCAAGGCACGAGACAGGAAAGTATGTACACAATCGCGCAGGAGTGGGTGAGAGTGGGATAGATATGTTTAGGTTGGGCAGCAGGGGGAACGGTGAGGTAGTTTTATTAGTAGTATTAGTAGTAAGGAGTGGTAGTAGTAGTGATGACACTTCATGTCTGTAATGCACATCACCATCACGCTCATCCCATCCCATCCCATACCTTAGATCCAGGGACATGAAACTAAACAGAATTTCGTGGGAGCTCATCCCAGCAAAGCATGTTCGCATCGAGACGCTGAAATCTTTGCTTGGGACGGAGTGGCGGGCTCGGGGAGCCAACGGAAGCGCTGTTAGGAGGATTGGGTGGCTGTTAGATCCATCGGAACATGAGATAGCCTGGCACTTGGGATCTGAAGCTTAGATTCCGAACAAATCCTACTCACAGTTCCACATCGGCCACGCGAGGAGGCCTTCAACTGTTACACTTTCTTCTTTTCGGCGTTCTTTGGATTGATTTAGCCGAAAATCCACGTTCTCGGCGTAAGCTACAGGTTGCCGTGTTTGCTTGGTCTTCGGAGGCAACTAACATACCTGTCATCTGCCATTAACACCAACAACTCAGGGGGCAACACCGTAGCTGTTACATAGGGCTACCACTGGCCCGTGGTTACTTAAGCATAGGCCATAAAGAACGATAGTGTCTCAAAATCGTCAAGATACTTTAGAAAGCGCAGTCTCATGACGTGGCATGGGTGCGTAAACGAGGGATTCAAAGCCAAGGAGTTCTTCGTCGGGACGTCTTCCCCTAGACTCAGGCTACCCTGCATGCCGGCCATGCCACGTTGTCTATCGTGTGCTGCGCAGAAGCCGCAGATCTTAACGCGCTACCGAAGACTGGCTAGTTTGGGCGGATTAGCTCGTAGCCCCTAGGGAGGCCCGAGGGGGGCCCCCCATACCATTGGTGATCTATTATCTTGATAAACTTGAGCGATTTTATCTGTAATCCACAATGATAATTGATTCCATCATCGACTTTTATCTGCCGTACGAACATCCAGTTCGCAGCCATCGTCCCCGAGTACTTCGATGGCTACGGATATTGCCATTGCGTGGGTACCACTGTGGCGGTAACGACCTGCAATGGCGTAAGAGATGTCAAACCTTCTACGAGTAAAATTAGCATGAAGCTTCGCTGATATCCTTTTCCTTTCGGGGCAGTCTCATTAAGCTTGCATGCATTCGGGACCATGGCTCTAACCTCTTGGATAAAAGGCTTGGCGAGTCAACAGCCCTGCGTTGTTGGTTGCCACCAGGTGCATCCATCCATGGAACGCCCATCTCGGAAATGGTTACGACTAAATGACCCCCTAGAGCTGGCCTAGGGGCTTCCCTAGGGCTATAACAGTTTCGGCATCTCCTCCGAGATGAGGAGGGTCACTTTAGGTTGATCTTTAACGTCTTGGCACCATTGAAGTGCTTCTTCTCAACTCCCATGGGCGTTTGGGGTCAGTAAATAATCTCCTTTTCATCTCACAATGATGACGATTTGTCCATATCGAGACGACGCCGTCGATGGGTAATCTGACAGTTGGACAGATTTGGCGCTCCAATCGACAAGCTCGAGATTGCCAAGCACGACCTCCTTCCATCTTGAGATCAGGCATATGAGCACGGCGAGAGACGCGCCTCTTAGTTCATCAGGTTCTCATAACATCAATTAATTAAGTTTTTTATAAGAGCGAGTTCAGGGTTTTGGGCGGATGAAGTTGGTAGACAAAGTAATTCGTCACTGCAAATCGCACATGGCTACAGGGCCAGCTCCCGGGAACCCTCGTGGCTTGCAGGCATCTGGGCCCACAGAAAAAACCCCCATGCACGTTTGACGTGCCCACCTGCTTTCAGCCTCACAGTTCACAAGTCTGGAACCTTTTACCTTTATTATGATTGAGAAAGTGCACATTTCCTGCATTCCGAAAAATCTGCAATGGCCGATATCGGACATTGCTATGAGCGTAACAGAAACTCACTGTTATTGCGTAACATTCTCCATCGAACTACAGGCTTACAGCACTATCAATCATAGAGGTTTCTGACTTCGTGTAAGATAGGACGATAATGATATCGCCGTCTCGTGGCAGCAGCCAACAGTACCATTCATCAGTACCTTTCATCAGTCACAACGCTACTCCCTCGGATCTCGTATAACTGAAACCAACACCCGTCTCCTCATCAAATATCACATGTTGAGTCAGTCTCGTCTACATTTGCCAGAGCCGACTGCTTCATAGTCAGGCAGAGGCGCATATCTCATTGGCATCTGATTAGGCTTCTGCATCTGAAAACGCCCGCAGTGGGAGATGGATGCCTGATCTAGATGCCATCGCTTCTAAAAGTCGAAAGCGGTCAAGCATCTTGCAAATAGTGAGAGCGGAGCGGTGACATCTCCGGAACGAAGAAACTCATTTCACGGGCGAAGTACTCCCTATGGCAGATATGTAACTCTTCTCTCTGAGCAAGGTTGCTCACCAACATTAGCCATGCGGCAGGAGCCGCCATATCACAGATGCGTCCAAGTTTTGTCTATCAATACCTTTTGAAGTCGTGCAGTGGCAGAAGTCACACCACCGTGCATCTTGAACAAACGCGACTCACTCGATATGGTCGACCAAGCAAACACCTTCATTTTCACCAATAGGGCCTGCGTTTCGTCTATCAATACCACTTCAACTCGTACAGCAGCACAAACCTTACCCCCACATGAACCTTGAACGGGGGTAGCTAATTGAAAGTATCCGCGCAGTAAGAACTACCAAGTTTTTTGTTTATATTTCAGACATACCCACGTTTTACCTATTGATCCCTCTTAGCTTTATGCTACAACAAGACTTCTTCCCCGCATATTCAGTATCCCAGCTGCACAGCAAGAATCGATTACAAACACAGACGCATTGATATCTTCTTTATCAACGTCTCCGAATTTCATAGTAATGGCAAACTCTCCTCCCGACAAGTACCTTGACCAAAGACAGCAACTCAGAACTACTTACGCAGCAAAACCCCCAAAATAACAGATGCATTCGCAATCTATCCGCCCCACTTAAACATATGCAGCGGCAAAACCCCCACCCCCACGTGCACCATAAAAAGACTTCCCCCTAATCTCACAGAGTCAGGATACTTCTCCGGCTCCTCCTCTTCCGCCGACGTGACGAACAAGTCTTCTCCCGCAAACGCAGGACAAGAAATCATCCTCGTAGGCATCTCCACCACGCCAACCAACTCTCCTCCCGGATTAACCCTCAGCACTTTCCCACCACCACAAATAGCAATCCACAAACACCCCTCAGCATTCATAGCTAATCCATCCGGCACCCCTGCCCCTTGCACCTCATAAAACACTGCCCTATCAGAGATCTCACCCGTTGCATTATTGTACCTGAATTTCGAAACGCAGCCATTGGGCGAGTCAGTGAAATACATCGTTTTCCTATCGAGGCTGAAACCCATGCCATTGGGAATCGTGACGTCGGTAAGCATGCGGTGGAGGCTCATGTCGGGGTCGAGGCGGAAGAGTACGCCTTCGGGGGAGGGGGACTGGACTTTGGGGTCGTTCATTGTGCCGGCCCAGTAGCGACCTGAGGGGTCGATGATGCCGTCGTTGAAACGCATCCTGCAAGGCTTGGAATCAGATCACTAGGGCAATTTTCTTTTGGGGGATGCTGTAATATTTATGTGGTTACCTCTCACCCTTGCCCTCACCGTCTTTTGCTTCCCAGACTTTTTTTATGTACTCTAATTTCTTCGTCGTGCGATTCATGAGGGCGTAGCCGTATTTGGCACCCACAATCATCTCCTCGTCGTTGCCTTCGATATCAGCGGTGGTACTGCGAGTAAATCCAATGAATATGCAATATTCTCTTATGTTTCTGCAACAAACTCACCTGACAGGAGTTCCCAAGTCAAATGACTGCAATGACGAAGGGCCTTCTTTGAGATTGACAATATGCAATTTTTCTTTGACGATGTCTACAAACCGGAGGCACCCAGTACTAGTTTCATAGAATGGTGCTTCACCGAGACCACATTTCATTTCAATGTAGGGCTACGCGGATATCAGACATCATTCGCTGATATCCTGTACATGACTTTTGCAAAGACAAACCTCTGTGACCTTCCATCGCTGCATTTCCGCCATAGCTTGTAAATACTGCTTTCGAAACTTGACTTCTTCGGAGTTCTGATCATCTACGATGCTAGGTATGTTGGTCGGTATCCAGTAATTGACGTGACAAGCTATGACGTCGCATTCAGTCGTACTTTCGGAGGAAACTCCGTTAGCCGTCGTCCCAAGCAGATCTCCAATATGCAGCCCTAGTAGCAAGCTGCATGGGCTTTAAAGCTTGATGCCAGAGTAAAATGCAAGAATAGAACTCGGTGTTTTGAAATCTTTTCTATCATGATTACAGTTCCATTTGTATGTACATAAGTCAGGTTCCCTTTGTGTACACCACCCCTTCGCATCATACGCTATACATCCCACACTCCTAATACAAAAGTATGTACGAACGAATCTCATCAGCAGAGCCCGTACTACGCAGCGACCGTTGGCCCGGCCGCAAACCCAATACTATTCTACAGCAACATCAATGCTATCAATACGGCTAGAATCGCAGTTATACTAGGTGCAACATCTCTCATTCCACTGCTCTTCTTGGGGGCGAGAACTGGTCCGACCTTGTACGGTGGCACATAGGATCCGGTAGCATTCGTACTGTTTACCATCCCATCCCAGCAGAATCGCAGGAAGCACTGCTTGCAGACATCTGGAACCGGGGTGTTCGTCCGCTCTAGACTCCTGCCGAGAATAGCACATCCCACACAGGTAGGCCATGTATTATCAATAGAGCCATTGCCCATTGATGCAGCATTGTTTCCATTCATTACAATAGCGTCACGTTCCGAGGTATTGTAGCTTGGATCAAAGGTAGAGACGTTGCTTTGATATGTGTAAGGCGCGTTGGGGATGTACACGATGATAGGCGTTATGGTGGTTGTGTTCGAGGAGTTGCAACCAAAGAATGTAGGCCGCGTATTCAATCCTAGGTTCACGAACGTATTCTGATCTGGAACTGCAGGGAAAGAGGTCCCATTGGCAAGATTCCCGCTTTCGTTGAGAGAAGCTCGTTGGTAGGTAGCTACAAGCGATGTGCCATTGGGCCAGTAATTATCGGTATCTGCAGATGAGTCGACGGCGAAGATCACATCAACATGTCGACCAGGCTGAATGAGGGGGTGTAGAGGTATGTTTTCAAGGTCTTCGCCTCCGTCAACAAGTGAAAGCTGACGCTCTTGAGCGATCTTCGAAGTGGCATTACGCCAGCCATAGAAGGGGTTAGGGCTATACTGTGCGATGTCATTGTTATCGTTGCCGATGGCTGAGAGGACCTTGTCGGCGAAAGTTTTGGCAAGTTGGGGAACAGAAGTTGTATTGACTTGCAGCAGAAATTGGTTGAACAGAGACGACGATGTCCCCATCAGGTATCCCACGTTGTCGAAGCCACGGACGCAATCTTGGTTTTCGGCCAGAACTCCACCTGAGAAATTCGAACCGAGATTTTCCAGAGGTACGAATCCATACGTTGTAGGATCCCATGTTCCGAATTCGAATGGGTTAAATTCATAGACGGTGGTATTTCCAGGAATCAACACCTCACCAGGGGCGCGCCCATCCGTGACCAAGATTGGCATGGGTGATTCAGCGTTGGCAAAGGTTTCCTGCAGCTGTATAGACGACCAAGTGTAGCCTGGCCCGCCATCAGAAGCATTGACCAACTGGTACGAGAGCGCTCTGCCCCAGTAATCGGTAATGGAGGTATTGAATCCAGCGTGCGCCTTATCTCCAACCTCATTGTAGATGTTATCGAAATACTCGGCGGAGCTAAAAACCTGGACCTTACTTGTCGCTGGACCCTCGAAGATGGAGTTTCCAAATTCCCAGACTGAGCCGGTGTTGGTGTCCAGAAGACCAGAAATCGTGGTGAAGTTGTTGACAAGAATACTTCCGACCAGCCAACCACCACCTGATAGGCCAGCCAGATATGTCGCAGACTGCAAGAGGCCTCCGAGATGACCTGCTGCTGTTGAATTCATTTCCCGGCTGTCAAAGGCTTGTACAGCACCTCCACCATTCAGACACGCTCTATATCCTCCTCCACTGACTGCTATAGCCACATTCGGCAGAGCCAATGCATTCTTCGCATTATTTGTTATATAGGACTCGGCGTCAAATCCTGTGATGTTCAATCTTCCCAGAAAGTCTCGCATAGGCCCCACTGTATTTCTTCGTCTCGTTTCCAGCCATGATGTTTCGTTGTGCGAGAGGGACGACGCACTGCGGATTGTGGGTCGAGTTGAAGGGCAGTTTGCGCCTTTGGGAATGTAGCCATCCGGGGCGTTCGGGAAGGCTCGATGTTCCAGCTGCGCTCGGGCAAGCGTCAGGAGGAGAGCGAACGCGCTCAAGGAAGACGTGAGGTACATGTTTGACGGGAGATGAATAGCAAGGACGGAAGCGATTTTTGTAGAATGCTATGGCCAAGAGCAAACTGTGGGTAGCATTGACGTCGCGGGCTCCGGGGCTCCCAGGAAATCGGGCTTAAATCCAAGAGCCTTCACGTGCACGTTCGCGAAAGCACTGCATAAACCTGAAGCCATTCGGCTCCCGCTTTCTGTGCAAATTTTCCACCCTGTCGAAGCATAGACGGTAACGTCATCGTACGCGACAAATCTCCCTATCAACAGAGCGGAACAGCGTCATGACCGTTGTCTTGGCAGAGTCTCGCAGATCTTCCACCCCAGATCAGATCTTTCTCCATTCATGGAATTTATTTTCTAAAGATAAACATGACTCGGACGTGGATCGGTACCGCTTGATTCTACAGCCTCATACGGCCCGCTTCCTTCTCACTTTGGGTGCGTACATCTTGACTGGCGCCACTCCTTACGTCATTAGCAAATGTGGCAAATGGTCGCGTGATCCATGAAAGATGGGTTCAGACGCACTTCACTTCTAAGCCTCCATTTTACTACAAGCTATGTGAAGGCCTCATCTTTATTTTCGGATTATTTCCAGTAGTAGAAATACTCTGTAGAATACGGCCTGGCAAGGCAATGACGACTACGGGCTCGTACGAATAAATGGAAATGGCCCGCCCACGGAACGGTATTTAGCATGGCCGTGTGAAGGAAGACAGCTGAGCCTCACACTGGATTCCCTTTTGAGTTCCTACGTGCTAGAAGACTAAGTGCTTCCAAGCAACTGGATGAATGATCAAGGCTTCAGAGAATACCGTTGTTGTGAATCGATCTTGACTCAATGAAGCTTCCATATGGCATCTTCATGACAATTCCGTGTTATTGATAGACTCTTCTGAATATCAGAATGTCAACAGATGCTCCCGTTCAGCTCCATTCAGAAACGAAAGTGATGGAAAAGCTTTAGGCTACCCGCATTTAGCGTCCTTCCGTCAATTGAAACTCGTCTCAATCTTAATTTGAATCTTTAACAACTATGCAACATCAACGTCGTCATGGCTCCAAAAAAGCGTAAAGCTGATGCTTCAGATGAACCTACAGCACCTCTAGCGAAGAAAGGCACAAGAATCAAACAAAATGTTGAGAAGACCGCAAGCTCGTCTCGGCCAAAGAGAACCTCACTGACTACAGCAAATGCTCCAAGATCAACGAGGAGCTCTATGAGCGGATCTGGATCTGGAACACCTGCTAAGACAAGCAAGAAAGCCACCACGATCTCAGTAAAAGCTACGACCCAAAACAACTCCAAGACCAATTCTAATCAAGGACGGAAGAGAGGGAGGAAGGCCTCCAACACCCCAGCTATGTCCACTCAATCGGACGTTGATCAGCATGCTAGCTTTTCGGTCGATGTACCAACCAAGCATACGAACGGGGCAACCGAAGCCCATAATGAGGAGGAACATGCCGATGAGCCATCTTATTGGCTCATGAAGGCAGAACCAGACTCACGCATCGAGAAGGGTAGAGACGTTAAATTCTCAATTGATGATCTCAAAGCTACGACGGCTCCAGAGCCGTGGGATGGTACGTTCCTATTCTCAAAACATTCCGAGCCGTTCACTGACAATTCACCGTCCCTAGGCGTTCGTAATCCTTCTGGTAGGGCTTAATGACCTTTTTATTGGCTCTAAAATGGACAACTAACAATTGTGGCAGCTCGCAACAACATGCGTCTAATGCTGAAGGGAGACATGGCTTTCTTCTACCATTCGAATTGCAAGGTACCAGGGATCGTGGGAACGATGGAGATCGTGCAGGAGCATTCTATCGATGGTAAGCTCGTGTCCAAGAAACAAAGCTGCTCATATCTACTCACTTGACTCACTCGCAGAGAGCGCCTTCGATCCTGAGCATCCATACTACGACGCGAAGTCAGACCGCGAGAAACCCAAGTGGTGCGTCGTGCACGTCGAATTCCGTCAAAAGTTCCCAGAAATGGTCAAGCTCAAGGAGCTCCAGAAGTACGCCAAGCCGGGCGGTCTCTTGGAGAATCTGCAGACTCTGAAGATGAGTCGTCTGAGTGTGTCCAAGGTCTCGAAGAAGGAGTGGGACTTCATCATGGGCCTGGTGGACATCGACGACGTCGCAGCAGCTTCCGCCCAGCACACACCGCAGATGGTCACTTAGATTCTTCGGTCGTAGCCATTATGTGACCTTGCATCGTCAGTCATAGCGAGGCGGTGGCGAAACTATGAGGGGTCGGACATTTCGGCTCGGGGACTCATCTTGAGCATCTGTTATTTTTGTGCGATGGTTGCGATTGATTCAGGAGATTCCGCTCCCGAAGCGCTCAAGGCTTCAGTGCATAGAAGTGAACCGGGTAAAGCCCCTTTGGAAAGCCCCTCTGCGGCTCAGTCTTCATGCACCTAACACCAGCCTCTTTGAACAGCACCTTGAATTTCTCATTCGATCTTGTCACACTGCTGTCCAAATCGTCGAATATGTCTTCCCCATTTGCATTCGTACTCATATTCTCCTTGACGATGATCCATCCATCCGCCGTGATTGCCTTCTTACACCTCTGAAGATAATCCACTAGCTGCTTATCCGTCAAATGCCCCAAACACCACTGGTTCCAAATCACATCATACCGCTCCTCTGGCCCCCAACTCTCCAAACCCGTAACATAAACATTCCCCACCACCCCCTTCCCAGCCATCTTTGCACCCTTGGCCTCGTTCGCGAATTTCTCCACAGGCTCAACTACATCAATAACTTCACAAACAGTGCTTAAAAAGAAAGCAGTAACCCTTCCAATGCCGGCACCACAGTCGACCCCTCTCCGTAGAGATCCTTGAGCTGAGGATGGATGTTCGCGGCGTAGTTTGGCCAGGAAATTGGCGGATCCTTTGAGATCGGTGCGTGAGATCTCGGGATAGCCGCCTAGCATGCCGTCGACGGTTGTAGAGATTGAGTTCCAATATTTGAGGGAGGTGGAGGAGGAGATGTTGGCGTCTGGGGCTGATGCCATGATGAATTGTACGTCCTTGGGGTAGTTACGATTTTTACAGCATCGGAAAAATACAATCGTCCCCAATGGCTCTCGGAATCCAACCGACGGTCTTCTCTCGGCGTGAGCACAGGGAGTGCCCGACTGTCATCAAGGGAACAAGTCAAGCAACTGTGATGCCCTACTATCCTAGCTTCAATGATCGTGAACTGGACTTGTGACTTGTCCTCCTTTCGTGACCTTCTCAGCGTTCATGCGAATGGTGGGTTTTCTGCACCTCTCTTTTCAAGCGCTATCCCTATTTTGCCTCCTCTTAATCCGTCAATGTAAGCCTAATAGGTGACGAAACCTTTCTCGCAGACTGTGCATATTAAAAGAGCTCAACGCAATCTAAAAACCGAATCATGTAACGCACAACGACAGGATATTAGGGCCAACTAGCGGTAAGATTTGCGAGACTAAATTAGCGTATACCTCATCCGCCTAAAGCCGTCCTCTTACCCTCTCATCAGAACAGTTAAGATAAATCTGCACCATTACAAGCCCAGCAGCAATCCAAAGATGGCCACTCTCCCAATTGAACTATGGCAACAAATCTGTTCCTCTTCCAACGGCAGGTCTCTGAAGTCTCTTCGCCTGGTCAACCGTGTCTTCGGCGAGACTGCTGCACGAGCACTCTTTGAGGAAGTCTATGTCGCTATGCTGGAGGATTCGTTGTGCAACTTACAGCACGTTGCAGCTCATCCGGTCTTACGCAAACATGTGATCAATGTTTCATTTTTGAACGCAGTAATGATAAAGTACGATTCGTACGATATTTGGAAGGCTAATGTTGACTTACGTGATGATTGCTGGATGTGCAGCGGTGAGGACAACGGTGTAACAACACGTGAGCGAATGAATGAATACTATCGCAGTCCAAAGATCGTTCTACAAGACGACATCATACCCAAGGAGCACATTGGAGTGATTCGCAATTTGACAGTCTCCGAGGATTATCTAAAAGATTGTTATCGACGCTATTCGCGTCTTTGTTCTGAGCAAGCAAGCCTCATTCACGAGAACGTTGATATACGGAAGACCGTTCTGGCTATTCGTGCATTGCCAAACCTACAATCTGTACAGAGCGACGAGATCCTTTCTAGGCCAAAACACAACTTCTTTGACGCACTTTCGGATGTGCAGGAGTCGCCAGCTCCATTTTTATCGCGCCTCCAGCGGGCAACGCTCCTAAAATACCCTTTCGTGCTCTACGATTCCCACAAGCTAGATGTTTCCTCTTCGGATACTGCTCGGTCTCTGGGATGCATGATTAGTGCAATGAGTCGACTTGATGGACCTTCTCGTCTTCGAAGTATCGCCATCAACTCAATCCCGTGGTGCTTCTGGCAGCGTGACCTGGAGATCTCTTACTGGGACTATTATCAATTCATCGTACCCAAGGCATTGCAAAACGTCCGTGACATGAACATACGTTTCCGCATTGATTATCTGGGCGACTATTCACGTGATCCCACCTCCGTACTCCATCAGATTGTCTCGTTCCTGTCAGTTGCGCAGCAGGTTGAAGTCCTGAAACTCACATTTTACAACGCGGACAATACTGCCTACGAGGATGCGCTCAGACTTCTGGAGTGGGAGCACAGACTCCCGGACGTGTCAGAGGTGTTCAAACAGATTACATGGTCAAATTTGAAGTGGCTCAAGCTCGGCACGTGTGCAATGAGTGAAGATGCTTTTCTGGGATTCATCCGTCGTCACATCCGAAATCTAAAGACGTTCGAAGCCAACATTCTACACATGACGGACCTATCAAAGTCTTGGCAACACGCAATGGAGACAATCGCTCCCGTCATTACCCGGACTGATGTACGGATTAAGAGGCTGCAGGACGAAGAGCTCAAAAGCAACGCGATGGCCGATCGCCACTTGCCTCGGAAAGCTGCCACAATGCGGCAGAAAGCCTACCATGTTGGCTTATCTGAGTACCTGAGACTTGGTGGCAAAGCCCAGTATCCTATCTGGGGTCAGCTCGATGACCCGACGTCTGAATCTTGATGAGAGCCAGCTACAGGTCACATTTATGGCTGAAGCCCCTATCGGCATCGCCGAGTGAGGCATCAGACCATCGAGGCCATGTGGTCGCCGCGTGGCAGCGAATGAGAAGCCTGTATTTGTGATGCTCTGCATAATACAGTCCCCCTTACAGCGGCGAAGGCAGCCTCGCGCCAAAACCTTATAAAACGTCATATTCCCAACTGTTGATTGTTTTCTCCGGTTCTCACGTGGACTATGGCCTCACAAGCTACCGATCTATGGCTGCATATCAGCTTCCATTGTGACATCCAGACTCTGAAGAGTTCACGGTTTGTCAGTCGCGCTCTCAACGATGTGGCCTCAAGAGCGCTGTTCCAAGAAGTCTACGTCGCTATCTTCAATCATTCTGTCCATGAAATATCTCACATAGCAGACCACTCCGTCCTGCGCCTTTACGTAACAAATACGAATTTGCGCACCGTTGCTGGACGAAGGCTACTGTATCTATGAGAAAAGGAAGGAATCACTAGGCCTATCTACAGACGCCACACACAGCAATGAAGGGCGCCATAAGCCATATATAAAGTTATCGCAAGCGATTTTCAAGCAGCACCATCCATCGTTCCTCTGCTCAGAAGAACGTCAAGTGCCTGTGACCCCAACGGCGGACTGAATTCATTGCCGGAGGAATACACTTAGCCATAGACTCCCTCCCCTTCGCATTATCAAACTCTTCAGACCTTCGCACAGTAACTTCATACGACAAACACAGACACCTCATGCGTCATCACGGCTCCCTGGAAACAGATTTCAATGCACCGCTACCGTTTATGTCGCGTCTACAACGGGAAACCCTTCTCAAGAACCCATTTTAAGACTCTTACACAATGAATTTCCATTACGAGCCAGCTCCAACGATGCTACCACTATACTATCTATTCCAAGCACTCGGTAATTGGACAAGCAAAGGAAGAGATCTCACTATTGATGCACTGCCCTCGTGCTACTGGAACCACAACTTCTACCTTTACCAACTCGCCTACACAAATCTCTTCCTAGCCAAAGCCTTTCCCAACCTACAAAAGCTGACCAGTCGCATCTGCGTAGGCCTATTCAACCCACAATCAGAATGGCCCGAATCAATTCCAGGCCAAATGCGCGAATTCCTCGCCTAAGCCACAAACATCTCAGTCCTACATGTCGAATTCCAAATTCCAAACAATATGAATAGTATACCATCCCCGGCTGGGATCCGTCTCAAAGAAATATCGACGTCTCTAGGATCTTCTTTCCTTTCACTACCCACGCCTCAAAGCTCTCGCGAATTTCCTGTGGCTTCGACCTCAGAAAATTCGTCCAGTTCATGCTCCGACACACATCGAACTTAGAGTCCTTTATCACTGTGCACTTAGAGACGGTGTACGAGGCGAGCCGGTGGCAGCCAGCTACGGAGAGGATTGCGCCGGTGATGGGGTGGAGGTCTACTGAGATGGCGCTCCAAAGGGATAAAGAGATTACCTAGAGGGTTACGCAAGATTTACTTTATAGAGAGGAAGATGATAACTTGCGAAATGTATGGGCGTATAAAGATGGTGTGGTGAGATACCTCGTGCTAAAGGGACGAACAGAGTATCCGTTTTGGGGTCAAGACCCGCCAGATTCAAGTCACTGAGCGAAAGAGGATTCGGAATGCACAGTTAGACCATGATAAGGAGTGTCATCGCTATTTGGACATATCGAAACAGCTCAGAGCGCCAACGTAGGTCGAATCAAATCCAAAGACCGAGTGTTTCTACAACTACCCTACATCTTCCGTATCTCACAATCTCGTCCCCATGTTAACATGCACACTCTTCGCATTCGTATACGCCCTCAACCCCTCCTCACCCAACTCCCTCCCGATCCCACTCTGCTTAACGCCCCCAAACGGAATCCTAAAATCACTATCATTACTCGAATTAACCCACACCATACCCGCCTCGATCGCCCTCGCAACTCTATACGCTTTAGTCAAATTTTCCGTAAAAAGTGCACTACCCAACCCGTAAGTGGTATCATTCGCCCTCTCTACAGCTTCTTCTTCGTTTTTGAAAGATGAGATGACGACGAAAGGGCCAAAGACTTCTTCGCGGTAGATTCTCATATGGTCTTTCACCCCTGTGAAGACCGTGGGGGCGATGAAGAAACCTTTACCGCCGGCATTCTTGTGGGCTTCGCCGCCCATGGCGAGGGTTGCTCCTTCGGATTTTCCGGACTCAATGTAGCTCAACACCTTCTCGTACTGCGCCTTTGTGACTTGAGGGCCTTGGAATGTGGATTCATGGAAGGGGTCGCCGACTTGGCTCACGCTTTTGACCTGCTCTTTGAACAGCTCAACGAACTTGTCGTAGATGCTTTCTTCGACCAGGATTCGGGAGGTTGCGGTGCAGATTTGGCCCATATTTGACATTATGCCGACGTGGCTCCACTTCACAGCCTGATCGAGATCGGCATCCGCGAAGACGAGGAGAGGACTTTTGCCTCCTGTCTCCAGAGTGATATTTTTGAGATTGATGGAGGCCATCTTCATGATCTGCCGTCCCGTGGCTGTTGAGCCTGTGAAAGCGATCTTGTCGATATCGAGATGGCTTGCAATTGCCGCTCCGGCTTCTTTGCCGTGACCGTTGAGGATATTGACCACCCCAGGCGGGAAGCCAGCCTCCTTGATGAGTTGCGCGAAATACAAAATACTCAACGGCGTCTGCTCAGCCGCCTTGATCACGACTGTATTTCCACAGGCCAAGGCAGGTCCCAGCTTCCAAGCTGCCATCGCCAACGGGTAATTCCACGGTATGATCTGCCCACAGACACCCAGTGGCTCGCGCATTGTATATGCAAATTTATCCGGATTCGTATTTATAACCTGCCCATGGATCTTATCTGCGTAGCCACCATAGTAGCGTAGCGTGCCGGCTACCCCAGCAACGTCTTCTGTGAGGGCAACCTGGTATGGCTTTCCGTTGTCCCACGTTTCGATTGTAGCGAGGGTCTCAGCGTGTTTTTCGACGAGGGAGGCAAGTTCGAGCATGAGGTTGCCGCGGTCTGTGGAGGGAAGATCACGCCATGAAGGATGTTTGAAGGCTACACGGGCAGCTTTCACGGCGGTGTCAACGTCGTGCGTGGAAGCTGCATACACGGATGCTATCTCTGTTTCGTCTCTATATAACAGTGAGTTTATGGTGATATCTTTCAAATTATCTCTTGGCTGCTCTCCAAGGCTTACGTTGGGTTGATGCTTGTGATCTTCTCTCCAGAGCTTGATTTGACAAATTCATTGTTGATGAAGAGGCCTATTGGCTGCTTGTACTCACGGCCGTTGGGAGCTTTCAGGTTGACGAAGAGGTCCGACATAATGGTCAATCCGGTGCTGGAGCTGGTAAAGTTGTAGTGTGATAGATTAACGTTTATGCGGGAAAGAGTTCGAGGTTGTCGAGGAAGAAGACATGCCCCGCAGAGGGGTACTGTGACAGCTTTCAACGGTGCAGATCGATAACGATAGAAGGGATACAACTTCCTGATCGATCATAGCTCGAAGATGCACGATGACAAGAAAATTTTCCGCGTGGAAGTTTCGCGGCCGATCCCGTCCTGATGGCTTCGCCTTCGAAGCTGCCAAATGCCTGTCATGTTCTGGCCTGTGGATGTTGAATAAATACGGTTCTTTTGGCTATTATCGGTATGAAAGGCATGCTGCATACTTGCGTACAAAAAAGCCCCTTGATATATGTTCAGCTCACGATAATGTCAATCAAATCTCTAAGAAGGCATCAATTCATGATTTCCTATGTATCGATGTCAGTGCCATCCCATGTTTTGCCAAGAATTCTAGACTTACACTGGCAAATTTACTCCTCGCGCGAATTCGTGGCCCAAAGAAGACCAAGACCCACGGAACTACTGTGAGGAGCGCTCCAACGCCTCCCAAGAAGCTGGAAGCTCCAGCGAAAGTCATTTGCGTAAACATCGCATCGGTGACTAGAGGAAACACACCGCCAAGCATGTTTCGGCAAAAGGATTGTGCTGCCAATGCTGAGCTGGCGTATCGATGGTACGTGTCCGCGAGGTAATTAAAGACTGCAAGATAAATCGAGAAGATGCCCATTGTTGCGCATCCTACCGCCAGCGTAGGAACGATCCAGTGCACTGAGGAGGAGGAAGTCCATCCGAACCAGAAGAGGCCGATAGGTAGGAGAGCGCTTTCCACGCAGCTGAAGTACAGTCGTCCTTCGGGGGTTGATGAGAGCTTGTCGTAGTGCTTTGCAACTTTCTCTTGGTAAATGCTGAGGACTGTAGCAAATAGAGCTCCGACACACATAGCTATCGCCATTAATTATGTTGGCGTAGTAGCATAAAAGGGCCTTACCAGCGAACACTGCTCCATTCTGCTTGGTATTGAAACCGTGATATTTGGTAAATCCAAGCGGAATCGCGGAAAAGGTCAAGTACAATACGGCCCAGCTGAATGCCACCCAAAGAGAAAAGAAGAATACTACTGGTTCAGTTAACAGTAAGTCTGTCACATGTCAGTATACTGGCGGAGGATCAGTTTTGAATTGACGGACGAAATGGCCGGTAGACAGAGACGCCAATCATTTTCGCCAAGCCTTCCCTTTCTTCGTCTGATTTGACTTTCCATCTGATTCTCTGGCTCTGCTTCTTCCCATCATCCAGCGGTATGTCAAACCCAATTAGACCTGTCTTTTCCCTGGCCTCATACCAAGTATTAAGGAGTCCTGCTCTTCGGCTCAGAAGCACACTGCCCCGAGTTTCTTTGAAGAAGACAGTCACAGCCAGGATGAGAAGCCCGCAGTCGATGACTTGGACGTAGAATACCCATCTCCAAGATATGTATTGTGAGATGAAACCTGATACGAGAGGACCCAAACCTGTACCAAATAAGGCGGCGCCTGAAAAAAGAGCCATAGGTGTATTCCTGTCTATGATTTCTCGTCAATCATGCAGTTGCCTTACGGTATACTGCTTGCCGCTCACCTTCTGTATGATACATATCACTAACAACACCACCTACCATTGTCGAAAAGGTACTTCCTCCGACACCTGCAAAGAAGCGAGCAACAAGCATACCGGGATAAGACGTAGTAACAGCGCAGCAGAGCTGACAGATGACGAAAAGGATTCCTGTAGCAATGAAAACTGGTCTCCTTCCATTCAATTCAGAGAAGGGTGCCAAAACCATTGGGGCAATGGCAAAACCTGTTGTGAATGTCGTGATCCCGACGTAGATGGCCACCTCGCTGACATGCCAGTACTCGGACATCTGCTGGGAAGCAGGACTGTAAGAGCCTGCGGTGTAAGCTGTCACGACTGTTATTGCACATGAGAGCCAGGTAATGAAAGTCTTTCGAGATTCGGGCCATGTGAAAGGTGATACGCAGTTTCTGAGATCTGGAGCCTCTGGTGCAGGCGAGCCATCTTGTGCTGGTCCGAGACTAGTCAGTGGAGGCAACTCAGTCTCGAACGTCAAGTAGTGATAGACAATGGGCTCATTAGCTGTTAGAGAGCATGGCACTGTCTCTCCAGCTGTACCGAATTTCTCTCCTAAATTTCCCAAAGAGGCATGTTCCACAGCACTGACTGGACCTCCGTCGCTGTCATAAGAGTTAACCTGAGATGACTCAAGAGGCAGATTTATCTCCGGCGATGCCATGACTTGTTTAGCCAATGCCAGCAGAAGGTGAAGGGCTTGGATACCTAACAATAAAAGGGCGATGGAAGAGTCGATGTAAACAGAAGGAAAAACGTAGGAGGACAGATACAAAGACTTGACTGAACATAGCTAAAGGTTGGGTGGAACATTACTACCGAAAGCTTGCTATAAATTGTGGGTGGGGGTGGGGTTGGCGTGGATCTATAAGGTATGTTTATTCCCGGAACCAATGTCCTAGTTTTTTTTATCTAATCACAGGCCTTCTCGTGGTTGACAGGACGATTGTAGTATACTTGTATCTAATCTTTCGATTTTCGGAAGTCGATGACAGTCAGAAGTGGGATGTGAGGGGATGGTAAGGTAAGCTTTGCCACATAGATGACGTGCCTGCAGTTAAAACGGTTCTTGCAGAACCTTAGCTGCAATTGCGTGATAGCCGTTTGGTAATCCTTGGCCCTTGCTCCAGAACAATAAAGTAAGGACAGTGCTCCACCCACGATCAATCGAGCATTGAACACATTACGATCACTTTGGGAAATCCTTCTGTTAGCCGACCGTTTGACAAGAAAGCAGACCTCACCGCAACGGAAATGGGTTCTACAGGAGAAGACCGCCCAGCGCCGTAAGTTCACACCAAATTGTACAGCCGAAAGACTTGCTGACTGCAGAGCCAGTCTGCGTCTTGGATCGATTGCTCCCAATTTCCAAGCTGAAACCACCAACGGTCCCATCGACTTCCATGAGTACGTTCGTGTCCCCTTGCCTCATGCAAACTTGATACTGACAGCAGAACAGGTTCATCGGTGACGAGTGGGTCGTGCTGTTCTCGCACCCCGAAGATTACACACCTGTCTGCACCACCGAGCTCGGAGCTTTCGCCAAATTGGAGCCCGAATTCACCAAGCGCGGCGTCAAGCTGATCGGTCTCTCCGCCAACACGATCGACTCACACGGAGGATGGATCAAGGATATCGACGAGATCTCCGGCAGTAATCTGAGATTCCCAATCATCGGAGACAAAGAGAGAAAGGTGGCCTATGCATACGATATGTTGGATCACCAGGATATCACCAATGTTGACCAGAAGGGCATCGCCTTCACCATCCGAAGCGTTTTCGTTATCGACCCGAAAAAGACCATCCGCCTTATTTTGTCATACCCAGCCTCCACGGGCCGCAACACGGCCGAAGTCCTGCGCGTGGTCGACTCGCTGCAGACCGGCGACAAGAACAAGATCACGACGCCCATCAACTGGATCCCAGGTGATGATGTGATTGTGCACCCCAGCGTCAAGACTGAGCAGGCAAAGGAGCAATACCCGAATCTGAGGATCGTTAAACCATATCTGCGATTCACCCCCTTGCCAAAGGAGCAGACCAGTGCAGCGGTATAAAGGGGGCCGGCAGGCAAAGCATTCGGGCGTACACGGTTGGATGGCGAATTCAAAAGCGCTTTAGCATGTCACAATCTTTGCTCTCCCAGTCAGTCAAATTAGCACGAATCAAACTTATTTGTTGTCTGTATCACGATAACTCCATTGCCTGATGGATTTGGGTTGAGTCTCGGGGATTCAGACGGAGCCAAGGGGTTTGCGGAGATTTGCTTGGCAGTCGGCAGATCTTTCCCCTTTTCAGCCTCGGCTGCGATTAGATAGCACCGATCCAAACAGGCTGGAGAACTTCAACGGCTATTCACTGCCCTCTGCCCTTGCAGATACATACTACCTTAACTTCTCGTGCGCTCAGTCGCATTGCGCAAGGGCTATTGTTACCTCTTTGTATCCCTTCGAGTACAATTCAATTACGACATCAATTCGCACCAGCATACGCGGTCGTTCCTGCTTGGTGCGCAAGGTTCAAGACAGGGGAAAGCAGGTTGCCGAGAATTGACCAAGGGTCAAAGAGAGAAGGAACGAACTCGCCGTCTTCGCCGAATCCATCAGTAACGCTGAAACACAGCCTGATTAAGAGCAAGAGCAAGGAGGCTGGGCCTCGCTCGGTTCGAGGGGTGAGCTGCTCTCTTGACACCTGCATGATGCAAATCCATATGTTCCTATGAGTGAACCCTACCCCGGATTTTGCTCTTCTTCCTCTATTCTTCTTTGCATGAACACTCGTGGCCAATTGGTTTTCGAGGACTACCCAAAGCTTACAATGTTCTTAACAGGTGCTCAACGCGCCGACTCGGCGCTTAGGCCAGCCTTGGACCTCAAGCTGAATCACTTCGACCCTTTTGGACCTCCAGTGAAAAAGACGACGCCTAGTCAGCTCCGGATACTTGCTCAACAATCTGCTTCTGCTTCGCCGACTCGTGAACCTGCGCCCTCGCTACAGCTCTCAGCCCCAATACATACTTCCTATTCGAGAGCGTTCGCCTATGAAGCAGGCTTCAGCAAGCGCAAACCCAGACATGTCCCCATTATCATACCACCCAACGTTATTGATGCTGTCCTGAAAGAATTACCAACGTCAGAAAAATATTCCGAGCCTATCTCACTACCAACCCCACGAGCAACACCCAGACTTACGTACGACTTCACGAAATCGGAGGCCTTCGAGGTGCCAAATCCCATACCCCGGCCACAATACAGACGCATTGTAATTCCAGATTTTGCTCAACCCCACGGGATCACGCCCCCAACCCCTCCAAGCAGTAACGAGAGTACTCCTCGAGCGTCACACGTCGCACCACATTCATGTAAGTTGATCTTCACCGAAATGTCGCGACCTACTACGAGTGGAAGCCGGACCAGCACGCTCGACTCCAATGCCTCCGCACCTTCGCCTCAGCAGATGTATACCGATCGCTTCAAGCCATCATCGAGTACATACCTGGCGGACATGAACAGCAGCAGCGAATCCAGCCTTCAAGACCAAGTATCTAATGATGGACAAGCCAATGCAGAACCCATGATGAAGCCACCAAATGGTGTGGAGGCCATGGCGCAAAAGGTGGAGCCTTCACCTATGGTGAGACAGCTACATACCCCTACGTCTACCAATGGGACTACGAATCTATCGGGTCTGGTCTGCAATGTACACAATTGTACAGGAAAACAACCACGTGCACAGGTGGGAGCTACAACTACAATCTTAGGGGACAAGCTGTACGTGTTTGGGGGTCGAGTTCTCAACCGCAGGCAGCCTCAGCTTACCGCGGATCTATACGAGTTGGACCTCGTGCGCCGACACTGGACGAAGCTCGAGACAAGTGGAGATATTCCTCCGCCAAGATACTTTCATAGCGTATGCGCGTTGGGCGACACGAAACTCATATGCTATGGTGGCATGGCTCCAGCACCAAACCCCGCACATAGCAATCCCGGACAGCCACAAGGCACTTCGATGGGCGAGCAAGCTGATACGCAGGTCATGTCGGATATACACATCTATGACGCCCAAACCCGTGTATGGACGCACGTTGCGACCGCGAACACACCGCAGGGACGTTACGCACATTGTGCTGCCGTGCTTCCATCATTAGCGACTTTCACAAGCGCAAACGCCCCTCTTTCTGCAATACACCACAATCCACCCTCTGCATCATCTCCGAACCAAGGCACTCTCGGCATGGCATTGGACGGGACAGGAGGAGCAGAGATGGTGGTAGTGGGAGGTCAAGATAGTGCTAATCATTACATTGAGCAAATCAGTGTCTTCAACCTGCGGAGTCTCAAATGGACAACGACATCGACTTTAGGTAGAAGTTGTGGGGCTTACAGGAGTGTCGTGGCACCTTTGACAAGCCTCCCAGCTTCAAAGATTGGGAATGGCCCAGAGGCCGAGGATGTGAATGGAGCGACAAGGAGGTCAGACCGAGCAGATTCGGATTCTTCGATGCTCATTTATTCGAATTACAATTTTCTGGATGTCAAGTTGGAACTTCAAGTCCGACAAGCTGATGGCTCATTGGTGGAGAAGCCCATGACTGGACAATTTTCACCTCCAGGACTTCGATTTCCTAATGGTGGAGTGCTCGACAATCATTTCGTTGTCAGTGGAACGTATCTCACCTCATCCAAACAAGAGTATGCGCTTTGGGCTCTGGATCTAAAGACTTTGACATGGAGTCGCATTGACGCAGGTGGAGGTGTATTCAGTCAAGGGAGCTGGAACAGGGGCATCCTCTGGCCTCGCCGTAATACTTTCGTCATCCTCGGGAATCGGAAACGAAGTCTGGTCGAAGACTACAACCATCGTCGGATCAATTTTGCAAATATCTGCATGGTCGAACTGGAAGCCTTTGGCCTTTACGATAATCCCCAGCGAGCATGGCCAACGTCTAATTATCCTTCTATCAGCGCCCCCGTCCTCCCGCCATCTGTCTCTCTCAAGACTACATCTATTGCTCGACCATTGCCTAGTGCAGCAATAGATCTTGGTCTCATGGCAATGAACCTGCGGGACCTAGCCGATATGGATCTCGTTGCTATTGGCGGAGAACGTATTTCCGTCAACTCATATCTCCTTGCCCGACGGTGGGGGCCTTTCTTCGTCCAGCTCTTGCGTGATAGTACGGCAACCACCGCCTCTTCCTTTGGAAATGATGCTTCCTCGTCATCAGATGGTGGTACTTTGCGGCCTGGCCATTTGATGAACCCTTCATATATGACCTCTCGCAATTCATCCATAACAATAACCCCCAGCATAACAACCGCCGCCTCAATAGCCCCTTCAAACGCCCCTTCTAGCCTAACCGTCAACTCGAATTCCACCAACGCAACTCTCTCGTCAAACAAAACCCTTGATCCTCCCACACCTCATACGCTACCCGCTAATTCACGACCACGGCAACTTTACCTCCCCCACACCCTCCTCACCATTCGCGCCCTCGTCCACTACCTCTACAGTAGCTCTCTTCCGACTCCTCCACATCAACTCTGCACCCCCCAAATCCTCTGCTCACTCCTCCAGCTCGCCCGACCTTACCGTGTCGACGGCTTACTAGAAGCAACCGTCGAGCGACTCCACCAAATTCTCGACGGCCGCAACGCAGCCGCTCTCTTCAACGCCGCAGCAATGGCTGCCGGCGGCGGTCGCGGCACTGGCGTCGCCTTCAGCAAAGAAGGCGAAGAAGAAGTCGATGACCTCACGCAAGGTGGTCTAATAATTTCACGCCCTCGGTCGCAGCCTCGAAGAACAGAAAGCGAAAGCGGAAACGAAACGGGCAGTGAGGTCTCTGGCAGCGAAATCAGCAGTAATGCTACTAGCGAAAGCGAGACTGATTGTGCTGCTGGGGAGAGTGGGAGTAAGACCGCTGTTAGTGGTGCGGATGAAATTTGGGCTGGGGGGGTTAGTTGTGTGGTTGGGTTACAGAAACGGGGGCTGAGAGGGTTGATGGAGGGGAGGAGGGCGAGGGAGAGGGGGCAGGGGGTTGGGAGGCTTACTAATGGGACGTCGGGGACGCCTGTGATCGCAGGTAATGCTAATGCTGTTGCGGGTGCTAATGCGAATGTCAACGGGAATGGTGTTGGGTTGGGGATTGCTTGATTTGCTGATGGAGCATCGATGGAGGTTATTATCCCTCATGGGCGACGCATACTAATGATCTTGGAAATGAAATGAAACCTTACTAAAGAGATGGAGCGCAAGCATGGGATATTAGGGTCATGAGTAAAGTAAATAGATTACAGATGAGCAGATATCGGAAACGTTTGGCAGGCTTTGGTGCCTTGCTTTCGAAGAAATCATTTCGCAGGCCTCAATGTCCTTGCTAAAAACATTTGGATTACCGCCATGCATCTGAGCAGCGGCATGCGCGCAATGATGATCCTGCTAGAATCCAGAGATCCCAAGCTATCTTGGGTAGCTGCAAGTGCTTTCACCTGCCTTATCCTGATAGCATCCACACCACGCTATTCAATGCAATCAACAATTCTCAAAGTAGAAACCACAAACCTCGCGCCCCACTTATTGTTCTACCTATTCGCTGTCACCATCCTCAACATACCTGGGCCCATCATCCTGGCCCCCCGCATAACCCGGCGTCTCCGGCTGCCCACTATACGGCGTCGGCGCATCGCCGCTAAACTTCGGCGTCTGGGCTCCCCCCAATGCAGCGGGGGTACCTCCCGGACCCCCATATCCAGCATTTGCCGGATGCGCACCTGGCGTAGGCGCAGTGGTGAAATCTTTTCCTGGGGTTGGAGCATCGTAGGCTCCTCCTCGCGGAGCAGGGGTTGGGTAGTTTTGATTCCCTGAGGCGCCGGGGGTGTGGTAAGTGGGTGGTACATAGGCTGGGGTTTTGGGGCCTGCGTCAGCGGCAAGGGAGGAGTAGGAGGAAGCTGTGGCCGTGGCATTCCAGGCAGGGGTACGGGTGGAGGTGGTGGAGCCGTAGACCGTGCGAGAGCCGTCGGCGTAGGGATCTACGGTTTTTGACCCGTCGTTGGAAGTGGCGAAGTAAGCGGGGGTGCGGCCACCGGTGGGGTTGGAGGCGTAGGCTGGTGCTGGGGAGGGTGTTAGTGGGTTGGTAACGAGGGGAATAGGGGAGAATTTACTTCGTGCGCCGGCGCCCCAGGATGGTGTGCGTCCGTTGCCTATTGGTAGTGGGGTTCGACCGCCTGACCAGTCGGGGACTCGTCCTGGCGTTGCACCTCCTAGGTTGCCGGAGAAGCCACCGCGGCCGCCGTCGCCTCGCCCGCGAGAGCCGGAAAAGCGGCTGTAGTCAACGTTTTGACCTGTCAGAGGGCTGCCGAGAATTAGTGTGACAACTGAAGGATGGGGGAGATTCGACGTACTCTTTGAAGCCAAGGGTATCCTTCGGCACGCTGATAGTCTTACTCTTCGTGTGTAGTTCCACCCGTGCATCTAGATCAGTAGTGTCCTTGACGATACCAAGCAAGCCTTTGTAAGGCCCCTTTCGGACGGTGACAGTCTGCCCCAAAGCCCTATCCCGACCAAATGACTTCGGTGGTGCCATTGTTGCATTACCGTTTGCGCCTTTTCTCGCCATTGCAGGATTCATCTTGTTGAGATCAGGTCCGGTGGTGCCACCTTGGGCGACTCTCCCACCTTTGGCTGCAACGGTGGCAACATTGTTGGCTCGTACCACGGAGATACCAGAATCCTCAGTCTGCTCGCGGTTGTGGAGGAAAAGGAAAGATCGGAAGATGTGCAGGATGACACCTTGCTTCTGCTCACCACCGATCTCTCGGACGGTGTCGTCTGTTCTGATTTCTGACCCATTTCGATCGGTGGCAACAGCATTCCGCCGCTTCTCGATCTTGTTCGATATTTGTGAAGGCATGACAGACCGTGTGGAGCTGTTTTGGTCTAAAACTCGTAATGACTCACGATCCACCTTGGTAACGCAGGCGACTGTTGCAGCATCAAGTTGCACCAGGTCGTGGATGTCGTATCTTCCAAGTCCACCTGCTACCCCTGAATCACTTGCTTCTCTCACATCTTTGCTGAAGACTGTAATCTCTTGCATGCTAAGATCACTCAAGAGTGTGACCTGATCAGCCTTGATACTGACCACCATACCAACTTCATCTCGATATCGGCTTCCACCAATAACTTTGACATGGTCACCTTCCCTAAAGCGTTTTCGAAGACCTTTTACTGGTACTTCGATGCTTTGGCCGGCAAGCTCCCCTTCGGTTACGCCAATTGTTACAATGTCGCCTCGAACGGCTGTTGCTTTTCCGAAAACGCCCTGTTGTTCGCCTTCGTAGACCTCAACTGTGTCCCCTGGCAAGTAGTTCTCACTTGAGGTGTTCTTTTTCAACGTCTGGGCAAGAGCAGCCAAATCAAGGTTCTCCGTTCCGTCTTCTGTACCCGCAGAGAATCGGCTGACCTCTTCCAGCGTTGGATTCACATTCTCGGTTTGCAAATGCTGAATTTTGAAATCCTTGATCAAAAAGCCGTTAACGTAGTTTTCACCCATGTATTGCCAATGTTTCTTGTCGAAAGTGGATACCTGTGCGAGGTGTTTGATATGTTTCTTCCGGGCCTCAACATCGCTGAAAAGTCGCGGAGGAGGTCTGACTGCCGTATTATTGAGACCTATTGCGCCCTGTCTCTTGCGCTTTTGAGCTTCCCCCCTTATACTGCCATCTACCATGGGACTAGTATCTTCGTTCTGTCCGTAGTCTAGGCGCGGCACGATTCGCAATGACGCCTCAAGTCCGTTGGTCTCCACATCATCAATTTGGGCCAAGTCACCACTATATTTCCCCCGCTTTATTCGGACGTAACCACCTGCTTGTAACTGCTGGCTCTTGGTGACTCGTAGTAACTCGGGCATCTCCTTAATTGGGATTAGGGTGACCGAACTCCTGGGATACACATTCATGATTCCCTCCAGAGCTGTATAAACGTCGGCTTGCTTGCGCGCTTCAATATAGACATAGCCCTGCATGGTGCGGCCACGTTCAAGAGCAGATATTATCGGCACAGGTTTCTTCGTACCGGCCCTCTCTTCAACTCTCTTCATGAGAGCATAGACAACTTCCCGCTCTTTTCCGGGTTTGCATTTGACACCCCATATGCTAGGATCATCCACACTGGGGAGTAGCAGTCGCTTTGGCACTGTGACGGCATCAGTAGTAGCAGCCTGCCTGCGACCGTATTTTTCTCTCAGCAGCTGCGCTTGCTTTTCCGCGTCTAGCTGAATGGCAGCTTCCCGTTTACGATCAAGCTCTCTATGCCGCCTATCATCATTGGCAGCGCCCTCTGGGAGTTCAATAAGATCGTCTGGATGTGTTTCCGCAATGAACCCCTCCCCGTGACCCTCTTCATCCTCTTCATCGCCCTCGTCCTCCTCGTCGACCTCAGCTTCGACATCAAGGAACTGATTTCTGGGATCCCGACGCATTCTCTTTCGTGGTCGACCCTAGTCCATCTGTGAGCATTGGTCATGAAAGGTTGCAAAGAATAGGGCATACAGAGACAGCTTCCTCCTCATCCTCGTCCTCGTCTTCCTCTTGCTCTTGCTCCTCTTCTTCCTCGTCCTCATCACCTTCACGGTCCACGCCCCCGATATTGTCGCCTTTAGCATCGTCGTCATCTTCCTCTCCGCGGCCACTCGAGCCATGGATATTGCCTTGCCGGCCGTTCACTCTAGGCGATGCTTCGTCGTCCTCCTCATCACCACTCTGCTGTCCCGAAGAAGAACGCCGTTGCTGGGGCCCGCTTGGCTTTGTGGGTTTCCCTGCCTCTTTATCAGAGTCGCCAGCAGTATCATCGTCTGAGTCATTAGCAGGTGCTGGATTGAAGTTGTCGTCCTCGGATTCGGAGCCAAAGTCTTGGTTCAGGAGGGCAGCAGACATCTTGACGTTGAATCGTGAGCTGCACTCGAGGTCGGTGCCTCCTCTCCGTTTTCATTCAGTGCCGAGAGTTGTCGAGGATGTTTATTCAGGTCGACGAGTTTGAACGCATTCCGAACAGAAGATGTCAATTGATTGGTCAACGCCTGAAGCGTGCTTTCGGAATAGCTCCCGCAACTCTAGCGCGCTTTTCAGTCGCATTTTTGACATTGTACTTGATATATTCACTTCCACGACTTCACCACTATGCGAGTGCGCATATTACCTTAGCTCAAGCTGCATGCGATAAGTATCTAATGTTTAGCTCACCGTCGATGCCACAGCCGAATATCTGGAGTTACAGTGTTAGCCGTATGGTGGTGGCAGTGTCTCGCTCAGCCCCAGGTAGGCGTGCCATGGTGATGCAAACTCCACCCATCGACAACAGATCCGCGAACATTCGGATCTGAATGTGCGCATTGTTAGAAAATGAGACATGCGATCCATCGGTACACTCCGAATGGCACATAGCCTGTTTCAGAGGGTTTGCGCCTCCTACGAGCAGGGCTTGGTCCATCATTGACAGTGGAAATACATGCGATCTTCTCGCAATACTGTCCTCTATGGAAATAAAGTACTAGCCTAATGCAAGGCTTGGCCACCTTGGCCTTCCCTTATTGCGGCAAGGCTCAGACTTGCTCGATGTAGATACCCTTTCTGGCAGTGTTGTTCCCTAACGAGGCATTGTCGGATCCTTCTTACTATGCCATTCAATATATAGAGAAGGCCCCCTCCCCCGTGATTTGTTCATCTCCGTTTGTTTCAAATCAAGTCTCCAAGTATTTTAACATGAGTTTATCGTTCGAAAATCTCCCACATACTCAGACTCGACCTCAGCGTGATTGGTCACCTCGCTTCCTTAATGCCGTGAAAGGCCTAGTGCACCGAGCTTCAACCGGATCTATACGCCCGGGAAGCGCACATAGCAATACTGATATCCTTCATTCATGCTCTTGCCGAAGCTCTCAGACCAGCTCCACACAGCAGATACTGTGGAAACGTCGTGGCCAGACACCGGGAATGGACGACTACCTGACATTGTCTCAATTAGAAGATGTTTGGGGTTCCCAGGACTCATACCTGGGTTTTATCGATGTACCTCAGAATGCTACCCAATACACCTTCCAAGATGCAGTTGAAGCTCCTGTGATAACGAAGCACAACTTGATCGATTGGCCTGCCGAGGCGCAGCCACGACCCCCTCCGCCGCCAAAAGGTTCAGTGCCACGAATCCAAGATCATGATGATCCAAATGTCATCGATGGATCGGTCCATCCAGCTCTACGACCTGAACCTTACCTATCAGACAATGACTCGCTAGCGAGACAACAACGGCTACCGCCTCCTCCACTTGCTATAATTGTCCCTGAAACGACTTGGATATAGAGCCGAAGTTAAAGCTTGACTAATTCGCCATGTGGGCAAGGGATCCAGGAAACCACGAAGAGGCGAAGGTTTAAGAACCGTCCAATGAGAAAATGATGCCATTCTTCACGACCCTGAAATGGACAAGTGCACAGCTTGAAGTGGCCACGGAGCGAACACCATTACGCCCGTCCAGAGACTCCGTTGACGGTATATCACCTAGCATGGTCAGGCTGTGACACAAGTCGTTGAGGATTGAGGCTTTGTGGGCGAAGGGGAAAGGGAAAATACCCTGGCATTTGGTCTTTGCTCGAAAGGAACCGGAGAATGTACATATTCAATCCATTTTGTCAACTGTGAAATATAGGTTCTTTGTTCACTGAGCCTGCCTCGAATAACAGACTCTCTCATTCAATGTGTCCTCAACGCACTTGAGAGGGGAATGTAACGCCAGTCACTATCGTAGCAATACCCACCTCCCGCACATTCTATGAGCCTAGACTCCTCTCAATTTATCTCCATAAATTATGGCCACTACATACTTTAATTGAGTAGGTATACAATATGGCGTCCAGCCCAAATTCGATGAATTCAACGCTTCGCTGCCTCGGAATAATTGTCAATATCTATAGATGGATCTTTACAGTCGACCAGGATTCTCACAAAACAAACTCACAATGGCACGTTTTCCGCGGATAAATCGGTGTTTTTAGCGTGTGCAGAAAGCTGCGGAATCCTTGGCAATTTTTAATTTTTTCTACGGTGTTAGAATCGCCTTAAATAGAGCTATCTAATCATGTAAAGTAAGTAAATCAGAAGAGTTATTTGTAGAGCAGGTACCGGTGGTGGGGCTGTGGTGGGGGGAGAAAAGAATTTAAATTGCCAAGGATTCCGCAGCTTTCTGCACACGCTAAATCCGGCCGCAATGTTATCTTTCTGACAGGATGTAAACCATTATAATTGTGTGTGTATTGATTTAGAATATCGGTAAATCTGTTCGCTATAAGAAACAGCCTCTCATGAAACCCTCCATGTTCCTCAGGCTTATTACTCATGAGTCTGATACCCTTTTCCCCGAGACAGTAGGTCTAGGCGATATTTCGGATGTGGAAGACTCATCCAACAAATGGTATGAGGGTGAAGAACTTTGCTCTCTTCACAAAATCCCCGAACACGTGCCTTTATTGGCAAGGCTCGGAGGGATATATCCTATTGCACGCTGGACACCCGTCTTTGTGAAGAAGCGGCTCGCAGATTTGGGTGGAAGGCTGCATTGCATCATGCATGCTAATGTAGCGACGAACGTGCCCAATCTAGCCTAGATGATTGGCACATTCCTGCAACAATCAATCATTGATGAGGTCGCTTTTTCGAGTTTTCTGATAATGATGGGCTTGCTCGGCTTGATTCTTCTTTGCACCAACCGTTTCAAGGCGCCAAGACTCTTAGAAACCACGCCGACGACGACCAACGAACTTCCATCATCAGCCTCTTCTCGAGGCGGTGACGCACTCTGTACTACGCTCTTAGCTTTCAAGCGCAGGGTATCCTACCCTTAGACCCTAGACACCAACAGAGATTTTACCCTCGTCAACCAACCATGATCAGCAATGGTGATCAACGACGTGCCCACAACAAAAGCATTTCGGTTGCTCGAGACGCGACTAGCCGGCTGCTATCAAGCTACGAAGACCCCACACGGTTTGCCGCATACTGTATCCTAAGCTCTTCAGCGAACGAAACACCAATGGCGTATCAGTCAATAGCGAAGCGCTACCCGCCAGCCGTCGTGAACAGACCTTCTCTACATCCGATATCTACCTCAGGCGGTGCAATCTGTCCGCTTTAAAGGCTTTCATGCGTTACGCAGAAGCTTATTCGTGCATTGTTAATCCCTTTCTGCAGCTCATAGTGATGGCTTTCCGAGGATCGGAGATCCAGCATCATGGCACCCCCGTCATTTCACTTTTCGTGATCTCTTATTCGCTATATATATATTGCGTATGCGCAGTGGATGTAAGGTAGGGCTACGCCCGCATTCCATGTCACTGCTCTTCCTGGTATTGCTCCGCTTCGAAGCCCAATCGCGCTCATTAAAGGGCTCATGGAAAAATTAGGCCCTTGAGGTCGAAGCACATGTCTTGCGGGCATCTTATCTACTATGATAAATTCTCCTACTTCCTTTCTTCTTTGGTGGATGGAGCTTTGATGGCGTTTACATCTGCATTTGTTTCATCCCCTAATGAACTGCAAGGGCATTGTTTCATGGTACGGTGTCCGAAAAGGGTGCAATGAGGCCCATTCGATGTTTTCATTGCAATGATGCATTGTATCATGCTATAAATTCTCTTTCCATCACCTTTTTATCTGTACAACATGCCTCGGCCCTCTTCGTTGTCCCAGGATCTAATTGCACACCTCCGTGCTCAAGTGCCCTGACTGCATACAAAACCAATGGAACTGATATCACCTGCCATGACAGAGACTACAATGGTACTGTCGTTGGTGAAGCTTTCCAGGACTGCATCACCTGTGAGATGTCAAGCCAGACAATTGACCCATACACTGTACAGACAGATTTGGGATGGGCCCTTTGTAAGCGTCCATAGAAGTTCCCGAAACCTTGACCGGCGGCTAATGTTCCTGATGTGCTACAGATAATATGAGATATGCCCTCGACTGGTGTCTATTCGAATTTCCCAAGCACGGGAACCAGTCTGCAGCAGATCAGTGTACCTCGTCCTGCGCCAAACTATCAGATGCTCTCGAGATCAACATTATCACACCAAACGCAACAACGACGTACGACTACTGCCAAGACCCAGACTTCTTGCCAAACGTTGATGGCTGCGCAGCATGCTACAAAGAAATACCGAACCAAGTCTATTTATCTAATTGTGAGCTTTCTTCGTTCGTTACCCTTCGAGTGTCCTAATCTTTGGTAGTTCTTAGAGTTCTCGAATCCGCTTGCCAAACACAGCCATCGCCTACATTGGCTTTTCCAATTAAACCATCCGATGTCTTCACGTGGCAGCCTCCTTCAAACTATTCGGATCTCAATAGTAGTCCTGGCGATCGAGTCGACGGTTTGTCTCCGGAGGGCAGAGCTGCTATAGCAATAATCGTCCCTGTTGTTGCCTTTCTACTGATTTCTATCATCCTCCTGTTATTCTATGTTCGCAGACATGATCCGTCTGTGCAACGGGAGCACTCTCACCAGAGCGAAAAGTACATGTCTGAAAAGCCTACTTCACATAAACATACGTCTAAGTCAACGCCAGGCTGGAGCCATTCTTCGACGACCCCATTACAAAAGTTCACCCACTCACGCAACCATTCCGTAAATTCTCGTCAAATATGTCCCGCTCCTCTCAATCCGCAAAAGGTTCCGATGCCAGCTCCCCTGCGGACCCAGAAGTCTAAGTCGCCAACCCCCTTCTCTACTAAGTCGCCAATTCCATTCTCTAGACTAAATACCCAGCACGATCCACTACAAACCAGGAACTCGCCTATTCCATTCTCAGATATGTTCAACAAACCTTCCACGAAACCACGTTCCGAGAAGGCCGACGGAGAGACATATCTACCAGCCACAAGATACTCGCCACCTCCACCAGTGCCACCAATTCCTCCAGAACCTTCACTGACCGCACGTCCAAAACGACCATCGGGATCCCGCGCCGGGCTTATCTCTTGGGAACGGATAGCTATTCAAAACGCCCGAATTCGAGCTACTCAGGGCACATCACCCAGTCCAGTCAGTCCATTGACTCAGGTGCGAGTCGTACCAATGCCGAGGTCGCCTGACTTCGTGCGGGAGGGTTCTCCTTTCAGGGTCGGTACACCGAGGCAAGCACAACCGCCTCGAAGAAGAGGTACACCCGGTGCTGGACAAGCTTTGAGGCAAGGCTTGAGATCACCCTTGAGTCCTCTGAGGTCCGACACCCCTAGCCCTGATGATGGGAAGCTAGTGAGAAGGAGTGGCAGTGGAGGAGGAGTCATGCGAAGTGGAAGCGGTAGGAGTGAGAGGGCAAGAAAGGAGGTCCGATGGAGTAAGGATGTTGATTATGAAGGATAAAGGAAAAAGGCGATGGGATATGGGAAGTAATTTAAAGGATGTCGAGATCTTTCATGTACAACAGTTGGGGAAGCGGACGTGCATTTCGAGATGGATATGCAATTGTATAGAACTATAGACAGATTTGAGCCATAATCTAAATTTGATGCCTCAAGTCACTCTACAACCTTCCCCATCATGCCCACCTGCCCACGCAGGCTTCAAAGCTACCTTACTCTAAACTGCCAAGGCTCACCCGCCAAGGCCAAACTGCTCAACCTAACGCGCTAACCACTATACTGCTCCTTACCACCGTCCTTAGGCAAGCAGAAACTGGTAAAGTCTTCGAAAAAGCTCATGATGCTGCCCAAAAGCATCAGAATACTCAGGGCAGGCTCGATTGGCCCGTCGCAAGCGTCGACGAGCCACTACAATCATGCTCCCTGAGCCAACCTTCAGCTTTACAATCCCCTCGATCCACGACGATATACCCCTGGATTGCCGCCTCTATAACCCTCCGCATTCTGTATTGAATCCAGCAGAGGGCGAGCCGTTATGGAGCCCACGAGGAGCAATTATCGCTCACCCGTACGCGCCTTTGGGCGGCTGCTATGATGATCCGGTGGTTCTGTCTGGTGCTGCTGAGATTTTGAAGCAGGGCTTCGTTATTGGGACATTTAACTTCCGGTATGTACCATGCTATCCTGGCGAATATAGCTGTAATTGAATTGACTTATTCGCAGTGGTGCTGGTGCTTCAAAAGGGAGGACCAGCTGGCAGGCTAAGCCTGAATTGCAAGACTACGTCTCCTTCGCAGGGTTCTTCATACACTACGTCGAAGGCCTTCGAGCGCCCAGTCCTCACCAATATTCACATGGGATGGCAGGCCATCCTTTGTCGCCTATTCCTTCCGCATACGTCACTTCCCTACTCGCATCCGCTACAGATACGCAGGGCATGACACTCATCCTAGCCGGTTACTCTTATGGTTCAGTCATTACGACTCATCTTCCTCCAACATCTACAATACTCCAGCGTTTTGAGACCGTTTCCAAAGGCACAGCAGAAGCAGATATTAGACTTCGAGCCATTAGCCTGGCTGCACAATGGCGCAAAGACGCGGGATCATATCGTGAAGCACAGGACGCCCAGCGAAGGTCCCATGAGAAACTCAGACCTTCGGCGCGAACGAGAGCTGTGGCTGTTGGTGGAGATGAGTGCGAACCGGGTTCGAGAAGGCCGAGTCATGAAAGCAGAAGGAGTTTGGACAGCGTAAGAAGGAGTGTCGACAGGGGGAGAAGGAAGCTTTTCAGACAGCACAGCAGTGAGGTCTCCGAGGAGACGCTCATTGTAGAGGGTTTGGTCGCCGCAAACGTTGCTACCCCAAGGACATGTTATCTGCTGATCTCACCGGTGTTGCCGCCCATATCTATGTTTGTGACTATGTTCTCGAGTACGCTGAAAGGGGTGCTGAGAGGAGAAGGCAACTTGCTCGACCATCCGACCCTGGCTATATATGGAGACAGGGACTTCTTTACGTCTCAGAAAAAGCTTCGAAGGTGGGCGGAGAGTTTGAAGGAGAAAGCAGGATCAGACTTCCAGTTCCATGAATTCTCTGGTGCTGGCCACTTCTGGAGAGAAGAAGGTGCGGACAAAGAGATGAGAAGCTCTATCAGGGAGTGGGTACAGGATATTGGCCGCAGCTATCCCAGCGAGTAATGAAGATATCAACCTTCGTGCCGTATTGCAGTACCAATGGAATATGGTCTCTTTCTCGGCCAGTTGTCGGTTTGTGTTGAGGCCATCGTCGATCTAACAACAATGGGGATTATAGCCTAAAATATCGTCATTGGACAAAGCATTGAATCGTCATACAGCCTGTGTCTGGGCTCCGCTCTCCGCTGTATCTGCGACTTCCATCTTCGATCGATGTGGGGGATTTTATCTTCCCGTACGCTGACTAGGACGTTCTTTGACTCCGTGAGACTGGGATAGCGCTCCTACCTTGCTTGTCACGGCATTACATGAGTGTGGCTTTGCTGACCAGGCCTGGTTGACGTGATTACTTCCTTTGTACCAGGTTTCATAAAGTACCATTTATCACCCGACCTGCTGCCAAGACTGGGGCTATCTTGCAGCTTATGCTTATGCTGCAGGTGAGCGTGGGGCTTTCTTGGTTGAGCGGCCCGTCTCCGTACTCCCACTGCCTTTCCACCAAAATGCCCTGGTAGCCGTCATATGCCTGCTGTTCAAATGACGTGGGCCTCGCCCCCAACCAAGATCATGCAGGGACAAAGGATCTTCCAACCCGATCTCATTTCTTGCTCATGAAGCACATTTTGGTTTGACAAAGGCAATAAACTTTAGTTTTATAACCATGCTCACGTAGGTAGGCGAGAGTAATTAAAATCGTAAATACGGAGTAGACCTTTGCGTGGTTTATGGAAATTCAACTCAGTTGCCGCAGCCTGCACCGCTGAATTCGGCCCCCCTCGGCCGTACTTTATGTCCGTGAATCGTGGGGGGATGACCCGCGCTCAACAGAAAGTTAGAAAGTCTGTCCTTGAATCAACTATTACTTGTCCCCCCGTGACAATCGGCGCCAGCCATGACATATCTACATACCAATGACAATAGACATCTCTCATCGTCGGTATTTCCCTAATAGCTAGTCTCTTTTCAGCAATTCGCCATCTTGATCGAAAGCAATGCAGTCAGCGCGACTTGACCGCCTACCATAATGTCCCTGTTACAGAGTCCGCTCTCGCTCCAAGGGCTGTCTCTCAACCATGGCAGTGATCCAGCTCGACCGAGGTCTGCAGGGAAGCAGCAAAGGCAGAAGATGCTGCCCTCGACCAGTTCCATCGCAAACTTGATTCACTTCGCGCGAAACCCACTCGAGAAGGTCGGAGAAGCAGTGGAGAATTGGTACGATGGCAGCACCAAGGAGGAGCGAGCCACGAGGCAGGGGGTCGCGGACAGGAAGCAGCTCTTGTATCTGAAGATGCGAGAGGCCAGAGCACATGCCGACTGGGAAGTCGCAGCCATGGAGCTCGACGACATCGAAGGAAACAATCAGTGGAAGTCCATCATTGACTCGCCAGACTATGATGCCCCTCTCGTCGAGGTCCGGCTGAAGCAGCTCGATGAAGCGCGCATTAGTTGTGATATTGGCCGCATGCTGTTCCTGATTCGAACGTCGCTTTCCCGAGATTTAGGGGATATGGGTAACCTTAGGATGTACAAGCATACGCACATTGGCACGAAAGGCCTTATAGAAAGATACATTACTTCGGCATTGGAGACTCTGGATGCTTTGTTGGACGTCTCGGCAAGGGCAAAGTGTGATGGTATGGAAACGAAATATATACTTGAGCAGGTCTTGTCGTCGAGACAGGCATTCGGAAGGAGTGCGCTGCTACTGTCTGGAGGAGCAACGTTCGGGATGAATCACATCGGAGTACTCAGGGCATTATGGGAAGCCAAGCTCCTACCCCGCATCATATCTGGCGCGTCCGCTGGCAGCATTGTGTGTGCCGTCGTCTGTACCCGAACCGACGAAGAAATACCCCAGCTTCTGGAAACATTTTGTGACGGGGATTTGGCTGTGTTCGAGGAAGAAGGCAATGAGGACGGACTGCTACGCAAAGCAGCGCGATTTCTGAAATACGGGGCATTGTACGACATCCAGCATCTGACTAGGGTGATGAAGGATATGCTAGGAGACATGACGTTTCAGGAAGCTTACAACCGGACGAGGAAAATCTTGAATATCTGCGTTTCCAGTGCGAGTCTCTACGAGCTTCCGAGGCTGCTCAACTACATCACCGCACCCAATGTGCTCATATGGTCCGCTGTCGCGGCATCGTGCTCGGTTCCATGCATTTACACCGCCGCAGCACTGCTCGCCAAGGACCCTAAGACTGGCGACGCGGTGCCTTGGAACCCTTCACCTCAGAGATGGATAGACGGATCTGTTGACAACGATATACCTATGACTCGACTGGCTGAGATGTTCAACGTCAACCACTTCATCGTGTCCCAAGTCAATCCACACGTTGTCCCGTTCCTCATCAAAGAGGAGGACTCCCTCAGCGAGGAAGTCAAGAGATCTACTTCCACTGTGACAGCTGGTCCGACATGGTTCAACAGCTTCTCGCATCTTGCAAAGAGTGAGGCACTGCATCGAATGCATACTCTGGCAGACATGGGCATCTTTCCCAACATCCTCACCAAAACCGTCTCTGTTCTCAGCCAGAAGTACTCTGGCGATATCACTATCTTCCCAGAGATATCTTACGCAGACTTCCCTCGCATGCTGTCAAATCCGACTCCAGACTTCATGCACCAGTGTATGCTGAGGGGCCAGCGAGCCACTTGGCCCAAGATGAGCATCATCAAGAACCATTGCGCCATCGAATTAGCACTCGATGATGCCGTGCAAAAGCTCCGCGCAAGGGTAGTGTTCAGCGCCAGTGAAGTCGAGCTTCGGACAAGCAACCACACACGCCAGGGCTCCGACGCCAAACTACGCAATCGAGGCAAACGCTCAAGATTGAGAAGGCCTGTTTCCCAGAACAGTACAGCATCCGCCCCAGTCCCCAACACCAGCACCACCCTCCACACACACAACCAAAGCGCTTCAGGCCGCCTCGGACTAGGCCTACCACATAAGAAATCTCGAAGTCCCAACACCGCCCTGGATGAACCCTCCTCATTTCCCTACCTTCCAGAAGCCGCGCCGCCTACAGCGGGACACCTAGCACCTACAAAGACCCTGAACGACGTAACCTCCTCTGACGCCGGCGCAGACGAGACCTCCAACCTCACCTCCTCATCTTCTTCTACATCCTTCTCTACTCCCTACGAGTCTCCCTCCTCGCCCGTCGATTTCGATGCTCAATGGTACTGCAACCTTCGCTTCTCCCCCTCCCAACCCGCTACCCCTTCCCAATCCCAATCCCACCATGCGTTCTTCTCGACCGGCATGACACCAGCGAGCGCTAAAGCTGCGAACCCCGCCTTTGGAATGACGCCGAGTAAGAGCCATATCGACGTGGCCATTAGTCCGTCCGAATCGAGATATAAGCGGCTCTTCCACCACAAACCCCACGGACAAGGCGCTGCTAGTCTGCTTGGGAAGAACAGAGAAGCTACACCGCATCCAGATGCAAGCGCTGCGAAGGAGGCATCGTCGTCAAAATCGATGAAGAGGAACTGGGGGCTCGAGATTGGTATTCCAGCTGCGACGAAAAACCTGGTGGGAAGGGGGAAGAGGAAGGGAAACGGAGGGAGCCAGTGATCTTCTTTCCGCGTTTCCATATCTCGAGCAAGGCATTGATTTTCGAAACGTTGCAGGATCGGAGTCTAATTGATTGTTAGCGAGCATGGCGAGCACGGCTTTGCCTTTAAATTTCTTTTGTCATATACCCCTACAGATAGACGAGACATGAGCGTGCGAGGTGGTAGAGGAAGCACCCTTACTACGACTCGATGGCAGTGTTGGGTGCTGGGATACAGGCATACACCATTATTACAGTGATCTAGATACCAATACAAGAATACCATATACGAAGTTCGTCTTAAAGAGTAGCATCTGAAATCTGGTCTGAGTCATGCTAAGATGGGTATACTAATCTACACAGTGCAACAGGCCGCCATTCATTCATCATCATGAGTGCTAATAAGCAAATCTGCCCCAGGGCCATCATCATCCTCATCCTCCGACCTCCCCAACAACTCACGCGGTGGATCATCTTCATGGGTGGCTACCCGCACAAGGTCACCATCATCAGCTTTCTTTCCTATACTTGTGCCATTTCGCCGCTCCGCCCGCTCCCCATCCGGCACCTCGCGAGTTCCACCACCATGACCACCACTACCAGCAGCCTCCAACGACCCCTCCAGCACCCCCATCCCCTCAACCAATGCCTCTAGCTCAGCACCAATACAAACGATGAGCAATTTCCAGCCCTTCGTCTCTGCCACATCCAGCTTTTCTTCAATCCGTGATCTCGCTACCCGCATAGTACCTAGTATCTTCCCCATACTCTGGCTAGCATCTCGCTGCTCACCACTCGTCTCAAGTAAGTGATTCGGGTCTTGCATCCTCTGCATCTCTTCCCGCAAAAGTTTTTCAACCGAGCTGACTTCCTGCACCACTTCCTCCCATACCTCACCTCCCTCTTCAAGCGCAGCCTGTTCGTCTGAGACGGTGGAGAGGTGCGTGCGGATGGTAGATTGTTCTTCGGTGTAGTGATCCCTCGCCATTTCCAGGGTTCGGCGTTCCTTTGGGAGGGCCCATATGCCCTCTTTCGCTGCCGGCGTAGCTGTAGCGACTTCGAGCGGTGGGCGCGCGAGGAAGCCTTTGATGTCCTTTTCTGCCATCGATAAAGCCGATTTGTAGCTGCTGAGTTTACTCTGCACGCTGTTGTTCAAGCCATCGATCTCCCTAAGTAAATGCCGCTGTCGGGCTTTCATTTCGTACAGCTTTTTTTCCAGATCATGGATTTCATGCCCTAAAGCTTGCTCTTCTTGCTGCAGATCCACAACCTGGCGGCTGGCGTCTTCAGATTCGATACCCCTGATCCGTTCTTGTAGGCCCGTAGATTTCCGCTCGAGATTTCGAATCGTATCGACGACTTCCTTCCGCTGGAACAATTCATCCTCCAGCACGCGTAGTTCCTGCCCCTTCAATTCTGCCAACTCCTCAATAGACCTTCCAATGCCTCTGCGCGCTCCCCTCAACCCGAATTGCTTCTTCACAGGCTGTCGTACTGGAATAGGAGTCTTTGACTTGCGAATACTGTTGGAGGTAGAAGTTGTGGGCGTCCTGCTCCCTGTTGAAGATGCTCCATCCTGACCCGGCGCACCACCAAGGCCGGCGAGTAGGCCTTCGCTTTGGGCATCTAGGAGGGTTTGGATTGTACTTTGGAGATGGGATTCTTGGCGAGAGATGGAGAGGAGGGCGTCGGACCGGAGGATCTGGGGTGGAGAGCTCATTCTGGCTCTGGCTTGTAGCTGCAGGGTTGACGCTAATAGAAGGTTTGTGTTCGGAGTCGAGGGCGCCGTTCGATAAGGTGTCGACGGAGGAGAATTATGGAGGGGCAGGAGCGGTATGTCTCTGCCGACGAAGGAGGAACGGTTAAAGAGGGAGCTAAGAGACATGGATGATTAGCTGGGAGACAAAGAGGACGATCCGAGGTTTTGGGATCTGAATTCGTACCACCGGGAGTCATTGTATTACGGGACCATCATCAGGCAGCATGTCCAGACAAAAGTCTAGCATGTTCACTGTGTGTGAGAGTGGAAACGGTCACTTTTTCATCGGTCGTGTGATCTTACAATAGAATAATGTAGCTGCGAATTCGAGTCATTCGGCGGAGGGGCAGGCAATCTACCTGCGCTAAGCCTAATTTATCAACATTTTAACATTCTGATACCTGGGATATTTATATATTATTGCTGAGTTTATCCTAAAATTTATAGACCAAGGACCATCGTTGACCATTCAAACCGCCCCAAACTATGTACCGTACCAAATTAATCCATCCCTTTACAACTTCATCCCCAGAGCCTTGTGCACTCTTAATGCTTGCCTAATGCTCAAGTCCAGCATAATTTCCTCGCTACCACCGGGGATTGCGTAGGCTCGGACGTCTCGGTATAGTCTCTCGACCTGTAATCCTGTCAGCGATGTTGGCAGAAAATACGTCGAGTAATACATACCTTACCACCCTGTCCACCACGGCTATAACTCAACCCACCAAAGATCTGACTTGCCTCCCTAGCACAGAATTCAAACGTAGTAGTAGCCTGCGCCTTCAATCCAGCAATAGCACCTCCAAGCTTCAACATGGCTTCCGTCTCGTTCATGACATTGCATTGGTATGTCAAATTCTCCAGCCAGTTGTACGAAGCCTCGATCTGGCGAGCCATATGTGCGAGCTTGAGACGGATGACGGGGTGGTCGATAAGCTTCTTGCCAAAGGTCTTGCGCTTGTGGGCGTATTTGATGGATTCCTCGTAGCAGACGCGGGAGAAGCGAATGCACTGGATTATTATGCCCATGCGTTCGTGGTTGAAGTTGGTCATGATGACTGGGCTACGGTGTTAGTCCCTATCCTCAATTTTGGGGTCGAAGTAGCCATACCTTTGAAGCCTTGGTTCTCCTTGCTGAGCAAGTTCTCCACTGGAACTTTGACGTCCTCGAAAGTCACGTACGTGGTGCCACTGGCCCATACACCCTGGCAGTCCATCTTTCGCGTACTGACACCTCCTTGATCCCGCTCGATCAGAAGAGCTGACACACCGTTCATACCCGGCCCTCCTGTTCGAACGGCTGTGGTAAAGTAGTCGCACCAGATACCATTGGTGATCCACTTCTTCTCGCCATTGACAATATAGTGCTTGCCATCCTCAGTAAGCTTAGCCTCGCAAGTCAAGTTAGCGACGTCACTGCCAGCGTCTGGCTCCGTGATCGCAAGACATATCCGCTTGTTACCGTTCAGAATCTCTGGCAGTATCCGATCAACCAAGGGTTTCTTGCCAAACTTGACCAACGGAGGGCAACCAATGCCAAACCCTCCAATCAAGTTCCAAACCAGACCACCGCTGCCGGCTCTTGATATCTCGTCGGTCACGATCAGCTCGTGGAAGAGATCCCACTGCTCTGGCCCTACGCTCCGTACGCGGTGGTGTGTTCGGTCGGCTGGGTACTTGTGCAGGCCCATCAGACCAGCGAGGTAGCCTTTTTCGCCCATCTGCTTGTAGATCTTGGCTGGTACGCTCTTGGCCTCGTCCCACTCGGTAACGTACGGTTCGATTTCCTCGTCCACCCATTTACGAACCTCGTCACGGAGAGCGGCGTGGGTGAGATTGTAGTATGGCGAGTAATACTGGGTCCTTGTGTCAGCTGATTTTCTCCTGACGAACCCGATTGACTTACGCCGTGATACCATGACGGATCCGAATAGGGGATCATAGCCCCATACGGATCCATCGACTCCTTCGCCTCCTCAGCATCTTTGGTGGGTACCGGGACTATAGCCCCAGACTCAGCTTGTGGCTGTACTTTGTCTGTAGCCTTGGCCTTCTTCTCCTCAGGTGATGGGGAAGCGGGAGGTGTAGGAGGGGCGGCTTCTTGCTTCTTGCTATCTAGAGAGCCGACCTGTAATTGGCCCTTGAATTTCTTGAGGATGCCCTCGTTGTGGTATTTCCAGAACTGCTTCGAGGCATCTTTGCCGGCAACTCGGGTGAGGACTGGAGAAGCGAATTAGTGAATGCTTGACATGTGGGCGTTGTGGGGGACTTGCTTTTCTGCCCACCTGGATGCTCGTGTTGGAATTTTGTCAGGTCGTAAGCATCCTCGTCGACCAGGATCCTAGAGCAAAGATGTTAGACAAGGTGCTTGTCTGCATTCGGGTATCTATTTACCAGAGGTCATCCTTGGTCTTATGGCTAGCGACCTCATCTTTGGAGAAGGTCTTGGACATTGTGAGGGAAGAGTTGAAGAAGTGTATAGTCTAGAGTACACAGCTGATAGGGCCAAACGTTTGAAAGAGAGGGAGAAGACGAGGTGTACCGTGGACGTGTTTAAGTCGCCGGATCAGTAACTCAGCCCTTCTAAGTTGCCTCGGAGCGAACGCAGGCGGCTCCCCAGAAATTGGCCGAAGAGTATCAATTTCCGGCGGATTGGCGTAGCATCTGGTTTCGGTTTGGTTTACTTTGGCATCAAGGTCAGCAATGGCCTTGTCTTCTGATTGGTCTTTGTTCCCCGCGTGACTTGGTGGTGGGGCGGATGTTTGAACCTCGGCCTAGGAATTGAAGGCTAGACCTCGAATATCGTCACTCATAGGAGTCACGACCGCAGCTCTACCAGTATTCACGTCGCTCAGGGGCAAAGCATTTGAACACGGAGAGTCTTCAGGGAACGTGATAGCATATTTGTTGCATGCAGTCCACACGAAAGCTTGTGCTTAATAGCATCGAGGGACCTTTCTCCCCCTTTCTCCCCGCTTCTCTGGTTCATCCTTCGATTTGAACTACCCACACTATGGCATCCCCAGTCGAAATAACCAAAGCTTCGGAGCTTCACACAGCCTCCGGGCAGACAGAAGGTATGGTACGAAAAGGGGCGATCGTTAACAGATGTGATTCTATCTGCGCCTCTGTCATGTTCGCTGCTCCGCATACCTCCTCCGCAGTCCATCATCACGGGGCTCAAGACACTGTGGTCTATTGTATGCGTGGGAAAGGAGTGATAGTCTCCGAAGGAGGGAAGAAGAGACAGGAGCTGGATGAAGGGGACTTTGCATTGATACCAGCGTATGCAGAACATCAGGAGGTCAATGATGGCGATGAGGAGTTGGAGTGGATTATAACTCGTAGCGGGAGAGTGCCTGTCGTGGATAATTTGGAGGGTTGGGGAACAAGCTGAGGAGGGTGAAAGAACCCGGCCGGTCGTGATCTCATGTCTATATAAAGAGATGTATACCATATGCATTATGTATAACCTGTTTGTCGTAAATATTGCTGCGCCTGTGTACCATAGATGCGAAGCGAACGTCCCGCTCAATGCCAGGCATCTATAACGAATGTCGGATTGTGGAGTAATCGCTACCGCGAGCTGTGTTCTACACACCTCCCACACACCCATTTCTCCCACGCTTTCCTTTGCTGGTATGTCACAAAGCGACCGTTGTCTCCTAATTCATCAGCATTAGCCGGATAGGAGCTTCGTGAACAGGTACAGAACGGCATCGAGGTTGGCGTATCTGGTGACAGGGCAAACTCGTTGGCGTCAGGCCCGTTATCAGTATCTGCATTACTAAAATCATCAGATTCGTCGCCTTCAGTATCGGGATCAAGGTCCATATTGTTGAAGTGGTCCGGGATTTCGTTCTCATCGTCACTATCGCTAGCACCGCCAGGTGGATCGTCTGGCACCTCCATGCTTACTGCCCACACCTCATCGAAATGATTCGAATAATCGATCCGACGTAGGCTTACCCAATCTAGCTGCTCCATCTCCGCTCGTAACATGAAGAGGACATCTTTCCACGTGCTATCTTCTTTGAGCAGCACATCGCGTAAACGCAGACCTCTCAGTGTCTTACTATGTCTTCTGGCGAGTTGTACGATCTCATTGGCTTCCAGATGCCAGGCCTGAATGCCAAATGCACGCAACTTATCCCATTTCACATGATGGAATACTTCTTCCAAGCTCAATTCAAGTGGCGTACGAGAAGGGAAGCCAATGTGGACAGCTTGCAAGTTAACAGCTGCCGAAAAAACCATGTTGAAGGCACCGGAGAGGTCTAATATCCGTCTGTTCAATTCCGTCCCATCCTCAAAGTGAAGTTCGAGACAGGTCAGACCCGAAGCAAAGGCAGCTATTGTTTGAGGGATCTTTCTATGAACGGCAAGAATGCTGTTGGGATTCATCATGGGTCCCGAGAATCGGCTGAAAGGCGACCGCCCATGCATGAGCGCTTCCATCAAAGTCTTCGTTGCATGATAACATGCGTTTGGCCACCGCAAATCCACCGGTGATTGCCCGGGGGTTTGGTCTGGCGTAATGCTCAAGAAATTGATCAAGCGTCTGTCTGCCTCGTTTTCTAGTCGAAGGATCTGGACATGCTGAAGTGTGGTGAAAGCGGCCATGGCTTTCTTGAGAATGCGAGCATCTTCTCTCGACCGCAAGATTTTTGCTTGATCTTTCTCCCTGTCTCTCAGCTCTGCGGCGTCCGAGATGTAGAAATGATCGCTGGCATACGGTTCGAGAGATCGGAGGTAATCTCCAACGCTCCGCCTACCTTCATGGGCCATTAGCTCTATCGCCGTGGATAAGTGGTGCCGAACTCACCATCGACGTAGAAAAGTGGGACAAGATAGCTGAACTTCCTCGTGTGTTTGGCCAGGTGACCATGGCTGCATATGTCCTCGAGCCGGCGAAAGCCTCGCGAAGAGAATCGCAGAGTCACCCTGGTGAACTGGTAGGGGATCCCAAGCTCGGCGAACCTCCGGCATGACAATCTGTAGTTCCCAATGTCATGTGCTTGTGATGGTAGCGGTGGACTAGGAGGGCGAAAGCTCTCGACGGAGAGATACTCTCGCCTGTCGGCAGGTACGGATATCTGAGGATCGGAAGCGACGTGATCGAGGATGTCTTTCAAGATCTCGTTCGAAAGTTTATGTATGTACGCCATACCAAACGGCTAGGGCAGATAGCTTGTGGGGAAGACACGGAAGTCTTGAAATGGCCTCGACTTATGAGGAGCATTATGAAGATACAATTGGGGCGAGGAGTAAGCCACAAGCCGGATGAGACACGGCTTGACTTCAAAACGCAAGGAGACAGCGGTCAGACGACATCATGCCAACACACCCGCGCAAATGGAGCATGCACAGTAACGTAGGAGCAGCTGGAGCAGAACGAAGTGGAAAAAGGACGAATCAAAGACTTGCTTCCCCCTCCTTCATGTCAAGCTAAATCACCTGACTGAAAAACAATGCAGCTATTGTATCGGGTACACCCTTCCCGCAGCGACTATTGTAGCAGCATTAGCGAAGAAGTCCTCGAGTGGATGACAGCGGTTCGGTCTGGATCGGCCAGCCCTTCTAGATATCTGCAGATTGTGTAATGCCGGCCCTGCATTGGCGCTTGTGCTTGGGCGGGATACAAATAGAAGCCCTTCCCCGGATATCGTTAATTGAAAGGTAAAATGATTTTTTCCGTCGACATCCAACCACCATCGCAAACTATGTATAGTCGATACGAAGGGTCGAATGATCGATTTGCGATGCGCTGTCATGCGAACACCTCATCTGAGGATCAATTGGCAGTGGGCATCAAAGGCCCTAACTAGAAAGGTTCTAGGCGGCATCACAGGCGCCTCGACAAAATATCCTGCCCGAGGTGTGCAACTTTACGGGAAATCCTGACATCAGGTCGAGACGCATTTGGGACCGGTTCACCGTTCCTGAGGAGTTGGGACTCGGTAGTTTACTGCAGACTTGTCAGACAGAGCCGGCTATTGGCCGATTGCCAGTCTTACTGCAGCGTCTCCACATGGCTGCAGTATGCAACCAATTAAGCACGTTTGAAATCAGCCACAATCAGAATTTGAACGACCCTGTTTGCGCTAGGCCTTCCCAGTAGATGCCGATTTCTCATGCACTCTGCGCCTGATGTCTGTACTGCTGATTTTGCTCTGAAATTTGTCGGCTTGACTCGCATCACCTACTCAGCATTTCGAGGTCAGCAATCCCTTTGATATGCAATGATTGGATCGTAAAACGTATTCAAAGAGTACGTTTCGGGGTAAGAACCGCATCTTCGCCCCCAAACCACGTCTTGCAGTCCTAGCTACGATACCCAACAGGCAGGCATGACTCCGTAAAGACGTACCTTGGTCCTCCCCTGCGTCGAGCACATCGACTTCGAAGACTTCCAGGGCAGTCCATCCCTTTTCGCCTCGTTTGTCGTTCACTACTTTGCCAGCATCCCTTGTCTCCCCCGAGAGTACTAGCGCCGAAATTGATTCATCGGTGATAGTAGGCCCACATGGATCAAAAATCTCCACATACTTGATGGTCAGACCAGATTTCAGCAGGTCATGCACCTCTCTGCGATGTGACTGGGCGTTTCGTGGGTCTATCGTGCTTTCCAGGACGTGATGGGGTGAAATGAGCTCCAGCAACCCAAGTAAGAAATGCTGTATAGCAGACTGACGCTCTGGAAAGTCTTCTAATTCCTCCCGATATTTCTTCTTCGTGAGAAGTTCGTCACCGGTGATGCCAATTGTTAAGCACCGCTCCTGTAGAGATTCTGGGTTGAGGACGAGCGCCGTCATAGTCAGAAGCAGCTTATGACCCGCGTGAAGATGGTCAAATGTGCCGCCTACCGCGACAGAGTGATGGCGGTGGAATGTAGCTATTCGCGAGTCCGTGTCCTTTGTTGGATCTTGACGCATAACAAGGCCTCCTGGGAATCGTTCAATTTTCATGTCTGGCTTGTCGGACTGAGACGACTCGAGTCTAGCCCGGAGAAAGCTTTGGAGCATTTCCTCTCCATCCTCGCTTTCCAGGGAGCAGAGACATTGCCACGTTCGGTCAATATCTGCCAGCATTTGCAAATCAGGGAGATACTTCTGCAATGAGTGAGTATTGGACTGGGTAATATTCTGTCCGCCATGCTTGTTTTGCGTCGTGTAGTAGAGGGTTAGACGAGCATCAACGTCGTTACCATATTCTAAATCGATGTGCTGCTCCGTGCAAATCATACAGATCACCCGGTACATCAGTCCAAGTAGACCTTGAATCGCCGAGTATGCGTCTGGCAACTCATCGCCGTAAGCCAGGGCTATGTCCATGATTACGTCAGGACCACCAGCAGAGATTTTGGATGCACTGTGCAAGGCCACGGTCAAGCCTGGTCCGTAAGCAACCCGTAGTGTATTCAACGAAACCTTGGACGGTGGACGTGGGAGCAGAAGCAGCCATCTGGGACGAGATTTATCTCCTTCAGCCATGTTCAGATGTAGGCTTACATAGGGTGGTTCCCTCTCTCAAATATGGTGGCTCTAGCTGCGGAATATTACGAAGCTATGAGTGTGAGAAAAATTTCAGCAACGTCGAACAGTAGCCGGATATATAAAACTGGTGAGGGTTCTCCATACTCCGCGCTTCTTAGGCGCGCTTCTTGGCTCCTTCGTCAGTATTCAGTCTTCTTCTCTGGGCACCACTACTCCGCCTCAGCGCCATTGGAGAGCATGGCAGGTCTGAGTGGTGGACCATATCCAAGTCCATACGCCCCAGCTTTATTCCCTCGACGTCTCCTTACTGACATAGTCATAGCAGACGCGGGATCGAACATGTCAGCCAATGAGACCGCCTATATCTCCTCTTCAAAAACGCTAAACTCGCATAGCGCAGCGTCATCCTCTCAAGGTTTTGAGACTCCGCGTCGAGCTCAGACATACGGTCGCAGGCCTGAGGAATTGCATATGCCATCGAATGCAGCGACGAGCCAACAGTCCCCAAAAGATATGCCACGGCATCATTCGTATCACTCGTCCCATGAGTTTGCGGAAGGCGCGCCGGGAATCAATGTACATCAGGCCACACCACAGGGTTCCCAGTTCTCTAGTCCTTCCGCTGGCGCATCGTTACCTGGGTCTCTACAACCAGGACGTCCTGGAGCCTCTGTCTCTATAACAGCGCCTTTAACTATACCTACTCTACCGCAACTTCAGAGCGCAGGCCAGTCCCAAAACTCGTCACGGCCCTCGACTGCCAGCCATGCTCACAGTTACTCACGATCGAGTCCTGCTGGCCTCGATCAGAAATATGCTCCCTTTGCGAACACTCCCGAGAGCTCCAAATACGCGTCACCACCAAGCCATAGATATACTTCTTCTCAGACAAATCAGGCCGATTCTTTGTACTCACCTCTTGGCCTGGCAGACATTCGAAACATGGATTCAGCGGAGGCGCCTCAAAGTGCAAATCCATACTCCAATGACGGCTTCCCAGCCTTTCCTACAAATAGCAATTATTTAGCGCCATGGGCTGTCTATGCTTTCGACTGGTGTAAATGGCCAGTGCAGCAGCAGATCTCGGGCGACTCTGCTGGAAAGATGGCTATTGGAAGCTACGTTGAAGATGGACACAATTTTGTAGGCGCCTTGTAGCTTGAAGTGCTATGTATTGATCTAATGGTTCAATAGATTCAGATCCTCGATACGAAAATAGTGCCCGAACAAGGCCTTGATCAGACATCAGATGCTCCTCAGTACGGCCTCGAATTCATCAAGACTGCCGAAGCCACGCATTCATACCCCGTGACCAGGATACTGTGGGAGCCATCATCGTCACAAAAGCAATCTACGGATCTCCTGGCAACATCTGGCGACCATTTACGCCTATGGTCCCTACCATCGCAACCATCGTACAATTCTAGCAACACCTTAGGTCGCTCACAGCAAGCCCCTCAAAAACTCACGCCGTTAGCACTACTATCGAATTCGAAATCACCTGAGCACACTGCACCTCTGACCTCACTCGATTGGAACACGCTATCACCTAGTCTCATCATCACATCTAGCATCGACACTACCTGCACAATATGGGACATACCTACCCTTACGGCAAAGACACAGCTCATAGCGCACGACAAAGAGGTTTTTGATGTCCGATTCTGCGCGAGCAGTGTCGACGTCTTCGTGAGCTGCGGCGCCGATGGCAGTGTACGAATGTTTGATCTTCGGAGTCTCGAGCATAGCACCATTATTTACGAGCCTTCGGAGAAGAACAACGAGAAGTGTACGTAACCTCCGGGTTGCGAATATGCTAGACTGACGGGGTTTTGTAGCTTCGAGTCCTGGAAATATGAGTCCGACGACTGCTCAGCAGACAATGTCGTATGCGCCTCCATTACTTAGGTTAGCTGGTGAGTCTGATCGATCGCTAACTTCGTCCTCATTGACAAGTGCTGATTAGTATAGCTTCGCCTCATGATGCACATCTACTCGCCACCTTTTCACAAGATTCCAACAGCATACGAGTACTGGACGTTCGGCAACCAGGTCAAGCGTTGCTGGAATTGCGAGGACATGCAGCTGCCATAAATTGCCTAGAGTGGTCTCCATCGCGAAGAGGTACCCTAGCCTCCGGCGGAGATGACTCTTTAGTGTTGATCTGGGACCTCCTTAACCAAGGAAATGCTTCGGCGCTTGGCGTAAATGGGAATCCACAAGCACCGCCTACTTCGACGCCAGTTAACAGTCAAGGTCCAGCGGCCAGCTGGCAGTGTGATTATGAAGTTGGGAACATCAGTTGGGCGCCACAGAGTGGCCTCACGAGCCAAGGTAGCGGTGACTGGCTAGGAGTTGCTGGAGGGAGAGGAGTTTGGGGCGTCGCAATGTGATTCGGACTGCATCAATTGCTAGCTTCGAAACTCGAGGTTTCTACGAGAAATGCATGCATCATGAGCGAGGTGTTTGGTGTTTTCAAAAGCTATCAATTGGGCTTCGGGGAATGGACGAATGATAGTTGGGACGTTTGAATGTCGTAGATGTCTGCTGAATTTTGGGAAAGAAATAGGTAGAGTACACTATAAGTGACACTTTTCGGATCAAATTGGGACATTCAGATGCTTGGTTGTTCGAACCAATGGTAGAGAAGCTTATTTGTAGACTTTCTTCGATTGTGGTGTTGGTCAATATAGCCGGATGTAGACTCTCTCCTCTGCTGTAGTTTCGCTACATTGATCGAACCCGCCGGACACCGACCTCATTAGTCCACCTCCCAATATGCCGACATTACCCCCACAAGATACTAAGACGCCGACGCTATCCTTACAGGAAATAAAAATTCTCGACCAATCCCGCCAGCGCCTCTCCCAACTCACCAACTCTCTCGCTTCCCTGCAACAACAAATCCTCAACTCCGACCCTCTGCCGCCATGGTAAGCCAAACCCACGTGAGCTACGACTAGCTCTCAATTTTCTGAGGTTTACGTCTGCTGCGAATCTGTGACTAGACTAACATCCCAAGGTCCTCCCTCCAATCCCTCTCACAAATCATATCCCAGAACCTAGCCTCGGTCTCCACGCAGCTCACAACGCACGCCGACGTACTCTCCTCCATAAACGTCTACCCAGTCCCCATCTATCCCGGCCGCGAACAAGAACCTCTATTAAACCAGTTACTCCGCAAGAAGCTCGAACCACACGTAGAAGACTGGGTTGAAGAAGGCAGAGCCGCAGGGGAAAACCTTGAAGATAGGGAGGAGGTTACAGAGCTCTGGCAATGGGCGATGATGGCTGCAAACGAGGAGGCGAGGAAGCATGAGTGGGATGGTGCGGAGTATACGCTTGAGGAGAGGGAGATGGGGGTCGAGAATGTGGTTACGGGGTTGAGGAGGGGGGTATATGAGGAGAGTAGTAGTGATGAGGAAGAAGAGGAGGAAGAAGGCGGGGAGAAGGAGAAGATAAGGGAGGAAGAGGCGGGAGACAAAAAGCCAATGGCTATAGATGATCTGCTACGATTTCTGGTCAAAGGCGAAGATGTAGTTAGACAATCCACAGCTGCGTAAGCTACTATTCCATCACGATGACGGACAACATGCCGAGAATCGTCAACAGGACCTCAAAGGTGATGTAACAACACAGCAAGCCGGGCCTACAAGGGATGGGGACAGTAATCATCACATCAATAGCTTGATGCAATGCCAGCCTATCTATTCAGAACCCATGACTTCTAGCCGTTATTGCGCCACTGGACGCTATCCATTACGATGGAGAAGCAATAGCGGTATGGCTTTTTAAATCTCTAGCCATTCGATCTATCTGTACGCTGGATAATGGTAGAAGCCTCTGGTATCGGTCTAGTGATGGCCTGATATTCCGCCAACAGGCCTGTCGGCCTTCCACTGTTCAGGCAATGATGTCTGTATGGCGGGGAGCCTCTACCTACACCTGTTGTCTCCTCGGCAGCAAAGGTTGACTGGCAGAGGGAGTGTTTAGCAGCAATATGCATATGACACGTGTTGGGTATGCTCTCTTTCGCTGTTGCTACTACGCAGCCCTGTCTTCAAGTGGTCTCTGCAACATCATGAACTGTACTCAGAGCTGAAAGCTTGTCGAAGTTTTCGTTTTGATCGAAATATGCCTCGTGGTTGACTGACCCACGAGCTAGGTTAAGAAGGATCCCACAATTACCGTTATAACGTTTCGGCTTCCTTCCTTCGATCCAACGTAATCTCCACCAGGAACACGATCCCGTTCACCCTTCGCGATCGAACGTCGCGATGTTGTGGTTGCATTGTTCATCGGAGGCCTATTAAGGCATACCTGACTGTTCGTATTGGCGCGTAATTGAAATAGTGCTGAGCGCGCTAACTGCAAGGGGTATTTGATTATCTTACTGCGCTCAGCTTTACGAACGATGATACTGCCTGCAGCACGGTATTTACTACTCCTTCGGAAAGCTGAAAGGTACATATACACTCTCACCGTGCCACACAATCTTTTCTCAATTCTCGTAAAATTGCGTTGATTTTCGCAAATATTTCGTTCCCCTATCATACTTGATCGAATTGATCAACACCCATAGCAATCATGACTGCTACCAACCTCTTGTACTCTCCATTCTTTCAGACCATCACGCCACCTTCCTTGGACCTTTCTCCAAAAGAGACCAATCTTAGCGTTCGAGAATGCTGTCCAAAACCATTACCAAACTTCATGTCTTCGCCCCTTCTTGCCCTCCCACTGGAACTCCGTCTTCAAATCTATACATACACTCTCGCTCTCCACAAGCCCCCATCACCAAAGATCCCGACAAGCAACCACACGGCCCTCTTCCCAGACCACATCAGTACCTCCCTGCTGCTCGTCAACAGACAAATCTACCACGAAGCGCGCCTGCTACCCCTCAGCAATACATTCGTCTTCACCAAATGCTTCGGCTCCTCCGTCTATTCTGCGCGAAAATTCCTAACCAGGCTGGAAGACTGGCAGCGAGTAGCGCTTCGAAGCGTAGTGATATCCATCGTGGGACGGGAAATCGTCGAAGACTGGAGGCGGGAAGAGGGCTGGGAATGCATTATGGCTATGCTGAGCCACTGTAACAAAGTGCACGTGAGAGTTAGGCTTCAGGAAGGAGATGTGTGGATTGGAAACCGCAGGGGCGCGGCGGAAGATTGGCGGGCCAAAGGAGGGAACGTGGGACCGGGCTTTGGGATGATGTGGGGGGTTGTGATGCCTGTTGGTGGGGATGTGAAGGAGGGGTGGGTAAAGAAGTTGTTGGAGGGTGGGGAGAGAGGGGAGGGGGTGCGGTTGGAGTTTGAGTGGAGTTGACGTGAGATGATGAAGTGGGAGGTTATTATGGCTTTGAGAGATGTCATTTTATGAAGAGCTGAAGAGATGGACGTCTTGCATTGGCGCAAGATGGGCTAACTAGCCCCGACGACGTGTCGTTGGCCCTTTGGGCTTGGGGGTCGCGCCTGTACTTGAGCCCATAGCGATTTCTTTGGGCTTTTGTCCCACTTCTGCTGCGTGGGGTGCGGTTGCTGAGCTGTTCCAGTAATAGACCTATAGAAAAGTCAATATCGAGACCCTGACCTACTTTCCTGCTGTCCCAATATCTACTGACGGCAGGAATACCCACCATCTGAAAAGCCAGCGCAAGATTCAAAGCGAAACCCGCAAGGAAGCCATATAAAATGAGCTTATCATCCACCTCTTGCACCGTCGTAAAAATCCTTAAGGCCGATCCGACAAGGTAATTGAACACCTATCAACATTGAGTCAGCAAAGCTTCCCATATAAAACGTCCTTCTCTATCCTCTCCTCGGCCCAGAAGTAGATAGACCACTCACAGCAAAAGCGCTCAACTGCCCCGTCCCGCCTTCCTTCCATATCGCGTAGATCTGCGGTGCCTTCGACGCAGCCCCTAGAACCCCAGCCCCCATCTGAGCATAGCTCAACAGCCCCATATCCACCAGCTTCGGGTCCTGCAACGCCCAACCAGCCGCGGCTAGCGCCCCTAAGAAACCAGCAGCCAGCACCGTCTGCCCCGTAAACCTCAATACCAGCAAACAGATAACAACATTCTGCACAGCAATCATAGCCGTCTCGCCATACGTGCTAAACGGAAACCCATTGCGCGCGTTATAGATCAGGGTGACGAGAAAGGAAGATGTTTCGAGCGCGTAGCTCAGGAAGCTGATGCCAGCGGCGGACTGCGAGGAGAGGAGCTTCAGAATTTGGGGCAGCTTGACAATGGAGGAGCCGGCGACGGTAGCTATGCCAAGGGTTTTACTGATGGTTAGTTTGAGGCATTTGGTGTCTTGGATGTCGATGTCGAGGATCAGTGATCTGTAGCAGTCGGGACCGATGAGGGAGAGGCCAATGTCGCGGATTGGGGCGGGGAGGGCGCGGGTGAGGGGTTGGAGGGTGCTGCGGAGAGCGTCCATCCGTGGTTTGATGGGTGGATTGGTGGTAAAGTGGTTAATGAAGCGGATCAGAACAAAAGTGAAGGCTGTCAGGAGAGTCGGCCGGCCACCCTGCAGGGCTGAGTACCCGGGGAATTCTCGTTCCGGGGTCTAGCTCTAGGGTTTTCTTAGGGGTCGATAGTCCAATCATCATAACGTATGCACCAGACTAGTATGAACAAAGATTTTGGTATGAAAACTATAGCCATGAATAATCACTACAACTTTGTACGCAGAATTGTAATGCCAAAATGGATGGTAGTGGAATTATAGCAGGGTGGCCGACCCAGGGGTGTGGCCGACTCGGGGGTGAATCCTTAAGTGACAATGCATCTAAGACAGATACCCCTATCCCAACAATGATAGGCCGTTTTTCATTTTTTGGATGCCCCGCTAAGACAAAATCCAAAACTCATGATTCAGACTACCACGTCACAACCACTCCTCGTAAAGCCAAGGCTATGCATAAAATCAGCGAGATGTAATTCGATAATACCAACTTTAATTGATTTGAACCCTTAATAGAGGTGTAGTAGTCGGAATATAGTTGTGGGGTATGCCAAAGTTGAAAAATGGCCTATCATTATTGGAATTGGGGTATCTGGTAAGGGAAGGGGCCCCTTACTCGTATAGTGTCAAGCTCTACGATTTGCACACCATCGTCCGTAATATATGAGCGATTTTCTCGAACGCAAAGTTGGTGTTGTTTCTATTGCTATGATACAATGCAATGCAATGCAACCAGCCTTGCCAAATGCTCTGATGCTATATGCCCTGTCCTCACTGGACCGGGTCAAAATTTAATAGTAAAACACGGAGACGGAGATCTGAGAGCTCTTCCTAATCATTCCCATGCTCCTCATCAGAATGGTAGTCGAATGGATGCGGTAGCTCAGCATCTGATTCTCCTTCTGCGCCTTCATCGATCGCTGTCAATACTCCAGCAGCTTCTGCCGCACCACTGGCTTCTCTCCTAGCAGTATCAGCCTGAGCCATTGACGCATTGACTGCGTCTTGCAGAGTCTCTGGGGCTGCAGCCGCTTGTGTGGGCTTCTTAGCCTTCTTCATCTCAAGCAACGCCTTTGGTTCTGATGGCGTGGTGTCATTAAGCAGAATCACACCACCCGTCGGCTTCTTCACTGGCTCGTAGCGCCCATCTGGGAAGCTCACGAACTTCAATTGCGCCGGCAGCACTCGCGACATGTTTTCAATGCTATAGCCCACCTTCTCTTTCTCCATCTTCTTCTTCAGACCTTCTGGCCTATCAGCTTCCTTGGCATCTTCCCCGTCCTTGTTCTCGGCAACGGCAGCTTTCTCCGCATCCTTTTCGGCTTCTGTCTTGACCGCAGGCTCGTCAGTGTCCATCTTATCGGCGACTTCCCCCTTTGAAGCCGTGGGAGTTGAGTCAACATCCATGCTCTCTTGTCTTTGCTGCTGCTTCTCTTTCTTTTGGGCACGTCGTTTTGCCTGCGCGGTCGTCGAAAGGACAGCAGTCTTGACCTTTTCTGGCGCATCTTCTTGCTTCGTTTCCTGCTCCGGAGGGTAATCAAACAAGCTGGGCCGTGTTGCGCTATGGAAGTTGAATTTGGGAACCTCAAGGTCCTGGTCTAAGCCAATGACTGCGGTCGGAGTAAAGCTCAGAGACAAGAAGTGAGTGAGAGGGAACCAGTACCAATATTGCGTAAAGACTGCCATCCCCACAATACCTGCCATGTTGAGATTACCAGTCTGGGTTTGAAGACTAATCGTGCAATTCCGGCCACCAGCATCGATGATACCTAGAGAGATAGCGCTACCGAATTTGGTCATAGCATCCTCGTGTCGATCTCCTATGGCTTTCTGCAAGGTCTTACGGATAATGCCAACCTTGGGGTTCATAGCCTCATTTTGCTGTACCATAATCATGGAAAGCGCGATGAGTGCTCCCTGGCGTACGAAGTCCGTAGGGTCTTTAATCATAGGCTCCAGCAGGTCGATAGCTTCATCCAGACCAGTACCCGCGCAAGAGATACCTAAAGCCATAGCAGCGCCGTATCGAACGTGAGGATTGTATGACTCTGATAGTAACTCAACCATGCGAGGAACGCTCTTCGGCTTCCGGAACAGGATAAACCCTAAGCTCATGACAGCGTATCTCCGGACGTCGTCGCTGACATCACTGACCGCCACGTGGAGAAGTTTGCGAACCGCCTTGTTGCTACCGGTGCCGCAGTACGCGAGCGCGAGGGTTTGAATGCCGCCGTATCGGAGGATCGGGTCCGCGTCATCCAACAGTCCATTGACCAGCTCATCGGCACCTTCTTGTCGTCCATACATGATCAGAGCCATACCCAGACCAAGACCTCTGACGATCTTCTCATGCTGTGTGTCGTGAGCGTATTGAATCATGTCCTCAAGCGCCTTAATGTTGCCTGTTCCCAGCATAATCAGACCCATCGCAATACCGACTGCCTCACCATTGAGAGCGGAGTCCGTGTATAGGACATTTTTGAGGTCTTCGTAGATACCCTCATCACCAGTCGCCATACCAGCCACCCCGAGACCAAGTGCACCCCCATGTTGTACGACTTCTTCTGTGGCCTTTTTGAAGTGATCACGAATGAGTTCCAAGGCAAAGGTCTCGTGATTAGCGTAGATGAGACCCATAGCGTACAAAGAACCTCCTTGACTGTACACAGAGCCCGTATTTGCGCCCTCGACAGTGTCCTTAGGAAGATACGGCCTCAGCAGAGTCTGTCCATTTCCTAGATCTCCACGATGTATGACACCAAGCGCGGCTGTGGCAGTAAACTTCGACCAATTCACTGCCTTCCCTAACCACTCAAGGTTGTCTCGGAAGAAGTTGGCGTTCATGGTGCCCGCGTTCATGAATCCACATGATAAGGTGACCGCTGTGTGGAAGATCGAATTTCTTGCCTCCAGGCTACCTTTGAGCTTGTTGAGTATTGTAACATCCGCGTGATTATTCCTGTATAAGAACTCGAGGTTGAGCTGGATGGACTTTGTTCCCGATAGTATCTCTCGTATCGATTCAAAAGACTTCTTCGCCTCTGCAGATAACGGCTCTGCCTTCTCTGCGAAGTCCTCAAGCGAGGAAGATGGAGCATCAGGGTTGTCGTTGGAGTCCGAGAGCAGCTTATCGGTTTCTTGGCCTTCGTTCTCCTTGTCTTCGTCCATCTTATCACCACCTTCAGCGACTGGTTGCGCCTTAGGTTCAGGATCCTTTGGAAGACCTTCCCTAACCTTTTTCAGAAATTCCTGCGAGCTATTGTCGAACAAGTCGAAGGCGATCTGGTAGGCTTCAGCCAAGCGTCGCGGACCGCCGGTCTGGACCAAGTCAGCCAGGAGCCTAGACGCCATAGAGTGCTCGTTTAGATACACGATACACTTTGCTATTGACAATACGTCCGGTGAGGGGACATCCCGCAAGAGACCAAGGATGAGTCGAAGTAGCTCCTGGCGTAGTCCACGTTCCTGAACAACATCCATACAAATACCCAGCAGATACTCCAGCAGTTTCTCAGCTTGTCCCGATTCGTCGGAATTTTGAGCCTTGTTTTCGGCTTTTTCGTCCTCACTTGCTCGAAGTATCGCCCTTCGAATGACGTCGAACTTCCGGGCTTCTACCGCTATACCAACCACCTGTCGATATCGTTTCTCCCGGAAGCATCGTTCGAAAAGTTGGTCTATCACTGCTTGTAGTGGTCCTTGAATGCCTCGCTCTTGCGCAAGTGACGGTGGTATTGCCCCAGGAATCGGAGCGTTCCCTGTCTGCTGAAGAGAAGGATCAAATGTATTTGTGCTGTCCTGCCGTGAAAGAAGCGATTTTGACGGCAATGTAGCCTGTGAGAAGGGCATGGTAGGGGATGCAAGACTTGCTGACGTACTGGTGGCGCCATTCGTAGCTGAAGGAAAGGCAGTATTGAGTTGAGCCGGGGTTTGATTAGAGACTGTCGAAGGAGCGGCGTCGGAGAGAGCGATGTAGGTGTCAACACATTTCGAGATGATGGTATCTTCAAACTCTCCTTCGTGATCTATATCGAACAATTTGCCTGCACCAAGTGCAAAGACCATACTTTCATTGTATTCCTGAAGATTGTAGTAGACCTTGGCCGCAACAAGAGCAGCCAGCTCACGCTCTGGAAACTGCGGGTCTTCATAGAGAGCTTCGACCTCACCGACGGATCCAACGACTTCGGTCCATAGGGAGTCTATTTCTTCATTGAGCTTTCGCAGCGCGAAAATCTGAAGCTCAGGATCCGGCTCCGACAGGAAGCCCACCACACCAACCGCTGAGCTCAGACCTACCATCGTGGGTATCAGGATGTTGACCAGTGGCTAAATCAAGTGAAGAAGCTTTAAAACAGCGGGTTTTAGCCAGTGCAGTGTGGGCTGACAACGGTAACAAACGAAGTGACGTGGATATGATAGAGTATTAGTTGGTTGATGGAGATGGTCTCGAATCTTCTCAGGTGTGCCTGGCAAAGCATGGCAAGCTCACCACACGTCAGCTCCAGCGCGCCAAGGAAACACCTTAGTCCATTTTCGGCGACCCAGGTGGATAAGGTAAGGTATCAAAAGAAGCATATGATTATTTTCATCATCGAGATGGAGTAAAAAAGCCTTGTTTGAAGCTTACAACAAGCCTGCATCCCAATTGCGACTTTGGACACCGCCTCTACACAGGCGCTGGGTCGCCAGCGCAACTCCGCGCAAACCCCACAACGACAGTCTAACGAAAAGTACAAGAGAGAAAGAAAAGGATATACCCATCGTGACGGAACCTCAGCTACCTCAGCTGGCGTCTGGACTGTCTTCCCTGTTGTAAAACTTAAAACCACGCCTATGTACATCGACCTATGAGGGTGTTGCCCCAGAGGAAAGACAGATAAGCAGCTAGCAGCTATGGATATCAGGTCCATGGTAAATTCCGAAGACACCCCATCTCCACGCAGATCTTCTACCTCGACTCCGGCGAAACCGGATTATCGTCCTAGTCCAACCAGACTTCCGAATGTGTACGAAGCCCAGGCGCCAGCCCACGATGCTCGCCGCGACATTAGGCCTCCACAGCCGTCCCCGTTGCAAACACAAGGACAGAATGACTTTACTTTTCGCAACGGGTCTGCGTATCCCAATACACAGTCATCGTATCAACAGAACCCTTCCCCCGGCCTCAGGGGTGGTCACATCTCACCTATACAGATCCTAAATCAAAGCCCTAGTCACGGACATCAGACGCCCCAGTACTCCCAGCGCGAAAGCTGTCCGGGATCAGCCCACCCTACCAACCGTTCCTTTAGTCACTCAACGCCTCTCAGTCAAACACCCACTGCTAGTACCCCAGGTAGTGCAAATGGCTATGCCACGTTTCAACGTCCATCGTCTTCTCATTCTATAACAACCCCCATATCTACACAGCATCCCCCAAGCTTTTTGCAAGAGTACCCACAGCCAGCACACCACCAACTGCGGACATCATCCCAATCGCATAACGGCCCGCAGTACATGAGCCAGCCATCTACACCGTTGGGCCCGCCCTCGATTAATGCCAGATCAAATTTGAATATCCATCGTGGCTCTCCAGGGGAGTATGATCAGCAGCGCACCCTTTCTGGTGGCTCTCATGGTCAATTACAAGCTACAACCCCTTTGTCACTAACGGCTAGATCCCCTCAGGATTATAGAGACCAGCACTCACTATCTAGCATCTCTGGGCACAGAAATTTGCGGGAACCAGAAAGAAGTGAGAGCGTCAGTCCTAGAACAAGGTTGCCGAGTCTACCACAAGTAGGCTCAATTGAAAGTTTTTCAAATCAAGCTCATCCGCAATATGGACCCGTTACACCTGCAAAGCGAAAAGCAGAATGGGACGAGGCAGGATCCCACAACGTTCCTTCTCAACTGAATCGGACACCATCCTTGGCAACGTCGATTGGTGTTAACGGTTTGTTCAATGCAAAACATTTAGTTGACACAACCCAAAGGGTATTCCGGGAGCAAACGACCCAAAGTCTTTTAAAGCACGGCATAGAAAGTGAGGCAAGACTTTCCGCTAAGACGCCTACAAGCCAGGCAAAGCCAATGTATCAGCCTCACTTAGACAACAACCTTTCGTCAATCCCGCTACCTGCGATTTCAAGGAATAATGCGGCCCAACTTAACACTTCACTGCATCAAACCTCTCAGTCATCGGTACCTCCTAGAACGGCGACGAAATCCCCTTTACAACGATCGGACGTAGCACCTTCACCAATCAAAAGTGAACTAAGTACGCTGAATGAAAGTTCGGGTTACTCACCATCACAGCCAGCGAACGAAATGGCTCGTGCTACAAAGTCGAAGAAGAATGAACCTCACCAGGTCCTCAAAGCCGATTCCTCTGAAGAAGGCATGGGCACATCGTCTCAGCCAGCAAGGGAAAAGCCTCGACTGAAGCAGCCAGCTAGCGAGTCCATGCCACCCACCGTTCAGAAGTCAGAGGCCGAGACCTCACCACCCTCTAGCGCATCGATCCTGAAGCCAAGAAAAAGAACCCCACGTGTTCTCAGGATAGCTAAATGGCAGGAAATACCTGTCTATGCTCAGTCTGTCAAGGGAACAAGACGAACAGAGGAGCTATTCATGCTATCGCAGCAGCGCGCAGCCACTGGCCAGGGTGTGCCGCCACCCATTCAAATCGCTGAAAAAAATCCGTCACATATTCCCGGCCAAAAGAATGGCACGCAAGGTACCAATGACCAAAATGTTCCACGGAATAATGTGCATGTACTTATGGATCAGCCAGCCTTTGGAAACAATGGACCTCTGGGACATTGGGAGCCTAGCATGTTAGGCGTCGAACCTGCGGAGGAGCTGCCCACAATAATTATGGACTTCCTGTATCAACAGATCATGTCGAGGAGGGACGTTGGAGTTGGACCAGCTGGAGGCGCTGCCAAGCTTGGAGCCATCTTCGAAATCGAGGCAAAAATTGGCCAGTTGATAGACCAGAATACGAATGAAAGACTTGTACTACCTGTTCTCAACGAATGCGTTGTTAACCACAACAGCAACTTGCGTGTCAAGTTCCAGAGTTCTATGACTGAGGTTTGTCCGCTCCCTGCTCATCCTTACGCGCTCCTGCTAATTACTGTGTCTTGGATAGGCCCAGCATCGCCTGTTTAACCAATTCCTGAACAAGGCTCTCGTAGATTCTCAGCCTCCCAAACCTGATCAGCCCCCACGAGAAAAGCCCCGCATTCCAATGACCTACAAACATACTTACGAAACCGATACATTCTACGAGCTTTCTCAATCGGACATACTGCAGCTGCCTCACTCGATAAGATCGACAATCCAGGGCGACAGACGAAGCAAAGCGAAAGTCCGCATCACTACTGATCAGAGGAATGGAAATGTCATAGCCAAGATTATCAAAGCCAGAGTTGCGGATATCGAGATTTATAGCCCTAGGACACCATTCGATTGGAGGGTCAGTGTGAGTGTGGAAATGAATTACGAAGGCGATATAGAGCTGGAACGGAAGGACGGACGGAAAGCAGATAGGAACAAGGATCGCATGAGCTATCAGCATTTGGCCTATCAATTTGATTTGACACAGGTCACACCTGCTGAGGTCAGTCTATCACCCTGCTAGTTTGACACTTATCTTTGAAACGCTTGTGCTGACCTATCTTTCCAGCCAGCCTTCAAAACAGAAAAGGAGCATGAACTGGAGGTTGAAGTCTCGTCCGCCGAGGTCCGCCGGCAATGTCAACTCGTGCAAAGAGGTGAGCCGAACGGATACCGAGAGCTGATCAGGTCATTTGTGGATAACGTGAGAGTGCTAGCTAGGCATTGCCAGCAGTGAATGAAGTGAAAGGCTACGGTGCTTACATCGTACGTTCTGGAGTTCGGAGACATGCATTTTTTCATTGTGGTTTGGGATAGCAAGAATATGATACCCCGTGCAAGGCATGCACTATGCACTGCTAGATTCGAAGGCTGAGAGTTGCCATATTATACATCATTCATCAAAGGGACACCTTTAATCTGCTCCCGTAACTCGGCTGTCCTAATGATATACGTCCCTTGAGGCCAATTTCGGCTCAGAGAGGAGATGGACGTATCTATTCATTATCAGATGCTCGGTTGGTCACATTTAAATCTCCTGACCCTGCATTTGCCGCAACTTCGTTGTGGGAAATCAATGAGAAGCATCGGTCGATGGCTTGGTCTCGTCCACAATAAAATCACTTACTCAACTAGCATGGAGTCTCGCATACGCAATCCGTTTCCGAGCTAAAAAACCTATCAGTGGAGCACAATGTAAGATAACGTTCACATTGACAACAGAACAAGACATACCATTTATACCATATTTGCTTCTGCCATTCAATCAAGTCCTCCTGTTCTGGTATGATCCCCCTTCTTTCCAGTGTGAGTTCGTCTAGCCATTCTTGCTTTTGAGCTTTGTCAATGTATCCATCTAGCTCTACGCGAGGAATGTGCCGCAGACTGGCTCGCGCGCCAGCCCAGAATGCTAGACAGAATGGTTTCTGGCAACTGTTTTGGATTTGCCCTGGACCAGCTGTGCTGATATGTGGGAACATTATCCGGAGCCGCTTTAAGGCAGGCGTTTTTAAACACATTGTTCTAAGTTGAGGAAAGGGTTCAGCAAGGCTTTTCTCATAATGGTATCTGTGAATTGCGCGACTGATACAGCAGTCCACCAGCTTCAGTAGTTGACCGGGCTCCAGCTGTAGCTCTATGGAGCAGAGACGTTCGAGAGAAGTAGGTAAACCTTTTCGGATCTTCGTGTCTAGATGTTTGATGGACACCTCGAATTTTACGGCGTGTCTGAACAAGAAGCTCGTCTTTCTGAACAACACAGAGATCATCTCCTGATCTATCTGTTTGTTGACTAAAGTGAGATTTAAGTTGGGTCCAGTCACAGGGTAAGTACACTTTAGCTTGTTGTTCCGTTGGTAGAGATTCTTGAATGGCTCGACAATAGGTGTGATAGAAAACTCCAAGATCACCTCGCGCAGCTCAGGCGGTAGTTCCAGGAACCGGAAGCCATTGATTTTCCACCATTCCTCGTAGACTCGATCACGCAAATGTTCTGGAAAATCGTTGAGGTATTTGTCAGTCATCTTGAGTGCTTTCCAGCAGGAAAAGTGGTCGCACAAGTCACACTCCTTTGCATCCTCTTTTGCGACGCCGAAGGACTGTAAAAAGCTAGTCAGCGTCTCGGACCTGTGACCGTGTCGAACCATAATCTTCTTTGGCCTTTGGACACTCCAAAACCTTCCCTTGTCATGCCATTTCATGACAACGGGAAGTTCCCACATATGGAACCTGATGGGGAGTGCATCTGGTGAGCGAAGGCTATAAAGCCCCAATTTCTTAGATCCCCCTTGTACACCAGCAAAATTTCCGCTTGCTGGTAGTAGCATGATTTTATCGGCGCAGATGTTGACGCACTGAAGATTCCGCTGATGGACTAGCTTTTTCGCAGCGTCAAATGTGGCATCGCCCTTGCATTCCTTGACAGGCCAGGGGTCCCAGGCAAACCCTTGCTGCGAACGTTGGACCCTATTGACTGCTGGACTGTCTTTATCTCGGATTGCGTAGAACCTTCCGAAGGGCTCCGCTGGTCGTGAACCAGTCATTGTGGCGATTGCAGCAGGAACTAATCCGTCGAGTTGGATGAGTAGTGAGGACTGCAAAGAGTTGCCTCCCTTGTCTTACCTCAAGCGCGAGTCGCAATTTCTTGTGGGAAAGGACTACCTCCCGATATAAGAACAAAAGACTGTCAGAAGTTGAACACTAGCAAGTACAAGGGGATGAAGGTCACAAATCTTCTTGAGCAGACTCGATAGATAGCAAATCACATATAAGGAGTAGATGTGTGAATCGTCTAGCTCACAATCACATTCGAGTCCGTGAAGTGATGAAGCTCAAAGCATGTTTTCCCTACCAAGCCACAAGCTGGCTCTGGTCGGACTCAGACCCCTTGTTGCCTAGACAAATTTTGTGTTAACACAAATTTCTGGCACTATGGCATGCCTGTTTGTTAGCTTTACTTGACCGCTGTGAATCATGTGCCTGAGATCCAGGCTGACGATGTGTTGCACCGTAATCAAAGATACGCTAGCGCATGTATTACACAAGCTTGAAAGGAGCTGCCGCTATTGTGCAATTTAGATGCAGTCTCCATTGGCATGTTGATGCAGGCCAGGGTTCTCAGGCCAAGCCTGTCTGAGGCCGATACGATCTGTCTACGATGTCTGCTTTGGTTGTCAAGAAGGCAGGTACCTCGAAGGCAATTCAGCGCATCGACATCCCGCAATGGGGCAATTGCTGCCAGACCTGTTGAAAAACTACTACAAGGGAAATACTTCTCTGCGAATGCGAGTCTGGGTCTCTCCAAAGCACCGTGGTCCAATCCAGTCGTAGCATACGAGACAACCCAAGCCAAGAAGCCAGCGACAGAGAATGGGTCCCTTGAAACAGCGGCAATACAACAAAATGACCAACCTCTACCCCAAGTCCTCCCAGATGTTACGGAGCTGCCACATCGGAGAAGGAAACGTTTAAAAGCTCAGGATACTGAAGAAGCTCCATTGCCTCTTGACGCCTCCTCACGCCTCTCTACCCTATCCTCGGCCATGCCCGCCACTTCCATACGCCGACTTCTCACCACCTGCCTTTCCCTATCAAAGCCACGGCTCTCAGCTCTAATTGTCTTGACTACGGCGTCAGCATATTCCTTATACCCAGTCCCCGCTCTCCTAATTTCTACGACTACGGTCTCGCCCTCCCTATCCGCATTGACACTCGTTTTCCTCACCTCCGGCACTGCTTTATGCTGTGCTTCAGCAAACACTCTCAACATGCTATTCGAGCCCAAGTATGACGCCATGATGAGCCGAACGCGGAACCGGCCTCTTGTACGAGGTCTCATTGGGAAGAGAGGAGCATTAATATTTGCAACGCTGGCTGGAGTGCTGGGAACAGGCAGTTTATGGTTCGGTGTGAACCCCACCGTTGCTTTTCTGGGAGGTCTAAATATATTCCTTTACGCTGGAATTTACACGCCGATGAAGAGAATCTCGGTCTTGAATACATGGGCTGGAGCTTTGGTTGGCGGTATACCACCATTGATGGGCTGGGCAGCGGCTGCAGGCCAAAGTGCTACGAGTAGTGGGGAATGGAAAGAGCTTCTCTTTAGTGAATCAAGTGTGGGAGGATGGCTTCTTGCAGGACTACTCTTTGCGTGGCAATTCCCCCATTTCAATTCGCTTAGTTGGCCAATCAGAGAGGAGTACAAGAATGCTGGCTACCGGATGCTCGTCTGGGTAAATCCTCGCATGAACGGTCGAGTGGCGCTCCGATATGCGATCCTTTGTTTCCCAATCTGTATGGGCCTGTGGTGGTTCCAGATCACGGATCCAGGTTTCCTAGTCACAAGTAGTGTTGCGAATGCATGGATGGTGCGGGAGGCCTGGAGGTTTTGGAGGAAGGAAGGACACAAGGGCAGCGCGAGGGGTCTATTCTGGGCCAGTGTGTGGCATCTGCCTGTTGTTATGGTGTTGGCGATGGTGCATAAGAAAGGGTTGTGGGAGGGGATAATGAAGCGATTGAGCGGCGAGAGTGAAGAGGAGGAGTCATGAATAGACGAGGTTGTGGCAGTGAGCCATGACGAGAGTAGAGGACACCCGTTACAAGTCGTCAGGACTCTCACTGCGGCTGGGACATGATCGTAGGTAGATCTGCCACTTCGCTGCTTGTGTCTATTTCACAATGCCCACAATCATAGATCCCCTTCCAGCGGCAGCCAGCCAGTGATACCGCTGAGTCCGTTTATCGTCGATCAGCTAAGCCAGCAGCATTTTCAGGCTAGCGCCAGATGCAACGACTCCCACCGTGCTAGCCTGGGAGCAGCCATCGCAGATGTGAAAGAACCGTCATCGGGTGAGGATCGAAGGGCCCGAATATCTTCGCAGCCATGGCCTGGCTTGGGAAGCTCAATCAAGAATGATGTCGGAAAACAAGGTAACGCTATCAGAAGGAGAAAGTGTCTCCTTAGGAGCCCTGCTTCATGACCTCAGTCAACTTGAGTCAATTCAAATTCCCCTGAGAGTACCATCGCCAAGATTCGAGTTTGTCCGCGTTCATAGCTCGGGTATCAAAGGTCAATCAGCTATTCTCCTGAAGTTGGTTATATGTGCAATGTATCAGCCGAATTTGAGCTCATCAAAGGGGTCAACAAGGAGCACAGGGATCGCCCTCATGTGTTCCTTATTTTGTCTGGCTTCTGCGAGAAGAGGCGTCGAGTATCGAAGTCTTGATGCTTGAATCAAAGGTATAATTTCCATCGGAAAACCAAATGGAAAAGGGGGTGAACAAAGATAACGCCAAGGCTGAGAATCGCATCCGTAAGGTAAAAGACTCATCAGATAGCGCCTTTTACGGGAAGAAGATAATACCTGACTATGAGAGTATGATATAAGGGCACTATTGGGTGTGTTTACAGCACTCCAAAGTTCCAAACAAAACCTCAAATCTGCAACTTTTACCCCGAGCCCTACCCCTAGACTAAACACAATTCCACATCTCTGCGATAAGTATATAATATTCCCAATAAGATTTTGATATTCGCCACCCATCTTGGCACCCTATAAGTGGTCATCACAACACAACAGTGAGATACTTGACCTCTCTGGGCCATTTTTAGAACGCCAATTCTAAGTATGAATGTCTACATTCAACCTCACCTCGTCCGCGACTCTGAATCTATAGTTCTCGCTGTCCTTCTTGTCGCCACCATTCCCAATTCCATTCGCCTCGACAGCTTCTCTTTATGACCTCCCTTACCTTCAATGCAGAATTCATAGACGGTAGTCAAACTTGGACCCTATCGGTACCTTTAATGGTTGGCGAGCTTGACTACATATCCAACGTAGAAATCCAATCTACTACTCCATTGTTCCAAATTCGGGCACTCGTTTTATTGCGTCGTCTGCAACAATGCATATCTCGGTGGATAGAGGCGAAGATCTTACAATACACTATTGCGCGCAATCCACTAGACAGAAGACCTGAACATTTTACTTTCATATGCGCACGTTTTTCCGAATCGAACGCAATGCCGTACCTCTTGCCTATTGTCTCTCACCCTGGAAGGTATCACCAGTATACAATGTGTATCTATACCTGAGCAATATCCTAAGCACTAATCCCATCTCCCGAACACTGTGGAGCTCATATTATCACGTGGTGGTGAAAGGTAAAGTTGAAAGCTGGAGCTAAGCAGGCTTATACTCGCCGTTGAGGAATTGAGCTTGTCTCAACACTCATAGTGACAACTTAGAAACGCCATCTAACAATCCAAATGGCACATGATATTTCTACTATAAGTTCCACACCTTCAGATTTACTTCTCCACTGCAATAGTGATCTCGGTGGCATAGAAGGCGGGAACGACGCCATCTCCACAACGACATGGTGGACAATAAAGACCATCCCCCCAAGGATCCCGTCTCCTGAGTCTACCAGTGGAGGTTAGCCCCATAATCTTGGGCTATATTATCGGTGAAACCGCAGCACACCATATGATCCCAATTCCTGGCAATGCCCTGGGGAAGGACCTCCACATCCGGATCTACGCATTGCGCCACTCAATAGGAAGCTCTACGAGGAAGTGGAAACGGTGCTCTGCTCCCAAACATCATTCGGCTTCTCTTCGTGGGGCCATGTCCACAAGTGTTTTCCATCGAGCGCGCGAAGCCCACTACGACATTCAATCTTTGATACTGTATCTAAATTTCTTCCGCTCTCCACGTTGCATGTTGAGCGCCGTGCAAGCAAGAAGCATCATGAGCGGGCCGTGGAGGATTCTACTCGTAGCTCCGCAGGAGTGAAAACGAGGCTGAATCTGCGTCGTGTTCGTGTGCATCTTCCCGTTGCAAACAGCCTTTCCCGAGCGGTGTATTCAGTACTGGAGTCCAGCCGGGCAAGAAATTCACTTGTGGGCAATCTCGGATGGGCGTTAGTACCCCATGTGTGTAAAAAGTATTGCATAGTCAGGCGTATACTCATCAAAGAACTCGTAGAGCTTGAGGCTCAATGTGTATAGGAGGCGCGTCGTCGACAGAGATACTGTTTCATTGTTATTGTGACCAAGTACTTCAATGAGATTGCGATGAGCTAGCGCTTTGGTAAACAAATGAAAGACTTGATATTGTGCAAAATCAGACATCACAATGAGAGATGGTTAAATCGCTTGGTCGAAAGATGGCCGAGGATGCGTTGACATCAGCCGGTGCCCAGCCGCTAAATTCAAGGCAAAGACGTCCCAGGCACTCTTCCAACGGCCTTTAACCTTCTACACTCGCGTGATAAATGCCGTAATCCTTGAATTCGATTGATCGCAAATCCATACTCGAGCCCAGGTCCCAAAAGATACGCGCGGAGCCCTTTCAGATCCCTCACGGCTAGCTTATCAATCCAGAAACAATCGAGTCGAAGGTGCCTGACTTTCCAAGCTACCAACACAAGCATTGGGGGCGTCGGACGAATCTGATACCAATCAGTCCTCATGATGTCAGGTGAAGCATGGTTGTACCTTCTGGCGGTACTCATCAATGCCGTCAACCTCTTCCTACAAGTTTTCTTTACGATTATGTATAGCGATCTGGAGTGGTAAGTGGTACCTCAGACTTCAGGCAGAGCACGATCTGGCCACTATTCAAACTAGCTTGCTAATATGGATTGACCCTGTAGTGACTACATCAACCCTATCGACCTCTGTAACAGACTAAACACCTACATTGTGCCCGAGGCTGCTGTACATGCCTTCCTGACCGCCCTCTTCCTGATCAATGGATACTGGATCGCCTTGATCCTGAATCTACCATTACTCGCATATAACGCGAAGAAGTACGTACCGGAAGACTCGGCTTCCGCACGACCAGATCTGACATGCACCGTAGGATCTTTGAAAACCAACACTTGCTAGACGCGACAGAGATCTTCAGGAAACTCAACGTACATAAGAAGGTATGGCTGACCTACAATTTACCGCCCTGGTGAAAAGAGGGCCCTAAGCAAAGACTCGGACTGACGTCGTTTCAGGAATCGTTCATCAAGCTTGGCTTCCACTTGATCATGTTCTTCTTCTACCTGTACAGCATGATCGTCGCGCTGATAAGGGACGAATCTCATTGACTACGAGAAAGAGCACACAAGAGCATGAAGGATGGTAGTCCATATTGATGGACTTCTACACTGGTACGGAAGCTTGCGCCGGGATGGTCGCGTGCCCCACTGGATCGCTGCATGACGATTGGGGAAGTGCTGTATGGCCTCGAGAACTGTACAGGATGGGCATCTTGAGGCTGTTACGCGTAGCGGAATTTTTATAAATCTAATGTTTTATGAATACCCAGTGTATTTCGTTAGAGTGGAAGCAAAAGACGGACGACGCAGCTCAACAATACGGGCTTTTTTGAAAAGGCCGAGAGGCTGCAACTAGAAAGTGTTTGCTGTCACTACGAATCCCAATTTCATTAATAGCCTTTAACAAAAATCAATACTGCATAAGTGAAAGGTGAATGTTCGATCGTAGGATCTGGCTAAAATTCGGCATCTCGAACGGCGCTAAATCTGACTCCAGAAACCCGACTTTACTTTACATTCTGTTCTCTCACTACCCTGTCGTGCCTGTCTTCGGAGGCATACTCGTATTGTGTCAGCACTATGGCTCTTCTTGGTGCCGAGTATGCCTCCAGCGATGAAGAGGGTTCACCATCACCCTCCAAAGGATCTGCAGCAACTGCTGCAACGTCTGTTATAGCAGCTCCAGATGTATCATTAGATGTTTGGTCTCACACTTTCGGTACTCAAGATCCTAGTCCTGATATCAAACAGGATCCTATGCGTCTGCAAATGATGCTTGCTACATCCACCGATACCACCCTCACATACAACGCACGATATGAAGATATCTCGAGGCCAACCCAAGGGCCCACCAACCCTTTCAAAACAGCCGAGGGCAATGCTCTGAAGCGCAAGAATGTCCTCACTGGATACGCACAGGAGGCTGTCATTAGCGATGCTACGTTCACTAATCAACACCGAACATTCCAATCTCGAGGCTACGCTCAGGAACCGAATGCGAACGGGACGATCGTCGGCGACTTAGTGACCGCAGAAAGATATGGAGGCCGAGACGTCGTACAGGAGAAATCCAACACAGAGCGACGCAAAAGGCAGAAGAAGGGCGATTCAAGCATAGTCGAAGGCGAAGGGAGATATCTTGGTCCGTGGGCACGATTTCAGGATGATGTTCAATATGAAGACCAGGCAGCTATGGGCGTCGAAGAACTCGCAAGCGATGAGGAATACGTTGAGGAAGCGATAGTTCCTGCTAATCTGGGAGCCGTGAACAAGCTGGCCGCGGATTATCAGGAAGATCTCACGAACCAAGAGACGACTGAATTCCATGCCAGCTCACTTGTCGACTACCAAGGCAGGACATACATGCACGCCCCTCGAGATATCGACGTCGACCTCTACAAAGAAGTCGGCAGCCAACCAAATTACATCCCCGAAAAGCACATCCACACGTGGAAGCACGGCACCAAACCCATAAACGCCATCCGCTTCTTCCCCCAAACATCGCACCTCCTCCTCTCCGCCAGCGCTGACTCCAAAATAAAACTCTTCGACGTCTACCGCTCCCGCGAGCTCCTCCGCACCTACTCTGGCCACGCCAAATCCGTCTCAGCCATCGACTTCGACCCCCTCGGTACCCACTTCCTCTCCGCCTCGTATGACCGCAGCGTCAAGCTCTGGGACACCGAAACCGGCCAATGCACCTGGGACGCCCACACCACCCGCTTCCAAATCGGCGCAATCCCACACGTAATTAAATTCAACCCCTCCGCCCCGCACGAGTTCCTAGTCGGCATGTCCGACAAACGCATCGTGCAATACGATATGCGCAGTGGCGAAATGGCACAAGAATACGACCACCATCTCGGCGCCATCAACACCATCACTTTCGTCGACGAAGACCGCCGCTTCATCACCACCTCTGACGACAAGTCACTAAGGGCATGGGAACTCAACCTCAACGTCCCTATCAAATTCGTCGCAGAACCCTACATGTTCCCCCTCGTCTCCGCGGCACCCCACCCCTCCGGGAAATCCGTAGCGTTCAACTCCGGCGACAATCAAATCGTCGTATACGCCTCCACCGACCGCTTTCGACAGAACCGCAAGAAGTGTTTTAGAGGGCACAATGTCAGTGGATATGCCGTTGATGTGGATATATCACCCGATGGGCAATTCTTGGCTAGTGGGGATACGGGCGGTTTTGTGTGCTTTTGGGATTGGAAGACTTGTAAGATGTATCAAAAGTTTCAGGCAGGGGGGCAGGGGAAGCAGGCGATTACTTGTGTGCAGTGGGATAGGCAAGCTAGTAGTCGGGTTGCTACGGCTGGGTTGGAGGGGGTGATAAAGCTTTGGGGAGGGAAAAAGGACAAGTGAGATAGATTCCATTGCTGAGCGATCGATTGAAGGAAAGGTCGATTGATCGATGAATGAATCGATTGATGGTTTGCATGCTTGAAACGGTATCACTAACGCTATGCGATGCCCTGCCACACCGCGCTATGCCTTTTCGACCGCTCGCTATGATAGACACGAATCTCTCCTCTTTGTTCGCTCCAGCCATGCGAGTTTCTACTTGCAAACTAGAAACTTGCCATCTCAATCCAGCTCCCTAAAAACCCCAAACTTTGCCCCTTATCCCCCTTCATCACTTCCTCCCACTCCTGATAATTCAACCTACCAGGGCCACCTCTCTCATCGTCCTCGGCTTTGATAAAGTCTAGACAAGCGTACCATCTCAGCGTCTCCTTGTCCGGCCCATCAGGCCCCTTCCCACAATCACGACCTTCTTGAAGCTTACCCAAGAGCTCAAGTTGTTCCACAAGACTGGAATTGTCACGAAGGGGAGACAAAAGGGGAGGTAGGGTCGTGGCTGCTGCAAGGCTATGGTTGTTCGCAAGATCATCAAGAGCTTCCCTCTGCTCTGCAGTGAGCTCCGTCAAATTACGAGGTGGGTCCTGGGGACGTGTGTGGTTGACAGTCGTGGCGGAATTGGGCATGTTTTGCGGAAGCGTTGGATCCAAGGGGGGAGACGGAGATCGAGATGGTCCAATGGAGGGGATGGCAGCGTAGCCTGCCTCCTGGAGAAGCGCGTCCAATAGCTTTTGTGCTATGCTTTGTTCGAGTGAGGGAGGATTGGCCTCGTTGAAGGCTGCAATTGACTTTGCAAGATCCTTGACTGCTTCCGTGTTTGCGGACGATGTAGAGTCTTGACTTGTTTCGTCGCGGGGTTGCTCGCTGCCTTTGGGCGCATTATGGTGCTGGTGATCGGTAATTACAGGCTCTCCACCGGAAATGATTGCTCGCAGTCTAGCTTCTTCCTCGTAATACTGCGCAGAGCGCGTTCCACAACCATTTTGACAGCACCTGGCACCTGGAGAGCCTCCAATGTAAGCTTCCAACCCCTTTTCGGCACATGTTGGACAAGGTTCTGGTGGGATGCGCTCATCTGGTCGGCCTTTGGAAAGATAACCACATAGGCATTTCTCTCCGAGCTTGACCCACCTGACAGCGCCTGATTGAGCACAGCAGGGACAGTTTTCTGCTGTCAAGTTGCTCGTCACATCAGCAGCATTATCGTTGAGAAATTGAAGAAATATTTTGGCTTCATCTCGTTCGGGACTATCGAGATTGATGGTAAAGTATGAATCACGACGCCACCGTCTCTGGTATCTGTCGAGTAATTGTTTCAAATTGAAGCAGTCCTCTACAGCAGTGATGATCTCTGCGCGGTGTTGATCCCTCACACCCATGTCGTTTCGCGCCGCAAGGCCAAGGTCTTCTCTTAGCCTGAAAACCGGGTCCAGTAGCTCGTCCAACGCTTCCTCGGTTGTCTGGTAGAGTACCTCCCGACCCACGTCTGTTTCAGGCGCTCGTACCTCAAGGCCACCCCAACGCTCATTGACTGGAATGCTGCGAGCCGACATTGACGTTACTGATCGAGCTTCGTGCTCGTCGTCTGTGTCTAGGTCGTCTTGGAATCTGACCTTTGAGGAAGACCGTGACCGCCGGGAGGAAGGGAGGGACTCAACTGCTTTTTCGCTTCGAGCTTCTGGGCGTAATTGTTTCACGAATTCAGAAAGCCGATCATACAGCATTTTTACAAGCTTCTTCGAATCGTTTGAGTTAATCGCGTAACCCGAGAAGTCTTCGGTAAGAGCGCTAGCAGTCCACCCATTCGAAAGCAATCTCAGAGCCTCATCCGCGACTTCATTTGGAGATCCAAGGGGCCATCGTAATTCCTTCACGCCTTCTATGAGGGACTTGCAAAATGCATCATACTGGTCTGATCGCAGTACAAGCAGGAAGTTGCTCGTCAAAACTTCCTCGTCTGAGGCTGGCGGGTAGATCCAGAGACTCTGGGTATCGACTACTTCTGAACGCATATCACCAGCTTCTCTATCGATGTTGGAAACTCGTCTTGCCCGCTTCTCGCGGATGGCTATGCGACGCACATACTGGCGCTCTTGGTGGTCTCTCGCAAGTCTGGCATGAGCCATTCGTCGGATGGCATAACGATCTTGTTGTCTGGTCACTTCCTCCAGGGGACGGAAGGCCAACAAGGCATCCTCGACATCTATCCTAGTGACTTCGGAAGGAGGCCAAGGAGCGCTGTATATGGTGCTAAAGTCCACAAATCCTATCATGTTCTTGGGTCGGATATTTCCATATTTTGATACTTCCGCAGCGTCAGCGATGGTTACGTCAGGCTCTGCGAGGTCGTGATTCGAGTCCTCGACAGCTCCCACGTTGTCTCGTATCCTCAAATCGCCGTAAGAGTCGTTCATTTTGCCCTGACCAGCTCTTGAAGGCTCGCCCGCTGGAATTGAGCCCGCAAAAGCCGAGCTCATGGGTTGATTCCCAAGCACGATATCCCTGACTCCATTCTCGGAAACCTCTTCTTCCATGTCTGCCAGAACATCCTGCGTGAGCTCATTTGTAGCTGCATAGTAGCCTTTGAACATTTCTAAGAAGTCTTTCCGCTCAACGAATCCGTCATCATTATTGTCGTAGGCGTCGAATATACGCCTCAAGCGTCCGTCGGTGTTTCTGTTGGTCAAGCTAGCAAGACCTCTGATAAACTCGTCGAATCCAATGAGACCGTCATCATTTTGGTCGTAGAATCTAAACATCCGATCATATATCGGGTTTGACGGTGGAGGACGTATCGAGGTGTTGGGGATGAAGCACTTGTCGAATGTTTGGCGATCAATTGCCAGGTTGTAGTGGCCAGGGTCATCAGGCCATTCAGCAGCGGCAAGGCATCGGAATTGCTCCCAGAACGCCTCAACTTCAGAGGACTGGTACCCGGTTAAGTTGCACAACCTCTTGATTGACTCATTTGTTAGATCATAGACCGCGGCGGCGGGCTTGCCAGGGTATTGCACTGGCTCAGGTTGTCTAGGATGACCAAGGAATGGGGCTGGAATACGGATTTTGTAGAATAGATGGGTTTTCGGATGTACCTCCTTGGCTTCGCACAATTCGCACAGATCGAAGTCCAAACAGTTGGCGCAATGATACCGTATTCCCTTGATAGGCATAGCATCGCAACCATTGCAACTGACTCTTCGATGCACGTAGCCTTCTTTCCTTGCTCGATCTTCTGATATCCGGTATAGCAGGTTGAGTAAGCTCTGACACTCATTGCCAGCTTGAGGATGCTGATCCGCCTTCCCATTGGCTCCTCTAGATGGCTCACTGTCGACATCCGTTACAGCTCCCGGCCCTGCGAGCGCACCCCTCCTTCGTAATGCCTCCTCCGCGAAATGAGGAGGCAACGACGGCCTTCTGGCATCGCTGGGCTGGTGTCTGTCATCTTGAACAGCGTCCCATTGTGCAATGCGTTCCTCGAGCTGCCGTTCCCGGACCTGATATATTGTCCAGCCTAGTGCTATTGCGGTGAGGGCAAGAATGACCGGCTTGTGACGCGCCAGGGAAGGAGCTGCCCAGTGAGAACTTCCATCTGCCATGCTTTAGAAATTCCCCGGTTCATGGTATAACAACTGGAGATCTCGATAAGTTGTAAGGCTTGTATAAGCCCAGGTGTGCTCTCTGGTTTGATGGTATCCTCCCCTTTCTTGTCACATATATACACTTGCGAATGCTCCTGGTAGCTGGCCTAGGAAGAGCTCTAGTGCGATAAAGCTTACACCCGGTAAGACCGACAAACGTGCATTAGCTTATACCAGTTATCATATCTCTTGGCAAATAGACCTAATTCCGGGGGAGCAGGTTCTGACGTGTATGCGACGGCTGGCGCTACCGAAGAAGCTTCTTTGACGTGGACGAGCCAGACCTAGACGGTGTAAAGGGGCGAAAGAAAAGTAGAAATCTATAGAGAGGCTCTGGAGTGCTGCATGGAGTCTAAGCAATGTTGGTCCTACGTGAGGTCAGCGTACGTGAATGAAAGGTTAGCCTCTTGATAGATTTCTTTGCACTGGTACAGTTGTACTATGCCCGTATACATGAATCCTTTCGTTAATAGGTATATACAATAAGTAAGTCAGTATCTGGACGTTGCATTTAGTTGTTTCTTGCACAGCGCAAGCCATAGGAACGTCGTTTCAACCTTGGCCCCACAAGCGGGGCTCCCATAATCCTACCCGTAAGAGTCACGCTTGGAACACTTGACACAAGGTCTGATCTTCGTACATTGTAAGAGCGTCTTCTTCCACAAGAGTTAGTATTCTCTGATCAGAAGGTTGGTCATTTTCCGAGTCTGTTGCCCCATTTTGTTACTAAAAAGCTCGCATTCTTATGTACAATTATACCGGTTCCAGGGGCTCATTGCCTTTCGTCTGCCAGAGGCAGTGTTTGATATCCCTTCTTCATAAACAACCTCATGGCTTCCAACCCTTGCTCGAGCACTTCCGTTTCACAACAAAAACCAAATCTGACGAATCCCTTGAATTCTTTCCCGAAACAGTGGCTTCCTGGGACCAACATTACCCCTGTGTCCTCCATCAACTTTTTGCAAAAAGCCACATCATCGACTTCTTGACCCATCTTCGAGAACTTGACAAATGCTGTCGTTCCGGCTACTGGTTTAGTCCACTCGCAGGCCCATCGAAAAGTGCCTATAAATTTGTCTAGAAGTTCCAGGTTTCCCTTCGCAAGTTGTATGTTTCGGGAAAGGAGACCATGGATGCAATCTTGGCTAAGAGCAAAAGTTGCGATCTGATCGTCCAATTGGCTCACACTGATCGTCGTGTAATCTCTTGCCTGGGCGCAGGCCTCGATTATCTCAGAGCTTCGGGATGCAATCCAGCCGACACGTATACCGGCAAGGCTGTATGCCTTTGAAAGTGAGCCTGTAGCTATCGACTTCTTGTAAGGAAGTGAGAGTATCGAAGGCGGAAACTCGGGTGAGCTTGGGGACAGGGAGTGGAAAACTGGTCTATAGACCTCGTCGGAATGAATGATAAGATCGTGCTCCTCTGCGAGCTTAATCAGTGCATCAAGTGTCGGCTTGGGAATGACGGCGCCAGTGGGGTTGTGTGGATTGTTTATTATGATAATTTTCGTGTTAGGACGTATCAGACCTTTCAGTTCTTCTATGTCTAATTGCCATTTCTTCTTTTCTCGTGCTCGCCAGAAGTCCACATCAGCCCCAAGGCTTTTGGGTATTTCGTATAGCTGCTGGTATGTGGGATAGTGACATATAACGTGATCACCCTTGCCGATAAGACCATAGAAGGCAGTCATATTGGCAGCGATCGCCCCGGGCGTTATTAGTACGTTTTCTGCTGACATGGGCTTCTTGGTGGAGTAGAGCTGCGCAAGATTCTTTCTCAACTTCTCAGAGCCTCGGATAGGTCCATACTGGACGATTTTGGAGTCAAAATCACTCTTTTAGGACTGAAGATTGGTCGCAAAATAGATCTTGCGAGCAGAATACTCGCGTAACGTGCAACGAAGGGGGAAGTCATGACTGCGAAAAATAAACGTACTGTTAGCTTCGTTGATGAACACCATATATCGGTAGACTTGTCTTCTGACAAGGCTTTGAGATCATCGAGAGAGATCGAGGCAACGCATGTCTCGGCAATGTTGTATTTGGCCTCCAATTCATACTTGTCCATCCACTAAGTTCATTGGTCAGCGACTGACTCTACTTCCATTCAGAAGCATGAAAACACTGCACAGACGCACAAGTGTGGAGCGTAATCTATCTACATCAATTGACAAGTTGTACGCATGCTAATTCATTGAATTTACAGTAACATGGGTTCTTCTTTTAGAGAAAGGCGAAATGAGTAGTATCTTTTCGAACCTCTTTCCAAGACATTACCAACATTCAACAACCAAAGATCATGCCTGCCCTATTAGGCTCGTATTAAGACGAGATTCAATTGTAGGCTCCACAATGATTCGCTTCTGTGGAAGCGAGACGCAGAGGAAGGTGAATATACCGCAAAGAAGGCGCAGGAAAGGCGACATTTACCTGCTCGACAGCAAATGGCGTGACTTTGGATAGCGCCATAGTAGAGTTGAGTATTCCCCCAATGTCGGGAATGGTAGTACAATAGTCACAAAAGACAGTGTGTCCGTCACACGAAGGACGCAGTTTCTTCTCCTCTTTCTAGAAGCTTTTCACAGGGGGCGAGCGTAGCCGAGGTAGAGGCGCAACGCCAAGCTCCCAGCCATAGCCGCAACGTCAAGTTCATGAGCACAAGACCAACCATTTGATATACCTACTTCCATCAAGTAGGTGATATTATCTTACATGAGTTGCTGCGGCGAGAGGTAAAAGTACCTACTAATTTTCCCTTTCTTTGAGTCACTTGTCATTTTGCATCGCTGTACGATATTATCGGCGCTCGCTCGCCCCAGGCTCCAGCCATCCTGTTACCCGCCTCAGAGCTCTCTCCATGATCAGTTCATGTAGTGCGCTCGCAGCGCTTGGAATACTGAGCTTATCATGGCCCACTTTTGCCTACCACAACTATTCCAGATCAGATCTCCTTCAATCCAGCTTCTCTCTCGACGATGACCGGCCGCCAGATTGCCCGCCCTGTTTCAACTGCAACCTCGAAGCTTTCCAATGTGCGCAATTCGCTACATGCAATAAATACAACGGCAAGTGTTCTTGCCCTCCTGGTTTTGGGGCCGAGGATTGTTCGAAGCCAGTATGCGGATCTTTGGCTTTGGGAAAGGATAGGGCACCCCGGGATGGGGGCGAATGTGTGTGTGAAGAAGGCTGGGAGGGCATAAATTGCAATGTATGCAAGTCGGACAATGCTTGCAACGCATTGATGCCGGAGGATGAAGGGGGAGTCTGCTACAAGGATGGGGTCGTTGTGAAGGAGAACCACCAGATGTGCGACATCACCAACAGAAAGATCCTGGATCAATTGAAGGAGAGAACACCGCAAGCGACATTCTCTTGCAATGCAGAGGATGATACTTGCAACTTTCAATTCTGGGTCGGTCAAGAGGAATCCTTTTACTGCGCTCTGGACACTTGCACGTACCACTCCGAAAACGACTACGATAGAAATACCACCAACTACAAATGCGAACATATCAAGTGTGCATGTGTTCCAGGTCGGATGCTTTGTGGAGAAGAAGGCTCTATCGATATTGGGGACTTCTTGAAAGAATCGATTAAGGGACCCGCATCGTTTTCGTCAATCAGCACCGAAGGAGGCAGCAGCAATGATGGAAGCAAATTTGAAGAGCCGGCAATGAACGACCTCATCAAAAGTGTTTTTGGAGACGAGTCCATTACTCTGCAATGTTCTTGGGGAGAATGTCTATACAGAACGGATGTCCCCGGATATTCGAGGCCTGTGAAAGAGATCAACACCCCGTTGATTGCTGGAGTCATCGCTGGTTGCGCTCTATTTGTCGTGTTGGTCATACTCCTGGTCTGGTATTTGTCGAGAAGGTCGTTCAAATATGGCCCAATACACCTCTCGGACGACTCAGATGACGACCTGGCCCAGATGATGGCAGAGCATAAGCCAGCTTCATTGCAATTTGAAAAAGTCTCTTACAACTGGAATGGTAAACAGATCCTATCTGGCGTTCAGGGTATTGCCCTGCCCGGCCAGCTTATGGCGGTCATGGGTGCCTCAGGAGCCGGCAAAAGCACGTTCCTCGATATTCTGGCAAGGAAGAATAAACGCGGTGTTGTCGAGGGCAATTTTTATGTCAATGGAGAGAAAGTCCTGGACAATGAGTATCGAAGCGTGGTTGGGTTTGTGGACCAGGAGGACACCATGCTACCGACCCTGACTGTACATGAGACTATAATTACGAGTGCTCTGCTACGACTACCCCGAGACATGAACATTTCAGTCAAGGAGCAGCGAGTCTACGAAGTCGAAAAGCAGCTTGGAATCCTTGCAATCAAAGACCAGCTTATTGGATCAGAAGAGGGCAACGGGCGTGGTATCTCTGGTGGTGAAAAGCGTAGAGTAGGCATAGCTTGCGAGCTGGTCACAAGTCCTAGCATTCTCTTCCTGGACGAGCCGACCAGTGGACTGGATGCGTTCAATGCATTCAATGTCGTTGAGTGCCTAGTGAACCTGGCGAAGAACTACAATAGGACAGTGATTTTCACCATACACCAGCCTCGATCGAACATTGTCGCCCTTTTCGATCATCTCGTTCTCCTTGCGAAAGGCAGGACCGTCTATTCGGGACCTTACACTAGCTGTCAAAATTACTTTGACCGCATAGGATACGCTTGTCCCCCCGGCTTCAACATCGCTGATTACCTCGTGGATCTTACCATGCATGCCGAGACAGCTACTACGCCTATGGATGAAAATGGTCCAGCTGGTTTTGATGGGGGAAGTGAAGGCATGCGGACCGTGAACAGTAGCGTTCGTGCTGTCAAATCCATTGCAAGTACCTCGAACATGAGCGTGGAAAATGGCAGCTTTGGAAGTTACAACGAATCGATCAAGAGGCCGAAGAGCAAACGGAGACAATCTCTCAAGCAACAGCAAGACCGGAAGCTGTACACAAGGAAGAAGAGTGCTGGGGGGGAATTGACGCCAAAGACCGACGATGAAGCCTCGGATCCAAACGATACCCGAAGAAATAGTGCAAACTTGATCAAGTTGTCGAGACAGCAGGGTTCAGCACCTCCACAAATCATGGACGATCCGCACCAGCTCCCACCACCCGCGCATGGCACTGGAACCGGCCTGGACGAGCTTGTATCTAGTTACGAAAGTTCAGACGTCGCCACATCAGTACGAGATGACATTCATGCTGCTGTGGGCAGCGCAACAAATGCAAATGGCTCAGCCAATGGTCAGACAAATCAAGCAGTAGTGTCTGGTACGATGAAGAGCTATCGGAGAGTTGGCTACGTTAGCCAATTCATGATTCTATCCAGGAGAACTTGGCGGAATCTCTACCGGAATCCGATGCTGATGCTTACTCACTACGCCATCGCCATCCTTCTTGCCGTCCTTTCTGGCTTCCTCTTCTACGGCTTGACCGACGACATCAAGGGCTTCCAGAATCGACTCGGGCTCTTCTTCTTCATCCTCGCCCTCTTCGGCTTTAGCACCCTAACGAGTCTCACTGTCTTCTCTTCCGAACGACTTTTGTTCGTACGTGAGAGAGCTAATGGCTACTACGCACCTATCACCTACTTCGCAGCTAAGGTTGTTTTCGACATCGTTCCACTCCGCCTCATACCACCTATCATCATGGGCGCCATCGTATACCCAATGTCAGGGTTGACACCAGCTTGGCCCGAATTCTTCAAATTCATCCTAATACTGGTACTTTTCAACCTTGCTGCAGCGGCTATTTGCCTCTTCATTGGCATTGTCTTCAGAGACGGAGGTGTTGCGAATCTGATAGGTAGCTTAGTGATGCTGTTCAGCCTGCTCTTTGCAGGTCTGCTGCTCAATCACGACGCTATACCGAAGGCAGCGTTGTGGCTGCAGACCGTAAGAATTGCTTTCCTCTCCTAAGGCGATTCTCGCTAATCTACTGCAGCTCTCAATCTTCCATTACGGCTTCGAAGGCCTCATCGTCAACGAAGTCAAGTACCTCACCCTGATTGATCATAAGTACGGCCTCGACATCGAAGTACCAGGCGCCTCCATCCTCAGCGCTTTTGGATTCGACAACAGTGGCTTGTGGCCAGACGTCGTTGGGCTCGCCATCTGCTCTGGTGCTTTCATTGTGATTGCTTACGCTGCTATGCATATATTATTGGTTGAGAAGAGGTAATGTGAGATATGCTGAATGCCCAAATGTATGGGGTTTAAGTTCTTGATATGTGTTATATGACCTTACCCATCGGAGGTATTGGTCCAGGAATTTAGCAGGGTGCATGGGTTGGCTTTCACTGGTAAAGGATATTCTCTATTCTACGAGTCGCTACCCTATATTCGTACGTTTTCTCAGATCCAGGCTCAGGATTGCAGTCCGGCAGCCAGCTTCCTACTTCCAGATCCTTGCTCTCAAGGAAGCCCTTGCTACTCGAGAGTCCATGCTCCACGTCCGTCGACAGACAACTATATTCACAACATCATCTATGACTCCCACACAATGGCATATATACCCGCACCCAAGCCTAAATTTCACATCCATCACTGCCACCCTCGAAGACTGCATGCTCCGGTACCACTCTTCCCTCCGCCCAACCCAGCGACCTACACACTACATGCGGAACCTCGACTAGGCCTGCACATTTACTAACAACTGCGAAGCCCTCCTATTTTTGTATACCCTTCTTCACCACTACTCGCTCAATTGGCATCTATCCCTACTATTGATCCGTCCTTGAAGTCACCCACAACACCATTCCACAACCACCAGCGATGGCAAAGAGACGGTCTCGAAGGAATTTTTGGTTCGGGTTCAAACTGGCTGCAGTCATACTTGGCATTTTGGCATGGTGGGTTGGTGACTGATGTGGTCGATTCAAGAGGCTGGCTGGGGGTGAGCTTGTGAGTATGGGTTTTTTACCATTTCGATGTTGGATCTGCTGATTGGAGTACTCAGCGATCTGAGACTGGGATTGGAGATGGATTGCTGCGGTTTCATTCCGGTTTGTCTGAGAGCTAAATGTATCCTACGGTATCTTGAAGGTGGGCGATGAGTTTGATGGAGGTTCGATATTTTATGTATGCGATTGGATCATGCAGCATATCTTCAGAGCATGGGATTCTAGATTTTACTAGAGAATTACCCATTATCGATCTTCCTTCGTTTTCAATTTCGCCCAGCGTGGCAAATTCTCCGACTTCAGCCGTGCTACGGTTAGGTGCAGGAGAAGATCTTCACAAAAAATGCCTCAGATGCGAGTCGACGTGATCCCTATCCATTGTTTATCACGACTTCTATAAGATGTAAGGTCGAAACTATGTCCTTCAGGTTTTTCTGTTGCATTTACTACCCTCGCAGACTTCGTCCTCGTTGAGTCTCCAAGCACAAGATACCACTCAGTGCACGCTTCTTCCACCAAGCTTCTAGTCACCTTACATTGCCAACACGTATCTGAAAACATGTCTTCGGACTGCAACAAAATACCTGCATCGAATAGCCTTAGCTCCGTATTTCCAGGCTCCCAGACTTCATCGAGATCAAACTTCATCGCCACCACATCCGACCCAATGTCTCGGCGCTATCACGGCTTCTTTGGAGTATTCCCACCTCTTCGCTCTCGCCCTTGAATTTCCAGAGTTGATATTCGCATGATCAGGGGCACTAACTCTGGTTGGATGAAGGGAACTATGGGCAATATATTAGTATTGTATGACGCTACGAGTAACGAACATGAAGTTTTATGAGAGCGACTAAGATGATTAGAGAACAGGGTATGTAACAAGAGTAATCTTTTCGTCTTTGGAAACGACATGTTACTCTAGGGCCTCATGATACCGTGGCCTTCAGTCGACATCATCAGCCTCGGGCTCAAAGCCTTTCTCGCCCTCATGCCTGCTCTCATCTCTCGCAGCATCTTTTCCCCCCTCTTCGCCTGCGTCCGACTTCCCAGTTTTCGCTGCTTTCTCCGCTTCTTCCATCTCAACGTCCTCTTTATGCAGCAGCGTAAATACCACCACAAACAGTACCTCGTCCGTATCCTTGTTCTTCAGCACATACCTCAGATAGTCCTCCCCACCTAAGTAGGGCAATATGGACAGCGAGAAACCAGGCAACTTCAACGCAAAGCCATTAAAGTCTAGATACGGATTGAAGAAGTCAGCCTTATAAACCCTCCCTTCCTCCCATGTCCATTCATCCGTCTTCCCCTTTGTCAAAAAATGCTTCTTCCTCGCATCAGCCGTCCCAGGCACATTCTTCCCCTTCCTCCACTCCTTCCCCTCTCCATCCGCTCCCTCTTCAATCGCCCCCACCTCCCCCTCCCCCTCGGGTAGTTCCTCAGTCTTCTCCCCCACCCTCAGCACATTAACGCTACTCAACGCATTCCCATAAAGATGCGGTCTATCACTATACACATCCCCCTCCAGCCCCGGATCAATGCCCCATTTCACAATCTTGAGCGCTGAGCCGAAACCAGGGGGGAGGCGGTCGCGGATTGGGTGGTCGAAATCGTTGCCGAAGACGAGGGCGGAGCCGGGGATGGGCTTTTTCGGGAGAAGGGTGAAGGAGATGGAGTACTGGTCGTGGGTGTGGGGGGCGTGGGAGAAGTAGGAGGATGTGGTGGGGGAGTTTTTGGGGAGGCCTGAGAAGAAGAGTGCGTTAGCTGAGGATCATGCTCCTTGATAAGAGTTTTAACACACCGCGATAGTTTTGTATACGGACGGAGAGGTTTGCGGAGCAGGTTGGGGAGGAGATGTGGGTTGGTGTGCAGGTATTGACGAGGACGGTTTGATGGGTAGTGGGGTCGTAGGAGGGGCCGGCTGTGACGCGCAGGAGGTATTTGTCTGCCATTGAGACGTAATTGCAAAGCGTGTTTCTATATGCTTATCATGCTCGAATCATGGGAGGTCGGTGTATATGATGGTCAGTGAGAATGGGAAAGAGCGAACAGGAGCCTGTGGCCGTCTGACGTAGTCCTACTAATGACCGTGGTCAATATGCCTCAAATTTGTAAAAGTGGATGAAACAAAATCTCTGCTGCAAAGCTCCAATGCTAGTGGGCTGATGGCGGTATAATAATAAAGATTTAAAATATGTTCCTGGGCGTGCTCCATCAATTAAGCCTCATGTGTACGCCACCACGAACGCCTACAGACGCCTACAGACCATACAATCGCCATCGTACGAGTCGGGTCTCTTTCCATGAAACTGACATCCATGCCGTTTACGAGCTTGGCGCCCTGGACGCCAGCGCCGATTACCCCCGTTTCCGTCACGCTGAGTTTGTGGTTTTCCGGTACACTCAGGGCCATCTGATGTGTCCACAGCAATCACCTCTTCCTCTCAAACCACCCACTTGACCCCAGAATGGCCACGCTCTGGTCCATAACCGTCTCGCCGACACCAAGATACCGGTCGACCCATTTCTTCATTTCTTGGCTTTCGAATATCTTCTCATCTTTGATACTGGTGGTAGAATATCCCAATTGGGATTCTGGTTAGCTGAAGATCTCTCTTCGTATTCAGGTATAAAGCCGATAGAACGGAGCGACAGACTCGGAAGATTTCGAAGAGAAGGTGTTGGACTGGGACTGGGCATACGTGAGACCGGTGGATCGCCTAACGCCAGCAAGGAACGCAGAGACTTCAGTCCGTTAGCTGGTGCAGTCATTGAGCCCGAAGTAGGGTCGTACAAAGAACCAGGTCGAATGTGTAGTGGAAGAGGCGTCCGAACTGAGTCGAGGCATCAGCAGATGCTCGTTTGAACGTGAGGGGTTTCAAACCATGGTGACCATTAAGCGATATCGACAGTTACTTTGTGGGGCAGTGGTAGGACTGCTGTTTCCTGTTGCTTTCGAGTAGATGACGAGTTTGGTCGTTTTGCTCTATTAACAATGCAATCTGATGTTTTGACAAAGTCACACGAGCTTCCCTCAATACGAGTGAACAGCTTTCACGCTAAGCCCTTTCAATGTTAGGCACCCTAAAGTACTTTAGGTGGCGGGTCGGGGGCTAGATCCCGCTTGCTTATCGATAAGAGTAAGCTTTCGGCGAGCTCAATCACTTTTTCTTATTACACCACGTGGGATTTCAAATCTTCCCCAGAACTTGAGTAAGTTCTCATCTTTCGATCTTGCAACCTAAAGCTTCCCTTTTCTTACAAACCTCCTTCTCCCCTCTGAAATATCTTTCACGAGCTCGAAGCAGCTACGTACGGAACATGGCCGACTCTCTTGACCATCTCGCCGGCGGACGCACCCAGATTGAATGGCTCTCCAACCTGAATACCGAGTACCAGCCAAAGACTAATTACCGTCGTACCTCCATCATTTGCACCATTGGTAAGCTCTTGCTGCTCCAGTGCATAGGTCCCTGGTGGTGGGTCACCTGTAGTAGGGGTTCGGAGACCGTGGTTAATGGAGCCTTTTAATTCCAGGACCCAAGACCAATTCTGCCGAGAAGATTAATATGCTGCGCAAAGCTGGTCTCAACGTTGTCCGCATGAACTTCTCCCATGGATCGTACGAATACCACCAGTCGGTCATTGACAATGCGCGGGAAGCCGAGCGTAAGCAGCCTGGACGGCCATTGGCCATTGCCTTGGATACGGTAGGGCTCTCGAGTGATAGGTCTGAGAAGAGGAATATTGATCCTCACAACAGAAAGGTCCCGAGATCCGTACTGGCAACACTGTTGGGGATGAAGACATACCAATCTCAGAGGGCACTGAAATGAACATCACCACTGACGATAAATACGCTACTGCTAGCGACAACAAGAACATGTGAGTCCGCGGAGAACATCTATTCCATGGAAGATTGCTAATCTGGTTCTAGGTACGTCGACTACAAGAACATTACCAAAGTCATTGAAGTAGGCCGCACTATCTACGTTGACGACGGTGTCCTTGCATTTGAAGTCGTCAAAATTGTCGACGAGAAGACTTTGCATGTCCGCTGCATCAACAATGGCAAGATCTCCTCAAGGAAAGGTGTCAACCTGCCCAAGACCGACGTCGATCTTCCCGCCCTCTCAGAGAAGGATCAGAACGATCTGCGATTTGGTGTCAAGAACAACGTGGACATGGTATTCGCATCATTCATCCGTCGTGGCGATGACATCAAGCACATCCGAAGAGTTTTGGGCGAGGACGGAAAAGATATACAGATCATTGCGAAGATCGAGAATCAGCAAGGTGTGAATAACTTCGACGAGATTCTCAAAGAGACCGACGGTGTCATGGTTGCTCGAGGTGACCTCGGTATCGAGATCGCTCCCGCTCAGGTCTTCGTTGCTCAAAAGATGATGATCGCAAAATGTAACCGTGCCGGAAAGCCTGTCATCTGCGCTACTCAGATGCTGGAATCTATGACCTACAACCCTCGTCCTACCCGTGCTGAAGTCAGCGATGTTGGCAATGCAGTCCTCGATGGTGCAGACTGCGTTATGTTATCTGGCGAGACTGCCAAAGGCAACTATCCGAAGGAATCCGTTAGCATGATGCACGAGACTTGTGCTCTGGCTGAGGTTGCTATTCCCTACGTTAGCTTGTTCAATGATATGCGTGCCACGACTCCGAAGCCAGTCAGTCTTCTTGAATCTGCCGCCATGTCCGCTGTTAGCACCAGCTTGGAGATCAATGCTGGAGCGATTCTTGTCCTGACCACTAGGTAAGCTCCTGCTCATTTCGTTGCATCAGAATATGATCTGATCATATTCTAGTGGTCAATCTGCTCGCATGATCTCGAAATACCGTCCAGTATGCCCGATCATCATGGTCACTCGCAACCCAACAGCTTCTCGCTATTCGCACTTGTATCGTGGTGTCTACCCATTCGTATTCCCTCGCAAGAAGCCTGACTTCAAGGAGGCCGATTGGCAAGAGGACGTCGATGGCCGTCTGAAGTGGGGTATCAAGTCAGCCATCGATCTTGGTGTCCTAACCGAGGGTGAAATGGTTGTCTGCGTTCAAGGATGGCGCGGCGGCAAGGGTCACACTAACACTATACGCGTCGTCCCTGCTAAAGAGGACTTGGGTCTTTCTGAGGTGTGAAGACGAAATGCGGTAAGGGACTAGGGATCTCATATCCATGTTGCTATGAAATTTGGCTAGATGTTGCAAGTGATGACATGACTGCACGTGTACGTTGATAGACTTTAGATACCTTGAAAAGGGCGTTCTTCATGAAAGTTGGAATGATCTTCAACACCATTTTGATGGCTGTCCCACCAGAATTCTCCGCTTTCTCTATGCCCACGAAGTTTCTTTACCCGACTAAGGGTTTTTCACTCGCAATGACCTGAGCGATATTTGCATGATTTCGCCAATCTCCTCGCCCTAATCATGAACGTAAATGTCCAACAATCTATCAATCGAAAATTGACCAAGTCATCTGACTCAAAAATTCCCTTAATGTACTTGCTCGAGCTGGGAATTTTGAGATCAGGGGTGTTGATGCTAGCCTTTTGGCCTTGGCATCGAGCTCAACACAAGATGTATTCAGCCGGACTACCATCACTGTCGTTTTCGTATTGCTGTTTGCACAACTCTATACATTATTACTGCCTTTATAAACTAAGACAATGTCGATTACCTGACTATTACCTCCCATACAATCCTCTCGATATATTTTGCACATACCACCAGATAGACATTTGCAGGCCGAAAGCTACATTGTGGCACATCGTCGCCAAGATGCGGTACGTTCGAATGGCCTTGAGAAGCTTGCAGCTGGCAAACAGGAAGCTTATTTTTCATTCTGCTAGAACCTGGCGTGTTGTGACACACATTTTACCTTCTTGGTTTTGGTTACTCAAATTGACTTCCACCCACAGTATTTTCTTTCTCTCAATTCTCCCGAGAACCATCGTGGACCCTGTCACTCTTAGGCTGAGAATTTTCTCGAGGTCCTTAATATAGAATAAATGGTGGCTGCTGGCAGCTCCTGAACCAGAACCTGACCCTGAAGCCGGAAACCCCGAAATCCCTGGAGCCCCGTGGACTGGACCAGGACTGGACACCAAAAGCGCATACCTGCAGAGACACTGGACAATTTGTTTTGTTAGCTGAAGGTTCTACAAGAGCAGGATTGATGGTTAAAGAGCGGCGATTGGCACATGCGGCAAGGCTGAGCTTTTTATTGGAGATCGTCATGCCAGCATAGGCCAACCACATTGGGGCATAAGATGTCGTTAACGACGCCAGTAAACATCCATGCAAAAGCTTGCGAAAAGAGCTTGATTAGGAATAGCGCCTCGTCGTCGTGTTGTGTTGACAGTGGGTGGAGAGGTCTTGGCGTTTGTTGATATCAGATTTTTATCGAGAGACTTTTCAGGGTCTGGTATCCTCGGTGCTGCGTTGCGGCCGTGGAATGACTTCTGTTTCGTGATTGCTTTATACTCTGTACGCAATGCTGCTCGATATACTTTGTTGTCAATAGTCAGATATTGCGTTCGGTAGAACCCATCGGATTTACCTGCATTTTATTTATTTGTGTGTGTTGTACCTTTGGCAAGCTTGCTTTAATGATATGTTTAGATTACGATCTCCAAGCCTTGCTTCGCTGCTGAGCAAGTATGAGACCCTCGGGCAGTGTCTAAAAGCCTCTGACTTTCCTCTTGGTCCTTGCTATTGTTGAATTATGCTCAGAGACGGGGTCCAGCCTAAGAAGGTCGCCACCGAGATAAGGCTGTCCAAGAACGATTATCAGAGAAGAGTGACTGAACAGTGGGTACGGCAATGTGCTGTGGGAGATCCATCAAGCATCAGAAATATTCATGAGCTTCGACATCTTTTCCCAAGTAAGGTATTGGGCCACTAAAGTTGCTAGGTAAACTACAAATTTAATCGTTGTAATACAGGTAAGCGTAAAAGGAACCCATCATCGGTTTTGGCTGGTTTCGTTGCTTTGACGTAAATTTGATGGAGTTGCTCCGGCTTTTTGTTCTCAATGTAACGCATGATCCAGGCGATAACAGACATACTTCTACCTCTCCTCGGCTCAGCCAATACTGCGTTACAATCTCTTCAATACGTCATCAATGACCTCCTCCGTCCCAGCCTTGCCCCCCATGTCAGGCGTCAGCAAGTCCCCTTGATCTAAATTCCCATCTACAGCGGCGTATATCTTTACAGCAGCTTCCTCATGACCCAGGAACTCCAGCATCAGTGCAGTACTTCGAATTGTAGCAATCGGATTCGCAATGCCTTGTCCCATGATATCTGGTGCACTGCCGTGGCAAGGCTCGCCTATCACAAATCCATCTCCGACATTCGCCGAAGGCACGAGACCCAAGCTTCCAACCAATGCAGCCGCACCATCCGATAATATGTCGCCGTAGAGATTGGGTGCAACGATAACGTCATAGCAATATGGCTGTCGGAAAAGCTTGTAGACCATCGAATCAACGATTTGCTCCTCAACTCCTACGCCCTGGAACTTGGGATCGGCGAGAGCGGCACGTGCTGTCTCTCGGAAGAGGCCATCTGTTTGTGAAAGGACGTTGCTTTTGTGGGTGATTGTGACCAAAGGTTTCGAATGAACGCGCCGGGCCCCTGTCTCTCTTACCTTCTGCCGCCGTAGCGCGATCTCACCGGCCATTGCAGCTATACGGTGACTCGCTCGTTGTGATATGCGCTTGATGGCCTCGGCTATCTTTCCAGAGCCATCCGGTGCTTCGTACGTACGCTCTTCCTTGACGTAGAGATCTTCTGTGTTTTCCCGCACGATGACTAGATCGATTGGTGTTCTCGAGCTCGCTGTAGTCTTCACTGGTCTTACATTGGCGTAGAGGTCGAGCTTCTTTCGCAGGGCAACGATGGGTGAGGAGTATCCTGCGACCTTTGTAGTTGGAGAGCTGACGGCTCCGAAAAGAGCGCCGTTGCATTCTTTTTGCAGGGTCTCGACGGTGTTTGCAGGTAGAGCGTAGCCAGTCTTTTCAAAAGCTTCGAAACCAGCGGAGAGATCAATAAAGGAGAATTGGAGGTTGAATGAGCTTGCAATGGCTTCCAGTACTCGCCGCCCTGCCTGTGTCAGTCTATCAGTCTTGGTAGGAAGAATATCGTGCATTGACAGAGGACAAGCTCACAGGTATTACCTCTCGGCCGATACCATCGCCAGGTATTAGACCTATTCGTATGGATCTGGAAGCCATTGTTTGATAATGGAGAAGACTAATCGACTTGCGCGCAACGAAAACATTTCCACTGTAAGGTACCCGAGAGTCTAGGGGTTGATGATGATGAGCCCTTAGTCACCGCTAGCGCGATCGTGATGAGGAGCCTAGGACTAGGGCGGTGCTAATTACCATGGCGACCGATCTGGCAAAGAGTCGTCCACTCAGTCCCTAAGAATCTATATGTTCTCCCAACAGCTTATCCTCACACCCTCACACTGCCGTGACTGCTTCGTTTCGTGCAACTGCTCATCTAAAGTATCCTTCGGTACCAACTTTCGTTTGCTGAAACAGATTCCTGAATCGAGGTTCGCAGCGCTAGACCACTAGGTGACTGATTGATTATGCCTTTAACAGACACAGAGATTCCGACGGCTTTTGCCGCAAAGCTGCATCCTGTGATCTATCAAATAGCCGAATGCTACGCTGCTGTGCATAGCGATAGTGATTGCGTATCGCATTGTAGATCTATATATACACTGGGCTATCTGGATTTTCCGCCCCTGGATGTTAGCCCTTGCAATCTTGGTGGAGGTATGTCCTTCGATTAATATCTGCATTCAAACACGTGACTGTTAGCCACGTGATATAGTAATTCAAGTGATACGAGAGTTTTAGATGCTTTTGCTTCTTATATATCAGTCGGCACTTCTATTTTCAGTTCTACAAGTTAAACCATGGCGCCTACAATCAGGGAATTTGAAAGAATATTGCATCAGACTCCTCCTTTCGATAATAAACCATCTGGCTCAGATTGGTCGATCAAGCAACTCAATTGGCTGGAGTTACACTACGAGAAGGGTTGCGCTGTAGAGAATGTCTTCAAACCACAGCGTCCCTTGTTAGGATCGTCAGCGGTCTTTGCAAATTTAACAAAAGGCCTGGAGCAGTCCTGGCACGATATCATGGCGCGCCAGGATGATAGTAGTTCTGTGTATGGACGTCTCCGAATCTTAGGCGCCGTCAATGCTCCAGAGACTTCATACGTACAACAAGTCGTTTCTCCTTCATCTTCACAGATGCAGAACGAGGGTAGCTTGCCATCTTCACCATCGATTCAGGTAAGGAAATCCACTTCTCAGAGGCTTTCTCTGGGTTCTTTCCCCAAAACAACGTCGAGCCACGTCTTGCTACTCATCCTTGTGCAAGTCAATTGACTCTGAGACGTGCCCAGCAGGGACGGCGCACGCCACCTGCGCAGACATTGGCTAATGAGCCTACAACTCCAATCTCCATTGCTTCCTCATTGTCCGCACCTCCCACCTGGCTGAGACAGTTTTATACTCCACCAACTCCGTCACCTAGGCTGCCCACAAACCAGACTCACGGTATCTCGACTCCAACAAGATTTCCAGCTCAGAGATCCAGATCAACCGCTCAGGCGCCACTCGAAGATCGCGAACAATACTTGGAGTCGTCCTCCTTCGCTGATGAATCATCACCATCATCGGCTTCAGACCCAAAATCTGATACAAAAGACCCTGACTGGGACCCAGATGTCGCCAAAGGCAGTGGCTCAGTCTCTGATGCAGAGGACAAAGACGAAGACTATGTCAAAGATGCTGTTCAGACATTCTACCTTTGGTTGAAAGATATATTCAGGGCTGTGCTGCCAGGATTGGAAATTGAAGTTGGGTGAGTTGACAGGCGCTTATTCCTATGTGCAGATCGCTGACCTCAGCTAGTAATGCTCCTACATTTATCATCAAAGTTGGTGGTGTAGAGATTACGTCCACACCTGACAAAGTGATGAGGTTCGTGGAGAAGGCTGATACCAATGTCCGCACATCGGTCTATGTTGGCATGACCGAAGTTTGTCACCAATATCGCTGTGACCATGAAGGAATGCTGACACATTTTCAGTGTAAACGTAAAATACCCAGCGCCAATGAAATCGAATTGCTTGCGCAGGAGGTCTCAGAGCTACTTGGGATGGCGCTAAAGATGAGAAACGATTACCAAAAAAAGGAAGAGATATATCAGGCAAGTGCGAAATATCACTTACACGTGCACATAGCTTACTCATGCTGTTAGGTATATCTTATCTCCTGGCACCATCTTCGAGCTTATGTGAGCCGCCTTGATATATCTGAAGCCTACCTGGCTCAAATAAATGACACGACGCGAGCGCCACCAGACCATCCCAAGGTAACGAAATCAGAACCTTTCTTCCTCAAAAAACCTAAAGACCGTCTGATGTTCGCCAAAACTGTTGTGGAATTGATGATGCATGACTTGGCATATTTTGAGGAAAACAAGAAGGCGGCGAAGGACTTGTTGAGAAAAGGGAGCTGACGGAGACACCTCTATTGTGCTCTTAATTGGACTACATCTATAAGAAGAGTTCCCTGTATTTGCAATAGCAAGGGAATCCGGAAAACGGGTACTATGCATGATCATGTCCGTGTCAACCTACGCTCATACAATCGTAGTTCTGAGAAGCCACTGCAAAGTGGACTTTCTAGACCCGGCCTCAAGGCAATGACGAATCTAAGATCTAAGAAGGCATGCAGCTGGGGTATCATAAAGATCTATATCGGCATTGAATCCATAGCTATCATTCATGTCCTTGAGCGGATTGGCATTCCCGCCCTGTTCATGTCGGATATCTGCAAAGCTTGGCATTGTAAAGCTTTCTCATCACGAATGTCATCCATGACAACGTCTGCATTAGCCAAATGGACAACGTTCTCCTTCACCTTCACACTTGTTCCACTTTGTGCTTTCAATCCCGCTTGACGTAGGACTCGATGAAGCATCGGCTTCTCAGCACGCCGCTGCTTACGATGAGAGGTGCTATGGTCTCTGGAAGGCGGACGAGATGCTGCAATCGAGTTAGTATAGAAGTAAAACATCCCCCCAGAGCAATGCTGACCTGCTTGCCGAGCCTTGGCTGTCTGACGCTTGTTGCCGTATTGCCAAAGCCATTCGAGTATGGCCTGCCAATTCCGAGGACCTTGCAGAATATTGAAAGATTCAACAAGTACTCCGCAAACATAGATGTTGATCATGCCGTTGGGGATAGGATCTCTTGGTCGAAGACAGAGGTTGCGAAACAGAGGCTCCTGCACCATAGTTCAGTCATCAAGAACATTGCAGCACAAACCTAAGTACTCACGCAGAGCTCGATGCGCCATTTCCCATCCCGGTAAGGGGCTTCTTTCTCGTCCTGACGAAGAATAGGATTGAAAAGATCCCAAGGCCTGAGTAGATCATGGAGTCCTTCAGGTACTTTCATATCGACACTGTCTGTGTCCCCTTCTAACCATTCTCTAGCGCGTCGTATATCATTACAACCATAGTCACCACCATTAAGCGCAAGTGCACTAAGCTTGTGAGGATAAAGGGGCAGGAGTACAGCGTTTTGTTCGTTAGAATTCAGTCGACGGATGCGGCGCTTCAACCCGTATTCCCAGAGCCACGTTATCAGGGATTGCCAATTTCGAGGACAGCCCAGCATGCTGTAGGAATTATAGCGGATACCAGATGCATAGACTCTAATCCACCTATCCGAATCTTGCTCCAGGCGAACTCTGCGAAATGGGGAAACCTACCACGAGCGTTTAGTAGCCCGGCATGCATCGATCAGCGTATTTGCACGTACCTTGAAGCCAATATGCCACTTCATAGTTATCCCATCATCGTAAGTCCCCTCGTCATAGTAAAGTTGTGCTTGAAACAGGGGGAATGCCTCGAACAGCTTAAATACTCCCTCTGCCATGTCACCCTTAGCAAGGTAGCTTTTGGCTGACCCGATGTGGGAGTCGTCGTCTGAGTCATCATCACACAATAGAGCAGCTAGACTCTCAGTATCAAGTGGCTCTAGCATATCTGTTGGCTGAACGAGCAGTGAGAAGACGTTATGTTGAAGATTGTTTACTTTGACCTCGGGAGCTCTGTTGGGCGGGGAAGGTGAACCGACCGCATAAGGCTGAAAAGCCAAGACCCTAAGGTACTTCACCCGAGGCAACAGGTATCCATTGTGCACATAGAGTCATCAACGCAACAACACTACCAGCTTTTGCAAATGCACCGATGATCAGAGCCCTATGACCCGAGCCTGCGTCGAAACATTGCTTTGGATCAACTATGGCTAAACGCATGCAAAGATGGGTGGACGAGAAGCATAGGATGATCCAGCAATTCAGCCATGATGAGCTCCATGCTGAGATGTTACGCCAACAGATCCAAGAACTAGAGACACAGGAGTTCGACAGCGTAAACTTCCAGAAGCTCGAAATCTTGAAGCTCGAGCTCGCCGCTTTCCAAATGCGTGCCGATGTCACCTTCAAAGGCCGCATACAGTCAAACAAGATCATGGAATTGATGAAGGAACTGCGAATGTCGAGGGCTCCACCGCCAAACGCTGAAAAGACATTGAAAGAATACTTGGCATGGCTCGAAGTGATGGAGGATAGTCGGAAGCAGGACTATTCCAACCACAGAACCCACATCATGCAGGAATTGCCCAATGGGAGCTGGGAATACCGCGGAAACCTACTACGATGGTTTGGGAAGGAGATATATCATCGGATCGCACGGCAAAAGATTCCATATTATATATCACGCGTGACCATGAGTTACGTTTTGAAGATGGTCAAAAAGGGATGAATGACCTTGCTTTTCGGCTGCCAACCGCTATGGCATCCAACTGATACCGGACTCTGCGATGCTTGGGCCCATCCGATGCTGCTCTTTCTGCTCTTTCTGCTCTAAGCCCCGGCCGCGGTCCCATACAGGCATCCATGAGAGAAGGCTGTCCTGTTACGAGATCCGTACGACTATATCGCTTTTATTGCAGCAGAAGGCACTTCTCATAGTGGGTTGATCTTGACACATACACAACAGCATTTGACCTAGGCAACGTTAGCTGATGAGGATGAAACCAACCAACGATGTTAAGCGTGCGGTCTCGAGGAGTAATCGATAGACATTCTCCTCCTGACCAACTGTGCTTACACAGAGTACTTGGGGCTGCCTGAGCTGGTAGCTTTAGTTACATTGGGAGAGCCAAGTAGATACTTGCCGTATACCCAGGAGTTAAACTTCGCATCCAGTCGGGGGAAGTGCATACGACACCAGCACACTATATTGTATAAGATTACAGCATCCGAATGACCCTCGATACTAGCTACGACAGTAGTCCTGGCAGGATCGTTCACAGGAACTTCGGATCTCTATAGCAAAAACCTAGATTAGTTAAACAGGAGCTGTCTGCAGTATTAGATCTCGGCTATCATCAGTACCTCACGTACGAGTAGTACCCAAAGAACACGCAAGTGACCGGAGACTTCTCCGTATGCAAGGGATGATTGATTACGCCGTCAACTCTAGCCCGACAACACCATTTCAACTCCATAAATTGACGTTAATGGGCTATACGTAGATTATCCACAATAGGTTACATCTCCACATCCCACAATCCAAAAACATCTATCCATTATACTGCTTGTTATCCGCCTCCTCCTTCGGTTTCTTCCTCTCCTTCCTCGTCAACTCCACCTCCAACTTTCTTCTCCCAGTAACCTTGCCTTTCAACCCATCATCTTCAATATCAAAATACAACGCCCATGTCCCCGCCTTCTCTTTCACAGCAATAAATCCCTCCCACCCCTCAAATGTCATTCTCCGATCAATCTTGGTGCAGTTCCAAGGCCCCATTATGTGTCCCTCGCTTTCAATCTTCGTTCCATATTTTACTTCGTTTGTCTCGCGGTCCACGTATACCCAGTTGAGCACTGGTGGACCAGGTTGGATGGTGGAGACAAGGCCTTCACCTTGCCAGCCCCAGTTGTGCTCGGGGTGTTTGAGGAAGTAGCCGGTGAAGGGGTGGCCGGCGGGTTCTTCGAATTCGAGATCTTCTTCGACAGGGACGTCGTCATCGGTTGGGTATGCGATATAAAGCTAGAAGTTGGGGTATTGTAAGTAGCGGTGCGCAGGCTTCGATCATCGCAAAGAAAGACCGTTTGGCGCCTACCTTGTGATTCCTCAGCACTACCATGCCGCCATTGATCTGGTCACTTTGCGAAGACTGCTTCACGCATGATGCGACCAGGTTTGTCTTCTGTCCGCGATGTTTCTCTTTGGCGTTTTGCGCTTGTCCTTGTCGCACTGCTTCGGTGGTCCCGATGATGGCTGGGCAGGCCGCTATTGCTGTTAAAAGTCCCAACACCATGTTTACTCTCCTCTATTACACAGATACTGGGCAAAGGTATCACTGAGGCATCACCGACACGACAAACATACGCAATAGCGGAGCATGAAACAGGGCTGGAAGCGCAACTGTATTGAGGCTAGCTGGCTAGTAACTTTTCGAACGATGGCTGTCAAAGAGTGGTTCACTAGGACTGGCTAGGATCAGAGGGGTAAAAGCAGGGAATCAGAGCTCTCGAAAAAACGGCCGAAACCTGCTTGAGCCTGATGCAGCTTACGGCCGGCGATCATATGCATCATTGCATAGCCCTGAAGTAATGACGCTTGACCTGGAGCAAGAAATTGGCCCGTCGTACAAGAGTTATCGAGGAGGCTGGGAGAAGCTTTAAATACCAAATCTCGCTGTTGTATTTATTTTGCATTTTTCAACTCGACAATTCTATAACTTACATCTCTCTGTCGCACCAACTAAATCACAAGGTCTTGACCCCAAGCATATCTAAGTCAGTCACCGTCTCTCGCATCTCATCATCAGCATGGCACAGAAATCTCCTCCCAAGCTTGCCCCCAAGAACCAACCAGCACCCACCAAACAGTGAGCGCGCCCTGGCTCTTTCACTTTCCACAGACAAAACAACCACAACTGACTCTTCCTTCTCCCAACAGAGCCGACGCCGAGGAATCCTCCGACAACGAAATGGCCGACAATCAAGCCCAAGGCAACCGCAAACCGCAACCCCAACAGCAACAAGTAGCCCAACAAATGAAACAACCCGAAAACGACGACCAAAACCTCCAACAGCAAAACCAAGCCCTGCAACAACAAATCATGGCCCTCTGCCAGCAGCAGCAATCATCCCAACAAGGCGGCCAGCAGGGCGGCCGTATTGCGCCTGTGCGCCAGAGCAGGATTCTGGACCGCCCGCCGAGTGATGGCGCCAAGGCGAGCAGCTTGAAAATTCAAATTGAGTTGGATTTGGAAGTCGAGGTAGATCTCTATGCGAGGGTCAAGGGTGATATTACGATTGGGTTGATGTGAAAATGTAGGTTGATCTCTATGCGAGAGTCAAGGGCGATATTACAATTGGTTTGTTGTGATCTCGCTGAATTTTAGACTATGCGCGTGAGTGCTGCTGAGGGATTTGGATGACAGCTAATGACATTTTTTTGTAGGCCTCGATGGGAACTGATGGGTTTGGATATCGGGATACCTTTCGGACTTGGCGATGGTGGAGGGGTGGTTTTGTCGGGCAAAAGGGAGATACTGTATGTAGCTGATCAATATCATGCACTTCACAAAGTTATTATCTCTGCAATTGCAACTGCCATGCGCGTGCCACATTATTGCCACGCTTTTGCCATGCTGTTGCTCCCCTGCAACCACGGTACACATATCCTAGTGCGCACAACCTCAAAGTGTACCAGAAGCTTCCGATCCTTCCGATCTCGTGCTCTCCCCAGCTCTACCATCTTCCTGCCATCTTCCCATCACACGCATGCAACACTCTCCCGCCCTCCAATACCCACCCACACCTTCACCCTCGCCGACCTCAAAGCCGCTCGCGCCTCGTCCACAACCGCCTATCCAACGTACATCACCGCCCACGGAACCGCCTACGCCTCCTCTCTCCCCCACATCAAATACACAGACATCAGCAAAGGCGAAATAATCACCTTCGTAGGCAGAGACCCCAAGATGGGAGAGTGGATGATGTGGATGTGAGTCTTGCACTAGTACGAATAAATTATACTGCTTGAGCGGCAGGTTCATACGGGTAATACGATGCTGTCTTATGGGGAGAGGATTGGGGTTGCAGGGGTTGAGAGGATGGTTGTGGATAAGGAGGAGGAGGTGGTGAGATTAGGGGTTGAGGAGGGGCGGGGTGTTACGAGGATTCTTGAGAAGAGGGAGGGAAGGGGGGAGGGGAGTGGTATGGGGTTTATAGAGGGGATACGGAAGATGATGATCTGTGTGTTTTTGGAAACGGGAAAAGGAAGATGAATCCGGGAATGGTACAGCTATGGATGGGATGCGGAGGATTACTTCTCCCCTAACTTCTCTCCCACATTCAATAATAGAAGCAGAGGAGGTAGCGCAGGGTAGCCCAGTCTATGGAGGAGATGCAGAGGGTCGTGTTCCTCGCGCATTCGAAGATGTGGAAGAGAATGCAAAAGAGCAGTGAGAGCCTGAATCTGGAGGAGAAAAGGAGAACCAGACTACTCCGGCGTTCAATCAGTCTGGAGAGGAGCCAGCACCGCAAGAGGCTGCTTCCAGAGAGAAGAAAGAGGGTCATGCTTCTCACGCAGAGTGTCTAGCAGATCTGAAGACCGATGACAAGATTGTGGAATACATCAAGACCCACTGCAACGAATTCACCAGCCCAAACTGCCCAGCCTTGTTTGGATACAATCTACTCGTGTAGGGAAGGACAATGTACCGTTCGCTCGCTTCTTAATACACTGAAGCTCGGTCTCTCGTTGCAGCATGGAGATTGCATTGCCCGTAAATGCATTCATTGTATTCATTGTGCATGAGATTCTCCCCTAGTGGTCTATAGGAAACGCCGTTTTAGGTATCAGACTCGAATCCATCACCATTCGCTTATGCAAAAATCTTTCGGAACTTCGTATCAAATTCAAACCGGAGCTTCTTAATCGCCTTGTAAACGTTAAGGAACCCCCTCTCAAGCTCCTCCTTCGAGGGGTCATTAGCTCCAAACCCGTTCGCTTCGGGCTCGACATCTTCATCATCGTCAGAAGCGTCCCACGAATCAACAACCTTCTTCTTCATTGGTCTACTAGCCAGCGTCGAACCGCTGGTGACGGAGGTTCGGCCTGTGTCGGCTGTTGCTGTCGATGCCGCAGTGCTCTCCGTGTCGGTTGTGGTGTCGGCGAATTGATCATCCTCTGCGTTGTTATTCTCGTCGCCTTCCCCAGTGATGTCGAGCAAGCTCAGATCTGACTCAGGGAGCTTCAAGAAACTGGCTAAACTCGCGGTGATGGTAGCCAGAACCATGGAGAAGTCGTTCAACAAGAACCACACATCAGACTTCTTTACACCATTTGCTTTCTCCAGAGCTTCAAGGTCTCCGTGCATAAAGAAATCGTAGAGATATGCGTTAAGCGGTGTCTTGGACTCGTCTGGGTAGATGTCGAGATGTGGGATCACAGCCTCCTCAAGGAACACGCCACCACGAGTCGTGCGACAGAGGTCAGAAATGCTCTCGAATCTGTCACCATGCCCGGAAAGAGCAACGAATGAGGACCTGATCTTGGTGGGTGGGAGCGATCCAGGCAGGTCGATATCCTCATTGGTTCCACCAGCCGCAACTCCAGTTAAGGGCAATTCGCTGTCTTCGGTTTCGATATGCTGATCTACAAATGTTCTCACGTAAGTTGTGAAGACCTGTAAGGTATCTTCATTGTGGTCGCGAAGAATCTGGGCTGCTTTCGTAGGCAGTGGAGGTAGGAAGACGATGGATGGCGACTTCTTGACGATGTTATCGACATACTCAGCGTCGGCCTGTAGTCAAGCATTGTTAGTTCTGGACGGAAATTGTAAATAGGATAGGAGAACTTGCCTCACGACATGGTCGACGACCAAATAAATGCGCCATGACGACCATGAGAGTCCTTAGGACGTGAGACTCCTTGTCTTGGATCTCTAAACACAGCTCGTGAAAATACTCGCCTTTGATGAGCGCATTCAAGGCGAAGCAAGAATTCTCAGTGAAGTAGAGGTGCGAAGTCAGACCTGCGAAGTTGATCGGGGCGCCTTGAGCGCTCAGCAAGTTCTGTCTCCTCAAATACTCAATTGAGAAGCGTAAATGATGCAATACCTGGTCTTTGAAAGCGGGCCCGTCAAGATAGAGTCGAGGCTGAGAAAGTAACGAATTGATGGCGCGAACCGCGTAAGGCGAGTCGCCGGATTCGTGTAGAAGCGTAAATAGCCGTAAGACTAGAGTCGTCGTGACGGGGAAGTGCCCATTTAGGTCCGGTAGTCGAGAGCTGAGGAGCCGGCAGATCTTACCATGGCTGATGTTCTGGAAGACCACGTTTCCCAGAAGGTCGAAGCCTCGACGGCCTGCTCGGCCTGCGGCTTGTCTGAAGTTCAGTGCTGTGAGGAAGATACTGTCACCAGAGAACACAACAGTCGCGCAAGGCATATTGATGCCTAGGGCAAGTGTACCGGTAGCGATGACCACGCGAAGGTAACCTTTGCGGAAGAGCATTTCGACAACCTGGCGATATTTCCGATTCATGCCGGCATGGTGGACTCCAACGCCACGCTTCAAAGCATCCGTCAGCCATGAAGAGAGACCTCTTTTCTCCATTTGCCAGAAGTATCTGGACAATTCTGAAGCCTCAGCACGGTGCTTCGCTGCAAAATGAAATCCGTCTACAGGGGCACTCGGATCGAAGTTCGCATAGGGATTGGCTTCGGCAGATGCAGCATCCATCAGCTTATCCATTTTTGAAGATGGATCGTCCTCGTCGTCCCCTTTGCTTTTCTTCTTTGCAACCACTTTGCCGGGTTTCCTCGCCTTTAGCTGATCCTTTTTGTATTGTTCAAAGCCGCTGATCTTCACCTTCCATGCTGGGTTGGTCTCCTTATACTGCGATTCTGCTTCTTTTAATTCGCTTACTACACTTTGCGCAATACCCTCGCATCTATGGCGATCGTAATTGAAGAATATCGCAGGAAGCGCATTCCGCTCTTGAAGCTTGCATAGCAGTGGTAGGGTTGTGGAATAGAGATTCTCGGCGTCAACAGAGCGCAATTCATCGTCTTTCATGCTGGTAGCATCTCCTTTTGACGCCTGTCTATCAACAGGGTGAATCTCATCCATCGAGCGTCCAAGATCCTCAAGCACTTTGTCGAATGGTGAATTGCTGTCTGCCATCCATTGCTTCAACAGATCTTTAAGGGCTTTCTCCCACTTGATTACCTGAGCCTTTCGAATAACAGCGGGAAGGGTGTCTTTATTGGACGGATCTAAGTCGCGGCTCACAGAGTAATCCACTGTTTCGTGTTTCTTCATAGCTTGGTACAGGGATAGACAATCTCTCGCTTCCAGACTGAGATCATCTGGAATACCTCTCGATTTGTTGACAAGAGATGCCACTGGATGAACAAATTGTAGGCATTCAATACCATCTAGGCCCAACGTTGCAAACGAAGGTCGATCTGCTAATCCTCGAAACGCGAATTTCTTGGGAGGCGTAAACACGAATTTGCGCAAGTCAGAGTAACGGTGCTGATGCGTGATCATAGCCACTTCATGACCCGACGACTGCTGTGTAGAAGACAGCCAGGAATGGAACATCTCTGGATTCCCAACTGTCGCGGACAGAGCAATGATTGGACATGGTGCCAGAAGTAGTAGCTGCTCCCAGACAACGCCATCCTCTGCTTGGCCAATGGAATGTATTTCATCGAAAATGATGTTTTGAAGTCGAGGTGACCACGACTTTGCATTGCTGGGAGCTAGTAACATGATCTGCAGGATGTGCGGTACAGTAACCAATATTTGGCATCCAGATGGGTTGTTGATGCGATAATCTCGAGTGTGTATCGCCCAGACTGATTTCCCAGCATGTTTGTACGTCTTTCGGAAGCGTGCCTGGATTTCTGCGGCTATCTGGTTCACCAACGCCTTTGTAGGAGCCACGTAGACCAATACACTGTCATCGTCGCTTCTGAGGATTTTCTCCATAGCGTAGAATGATATGAATGTTTTCCCGGCACTAGTGGGAGCAACAACGAAAACGCTGTTTTTCGCGTCTAGTTCATCAAGTACTTTTCGCTGCCAGCCGTCAGGCTGGAACGGGACCCTTGAATCGGGCGCAGAATCCAGATTGCGGTCCATGTAGGGGCCGCAGTGTATCAGCTGGAAGTCCCTGTCATTCATGTTTACACTGAGCTCGTTACCTTTTGGCAGGAAAAGGTCTGTTTTGTAAGCAAGCTTGCGATCATTGGCGGGGGCTGGTAGTCCAGGGTCTGGTAATTGGAGGGCTTTGACGATGTCTTGCAGCTGCCCAACGATGCTCTTACTCAACCCCTCGAGGGAAGCCAAGCGTCGAACGGTGTCCCATATGAGTGACGCAGTGCCAAAGAGCTCCTCCTTCGAAACGGTGGGCGCTTTGCCATCTGCTTCTTTCCGTAGTCGTTTGTAGATCTCAACAAGCACACACAGGAGGTGCAGCTCCACCTCCGCTTGTAGTACAGTCCGCTTTGCATCGGATAAGTCCTGCAAATACGTCTGAATCTTCAAATATTTGGATTGCAGACTTCGCTCTGCGTCAAGATTTTTCCTCACGGTCCGCCAAGCCGAGAAGAGCTTTTCGTCGTTCTCACTGTCTTTGATAGCTTTATTGGCGGCTATATCATCGTACATAGCCTTTTTGCCAGCTCCCTTACGATTAGTGGTAGCAGATTTGCCCTTCAAGGGCTTCTCGGCGGGTGATTTCGTGGCTTTAGGCTCCTTGTTGATTTCAGTGTGACCGCTTGCGCCTAGAGTCACAATCTCGGGCTCTAGCGCTTTGCCAGCTGCATTTGTTAGACTAGCGGCGTAAGACTGCATCTCTGCCATGAAGAATTGGTTCCTACGAAGGGCTCGAGATTTTTCCTTCACCGTGGCTGGCGTGACCAAAGTGTTTTTCGGATCGAGGCGCTTCTTGGCATTGTGCCAGTGCGAAACCTCTTGGAAGATTCGACCCATTTGGCGATCTGAAGATTTGGGTGGCGCGATACGAAGCTCAATTGACGCCAAATGTTGGTCGAAGACCGGGTTCGAGAACGGCAAGATGGTGATGTCGCTCGACATCGAGCCATTCGTCTTTTCACTAGCATGGATGGCCCTCTGAGAAAGGCCTGGAGCTTTCAGGTGGATTCCCGACAGAGCACACAGCGTATGCGCAAGATCGTCGAATTTAGATATCAATTCGTGGTTCAGTGAGACTTCCCCTGTATTGACCAATATAGACTCCAAGAGTCTACCGTCGACAAGATCAGAAAGATCGCATGCAAGGAGTGCTCGATCCATAGACGTGTCCCAAGCGTTGCTTGAAAGCACCGTATTTGAAATGGCGGAGAATTTGGCAAGAAAAGAGTCGATCTGATGCCTCCGGTTACCTTCTAGGCTCAGGGAAGCTTGTCGCCTCATCGAAAGGGGTGCCGATGCTATCAAGACCGTGTGAGAGAGGAATCCAGTGGCTAAAGGTTCCACTGAAGGATCGTCGTGAAGCATTTGTGTAAGGACTAGCAACGTGACGACCAGAGATTCTGTTAGACCGCTGAGAGTCTTAGAGCTAGAAGATGTGCATTGGCACTTAAACTCCTCTTCGAGATTGCCATGGACGAGATCAGAGCTTTTCGAAAGATTTTGATCTTGGGTCAGTCGAAGAATGGATAAAGACGGCTCAAGGGTGCTCAATTCGTGAGGGTTCTCGCCAGCTATGGGAATCGGTGCTTCTCCATCTTTGGGTCGGTAGGAAAATTTGGACTTTCTATTTGCTTCGAGCACCATTGTCATCACCTGTATCACATAATGTCAGCGGCATACTTCATCAAACCTGGTAGCCCTCACCTTTGTGTCCTGCCAATCAAGTCCGTTGATAAGAGCAACGTTGTAGCCTTTCTGGATCAAAATACTTATCATAGCTCTGAATTTGATCTTTCTAGACGTTTCCTGAGCTTCAATGCCACTGTGTTCGCTATTGTCCTTAGCCTCATGATCCAGGTCTGCCATGAGTGGGACAGGATTTGCGCCATCATGGCACATTACAAAGTAAACTCCAGTATTGCTAAGATAGTTTTGGAAGGCAGCATCCTGGACTGACTGGAAGCAGTGAATGGCGAGCGCGGGATGGGATTCCGCCAAATTGACCCTGAGATGCCGTTGGATTACACTTCTCGCGAGGAGATATTTCGCTCTGTCTGTCGGTTTTGTTCCACGTGGAATGCACAGCTCTGCATGTTCATTTAAGAACACAATGTGAAAATTACATTTCCGCTGCACAAGACCTTGTAGGAAGTATTCTACAGCGTAGATAGCGTGTAGAAGCTGAAATCCGGCTGTGAAGGATGAATAGGTCAGTCAAAAGCTCCCTTTTGGATATATTGGTCGTCTAGTGTTACGTACGGTCGAAATCCAGCATCGGGTCGTTAAAAACTCTGAGTAAAAGCGAGTCTCCCTCAAGGAGAAAGAGCTCTTGCCCCGCGTAGTCTCCTACCAGGTCAACTCTTCTTACAGAAAGCCGTCCATAGCTGTCGAGGTTGTTAGCTTGGCTACGAGTGTCCGAAAGAAGCCTATCGGGGATTTACCCATCCATCAACTCTTGCTCAGCCTGGTCTGGTCCTTTCATGTTGGCGTGGTTTATGAGTCTTGGACCGCTGCGTTGAGGTGAATTGCTGAGGTGGTATGAAAGAAGGTAAGTAAGGGGAAGAGGTTACACGAAGAGAAGGTCGATGATTTATCCTGCATTCATATGTGGAAACACAAACAAATATGTTAGACCGCGTGGCAAGGCCACATGCTTTTGTAGGCTTCTAATTATGTGTTACCTACATGTGGAACGCTCAACATGTCATGAATTAAACACTATATTGCGAAAGGTGTTATAAGACACTGCTATTCTACGAATTAATGAATGATAACTGAGGTTGTGCGAATTTCCATATAACAGGCCCAGGCCGCGGCGCTTAGCAAGCGCTTGACGAGACATGGATATCTAGCTGAGCTCGAAGCAGCTCACTGGCATTTTCCTCCATTTCTTTTATTCGGATATACTTGGCTTCGTGACTCACTAAACACTGGGGGCCACAGCTTTGCCGTCAATATCGAGGCTCTTGCGGCTTTACTAATTCACTAGAGAAGCCTACAGCAAGATACAGGTTGACGACTAGAGGATGGCAGCATACGAAGGGGAAGAGCGTCTCTTGACTGTGTGAGCGCCCCTACTGTGGAAAGACCTTGGAAATAGCCTGCTAATGATGACCAGCTTCGCAGACATCCACTACTACTTCAGTGCACCTACCCCAAGGCCAGCAGCTCATCGTTTTGACAAAGGATCCTACCTATACTTTTATGGCAACAAGAACAGCACTGGGGGTAGACTAGAGATCGCTAACAATATTGGCAAGCTAGAGCAGGATGCATTCACCGGCTGTGAGTACAAGATACCCTCCTAGCTGAAATCTGTGAGAAGCTAATGCTGGACCCCCCTCAGCAATGGACACAACCACAGTTCGACAGTCGCACAAACATCCTACTCTATGTACTGTAACAGTGGATGGTTATGGTAGCAACCGTGCAGAAACACCGTCTGCTGTACAGCAACCAGAACACCACTGGCGATTACCAAATACGGACCCTCGAAACGAGGGCAAATATCTTTTCCGCCTTCATACATTGGATATCTATTTCTGGACAGCGGAAGATGCAAACAAGTTTGCGGGAGCTGTTGAGAGAAAGCTTGAGCACGGCCAAGTAGAGATATTGGACAGGCCAGCCGCTCCGGCACCCCACGAGGATGTAATGAGCCCCGTCGTACAAAATTTGGAGAATGTTGCAATCAAGGATCCAGCGTACCACAATGGACAAACCCGCAACTCGAGAACAGCCTCCACAGGCGCTGCTGCAACCAGTGGAGCGAACGCCAAAGAAGAGACCGGACAAGAGACTCCGAGGGCACATAATCCGGCAACATTCCAACCACTTGCCTACAACCCAGCTGCTCCAGCTGCGCCGGAGCCTATCAAGCATCGAGAGAAGACACCTCCTCCTGTGGACGGTGAAGCTGGTACTGGGTTAGCTGGTGCCGCGTATCGAGACCACACACAGTCGATGTCTCCTCAAAGTTCTCTCTCACGTCCTCCATACGGTCAACCACAAGCATCCCAAGGATACATCAGTCCTCAGCCTGGCCTATCACACACTTCGTCCTACGCCTCGCCGCCGCCCTCAGTCGGCTTTTCAGGCCCCCCATCAGCGGTGCCTGGGCAGAAAACATCGAGCGTGTCATCGTTTGCACCACCTCCACCGCAAAGCGGGCGGAGCACGGCTAGCCCATACACACCGACTCCTGCTTTTGTTCCACCGCCTCAGAATCGTCAAAGCACAACTTCTCCATCCTCTCAGCAATCGACACAATTGACAAACACGTTCAGCCCACCCCCTCAACCGCCGCAGGAGCATGCTCCTTTCTATTCGCCAAGTAGTGACCCTCAAGAGTCGCCCGCTACTGAGATATTAGGTACTTCTTACATCGGGGCCCATCGACAGCCTCTCCAACATTTACAGCCACAATACGCTCAGTACTCGCCACAAACACAAGGGCATGACAATGGTGGGTCAGAACCTATAGGTGGCTATTCAGGCTACCAGTACGATCAGCAACAGCCGCATCGTGGACACCATTCTCAAAGCAATGAATACGACGTTCATAGCCAGGTTTACAGACCAACCGTGGAAGAGGTATCGAAACACAAGCCATCTAAGTCCTCTAAGCCTGCGGGTTCCCCAGCCGGAAGGCTCGAGGAGAATGCTGGTAAAGCAGACAAAAAAGTCAATCGATTCTTCAAGAAGCTGGAGAGTAGAATTGGTTGAGTAAAACGATTTCATCTTGCAGAGAAATGCCGACAACTTGCGAGTCGACGTACATCCTTCGACCCCTGGCGGGCATAGGAAATCAGCAAGCTCCGTGGCATTGCCGGGCACCTCCCATACTCTAAGTGTACACTGCGGATTGTTGCAGGGCTGGTGAATAGCACTATGAGCTTGGATCTTGGAATGTCGAAAATTGGGAGCTTTAGCGGGTGACGGTTGACAGCCGCCTCGAACACGACATGCGACGAATTTATGACATGGTATATGTGTATGATAGCGATTCGATGTATCTGGCAGTGTTTGCGTCGAGAAATGTATTACAATTTAAAGGAAGCCGTTGCCGAGACTAACCCAAACGCGTATTAACTTTGTGCACCAGAAATAATAGTAATGTAAATACTCCTTTCCAAAACATGGTATGTTGTATGGAGCTTTACGCTGGGCTCATCAAGCAACAATCAAAGAGTGCCTGCCTGTGATCCAATGCTAAGTAGCGAAACAGATCCCACAGATTGAAGCTTTTGTAAGTTCTGCATCCCAAGTTTCGGTCAACAAACACGGTTGTTGTACACAGCCGACTACTTCTGCACGACGCGATTCCAACTGCGGGTCGATGCATGCCTTTGCCCGCAGATCCCTGGCCACGTCTGATCCACTCCTTGCCCCCGCAAAACCCTCCAATGATGTTCTAAAACAATTTCTGGCAATGGCGCTTTGCTAACGTTCACTCCTTCTCCATATAGTTATGTCAGGACGGTCACCCAGCACCGGCGTCGCTTCCCTGCGGGCTAGATTTGAGCAGAACGGAGAAAAAACATCTCCTCCTTCCCGAGGTCGATCCCCTGCCGGTAGTGTTACGAGTGATAGCTCGAGACCTCTTTCGAAGGTCAGGACGAGCTTTGTGGCTGTCGAGCCAAGTGGAAGAATGGCTGCAGAATTGGGCTTGAAAGAGGTGGGGAAGAGTAACGAGGCTCTGGCTGGCGAAGATGCAGAACCAGTGGCAAATGGTGGAGCTATGGAGAAGCCAAAAACGAACGGAAGTGAACTACCTTCCAATGGCCCTGCACCAGCTGCAAACCCCTTGATCGACATCACAGAGGATAAGGCACCGGCTACGTCTACACCCATCAGTAGCCTGGACGGGGCGAAGGATGAGTCACCGAAGGGAAACCCCAACAAGCCAGTCTCTACTGCCGAGGATGACACTGCTGGTATGCTCCCATCGGACCCAAAGAATGCAGGGGCTGTGTCTGGTGGAGCAGCTCTTGCTGACCAGACTCCTGGTTTAGGCTCTATCCTGAAGGGTTCACCTTTCGAGGACAGGGAAGAGAAGGAAGCGAAGAAGGCCAGTGCGCCCCATTTTACAAAGCCTGCACCAAATTCTTCAGCGACGACTGCTACAACAAAAGCTCCTAAGCCCGAGGTAAAGGCCCCTAGTGCTGGTCCCCTGAATGGAAAGGCAAAGGAGGTACAGGCGAGCAAGCCGACACCAAAATCCACGCCCGCAGCTGCCGCTATCAACGGAAAGCCAAAAGAAGCAGAAAAAAAACCCGCCCCCCATTCAGCCTTATCCACGGCTGCTGACTCCCCTCTCGAGGGGCCCAGGAAAATAACCCCACCATCACCCCATACGCCAACCATTGACACTGCAAATGCCAAGGAACCACCACCGAAGAAGGCATCTCCTACAAAAGCGGCCTCTCCCAAAGTCGGTCCTGCCAAAGAACAGCCAAAGAAGAGTGCAGCTAAAGAGATCAAGAAGCCAACAAGCAGACCATCTGCTATCTCAAAGCCTCCAACAGCTTCTACCTCGAAGCCACGTTCAGTATCAGCTTCAAAGCCAGCTCCAGCGACCTCAACATCAACTGCAAAGCCGCCAGTGAAGAAAATAGGGTCTTCGTCTCCATCCACATCAGCGTCCACGAAGCCTAAACCCAGATCACCCACGCGCCCAGTAAAGTTACCTTCATCAGCTACAGCACCAACCGCAGCTTCAGCAGCCAAGCTTGACGACACCGCGCCGTCCAAGGGTGATAGTAGGCCCGTAAACGTTGCTTCTCTTGCAAAAGACAAAGCACCAGCAACTCAGTCACAGATCAAGCCGAAAGCAGGACGAGCTTCTATGCCCGGTGGTTCTAAACCTATAGCAGAAAAGCCAAAGCCAAAGCCCCGAACCAGTATGGCCAGTGCTAAGGCGCCTGAAGGAGGGTTCCTGGAGAGGATGATGCGTCCTACACAAAGCTCTGCTCAAAAAACGCACGAGAAGGTGGAAATTAAGAGTCCTCCAAGGAAGACTGCGACTCCAGTGAAGCTGAAGGGGACGAGCGAAGGTGATCATGGCCATCTCGGCCATGGAGACGCTGACCTCCACAAGCTCCGCGAGAAGTCCGCACGGGTCGGCCATCCTGAGGCTGAAGCAAGTGAGGGTCCAACGCAAAGCTCCGCCCGGGAGAGGCACGAGAAGTTTGATTCGAAGAGTCCTCATGCCCACCAAGTCAAGCCCAAGATAGCCGGTGACGGTGACCACGTTCATCGTGGCCATGGAGACGTAGATCTCCATAAGCTCAGCGAAAAGTCAGCACGAGTTGGCCGTCCTGAGGCTGAAGCTAGTGAGGGTCCAACGCAAAGCTCCGCCCGGGAGAGGCACGAGAAGGTGGAGTCAAAGAGTCTTCCGCCGATACACAATGGCAACGACGTCAAGCCCACGATTGCAAGTGATGGCGACCACGGCAATCGCGGCCACGGAGACGCGAGTCCCAAGGAAACGTCAGTAGGGGCGGAAGCAAGCGAAGCTCCAAGCACAAACGGAGCATAAGATAACGACACAACCACAACGTCTACAGGCGTCCTAGCGCTGGCGAAACGAATCTCTCCTTTGTAAGGCTGCTGTGACTTGTTCTGAATCAGCGGTTTCGATTCTGTGAGCGTTTCAAAGTACTCTCCTGAAGCACGGATTGGAGTTTTATACCAGGGAGCATTTGAGTTGTAATTTATTATGCGTTTAGCTAGCATGCATCAATAAAAATCTTGGCCTTTTGCTTCCACTGTTCATAGCGTTCTGTTTGTACAGTCCTCACTCCAGTCGTATTGTATATGCCGCTGATACACGTCCTCAAACTCCCTGCTATGCACTGCAGATGCAATCTATACACCCATTTCCCTGCCCATTCACCTCCCCTCCCTTAAAAATCCACCCCATTAATTCGACAAAGCAACATTCCCCCCACCTTCCGTTCCACACACTCCCTAATCTCCATTATCCCCTTATCCGTCGTCAAAAACAATGCCTCCCCCACCCCCCTCATCCCCCTCACATACCCCCTCTTCTCCCCCCTCGCCAGATCCTCCAAATCCCCAACCCCCATCCACACCCTTCGCGTAGGCTTAGACACCAACTTCATCTTCTCAAGCACAGGACGATTATTATAGTATTTCAACCCCACCCAAAGCCTTCTACTCGAGATATTCTCCTGCGTCACGGGCTCCACTGCCGTCCCACTACTTCCACCTCCGACTCCTCCCCCATCTCGCCCCTCAAGCATCCCCCTATCACCCTCACTCGAACTCCAACTCACATGCCCACCCCCCAAACTCGCCTCCCGCGCCGCCTCCGGATTCGAACTCATAATCGGCGCCAGCGGACTTGGCGGCGGCGGCGTGGGGCCCCCGATTAGGACTGTGTTTATGTAGCCGGAGCGTTGCAGTTGCAGCATTAGTGTGTGCAGTTGGTTGGAAACGGGGAGGGAGGTTAGGCCGAGGCGGGCGAGGGAGGCGTTTTGGAGGTGCGAGCAGGCGTTGGCGAGGAGGACGAGTGACATTTTTTGTTTTTGGGGGGTGTGGAGGTTGGAGGTGTTTGTGGGATTGGCCCGCAGGCCTGTGTGCGTGGAGGAGTAAGTGAGAGAGGTGAGGGTGGGTTTGGGTGGATGGAGGGATGGTTGGAGGGGCCTCAGGAAGAGGATTGGTGGAGTTTGGGAGCTGTGGATTGGGAAGGCTTTGAGAGTAGCCTTGAGGGCGTTTCTGCAGAAGGAGTGGTGTGCAAATGACGGATGGCATTGAATCTGGATTGCTCGTTTTGAACTTTTTGTCGCGTATGTATGATATATGTCGCTCCATAGTATAGATATTTGGTCCCAGCAGGACCGCTATACCTAATTAAAGTCAGCATATCATCTGGATCCAACATTGAACATCCAGGGTTAAAATAAATACCAAAATACCGACCTCGCAAGAATGAAGATACCTCAATTATGACAAGGGCTACAGTAAAGCAATCGCTGCTGAGCTTATATAAAAGAAGCTGATCTATGTTTCTCTTAGCGAGTTAGATATCGTAAACCCGATACCTGTAGATCTAAGAGTGGTTGAAGTTGAATATCTTAATTTTGTTGGCACCCGCCTTAACATCGACTTTTTGATAGTCCAAACCAATAGGTTCCACACGACTACCATCTCTCCGAGCCCAGGAAATAAATACAGTAAATTCGGAAACCATTGGCGCCAGCGCTAAACGGATAACCCGCGCGCCAAAATTTGTATAAGGTAACTACTAACGTTAAGTGAATATATATATAATATATTATTCGTGTAGTACATCGGCAAAGCGGGAGACTGTACGAGAAAATCGAGGTACTAAATACGCCTTTTACTACTTTAGGCGGAAAAATAATAAAAAGAGAACGTTAATTAAAAAAAAAAAAAAAAAAAATTATTTTAAATAAAAATCCTAAAAATAGTAACTTCGTATTTAAGATTTTAAATCCGTAGTTTTCTACTAGCGCCGGGTAGCTCGCTAAGGTTATATAAAGCGCTATAACTACGCTAATTTAATTTAGATTTTAAATTATATTAATTTACGAAAATTAGATACGCGCGTAATACTCCCTAAATTAGCGCGGTATTATAGACTATATTATTCACTTATAATTATATATATTTAATTATTAACTAGTACTATTTAAACTAATTTATTCTAATTTATTTAAAATTATTTAAAATAAATCGAGGTACTAAATATATATTTAGTAACTCTAGTATTAAATCGATCTTTAGGGCTAGTATATAAGTTAAATAAATCTAAATATCTTTTCTATCTTTTTCGATAGAATATAGGTTTACCGCTTTACCGATATAAACCTATATTAATATCGTAATTAAATAAAATTAAAATTAAATTAAAGTTTAGTTATAATATAATATATAAATTATCTTTTCTCTATTTTATAAAAAATATAATTATTATCGTTATTTTTAAAATATTTATTAAGTAATTAAGAAATAAAAGAAATAAAAATTTCTCTTTAAAGAAATTATTATTAAAGAAACCCTCTTCTAGGAAACGATACGCGTTTATATTAATAAAAGATATTATTATTAATACGCCGCGGAGTAAAAAAGAGAAGGAATAAAATTAATCTCTATTTCTTTCCCTAGAGTAAAGAAGAGAATAAATAGAGAAAAGAAGAGAATATTAAGAGAAAATAGGGAAAAGAAGAGATTCTCTATTATTCTCTATTTCTCTTCTCTTTTTATAAAGTTATTTTTATATATACTCTATATTATAATATACTAAGTTTTATATTTAATCGGGACTAGCGCGCCTTTAATACTAATTATATATTAATTTATAATTCTATAGACTTTAAAGAATTAATTTATTATTAATAAATTAAATTATATTTATAAACTATTAATAGTTTAGCCTATTTATAATCTATTATTTAATAATATAATAATAGCGATAGAATAACTTTATTATTTAATCGTTTCCGTTTATCTAGTTCTAGAAATAGGGTCTCTATTTACTTTAATATTAAAATTATTTATTTATAATATTATATACTTTATAAACCGTAGAGCCCCTAGACTCTTTTATTAAATATTATTTTATTATACCTCCTAAAAAGACTACCGATAAAACTCTAGTTAATTAAAAGGGGTTTAATAATTATTAATTTTTAATCGAAAATAAAAACTCTAAATACTCTTAAACTAGTAGAGAAATAAATAGAGAAATCATTTATTCGAGTATTAACGCCGCCGACTATCGTCTTTATACCGTTTAAGAAACTTTATTTATTCCTAGTTTCTCCTCCGAGTAAATAAATACTCTTATAGAACTCTTTTCGAGTATATTAAAAATCGAATTAAATCGACGTTTCGGGCCTATATAGAATATCGGCGAATTAGAACTATTTATTTAACTAATACCTCCTACCCTATACGAACGATTTTTTAAAGTTAAAGAAGTTAGTTATTTTAACCCCGATTATTAAAAGTAAGAGTTTATATTTACTCCTAGCCCTATTATTAATACTAGAAAATAAATCGTTTATATTAATATTTACGTCTTCGTCGATCGTTTTAAGAATTTAGTTTATACGCGGAATAATAGTATTAAAGACGTTATTATACTCTATTTACGAAGTTTAATATTAATATAATATATCGTAGAGTTTTCTAAATTTGAAAAAACCCTCCTACGCGATACCGAGTTAAATAAATAGTATACGACCTTAACTACTAAGTTTAAAATATAGACTTTAGTTATTTTAATTTAATTTACCTTCTATATTTATAGTTTAAATAATATTAAATATATACCGCCCCGAGTTTAAATCTAGTCTATACTCTATTTAATTAAAATAATTAAATTTAATTCTATATATAACTAAATTACTTTTATATAGAATTAACTAGCGGTTAATTTTAGGCGCGATATACTAGTATTTTAATTAATAACCTCTCTTAATTTATTCTTAAAATAAATTAACGCTAAGACCCTAATTTAATAAGAGTTAGTTATAAAACCGCTATAGTAGCGACTTTAATAGTAGTAGTAATAGTAGTAATAACCTAGCCCGAATAGGAATAACTTTAAGAGCGAGGGCTATAAAGAGAATAATCGGTTTCTTATTAAAATACCCGTTTAGGACGGTAAATATTATATATATTTAATAAATATTAATATTTTTATATATCCCTTTATAGCCTCCGTCGTTCCTTTTAATTAATATTATCTCGGAGCCGTAAATATTAATATTAATCTAATTATTATATTATATATTATTTTATACTTCGCGAAGGTAGCGCTCTATATCGAATTAATTAACTACTTTATAATACGGCTTTAATTAATCGCTCTAGTTTTAATCTAGGTTAGGTATAATCTTTATTTTAATTTTAAATCGATATATAGTTTTAAGACTTTAATAGTCGCTTTAAATTCGATAACTACGTTCCTAAAATTTATTATTATTTCTATATTAAACTTCTTCGGTATTCGAGATATATAAACTAGCTCGTATTTCTAAAGGGTAAATAATACTTTATAAATAATTATTTATTTTAGATAAATATCGTAGGCCCGTTCTAAATTCGTATAATTCTTTTTTATACTCTCGTTATAGGCGAGTAAATAACCGTCGTTTATAAATCCTCTAATTTATACCGGTAGATTTATCTTAATATACTCCTCGATTAATAGTATATTAAAGAATAAAAAGAGTACGGGTAAAATAGGCGATTTTTATAAAATATTTATTATTACCTCCTTTATCGTATTTATTCTTCTTTTAAATATTACGGATATAACCTTATCCGATAGAAAGTTTATTATTTAGTTAATAATTAGGCTCGGAACGTTTTTTATTTATAAGTCGTATAATAGCCTTTCGTATAAAACGTTATCGAATACTCCCGTTATATCTAGTAATAGTAGGTTTACTATCTTTCTCCTCCCGTTCCTACTATAATTTTATATAGTATATACTATATTTTATAAAAGTCTCTAGCGCGGTTTTTATTAAACGCTTTTATTTAACCCTTATTTATTATAGTAGTAATAATTCGTACTCCTCCGTTATATTATTTAATCTTTTAGAGATAACTACTTCTAGCGCTTTATTAAGTATATTAAGGAGTATAATAAATCTATATAATTTTAATTTTAAATAATCGCCTTTTTTTAATTTCTTAAAGATTATTATATTAATTTCTTTAAAATACCTTAGGTAGTATCTCTATCTAAAATAGGCCTAGAATAAATAAATAATAACGTTTATTATTTCCGTTTTTATTATAGTTTTTAAAAATCGGTTTAAGATTTTAGTTATTCCTAGTACCTTATCAATAACTAGGTATTATATTATTTTATATATTTCTATTTTAATTATCTCCTAGTTTATTTTAACGGGCTTTAAGTACTTTATTTCGTCGATATTATTTAAATCTACCGTCCGTAAAGGAGGAAATAATACTCTTTATAAAGTTTTTATTTTACCCTCGAAATCTTTAATTTTTCCTCTTTTATTATTCTTAATAATTAAGAATTAAAGAAACTTTTTAAAATGGTTATTTTTCTCTCTTTTTTATTTCATAAGTTTTTATACTCCCGTCGGCTTTAACGAGGCTTTATATATACCCTCCCGTTAAGAGAACGTTTTCGTTCTTCGAATTATATATATTCTCTTATTATTTATCGTATTTAGGGCCTTTTCCGTTCGGGTATTTCGACTTCGTTTATACTCCTTTATATATTCCTTTACCTTTAATATAATATTAATATAACGGGAGTTTTAATAGGATTTAGCTCCTTAATATAAACGAGCCTATAAAATTATAAACTCGATAATCTTTTAGAAATCTTTTATTATTTTATTTAAATATTAATCGATATCTTTTTTATTTTTAAACTCTAGTTTCTTTAATATTTAATAAAGAAACTTTATACTTTATTATATTTCCTTTTAAATAATATTATCCGTAATCTTCTTTTAAATATACCGAGTATATAATATTACCCTTTTCTATATTTACTCGAATTCTATTACTATTAACCTATAATCGGAGTTATAGTATAAATCTTCGCGGATTATAAAATTATTTATAACTTAATATACTCCTCTCGTAAAAAATAATAAATCGATTATACTTTTATATCCTCGGGTTTTTTATATAATAGACGCTTTTAATAACCTTAATTTTATTTCCCTCGACTTTATTATTCCTAAGAGATAGTAATTAGTTATAATATAATATATATATCGCCTAGTATTCTTCTAGTTAGGGTAATAAAGGTTAAAGTTTTTTAAAAGAATATATTCGCCTTCCTCCGCTAATACTTCCTTTAGTAATAATAATATTAACGGATTATTAATCGAGATATATTATATCGGTAATAAATTATATATATTATAAATTTATATTTCTTTATAATAAGGGATTCCTTAGTTAATAACCTCCTCCTCTCCGATTTTATCCGACTAAGATTTCTTTTTATTTCTTCGCTCGTTTAATATAATCCTTATAGAGTATAAATCGTCTTTATAATAAACTAACTTTTAACTACCCGTATCGATTCTTTTATTTATATAGAAATATATACGGGCCTTTAAGCCTCCTTTATATACTAGATAGAAATAACTAGTACTATTATTATATAGTATTTAAATAGTAGGATTTTAACTAGGCTCTTAAATAACTATAATATCGATATCTTTAATTTATTTATTTTAGAGTAACTTTATTATTAGTTTCGACTCCTTTTTAATATTATATTATACGACTTTAAGTTAGGTATTATAAATTATCGTATATTAATATTATATTCGTAAATTCCTCGTTTATTTCTTAGTTACCTAGTAGTATTAATTTTAGCCGGTTTTCGTTTAATTAATTAAATACTATTATTAAAAAGTTATTTAGGACTTAAAGGACTATTTATTTAAATATTATTATTAGTTTATTATTTTATCTCGGCCTCTTTATTTTCCTAGGTATAATAACTATATTTTAAATTTTATTAATTATATTTATTATCGTTTTCCTCTTCCTTATACCCCTAGCCGGTACTAGTATAAATTTATTATTAATTAGTTATACCTAGGAGCTTAGGGTTATTATCCTCGGTAATATTATAAACTATTTAGGTTTATTTTTTAATCTTTATTAAATTCGGTATATCTTCTTTTACCTAATTAGGTATACTCTATTCTAGGATTTATAATATTCGGAGTAGACCGTATAACACTTTTCCTTCGGGCTTTTAATATTATATTTATATAATTAATAAAATTCTATATATATCCCGTATTTAGGCTAGTTTTTATAAATTAAAATTATATAACTATATCTTTAGTAGTTAAAATACTATCTCGGGTTACCTACTCTCTCTTACCTCTCGTATAATAATAATTATTCGCTTTTTAGGAACCCGTCCGCTACTAGTTTATTTATTATATCTAGGTCCGGGATTTTAAAAAGAAGTATTAAATATTTCTTTTTATAATTATATTCGTCTAGCTTAAGAGCGAATTCTAGTTATTTTATATTTATAATATTTAATCCCGGGTATAGCCTATAGTTATTTTTCTTTAATATCTTTATTATCGTTTTTTAATTATTTATATCGACGGCCTCTTTCTTTATATTATATATTATTATTATATAAATTTATCTTAATACTCTCGCCGAGGGGTTAATACTCTTTATTTATTTAATTATTTTCTATAGCTCTTATTTTACTTCTATTATTATATAATATAAAATAAAGTCTCTTTTTATTATTTATTTTACTCCGATAATCGACTCCGTTACTAAATAAACTTCGTTTTAGAATATTTTAATTAATTAAAAATTAATTACTTTCCTAAATTATTTTTTAGTCTTAATATTATTTATTTTAATTATTAATTATTTCGCTTTCGCGCTAGTTATTATTACCGGGGGAGAGGGGTTCGTTTCGGCTATATATCTCGATAGAATAAATATATATCTACGGGTAATATTAGCCTAGTTTTATATTAATAACGTAAATATACTCCTCGCTCTAAATTTTTAAATTTTTTATTTTAGCGAGTTTATTTAGACCTTTTAAAGTCTACACTCTTTTATTAATTTTTATATATAATTAAAAATTATCCCTAGCGCGATTTATATTAGTTATAACCCGTGGTATATTATTTATTATATCTCCTTATATTCTATATCTATTATAATCTTTATTATAATTATTATTAATTCTTTTAAAGTTTTTATACCCTCTTTATATTATTATAAAAGCGTTAGGGAGTTTAGCGCGCCGGGGTTTAATATTACCCATTACCTAATAATCCTAACTAGTTCATAGTTATCTTTTTATAAAATAATATATTATTATTTAAACTCTTAACCCTAACGTATTTATTCTCGTAATATATTATTTTATTTTAAATAAAATAACTATCGGCCTTAGGCGGTTTAGCCGATATATTATCCTCGTTAATAAAATACTATAGTATTATATTATTAAATAACGATACGTAATTATTATTAATATTTAGATATTTAATTACCTCGATATAATTCGCAGCCCTTTAAAAAAGAATTAATTAACTAGAAATTACTATAATTAGTAATATAACTACCGAAAATCTACGACGACCTACTCTAGTACTCTCGTTCGGACGATTAGTATTAATATTATATTACCGGAACGACCCCTCTATTACTTATAACGTTTATATAAAATATTAAAAAAGAGTTAAAGTTAAAGAACCCTCTACCTTCGACCCGTATTAATATAAAACGAACTATAGCGTAGTAGATATCTATCTATAGTATATAAAAGTTAACGACTTCTTTAAACTACGATATATTTATAACTCTTTTATTTAAACGAAAATCGTTATAGTATACTTTTATTATAAATTAAAAAATCGTACCTAGAGACTACGCCTAGCTAGAGATACCGAGAGTTTCGAGGATTAATTAAAACTATAAACTTAGTTAATAAATAACTACGGACTACTAGATATAAGACTAGAAGTTAAATTAATTATAAAACACTTAACTATAAAAGTTAACGAGCGAGTCTAGAACTTTATTAATTAATTCGAATCCGTAATAGCGGACCTCGAATGGAATAAATTTATTATTTATATAAATTTCCGCCGGAAGTTAAATTACGAGATATATAATATTATTTACCTACTCTACCCCGGAGCCTAGTTAAATACGTTTATAAACTTTAAAATCTTAATATAATAAACGGAAAACTATTTTAAAATTAATAAACGTTCGCGAGATAAATATAACGCCGCGTTAAATTATAAACGAGTAAGGTTCGACTAGAGTATTAATTTAGGTATAAACCCGAACCTTTATTTATTAATATAGAACCGGAAGTTTTTTTAGAATAGGATAAATAATAATATATATAACCCCGGTACCTATATTAGGGACGAAAAGAAACGCGAACGATATTATATCTAATAAGTAGAAGGAGCCTATTTAGTCTACGGTAATTTTAATTATTAAAAAAGAGACTTTAAATACCTTATACCCTCTAAATTAAAAAACTTTAATTAGTTATAATAAAGATTATATCGCGACCGCTAGCCTTAAAGCCTATACTAAAAAGCGGCGTTATTATATTTACGGTATTATACTTTTCTAAAGCTAGTATTAATTAAATTTAATATTTTTATAAAAGTATCTAGTTATAGTACCCCCGTATTAATATAATTATCTACTCGGAAGGTATAATAGACTACGATAATATAATAAACTTTATATCGAATTTCTTTATTAAATCTTTTAATATATTCTTTATTAACTATATATCCCCCTAAATATTAAATATTAACGGTATAGAAGTTAATTTATAAAGAAATAACTACCTCTATTATTTATATATTAGAGTTAACGGTAGTATACCTATAAAGTACCTTTTCAGAGTTATCGATATAAAAGATCGAATTATTTTAAATTTATTATAACTATAAATAATTAACTTTTTTATCGACTAGAAAATAAAAAAGATAAAGATCCCTAAAAATATTAAAGTACTTTAGGCCTTAGACTTCGTTAACGAAATAAAAATAAATTATTAATTTATCTAGGTATACTTTCTAGACCCTAAGAAGAATAATATCTTTATAATCGTTATATTTCTATAAATCTATAAAGATTACGCGGACGTCTTTAGTAAAATTATTAAAGAAATACTACTTTTATACCGTAAAGAGCTAGATTAATTAATTAATTTAGAACCGGGTAAAATACCCTTTTTTAAATTATAATATAATTTAACGGAGACTAAATTTAAAATATTTAAAGACTATATCGACTAGAATTTATAAAGCGGGTTTAGTAAATAATTTAAATCCCTAGCCGAGGTACCTATATTATTCGTTAAAAAGAAAAACGGCGGACTATAATTTTATATAAACTACCGAGGCCTTAACGCTATTATTATTAAGGATAAATATTTTATTCTTTTTATTAGCCTTATCCTAAACCGCCTAGGAAAGATATAATAATTTACGAAAATTAACTTTAAAGGCGCTTATAACCTCCTCCGTATCTAGAAGGGAGATAAATAAATAACCGTTTTCCGTACTAAATACGAATTATTCGAATACTAGATTATACTCTTTAGTATAGCGAATTTATTTTTAATTTTTTAATTTTATATTAATAGAGCTATATCGGACTTATTAGATAAATTTATTATTATTTATCTCGATAATATCCTCGTTTATTCGGAGGACCCCGTAGAGTATAAAGATTATATTAAATAAATCCTCGAGCGCCTCCGTAGTATAGGGCTATATATTAAATTAGAAAAATATATATTCGGATAAATAACCGTCGAGTACCTCGGATTCATTATATCCTAGGATAGTATAGCGATAGATATTAATAAAATTATTATAATTTAAGATTAACCTACGTTATATTATATTAAAGATATATAATCCTTCCTAGGATTCTATAACTTCTATAGATATTTTATTTAGAATTTTAGTAAGATCGTAACCCTTATAACGGACTTTATTAAATATATCTCCTTCGAGTAAAATAAAGATACCTAGAATAACTTCGATGAATTTTAAAAAATATTCCTAAATATATTACTCCTAGTCTAGTTCGACTACTCTAAAGAGATTCGCGTAGAGATAAATATTAGTAAATTCGCTATTATAACGATTCTTTTATAAAAATATAATGATTTTTATTTATACCTAGTCGCTTTCTACTCTAAAAAGTTAAAACTATTAAAGAGGAATTATATTATATATAACGAAGAACTCCTAGTTATTTTAGAAGGGTTTCGTATATAAAGATATTACTTTGAAAGATTTTAAAAAGTCGTTAAAATTATTATAGATTATAATAATCTCTATTACTTCCTAGGAACTAAATTATTTATACGATATTCAATTTATTAAATAAAATTCCTCGCGGGGTTTAATTTTATAATAAAGTATTACGTAGAAAAAAAAAACCTTATAAACGGCTTTAATAAATATTTAGATTATTAAGATTATTTACCCGGCGAGAGTTATATAATAGTTTTATTTTTTAAACTCGCGATAATAACCTTAAACGAAGTCCGTAAAGTAGTATCTAGTATTTATACCGACCTATAAATATATATAGTAGAAGGAGAGAAAGAGATATTATTCTATACTTTAATCGACGATATTAAAAAGGTATTAAAGAATAATAATATTAAAGACGATAAATACTTCTTTTAGAGAGATAGGCTTCTTTATTATAAAGAATCGCGTTTATATATTTTAAAAAGCCTCCGATTTCGAGTCCTCTAAACCTTCTATAATAACCCGATTATAGGATACTTCGTTAAAGATAAAACTATAATAGTTATAACTCGTTAGTTTTTCTAGCCCGGATTATTTAATTAAATAACGAATTACGTTAAAATCTATAAAATCTATAATCGAATTAAACTTAATTATTACGCCGAGTATAAAGAATTATTACCGTTACTAGTACCGACTAGAGTATAGTTAAATATTATTATTAACTTCGTTACCGATTTACTATAGTTTTCGGCCTACGGAAATAACGATAAATCGGATTATATTATAATTATAGTCGATAAGTTAATAAAAATAACTTATTATATACTATATACTAAAGATATAAACTCTAGATAATTTGTATATCTCTTTATTAAAATAATAATCAGTTATTATAATATATTAAAGAGAATTTATAATAATTATAAAGTACTATTTACCTTTAGTTTCTAAAGAATACTCTTTACTAGGTTAGGGACTAATTATAAATTCTCTATTAACTTTTACCCCTAAACGGATAAATAGACGGAGCGCTAGAATTAAATACTAGAATAATATTTAAAATACTTTATTAATTATTTATAAAATAATTGTAATACCTAAGGCCGCTAGCGTAGAGCTAGCGGCTTAGTAATAATATAAAAGATATAAAGTAGTTACGGGGTTCATTACTAGGTAGTTTTTAAATCCTAAATTTAATAGTAGAATTAATCTTTAAGGATTCTAATAAAACGGGGGAACACTAATTTAATATAGGATTATTAAGAGTTAGAACCCCGCGATACTAAGGCCAGAACCCCGTATCGATAAATAATAATATTATAGAGGTAGCGGGGCGTAGGCGTATATAATATACTAGCGCCTTTAACGGGGCGTAGGCGTATATAATATATTACTACTTTATAATTACCTCTCTTTTTAAACCTTGGTCCCTAGGTACCTAAATACTTTAGTTAAGAGATATTTATTAAAAAACCTTCAAACCCTTAAAGGGAAATAAGGGAAAAGAGTTATTTAATACGACGGCGTTATCGTAGCGGTAACCTAAGTATAAGGCTACGTACTTAATCCTATAGTACGTATAATACTAGTTACGGAATAGTGTTTAACTAAATAGTTAAAGTTTATTAAAAAACCTTTAACCCTATAAGGGGATAAGGAAAAAGAGTCTTCTAATTTATACTATCGGTCCTATAACGCTAATATTTAGTATTAATCGCGGATCGATATAAAACTATTTCCTATAGTATTATTATATAGTACTAATAGCGGAAGAGTAATATTATTAAATTATCTCTACTATATAGTAGTGTTAGTAGTAAATGAATAATATATTTATAAAACTGTCCCTACAGCGTTAATATATAGTAATAGTAATTAAATAAGTAATATTTCTTTCGTCCCTATAATACCATTATATATAATAGTAACGGAGCGAAATTATATATACTGTCGTTCTTATAACGCTTGTAGTACTTATAGTAAATATAGTATATTAGATTATTCCTATAGTACCTATAGTACTAGTAGCGGAATAACGGTGGCCACCCTTATTATATACTCCTATTATACTATAAAAACATTAGTAGTAAGATATTATATATAAACGGTACAGCCCTAATATTATACCCGGAGATTAGTAATAATATAAATACTATAGTAACGGTAGTAATTATTAATAAGAGTAAAGTAGTAGAGCGGAGGCGCGTATCGACGTATAATAATACTAAGGTATTTAGCGCGATAGTTTATTATATAAATAAACTCGCCCGTTTATTATTTTCTCTCTTCGTAACTCCTTTAGCCTCTCTCGTATATTATTACTCTAACTTTATAATAGCGTTCTAGTATCGTAACTAATATATAAATAATACTCTCGTTATATATAACTTTCTTCTAACTCTGTAAATAACTCCTATTCACCGATAATATTAGTTTATTTATACTAATTTATTTTAGATATAAATATACTAGTAAATATAACTAGTCCGCTATTAGCGCGGCTGCGCGATACTAATTATAATAATAATTTATTATACTTCGTCGCTCCCTTACCGGGTCTACTTTTATAATTTTAATAATAATTATATTCGAGGTACGTCCCCTCTTTATACGCTCTATTATACTAATCGCTACGGAATCGACCGTTACGTAAAGGTAAATCATAACCGTAAACTTTAAAACGGTATATATTAATAATAATAAATCCCTAAATCTTTCTAAAGGAAGGTAAGGAGGTTTATATATTAATATACCCGTATCGGTAATAAGACTCCTAAAGAAGAATATAAACGTAAATTAATAAATAAAGAAATTACCTAGTAATATAAAATATATAATAAAATAGTAATAACTAGTAGGTAAACTCCTATTATAATCGCTAATTTATAGAATTAATTAACGGCGGCGAACTAATATATTAAGGAATTAAAGGCGATGAATAAAGTTTTTAAAAAAGAGGCCGAGAGTTTTTATTAATATAAACGGGACCTAGAGAGTCTTAAGGAAAATAATATCCTTAAGAATTATACTAGAAAGATTATATCTTCTTTTAATAATTCTAATAATAACTAAATCTTTCGTACGATATAATAGCGATATCGAATTCTTTTTTTCTTAAATCGGCGCTAGCTAAGCTTACCTAGATATATTATTTAATAATATATTTTAGGCGTCTATATAAACTATATTTAAAATAAAAGTATTCTTATAAATACGATATCTTATCGTTATCGTATATAAATAATTTAATAGTAAATTAAATTTAGTTATACTCTAAAACCGTATAATAAAATTATAAGTATAAAGGAGAACGTCCGTTATATAAATATTAATATAAAAATAGTAATATTTACTTTTAACGTCGGCTCCGTTTATTCCGCCTTATTATCTTATACGACTAGGTAACCTCTTTAGTTATATTTATATACTTACGTTTACTACCCGCCTATTTAAAGACTTTAGTTAGTTTATTAATATTAGTAAACTCTTCGTCTAATAATTATTAATTATATTCTTCGCCTTAATTAGTTTATTTAACTTTATACTAGATACCTTCTTTATTTTTAATTTTATTAATTACCTCTTCTACCTCCTATAACTTATTATTATTAATAAGTTCGGGGGTTTATATAAAAGATTCCGCCGTATTAACGTAATCGCGAAGATAATATAACTTAAGTAACGATATATGAAAGATATTATAAATTCTATACGTAGGAGGTAATAATAGGCGGTAAGTTTATACTCTTATTTTATTAATAATCTTAAAGGGCCTTATAAACTTATAGGATAATTTCTTATTTAGGCGCTTTTACTTTAAGTTCTTTATTATTAATATAATTAAATCGCTAACCTTATAACTTTATAATTTATACGTTTTATTATATTATTTAGTTTAGTATTCGGTAGCGCTTTAAAGGCGCTTTATAACTTTATTCTTTAAAGTTTATAATTATCGTATTTTATTATTTATAACTAGTACCCTTCTTTCCCTAGAGTCGTCCTCGACCTCTTAACGGATTTTAGGATAATAATCGTATATACGGAAAAACGGCGTCGTTCCGACGACGGCGCTCTAACTATTATTTATTAAAAATTCTATTATAGGTAGTAATCCAGCCTAATTAATTAATTTATTATTAATAAATATACGTAAATAGTACTCTAGTACCTAATTTTAACGCTTTATCTATTTATTTATTTAAAGGTAAAAGATAGTATTTAGGCGTTATTTAATTTTCGAATAAAAATATATAGCCGATTAGAAGGCGCTCGTAAAAATAGAGCCTCTATCGCTAATAATACTATTAGGTATATTATAGCGGTAAATAATTTTAAAATAAAATACTTCCGCTAGCTAAATAGTATCGATTTTAATAATTATAAATATATACCTAACTATTTTTATAAATCGATTTATTACGATAAAAATAGTGTTATAAACGGTACCCTTATATTTACTAGGCGGTAAACTAGTTATAAAATCTATAGAAATTTCCTTCTATAATTAAATAGTAATAGGAAGCGAATTTAATTCGCTATATAGGCGATATCGCGGCGCCTTCGTCCGCTAATATATATCGTAAGTTTTAGTATAGTTTATAACTTACTTTAGGCTACCCTCCTAGAAAATTTTTCGGGTAAATAATTTATACGATTTCGTAACACTAAAATAACCTATTAGAGGATTATTATAATACCTCTTTATAAACTCTTCCTTTAGAGCTTTATCTCTTAATACGTAAAGGCGATCGTTATATTTTAATAGTCCCTCGGAGTCTATAACCCATACCTTATTCTTTATACGACGGCGGTCCTTTAATATATTTATTTTAATTTGAAAAAAGTTTACCTAATTATTATAGGTTTATAATTCCCGAATTAATATTTTAATAGGTCTTTTAGGATTATTATACGTAGTTTTAAATATTATTATAATGTCCCGCCTTAGAATTACTACTCTTAATCTTATAATTTAAAAAATAGGGGTTATAGTTACTCTTACTTCTTTATTTCCTTCTAATAATTAATTACTAGTCCAAAGAGTAAGTTTATTCTAAAGTATTAGTAATAATTTAGTATTTAACGGCGATACTCCCTTATAATTAAAGCGCCGCGACGGTATATTAATAAGATTTAATTTTCTAGCCCGATAAAAGATCTTAAAGTTATAGGTAGTTAATTTAAATACTTAACGGGCTTACCTAAAATTTAGCTCCTTCTACTTTATAAAACTCTTTAAGTTATTATAATTAATTTAGACTTTAATATAATAGGGGCTACCTTTTAGGTAGTATCGCTATTATTTTATTATTATTATAATAACGAGTAATTCTTAATTATAAATCTTATAATTTTATTCTAGGGGATTTAATTTCCGCGACTAAAACGTTATAGAGCGCTAATAACTATCTTTATCTTATTATAATAATATAAAGTTAAGGTTAAAGTTAGAAGTATCCGTCTTTATACGTAATTATTTAGTTAGATCGTAATGGCGCAGAAAAGGCGCGTTTACGAATATATCTTATAAGATTTAAAACGCTTCCGTAGCGCCGTTTATTTATTTAAACGGATTTATTTTCTTATTTACTTTACTACCCTTAAATAAGTTAATAAACGGCGTAGTTATATTAAAATAACTATAAATAAACCGTTTATAAAAGTTAGCGAAGCCTAAAAAGATTTATACCTCCCGATAAATTTTTGGTTAAGGTTATTTCTTAATAATCTTAATACGTTCCGGGTTCATAACTACCCTATTAGTAGATATAATAAAATTTAAAAACTCGACCGTTTCGGTATTAAATTAATATTTCTTAAGGTTAATAAATAATTAGAATTAATATAATCGTTTAAATATTTATTTAATATATCGTTAATACTCCGCCGGATTAATATTATAAATTAGGATACTATCTAGATATATTATATACATTATATCTACTAAATTTATAAATATACAGTTAATATAAACTTAAAACGTCGCCGGTGCGTTAACGAGCCTAAAAGATATAATTAAATATTCGAAATAATTATAGCGAGTTCGGAAAATAATTTTTTATTTATCGCCTTCCTTAATCTAGATTTTATAATAAATATCCTTAAAGTCTAATTTCGTAAAGATTTTAGAACTATATAAATAGTCTAATATCTTAATAATTAAAGATAACGGGTATCGATTCTTAATAATTACCGCGTTTAAACTTTAATAATTAATATAAAGATATAGCCCACTATCCTTTTTAGGTATAAAAAGAATCGGTACTTTAATTAAAAAGATTAAATAACGGATCTAGCCTTTATAAAATAAGGATTCTAAATAGCGCTGAAACTCTAATAATTTAATTTAAGATAAATTATAAAGAGGCTCATAAAGCGGTTCCTTTATTAATTTTTATTTTAATAACGTAATCCCTTTATTTAAAAATAAATAGGGTACTCGCCTTCTCGTTAAAAAAAATATTATAAAACTTTATAAATTCTTTAGGAATCTTTAGGTTAGGAAATTCTTCCTATTCGCCTTATAATATTATAGCGTATATAACCGCGAATATATTCGGTTCGTTTTTAAGACTACTAGTGAACTTGGCCGGTTTCTTAATTTATAAATTATTAAAATTAACTTTAAACCGCTATTAGTCCGCCTTAGGATTAATTAATATCTTTAATTAATATAATTTAGGTATACCTAGAATAACGTCTAAACCTTTAAAATTTATAACGTAGAATAAAATATTATATTTACGCTCTTAACCTTAATTATCGATTATTTAATAATCTAATTAATACGCGCTATAATAATATATACTTTACCCGTTAATTACTTTAGCTAGCGGTAAGGTAGCGTTATAAAATTCTAAATCGTTTTTAACGACGAACCGCTATAAAATCAAATTAATTTACGCTTTTAAGTTAATTAAAGTAATAAATTACTTAACTTTATCTTAAAGAGTAATCTAACCCTTAAAAAGAATAAAAAAATATATCTTTATTAATCGTTTTTCTTACCCTTCTTCCGAGGCGTGAATTAGGTTTAATCGTTTTTTACCGATATCGTAGCGACGTATATAATTAGTTTATTTATATCGGGATATCTAGGTTTAATATAACCTTCCGTTCTATAATAATAATAAATAATCTTATCGTACGAAGAATTAGTAGTATTAACTTTACGTTTATTACTCTTCTCCTTTAAATACGCCTACTTAATACTATCGCCGGCGTTAGATTTAGTAATTCGGTCTATTATAAATTTTCCTTTATTAGGGTTTTTTAATTAGGAACCCGAATTAAAATTAGAGCCACCTATTAACCGTATATACTTTAAATTCTTTTCTTATATAATAGCCTAGGCAAGAATTTCTTCTCTTTAAATAAATATACTACCGGTATTAAGGATCTTATTCTTAAATTTAGGTTTAAACTTGGTTAAGAAGAAATTTATTTTATACTCCTCCGAAAACGGGGGTAACTAGGCCTTTATTTCTTTAAAGTAAATTTTAAATAATAATATCTTTTAGTAAAACTATTATTTGGCTTCCTCCTATTTCTTATAAATAAAAAGACGGCGGTTAATTAGATCCGTTATTAAATTAAAAAGAAATTTCTTAAAAAAACTAAATATAATATTAGTTAAATTATATAAATCGTAGTATTTATACTACTACGTTAAAAGGTTACCTTCTAACGAGTCTATATAATATACGATCCTTAAATAGTCGGTAGTAAAATACTTAGGATTAATTAAAAATTTAATATTTACGTCGCGGAACTAGTATAAATATTTACCTTCGCTCGTACCCTTATAAGAACGTATTTTATTAGGGCGTAGCGTTTTCGCCCTAATAAGAATATCCTTATTAAGTATAATTAAATTTATTATTATTCTACCGGTAGGTGTAATGATTAGGGGACCTTTATTATAAATAATAAATTCCGCTAGCGCTCCGCTAGCGGGCGTAGAAATAATAGGATTACGTAACTTTTAATTTTAAACTTATAATACCCCTAGTTCTTATTATTATTTAAGGCGACGGTTTTCTTCTTTAATAATTTTAAACTATATATCTAAAGTCTCTTCGGGGGTAGTAATACCTTCGAATTTATTATTATCTTTACGACGGGGGTCGTCGGAGGGGGTTTAATCGATATTATTATCGCTAAATTCTTCTAGACGTCCCGAGGTTAAACCCGATATTATAATAATAATAGGCCTTTTCTTTAGAAAGATTTAAAAGATTAGAACTATAATATCTAAAGCCGCTAGCGTAGAGCTAGCGGCTTAGTAATAATATAAAAGATATAAAGTAATTACGGGGTTTATTACTAGGTAGTTCTTAAATCCTAGATTTAATAATAAAACTAATCTCTAAGAATTCTAATAAAACGGGGGAATACTAACTCGATATAAGATTATTAAGAGTTAGAACCCCGCGATACTAAGGCTAGAACCCCGTATCGATAAGTAATAATATTATAGAGGTAGCGGGGCGTAGGCGTATATAATATATTAACGTCTTTAGCGGGGCGTAGGCGTATATAATACACTACTACTTTATAATAATTAAGTAGATTACCTCCCCCTAGTAGAATATATATATAATATATTTTATTATTTAGTAATTAAATACTCTTTATTCAAAGTAAATAATAATTACGATTTTATATTATTCTAATTATACCCCTATATAGGGAAGTACTTCTTAATTAATATAAAAGAAATCGTACGAGAAATCGTAGTACTATAATATAAGATTTTAATATGAATTTCTAAAGTCTAAAATAAATAAATTAAATACTACGATTTAAATTATAAAAGAATCGAGTTTAAAGTAGGTAATTTTATTATATTTAAGATTACGAATTTAAAAATAGATTATTCTAGTAAAAAACTCGATAATAAGAAACTAAGACCGTTTAAAATTATTTTTTATATAGGTTTATAAATATACCGCCTAAAGCTCTTTAATATTTATAGGATTTATTTAATTTTCTATATCTACCTCCTTAAGCCCTATTATATTAATATTATTTTAAATTATATCGCTCCTTCCTTAATACCTATTAACGATATTACCGAGGACGGTATAAATAACTAAAAGTACTTCGTCGAAGAAATCTTAAAATCTAAATATTATTATAATAAACTATAATATTTAGTTAAATAAAGAGATTATTAAGGTATAAACTCTACCTTATAATAACCCGCGGTAAACGTCGAGAATTCTAGCGAGTTAATCGACGAACACTACCTCTAGTATTTATTAATACTAAGGCCTAGCGACGAACCCCGATAAAATAAAACTAAATACTAGAATAATTAGGTATACTAGGTGGATATATTAATAATATTTATAACTAGGAGTAAATTAATAATAGTATAGTATATAATATCTAAAAATAAATATAAATAGTATAGTATACTAAATATAAACTCTATTATATAAAGTATAAAATATATACCGCGCTAGAGTAGCCTAGGCGAATTTATATAAAGTTTATAAACCCGTTTACTTTAATAATAAAATACCGCCCCTCTATAAAGTATATTTATAAAAAGTCTACCCTAACTTATATTAAAATATTAAAGAGTAAAGTTAATAATATAAATAAGAAATATTTACTACTAGTATAGATTATATCGTGTCGTTCTTATTTTTATTTCTATTTCTATTTATTTTTATCTTACTTTTTAATACCCTCCCTATTTAATATTAATTTATATAATAAATATTAATAATTCCTTTATATTAAATACTAAGGCGCCGTTATTATAGATTAAAATTAATATCTTTTTAAAATAAATCTAGAGGCGTTATTTATATAAATATAAAATAACTATAAATTAACTAGTTATAATTATAGTAAAACGAATTTAGAATTTAATTTTAGGTATATACTTTTTCTAAATTATTTATTTATTTTATTAATTCCTTAATCTTTAATTTAGAATAATTCTTTATTATATTTATTTTTTCTACTTTATTAATCTTTACGACGCGGCTTTCGACTATTTTAACTAGAGATTCCTTTATATACTACGTTATTTTTTTATTTTTTTAATTAATATTAACTCGGACTTTAAATTTCTTATTAATATAAAAGATATAAAGATCTAAATCCTTATAGTATACTAGAAAATAATAAATAAAAATAACGGAAAGATTAATAATTAAGTAGTTATAAATATTAATAAAAATAAATATAAATAGTAGCCCGGCGTAATATTTAGTAATAGTTATAAAAACTAGTTTTACTAGAACCCCGACGAGGTAATAATAATTAAGGTATACTAGAATATTAACGTATTTAACGCGGATTTAGTCGCCTTTAATATAGAGATAAAAAGCGTTATCCTTCTACGCTAAATTAAGTTATACGATATAGCGCTTGGACTAGTTATAGAGCTCGGTTTTTCTAAACGATTTCGGTCCGTAAATTAATTATTAGACTTTAATATTAATAAAGAGCCCTATAAAAGTAATTTAAATTATATAAACTATAAGAATACCTAGTTAATTAATAACCGCGTTATTAATTATAAAGAGTAAGTCTTTTACGGAAACTTCCCCGAATTAATATAAAGTAAAAGTATTTTCTTTTTCGAAGTAAAAATAAATATACGCGTTAACCTAAATATTATTAATAAAGTCTTTTTAATTAAAGGTATTATACTAGCGACGGGAGCTACCTCTTTATAATATACTTTATAGTTAGGAACTACCTTTTTATAATATATAATAGAAGATATTTTTTTATAATATACCCTATTACCCTAACTCCCTTTAATAGATAAAAAGAAAAAAGCGTCCGTATTAACTTAAAAGGATACCGCTATAAAGGACGTATAAAATATTATTATAAAAAATATTATTATACTAGAAGATCCCGCCGACCCCGTTATATTAATTATAAACTTTATCTAGTACTAGGAGTTATCTAATAATAAAAAAGAGATTATAGAAGTTATAAAGGAAAAACCTATATACCCCTCTAGCCTAATATACTAGGATATAGTACTAGTAGTAGGAGAGAAGATAATATATTTAATATTAACCGGCGAGAGCCTCGATTATATAGTTTTATATTATAAAGTAGAAATAACGGCTACGGTAAATAAATTAAAAAACGTAATAAATTTATTTAAAGATAACGACGCTACGGTAGATACTATAATCGAAATATTTAAAAAAAAGAGACTCTATATAAAAATAATAATATATAAAACCTAGGACCGTAGAGCGGTAATATAAAAGAAAATTAATATATTCCCTATTACGTCGAAACGAGTTTTTTAATATAAAATAAAATTTAATTACCTTATTACGTTAATAACCTAGGCGAAGTTTATTTCTTTATTTTTAATTAGAATTTTCGACGCCGATAATAACTTCTCGATTAAATTACTTTTTTAATTTCCTTAATTAAATACTACTCTATTAACTATAGAGAATCTTAAAAGATTAAGGGTTAATAAAATCGACGATAAAATTAAAAAAATAAAACTAGACTCTATCGACGGTAGCGAAGACCGTTAACTCCGTTTAAAATAAACGTTATATTATATTTTAATACCGTTATTATTTATATTCTACTAGTACTACTCTAACTCTAATTTAATTATTATACTATAAATTAAACGTACTCGCGGCGAGTATTATAGGGAGGGAGTATATTATTATAGGAGTATTAGGGGGCTTAACGCGCCGGGGTTTAATACTATTTATTATTTAATAATCCTAACTAGTCTATAGTTACTTCTTTATAGAATAATATACTACTATTTAAATCTCTAACCCTAATGTACCTATTCCCGTAATATATACCCTCTTGTTTAATTACTAGTCTTATTTTATTATTACGACGTCTTCGTTATATTAGAATACGTTAGTAGTTTATTTTTTATTTTAGTATTTTAAATCCTATCTCTACTACCTCTATTCTCTTTTATTTTAATTAATTTCGTAACCCTTTAGAGTAGTAAAATCCTATTAACCTAACTTTCGTTTTATTTTTTTCTTTTCATATTCCCGCGCGGTAGATAATAAAGATTTTTAATTCTATAATTAATATTATTAATAATTTTTTAAGAGATTAATAATAAAATATTTTTACTAAAAATCTTTTTTAAAAATATTAACTAAGTCGAATTATATATTAAAATAATTCGAAATTTTTTATTAATTAATCGTAAAAAGTCTACTCGCTAATCGATATTTAAATATTATACTAGTAATAATTAGATTAATAATATAATTTATAATTAGGAAAAGAATATAATATTTAGTAACCGGCTAGGTTCTAAGCTTGGATCCGCTAAATACTCTGTCGTTCTGGACACCATGCTTGCCATATGCAGGGCAAGCTTACGGAAATTTGCCCCGGCCTCAAACCCGCTGGATCCTCTCCAGTTGATTCCGTCCCCACGCATGCACGGCCTTAGGCATTAAATAGCTCCCTTGATCCGACATCCACTGGATCAGGGAACACAGTTTAATATCTCGAACGCTGCATCCAATTCATGAAAGTCGAGGTCAGCTTTGGGGGGAGCGAAGGATCTCCACGTCTGAGCAGATGATGGGAGGGCTCCTTGCTCATGGGATGACGCATTTCCCATGTCGTACACCTCGGAAGTACTGCACTGCTCTTGCCGACCACGATCTCATCCGAATTCCAGACGCAAAGTCCGTTCTTCGACCAAGACACCATGCCTCATTTTCCGAGATCATTCACCTGAGTGTTCCCCATTCTCCTGTACATCCCAGGCTGAGATGTCATACTGCGCGTCGCCCGTACTCAGGAAGTCAAGAAACTGGTCATCGATCGGCTGAGAGCTTCGCACCGTGGCTGCGGAGCCCTTGGGACGTTTGGAGGGATTTAGAGCGCAGGTCTGGCATTGCTTGAGTAAGTGTATAACGTCCGACCGAGGAATACCGTAGTATGAGCTGCTAATATCCTTCCATGTAGCATCCCACCCACCATGTTTATTGCTTTCGTGTACAGATTCTACGACGTCCGCGATCGTGTCCTCAGTGACCACCGTACGATTCTTTTCTTCATACGTCTTTGCGACTGCGAACAGATTTTGCGTCCTCTCATCCCAAGTGAAGGCCTTCCAGATATAATTCCGTCGGCTGAACTCTTTCTGTGATGAAGGTCGTTTGTGAGGGTTCGTCAACCATTCAATTAGGATGTCTTTGTCGGTCTGAGTTACGCGGCGATTGGTCGGGTTGTCACGCAGATGTTGCAGAAAGGCGGCTTTAGTGCTTGGAGTGAATGTGACAAGATTGTTCGATGAAGTACTCATCATGGCGACGATTTACTGTATGATATGATTTTCTTGACCTCTGTATCGCATGGTGCTTCGGCGGAAGCGTATGCTTGCGGATAGTCTCGACTGGAGGCGTACACTCTCGGTCGAGAGTGTACGCCTCCACTCGAGGGCACAGCCATACACCTAATCCAAGTATTGCCTGCCACAACGGCCGAGTCTATCACAACCGCTGTGAAAAAGGGACGGCTACCAGTCGGGCAAATCTTAGACTATTTGCGCATAAATACGTTGTCTCTGCTATCGTCCATGAAGATGGCGATCCTCGAACCGCCCGTCGAAGCTAAAGCAGACGCTACTATCGACGTTGGAGCAATATGGAGAGTAGCGATGGATCGCTACGAGGAGCTCACTATGGTCAAGATCGAATCTCTGGCCGGAGCCAGCAATGTGGACGAGATCTTGAGCGATATACACGAGAGAGGGACAAAGTTCAAGGGCTATCGCCATGACGGGTCCAAGTTGGATAAATTCAGGACACTTGTGAGCAAGAGTCTGAATCCCATCGACAAAGTGGGTAACATGGTCGCGTTGGCGGCTTCGACGGTAAGGAGACAGCCTCTGCCTGCTTTTTGATCTGGGATGACTCATGTCTATATTGCGATAGTCCTTCCCTCCCAGCACTGCCATCTTCACAGCTGTCCGTTATCTTATCAACGTATGTTACCTGTGTTTTGATGTTGTCTGGGTCTTAACAAGATTCAGAGCACGAACGCCGTGTCAGCCGATTACGACAAGATTGCTGTATTTTTCGAAGATTTGGATCTATACCTCAATCGACTCAAGATATTGGAGAATGAGGTCTCGCCTGTACCAGAGCTGGAGGTAGCTCTAGCACAAGTCCTCACATCCGTGCTAGTCCTCTGCGGGATTTGTGCGAAATATGTCAAGATGAAGCGACTTGGTAATTACACCGTCCCCAGGGTGCTTTCCTTAGAATCTTGAACATTGTCTGGCTGAATTCTCCGTACTTAATCGTGTGTTGGTCTTTCCCAGGTACTTATCTGTGCGAATGAACCTGCCTGAAAACAATGTCGCTCACATCCATATGCTTGAAATTTCTCCACACGCCCCTCCCCTCTTTTATTTCATTTTGAGTCAAGCAAGCATTCAGCAACTGATAGGAACCTTCTCTTAGTGAAAGCTTTTCGAAATCTAGTCTCTGGGGAAGACGACGAACTTACCACCGCCTATGCACACTTCCATAAAATGGTCGAGCAAGAACAAGGCGCAGTTAGCAATGCAACTCTGGCAGCTGCAGAGCAACTGAGAAAGGAAACCAGCGCTATGCATACAGAAGTTAGCGTAGGTTTAGCTACAGCGGAACGCACGGAAGGGAACACCAAGACCCTTATGGCTAGCACGGGACGCATGCATAAATGTTTAGAGAGTAAGACTGTTTCCGGCCGTTCCTTTCTTGACATCTAAGGTGTTTTAAAGGTCGAAAAGCTGCTCTCGAACGCGACGAAATCCTGAAAGGGCTGTCATCGCTCAACTTCCATGACAAGCAAAGAGACGTATTCGAGAAACATCATCAGGGCACTGGTCAGTGGCTGTTGAAGACCGATCAATTCCAAAAATGGCTCAAGGCCGGCCAGAACTCAACTCTTTGGTGTCCTGGAATTCGTACGTCCATCTCCTATCAAGCGCCCAATCTTAGCATCATGATCCGCTTCTTAACTTGTACACAAGCCGGTGCCGGAAAAACTGTCATGACGTAAGAATCCCAAGCGAGGTGGTTGCTGCAAGCCATCACCGTTCGTTCCATAACCCACAAGCTAACATAGTCACTAGATCTTTCGTTGTCAACCATGTCGCGGAATCGACTCGAGGGAAGAAAATTGCGATTGCATATATCTATTGCGACTACAAAGATGCGAAGACACAGTCCGAAGTCGAACTCCTGTCTAGCATAACCCGGCAGTTAGCCGAGCAGATCAGCCCCTTGCCTCCAGAGGTGAAGGCATTTCGTAATAAAGATACCCAAGAAAGGAGGAATCCAACAGACGGTGAGCGGATTTCACTGCTTAGGTCTATCTGTCTCCTCTTTGAGACAACCTATGTCTTTATTGATGCCCTGGTAATACCCCCTTCTCTGACAGACCCCTTTCACGAGTTCTAGAGTGGTAATCTTGCGACCTAGGACATATGCCCTGAAATGAACAGGGAAAAGTTTCTTCATTTGATTAAACACATGGAGCCTTTCATCCGGATATTCGTTACTTCTCGTCCAAATGTTGACCTCCAAGCAAAATTCACCAACATATGCCGAGTCGACATTTGGGCCAGCGGCTCTGACATCGATGCATATTTGAAGTCGGAAATCAACACAAACAACAGATTGTCCAAGTTCACTGCTAAATACCCGAAGTTGGAGGAGGAAATTATGAGAAGTGTGAATGAAAAGGCTGCTGGCATGTGAGTTGGCACGAAGATGCCCGCTTCCAGGCAATTAATGTGCAGCGGTTAATCCAAATGCCTCAGGTTCCTGCTTGCCCATCTACAGATTGGCCGCCTCTGTAGACAAACGAGTGCTAAGATGGTTCGAGAGAATCTGAACGCACTGCCAACAGGAGTATATGCAACTTATGAAGATGACATCAAGAGGATCGAAGATCAGTCAGAAGGAGACAGCCAATTAGCGAAGAGAGCACTCTCCTACATATTTTGTGCAAGAAGACCACTAAATGTGGAAGAGCTACGTCATGCCTTGGCTGTTGAAGCCGAAGATACAGAATTAGACGAGACCGCTTTTTCGGAGACTGAGACTCTGCTCCACGTTTCCGCTGGTCTGATCAGAATTGATCAGAAGAGCAGCACCATACGCTTAGTGCATTACACCCTACAGGAGTATCTTGAAAAGAACAGTGGAAAACTAATGCCAGGCCCCGAAGTTGAGATGGCAAGGACATGTCTCACATATTTGTCGTTCGATGTCTTCGGCAGTGGACCTTGCAGTGATGGAGAGGCGCTAGACCAACGCCTGCAAGAGTATCAGTTCCTTGACTACGCTTCTCACAACTGGGGTCATCATGTAGCTGGGAACCAACGTCGGATGGACTTGGTTTTAACATATTTAGAGGACGACCAGAAGCTTTCCTGTTTCGTCCAGGTTTTGCACCGAGCTCCATGTCGGACGAACGACTGGCTGGACCGTTTTCCTAAGCAATTTGGTCCGCTTCATGTTGCAGCGTACTGGGGTCTAGATGAGATTCTTACTCTCCTCTTTGGAAAAAGCATCGATGTCAACAATCAAGATAGCTATGGAGCGACGGCACTGCAGATAGCTGCCAAGCATGGTCACGAGTCTGTAGTGCGGTTACTGCTCAAGAACGAGGCTAGCATCAATATAGAGAACAAAAACGGAGAGACAGCTTTATACTGGGCGGCCAGGAATGGGCATAAGAACGTGCTGGAGCTACTTTTAATGAGTGGAGCCAACGTCTTGACGAAGGATAACGAAGGATGGAGTGCACTAGACTGGGCAGTCATTGGAGGAAAGAGCGACATAGTAAAGGAGCTATTGGAACATGGCGTCGACATCGAAAGTGATGGGAAAAATGAGGCACTCTATCTAGCGGCTGGGGAAGGGCATGAGGATACGGTGCAAATGCTACTAGATAACGGAGCCGATGTCAATGCGAAGGATTGGATTGGAAGCACGGCATTAGACTGGGCAGCACCGGGAGGGCATGAGAGGACAGTACGAGCGCTTTTGCGAAACGGATCCAATTTGAATTCAAGGGATGCGTACGAAAACACTGCACTGCACTGGGCGGTCCAGCATGAGAAAACAGTACAACTGCTGCTAGAGAATGGTGCGGACGTCAATGCTAAGAATGACTGTGGACAAACGGCACTTTGTTGGGCCGCTCGAGATGGGCCAGTGGCAGTTGCGCAACTGCTCGTCAAACATATCGCCGAAGTCAATATACAGGACAGATATGGATGTACAGCGCTGCACGGAGCAGCCCTCAGAGGGCGTGAAGCAATGTTACAATTGCTGTTGAAGCAAGGGGCCGACCCCAATGCGAAGGACAAAGATGGATGGACATCCTTGCATGCGGCAGCCCTGAAACGGCACAAGGGCGTAGTGCAAATGCTGTTGGAGAAAGTCGATAACGGACAGGCAATACTAGATTGGGTGGCCTTGCAACAGCAGGATACTAAAAAGCGTGCGTTATTAATGGACATTGCAGAGAAGAAGGCGGAAGGGAGCACTGTACTTACGGGCCTGCGCGCAGCCGTCCAAGAAAGGCACATGTCGAGATTGCAGGTACTGCTAGAGGAGGGAGCAGATGTCAATGCGAAGGATGTTGGAGGATGGACGGCGCTAATTCTGGCTGCTGAGAACGGAGACAAGGAAGCTGTGCAGCTGCTGCTGCGGAACGGGGCTGACGTTAACATCAGTGGAGGTAGAGAATGGCCGGCGCTACACTGGGCGTCCAAGTCCGGGAAAGAGGCGGTGGTGCAACTGTTGGTCGAGAATGGGGCCGATATCAATGCGAGTAAGAATGGATGGGCTCCGATACTCCTAGCGGCAAAGAAAGGGCACATGTCGATTGTACAGTCCCTCGTTGAGAACGGGGCTGACATCAATACAGAGGACTATCACGGACGAAGAGTGCTGCACTGGGCTGCTAGGCACGGTGAAACAACATTGGTGTGGCTGCTGCTCGATAAGGGAGCCAACTTCAACGCGATGGATCGTTGGGGAAGGACAGCGCTGATATGGGCAATCGAGAACAAGCAACAAGCCGTGGCATTGTTGCTGCTAGCGATCGGGGCCGACGTAGAATTGAAGACTCGGGATGGGTCTACCGCGCTCCATCTGGCGACCTTTCTGCGGGAAGAAGTAATAGTGCAGCAGCTGCTTAAAAGAGGGGCTAGTGTTGAAGCAAAGACTCGAGACAAATTTACCGCACTACATGTAGCGGCTCTTGTGGGGTGTGAAGCAGTGGTGCAACAGCTGCTGGGAAGAGGAGCCGACGTTGATGCAGAAGCTCGATGGCGTGGGCCTCAAAATAGTCATGACCATGACGATGGTGTGGCAGTTACGGCGAAGGTGAATTTGTTAAGCAAACACCTACACCAGTTGCTTCTCGATCAAAGGATCGTTACCGATGTCGAGGCGAAAGCACAGCAGAAATTGACGGCGCGACAGCTTGCGGGTAGCGGGGGATACAGCGCGGTGCACCGACTGCTGGGAATCCCATGAGATGCATGACTAGGCGGCACTGTGCGGATTGAAATTATGTTGAGCGTTGGTAATTAATATCTGTAATTAGAGATTGCTCAATCCATGGTTTGCGTTAAACTTCAATAATAGGATAATCTCTCTCCACCGGCCTGCGAGTCCAAAACAAGCTACTCAGCAGTCTTCACAAATCTGCCAGACAAAAGCTGAATATGAGAGCATCTCGTGAATAGCCTGTGATCGTGCCTGAACTAGATCTGAATGTAAATGGAGCAATGAGGCACGCATTTAGGCTTGCGTGTCACACAACTTGACAGTATCAGGAACGCCTCGACAGATGAGATGCTAATCCTTGCAATAAGGTGATGGTAAATGTTATCTCACAGCCGTTAGTTGAAGCGTAATGCCAGGTCAGACAAGCCTAATGTGATTCGGCTGGTGTGGGAGGAGGAGCAGTGGTGTGGAAGCAGTTTGGCAAGACCTAGCATTTTGGCCCAGTACCATAAGCTCTCTGCGCTACCAGGCGCTAAAGTCAGCAATGATGTCACTAAAGAATCGGCGCCAAGATTGAGTTACCTGTTGCAGCACCCAGGTAAATTATTAGTTATTACCAATCTTGCAGACAGCAAACGCATGATGCGCAAGACATCATATATCTTCAGCATCACAGACCATACGAAAAGAGTTGACTGGTTCAATCATTCCGCATGGCCAAAGCTAAACCGTCACTGACGCTTGTGGAAATGGAAAGCCAGTTGGGATACAAAGTCGACTCCTTGACCTATCCCGATGAGAGCTCGGAGCGCTTCTACTCCGATCTCAGACCGATTCCTAATAGTACATACGGGAAAACTAGAGAAGAGTTCGAGGAATATGAGAGGAAGATGTACCGTATAGACGAGAGGACCATCTCGGAGAAAGTCCTTCCAGAGTTGGATGTAGTCAAAGTAAGCAGACCTCGACCGGAGATTCGTCAAGCTGACACAGTCATAGACGATTGCACATGGCGAGGACACAGTAACAGTCGCGCGCAGGAACCATGCTGTCTTCTACAGTTTTACTGTGAATATTCACTACGGGTGCGGATTCGACTTGCCACTGCTATTCAGCAGCGATGAAGCATTCAGAATATTATCCGTTGCAAAGGTATGTTACCATTGAGCCGGCACTTTTCAGAGATGAACTGAGTCGGTGCATAGCTGCAACCGAATACACTTTGCAGCCCAACTCCAACGTTCTCCAGACTTCCCAGAGAAATTCGCGACAAGATCTATACTTCCGCACTTCCTACGGGGAAATGGCAATTAGAAGACGTGGACAATTGGGATGGACTCAACTTCACTGGAAGCATCGGTGATCCTAGTGGTTTCTATTTCCCGTTGAGCAGCAAACTCAGTGTCCTTAGAGTTGACAGACAGATACGCCAGGAGGCACTGCCCCTTGCGTATCGTAGGACGGTCTTTCACTTGGATGATATGGACGACTTCATTAAGCTTCTCATTGCCGTCGGCAAAATTGGTCGCGACAACATCGAATCACTGGAGCTTACCTGGGAAAGCAGAGCCGACTCTGAGTTAAAATGGGACAAGGCTCCGGACTCTGACGACCTGTTTTTGACGTTGCCCACCCTTCACGCCGCAAAATGTGTCCAGCTGCTCAAGCAGTGCAAGAGGCTTGAATTTTTGCGTCTATATTTCGAGAGCGATCTCATAAGCAATATATCCTCCGACGCCTTTAAAACCCATCCTGGCATCCGTGGGCTTTGCTCCGTTCGAGGAATCAAAAGGGTACAAATCTGGGACTTGGGGCATGAGCCCATAGAGCAGCATGGCCTAGCCAAGTGGCTCAAAGGAGAGATGGAGTCTCCTGGGGAGGAAGGAGCAAATGAGAAGGGAATTGCCAAACGAGATTGCGATCAATGAGCTGGGATTCCCAAAGTAGATTGGGTAAAGAGGAGGAACGGGAGATCATAAGGTGCGCTGAAAGAATCCATGGCTGCCCACAGGAGAATTAGGGTTAGCGCAGCGATTGTATCTGGGAAGGTGCGGGAGACGGGTGGCGATCGGCTTTACATTGAGAGGGGTGCGACTACCAAGGCGGGCGGGATAGGAATTGTCACTTCCCATTTGAGAGGTTGTAGGAGAAACTCTATTGTCTTTTTTGGTCACCCTCGTTGGCAGCGACAGCGCGAAAGCCGACTACCCAGAAGCTCGCTGTCGGAGTTGTCTGAGGAACGATTGGAGTATACGACTTGAGAGCCTGACACGCTGGGTAGAGATAGTCAACAATCATCGACCCCTGTTCACCGATCTGTCCCGTTTGAGTCTCTGCTGTAGTCCCCTCGATGCTTTTGCAAGTAGTCCAGTATGAGCTGCGACTTCCCCGCACCGTCTAATACCCAGACCACAAGGATAGTAGTCTCCTCCATTTCCGTCAAAACTGGATGTAGCCGCCTCCGGACCTGTTCATAGAGCGCCGGTCGCTGTACGTAATTTGTTACGGGCCCAAGTGAGGACTTCGAATAGTGGCCCTCGTAGGTGTCTGGGGTCGCTTGGGCCGCCGTCGTCGGATCCGAACCTAGCGTTAGCTTTCATTTGATACGGGCCAGTCGGGATACCTGATTGATAGTGAGTCCGTGGAAGGCCTCGATTGGGGGGGTCAGATCTATCATGTCATGTCAGCTAACTGCATTTTTGACAGCACACTATGTAGCAAGCAACTTCACTTGCTGCCATATTAGTGCCTATCCCCGATCTGTACCTGACCCTGCCCACCAACATCGAACTTCTCGGCTGCATTTCCACGGGGTGAAGCTGCAGCCATCAGAGAGGCCATTTCGGCTGACGATACATATCTGCCTACCGGAAGTAGTCAGTCGGAGATCAGTCGCTTCCAATATGAGTAGTGTCGCGGTGCATCAAAAGGCTTTGTTTATCGTGTTGCTGCATGAGCTGGAGACTGGTGGTCGGCGCTGGCTGTAGGGGTCGCCTTGGCAGCGGCCACAGTAGTTCCCTCCAGACAACCATATCTACTATTTCACCAAACGACGACTATTAACACGCTGCAAAGACGCATTGACTGTAGCAGGGCTCCTCATGGGCGCTCCGCAATGACGGCAAGATCGGAGCCTTGTGCGCCCCATTGAGGATGATCTTGACACGGAGCAGACTGCGCCGACGACGATGTCTACGTCTAGCGTGACCTATGATGCCACATTGAATAATCTCAGACATCCATTGGCGAATTACTCGACGATTCCAGCCCAGCATCTAATCGCTCCTCCCCTCCCCTTCGTCCTACTGCTGCTGTACGGCAACCCTTCTCTCAATCAGCATCCACCGCGTCAGGAAAACCGTCCAACATGCCGAGCCGAGTATGCACACACCCTTCAACATATCCACTACCCAAGTCCAACCTCGCCGTATTCGCAGCCAGGATGTCCGTCAGATGAGCCGTAGAGCCTGCGAGAGTAGACGTCAGCACATTTTAGCTTATCCGAAAGATCTCCCTCCTCTCAAAGCCCAGCGAGCGACTCGAGCAATACGGGCTACAATAGACCTCGAGGTACGAGGTATATGACGAGTTAGGAGGCAATTGCAGTGGAGAAAATATAGGGTCAGCTATTCGCCGAAGATAGTCACCCCACAATCAGGCTTGGTCAACTCTTGCAAGGGCTGGCAGTGCCTATAATACGTCGGGCTTTTTGAGCGTCACGTTGCTGAGCCATTGCTGACTACAAACCACAGACCGAGGACTATGAACCCCTGGTCGATGGAAAGGAGATGTCGGATTGGGTATATTGCGTGATGATAGAAGATCTTTAAGATCTTACCGAGAGTAATAAATCTTGTAGAGCTGTTATCCTGTCCTATACCGGTCTTTAAATTATTTAGTCGTCCTACTCTACAGTTCTATAATATTCTCTACAGTAATTTAACTATAATCTCTCGAGAGTTATTAAAGGCTAGTATTAGATATTTATCCTAACTATTACTTCGATCTCGCTTTAGTAGTTACGCGCCTAGCCGAAATTAAATCTCTAAATATTACGACGATTATTTAATAAGAATCTTACGCTACGGAGATATCTTCGAAGATATTAGTTTAGATTTAGTCTATTTACTAAGAGGCCCGTATATAGATTTTTAAATAATATTCGATACTATTCTTTTCCTTTTATACTTATTTATATTTAATTATATATTCGCTCGACGTCGAAACTCCCCGTGAGAAGTTTTCTAGTTTTTTATTTATTTTTTAGAGATATTCTTTAAGCTCCGCGGTCGTATTAACGAGTCTTTCTTTATATTCTTTAAAAATATTACTAGTAACTCGTCTCACCGAAATATAATTTTTAAATTTAATAATAATTACTTAATATATATCGGAGGCTTTACGCGTACCTTCGAAAATACTAGATTAAATTTAGTCTATATACTCGGATATTTAAATATATATATTAAAGTATTATTTAATATTTTTTATTTTTTATTATATTTATTCGCGCTTTATTATATTTTTATCGGATACTCTAGCGTTTTAAAACAAGAGATTTTATAATTTATTATCGATTTCTTATAAGTAATTTTTAAGATCCGAGGTAATATTAATAATTAACCCTTTATATTAATTAAATATATCGATAATAACTATAACGATATAACTATATAATATTCTATTAACTTCTCTTCGTGAGAGATTATATATAAAACTTATAGATTTATACTATTAAATATAATATTAATACTAGATTTATATTTTATTAATTTATTTTTAAATTTAATAATATCGTTTCTCTATATTTCAATTTCGTTAAATATTGAAAGTTTATTCTTAATCTACTAAAATATATAATATATTTAATAATTATTACTTTAAAGTTCGTATAAATCTTATTATACTAGAGTATATTATAGAGAGTTTTAATTTTATTAAATTAATATTACTATCTCTTATTATTTAATAAAGAAATTATAAAACTTTATCGAGAGTTTCGAGTTCTTCTTTGAATTTATATATAGCCTTCGGTTATTTTTAAAACTTTAAACTACCTAGTAGAGAGTTTTACTAAATTAAAAGATAAATATAATTAGAGTTACTAGTCTAGAAATAATATTAATTAGATTTATTATTCTATTAAAGAGGAGAAAATTATACTCCGAAGAAATTACAAATTAAAGGAAATTGAAAGTAATAAGTCGCTAAAATATAATATAAAAGTTTAATTAGTTAATTTTAAATTTCCTCCTATTATTAGTTTCTATATTAGATTTTAAATACTACTCTTCTTTTCCTTATCCCTAATAAATTAAAGTTTTATTACGATCTCCGAGTTAAGATTTATTAGTCCGGTAAATATACGCTTCGGATTAACGTAGGGTAGGGTAGAGATCGAGGTATAATCTCTATTTTAACCTAATATAGGGATTTATTAATATAGGGCTTAAAGTAAAATAGAGTAAAATAAAGATTTATTAAAGGATCCCTACTACGTTAAAATAGATTTCTAATAATTATTATAATAACCGTCTTAGTAATAGAGTTATAGAATAGAAATAAAAGAATATTTCATTCTTCGACGGTGATAGAAGTTATTAAGAGATGAAATAATATAAAAGTTATACCTACCGCCTAATCTCTTCCTTATTATACTCTACTTTTATTAAATATTACGATATTAAATACTAGAAATATTAGTATTAATTTATATTTCTTTATAGAATAAATTTATAGCCTCTAATTATCTACGTTAATTAAATATCTTTATTTTAAATAGTTATACACTTAGCGTAGATTACGTAGAGGTTAGTATTTTATATTATTAATATAAATAACGAAAGATTAAAATAGAGTTTATTTTTAAATAATATTATTAATATCGTTTCCGCTACTTCTTATATAGTTATAAATCTAGACGATTACTAGCGTATATTTAATAACTCCGATATAGCCGAGAATATTATTTTACGTATAAACCGTTAGAAAGAGAATTTAAGAATAAATAATTCGGTAGTTTTTTAATAACGCTTGATTTCGCGTAGAGCGATAGTTAAATTATTTAGATTAATTTTAGTTATTATAATAATTATTAGAATTTAATTTACTACCCTTTTTTTATACTTTATATTTACGTATTTATCTAGTTATATTAAATAGAGTTAAGGTATTAGGAATAATCTTCCTCGCTTTAATTATTGATAATTTTCTAGGGGCCTTCCCCCTCGTAGTATTTCTAGTTTTTAATATATTTCTAGTTCTACCTCTATTAGTACGCGCTATATTTAATTATTTAAAAAGCGGTATTTTAGTTAATTAAGAAGCGGTATTTTAATTAATTAAGAAACGGAGTTTATAATAATTTAAAACGACGAAGAAACTAGTAACGATAGTGAAATTAATAATAATAGTGATAATTACGAGGTTAAAGTTACTAGTATCGATAATTATTATTTTATAAACGATAGAATTCACCTAAATTATATAAGAGTATAATTATTATTATCTATTTTATTTATTCTATTTAGGATATTTATTTATTCTACTTTAATAAATTTAGAATATTACGAATTAAATATAATTCAATCTAGTGTAAAGAGTAAAGTACTCGGGTATTTAATTAATTATTATTATAAATTAATTATAATAATCTTTCTAATAATTATATAATTAAATAAGATTTTCAATAAGTTTTAGGGTCTACGCTAAATACGGGAGCGAGTACTTTTTTAAATATAGCGTCCTACTTCCCGTAGTTAAATCTTTAATATTAACGAAGTCTTCGGTAATCTTCTCTTTACTTTTATTATTTAATTTATAGTTAATAATTATTTCGTAAAATATACCTTAGTCTTCTTTAATATTTATTATTTAATAATTAAAGCGCGTTATTCTCGCCGTTGAGTTATATTAACTTTATATATATTAAGAAGTTAGAATTCTTACTATACCGAAACGAATTAATTCTTTCGTAGATTAACCGCGTAGTAAGTCTATTCGGTAATAAATTATTAAAAAAATATTTATAATTCCCGGTTCCTAGTTAAAAAAGAACCCGAGATTAAAACCGAGTAGATATTATATAATTTAATAAATTTCCTATATAATACCGAAATTATTATTAGATAGTATGGATTTAGTATTAATAACGATAATAATATTAATAATCTAGTTATTATACTTTATCGATTATAAAGATAATAGAAGGGAGTTTAAAAACCTAAAAAGTAACTAAAGAAATACTCGATTAATATATCGATAATAAAGGTAAAGGCTCGTTTTACCTAAACCTTATTATTCGAAAAAAATATATAAACTATTAAAGAAATAATATAATTACGGTATTAATAGTATAAAAGAAACTCCGTATTATTAAAGAGTTTTAAATAGTATTAAAGACCTACTAGGTTATTATTTTAATTTAAATAAAATAAAAGATTCTTTTAAAAAATTATAATCCAAGTTATCGATCATTTTAATAATTATTATAATAATTATTTTCCGATTAAAACTACCTAAATTAATAATATTATATATTTCGTAAAGAAAACTAGTATAACTTTATAAAGTTAAAATATACTAATTTAAAATAATGGTAATATTATATAAAGGAATTTAAGCGAGTTAAAGATATACTAAAATAATATTTAAATTTTAATTATTAAAGAGCTATATTAATAATAATTTAATCTAGATTTAACCTAGATTATATTTTAATAAATCGTAAATAAAAAGACCGAAGGGTTATTACTAATTATTAATTAATATATTTTAATCTAGGAAATCTAGAAAAGAGTAGATATAATAATATATATTATTAAAATTAATAAATTCCGCTTTAGGCGGGCTATATAGCGTAAACCTATTTAAAATCTACTTCGTAAAATTAATTATCTTGAACGTTACGACCTAGGGATATATAAATATATTATTTTCACTTAATATAATTACCTTAATTAAAATACGGTATAGATTTCTAATAATTATTCTAATAATTAGGCTAGCTAACTATTATTAAAGTTTACCCATTTTATAAATAAAACCGTATTAGTATTTTACGAAGGAAGAGATTATTATATAACGAAATATAACTTCCTACTTTTAAATAAAGGAGGAGGACGAGTAGACTTCTTTACTAGGACCTATTTAATAGTAAGAGGGGTATAATCTATTTTATTATAATTAAATCCCGGATAAAGATTTTAGAAACGTTAAAGAGGCGTTTATTTTAATTTCTAAAAAGTTTAATATAGAGTTACCTCCTAATTAAAAGTATATTATACCGTTATTAATATATCTATATATATTCGATAAAGAGTTATCGAATTTCCTAGCGCCTAATTTCTAGTTTCTTAATATAATTATATCCTTCGATATTAATTAATCTTCGTTCGTAATTATTAGAATAATTATTATAAATATATTTATTATTGGATATAAATAAATTAAAATATATTCTTATATCTAAAATCGCGTAGAAATTTAAAATCCTTCGGAAGTATTATTATATATTTATAATAATAAACTACTAGTTAAAGAACTAGATAATATTAATAATAATTCATAAAATAATATACTATAACTTTATATTTAAACTTTAATATTAGATAAGTTTCTACCGCCTCTTAAAGAGTAGTTATTATAACGGATTAAATATATTTAAAAAACCCGATATTTATATAAAGCTCTTTAATTACTCGATAAAAAGTAAACTTTAAAAGTAAAAATTCGATCGATTTCTAATATTTCTTAATTTACCTTAAAGTTATTATTATTTTTTATTAATTAAAGGCTTCTTCTTATTATCAATTAAAAAATAATTTACTACTACGTTTAAATTTACGATATTTAGGATTTTTCAGAATTAAGTCTTAAATATTAAATACTTTCCTAGGCGCCTTTTAGGCTTTTATTCTTCGAGGTATTTTTATTCTTTTCGATAATAAACCTTCTAAAAGATAATAATATATATAAGATTATTAAATAATATAAAGAAAGAGTAGAGAATGATTATAATAATAAATATAATATTTTAATAAATAATCTCGCCGCTCGGATATATAATCGTCCGAGTTAAAATTAAGTTTAAAATATTTTAATAAATAATCTCGCTACTCGTTATTTAAATATATAATCGTCCGAGTTAAATTTAACCCTAGAGTTAGATTATAAATAAATTTTATTAAAGGCGTAGTTTAATTAGGTTATATTATATTAAATAGACTCTTAATATACTCTAAATTTTAAAGTATAATTCTTTTCGATATTTATTACGAGATTAACTTTATTTATTAATACGTTTTAATATTAATATTCTTTTATAATTATTTTACCGCCTATTCTTAAGAATATATTAATTCGATATCGGTGAAGAGTAAAGTATAAATATATATATATATAAAAATATTAGATCTTAGTTCTAATAATCTTTCTAATAATTAATTATTTATTATATAATACTAGTTAAACTCCTTATTACTTTCTTTAGAACTTATATTAAATTAACTAGGTAAAGATCGCTTAGATAGTATCTTTAATAATATATCTTCTTTTAATATTAGAAACTCTATAAGTTATTATCTTAAATAACCTCTTAATATTATAATAAAAGGAAAGTAATATAAATATTATATCTTCTTTAATATTAAATAGGATATATTTTTAAATTAATAGAAATAAATTATATAGTATTACGAACGTTATACGGTATTAGTTTTACTCTATTTAAGGGTTGAATAGATACTCTTAATAAGACTATTTACTACACTTACTAAATAAATAGGGTAAGTATATTAACTACTTACTACACTCACCGAGTAAATAAGATAAATATACTACTCTTAGTATAATTTCCTTCTATTATATAGACTATATACTTTCCTAGTAAATAGGAGCTTCGTATTTAACTTCCCTTAAAACTTTTAATTATAAATTCTAAATATAAACGTTTATTAAATTATTAATTAAATTTATTAAACTTATCTAGTTTTATTTTATATTAATATAAAGCCTATTATTCTTTAATTCTTAATACTCTTCTCTACGAGTACTAACCTAGGTCCTATCGATATTATATTTAAATATTAAACGGAGAGCCTTAATACTTTAAATACCCTTAGGATAAATATCTTAAGATTAATAAAAACCTTAACTTTAAATACCTAAAACGGTATTAAAAGACGTAATATTATAGAAGAAGGGGACCGTATTAAGGTTACCCGCCTAAACTACTACTATAAAGAGCGCGAGAAGTTTAATAACTAGCTATTATAACTCTAGCTATTTTTCGTATTTAACGAGAATACTATATTAACTATTAAATAAATAACCTTTATAATAATTTATATAAGAGGTAATATTTAGAAATAAATTAAACTATTTTTAAAGTATTATATAAAAGTAGTAAACGATATTAATAATTTATTAATAAAGTTTTAAATAAAGAACTTCTCTAGGTTTAAAGTCGAGATTCGCTATATATTTAAACTATCTAACGAAAATAATATAATAGTTCGTATTATTTAATATTTAATATAACGAAGGTCTACGTCCGATTACTCGGTATAGTTTTAATATTATATAATATTTACGGACTAGGACGATACTACTTTTATAATAATATATCGATAAGGATTAAAAGATAATATAAAAAATAAACTTATATAAATAGGAGCCGTTATAAAGGACCTCGATATACTTATAGAATAAATAATTAAAATTAATAATAAACTATATAAACGTATAATAAAGAAACGTTATAACGGAGGAGTTAACGGATAAAGACGTTTAAGAGTTTATAATAACGAATATAATTCGGCTAGCCGTTACCGCTATAAAAAATTTAACCCGTATAATTATATATTAATAAAACTCGATTTTATTAAAAAGGGACTTATAAAAGAATTCTAGAAAAAAGATAAATAATAATAAAAGGGTAAAAAAATAATGAATTATTATAACTATAATAAACCGGGCTATATCGCTAGGAACTATTATTTAAAAAATATAATAAATCGATAATAATTAAATATATTTAAAAAGGAGATACTAGATAGTATAACCGGGTCCCCTAAAGATCTAGTATAAAACGATACTATATTTAACGACTTATTCAAAAAATAAGGGGAGATTAAATATAAAATCGTTTAAAGAATTCGAGAACTCGAAGAATTAGATAATAATAACGATAAAACTTTAAAGGAAGATTTAAAGAAAGAATAAAAATAAGAATAAAGTATAATAAACTTTAAAGGATAATTTTAAATAATAAACTACCTCGATAACTCTAAAATTTAATCTATCGTTTTAAAAAAGAAACCCGAGGAAAAGAAGAAGGGAAAAAAATAACCCTTTAAAATTAATTATACTTATAATAAATATTACCTAAGATATAAGGAGATACACTAGTTAATATATATAAACGAATATTATAAATATTATTATAATAGTTTAGGAGAGCGAAAATATATCGTAAAACTAGGATATAATTATAGTTAATAGAATAACTATATTAAAGATAATTATTCGTAGTACCTAATTAAGAAAAGGGAGAACTAAGTCTTCCTAGGCTACGATAAAGAATGATAAGTTATAGTAAAAAAACGAAATATTATAATTAAAACGAATAGTACTATTATTTAGCCGAAGATTACGAGAGGTACTTCGAGTCTAAAGAATATTATAAATTCTTATCTTCGTCGGGAAAAGACTAGTCTCTTATATTAAAGGAAAATATAAAGAGATTAATATACTAACCCTAGAATAATATCTATATTTAATTTAATACGATATATATATACGGATACCGGTAAAAGTTAACGGATATAAAATCGTTATAATAATAGATTCAGGAGTAATTAATAACTTTATATCTCGAATAATAATTTAAATAATTAATTTATTAACTCGAGAAAAAAGGGAATAATATAAATTTTAATTAATCAACGGGTCGAAGCTATTAATAGGGAGAGTAGATAAAGAAATATTCCTATTATTAATTATTATTTAATATTATTATAAGGAAATTACCTTCGATATAATAAAAATAACTATTTATTATATTATTTTAAGAATACCTTAATTAAAGAAATATAATCTAATAATCGATTAAAAGAGAGGAGTATTTATATTTCTATATATTAAAGATATCGCTAATATAATATTTATACGCCTATAAAGGATAGTTATAAATAAGAAATTAAACCGTAGCCCGGTCGAAGCCCGTAGTACTTTATCTTTATATAAAAATATTTTTATATAAGAATCCGACTCGATACGTACTAGCTAAAGAGGTTAATAGGGTGAATAAATTAAAGTTTCTAAAAATAAAAACGAACCTCCTAATATCCTTAAAGAGTATTAATAATAGAAGTATCTTTTTTAAAAAGAGATAACTATAAAAGTATTATCTAAATATTAATTATAGGATTATAAAATCGAACTCGAATTTAATAAATAACCGATATTTAGACCTATTTACACTTTATTAAAAAAAGAACTCGGAGTACTTCGCGGGTATATCGACGAGAATTTTAAAAAAGGATTTATTCGAGAATCTAAATTATTAATAAGTTATTTAATCCTCTTTATAATAAAAAAGGATAGAACTTTATAACTATATATAAATTACTAAAAGTTAAATAATATTATAGTAAAGAATCGGTACCCTTTACTAAATATTAATAAACTATAGGATCGGTTTATAATAGTAAAAATCTTTATATAATTAGATCTTCGAGGCGCGTATAATTTAATTCGAATAAAAAAAAGCGAGGAGTAGAAGACTACCTTTAGAACTAAATACGGTTATTACGAATATTTAATAATACTCTTCGGACTTACTAACGTACTAGTAACCTACTAAATATTAATTAATAGTATTATACGAGTATATTTAGATATAACGATGATTATATACCTCGATAATATCTTAATTTACTCTACTAATAAGGAAGAGTATATTTAATATATATAGGATATCTTAATCTATTTATTACTAACTAGACTTCTCTTTAAATTAAAGAAATATAAATTTTATAAAGAATTAATTAAATTCCTTAAGTTTATAATTAGTATTAGAGGTATTTATATAAACCCTAAAAAGATTAGGAGTATTAAGGAATAATTTATACTATATAATATTAAAACGGTATAGAGTTTTTTAAGATTTATGAACTTTAATAAAAGATTTATTAAAGATTACTCTAAGAAGGCCTTACTACTAACGGATATTATAAAAAAAGATATCGCTTTCTAATAAGAGAAAGAATAATAATAATCTTTTAAGATATTTAAAGAGGCCTATAAAAAACCGCCGGTACTATATTCCTTTTAAAGTAACGAATTAACTCGAATCGAAACCGACGCTTTAGATTTAATAATAGGCGTTTATATACTCTAGTAAAGAGATAATAAATAATACCCTATTATATATTATTCTAAGAAAATATCATTAGCGGAATAAACTATAATATTTATAATAAAAAATTACTAGTAGTAATATCCTTACTAGAATAATAAAGGGTATATATAGAAAGTTATTTAAAACTTATAATCTTTATAAACTATAAGAATCTTCTTAACTTTATAATAATAAAGTAATTGAATTAAAGATAGGTTAGGTAGTTAGAATTATTAAAATAATATAAATTTAAGATTGTCTATATCTTAAGAAAGGATAACGGTCGCGCCGATATATTTAATAGGCGAGAGGACTATATAAAGGATAAAGACGTAATAATATAATTAATCTTTATTTAGTAATAGGATAGATCGCTAGTCCTAGTATAATAACTAGTAACGACGTTATATATCTTTATTCCCGGAATTATTAATAGTATCTAGAAGGATTATAAAAACGATATTTTAATTATAATACTAAAAAGTTAATAGTTATAAATTAAACTATTAGAATATAATTAAAAAACGTACCTTCCTAAAGGATATCTTAAAAAAATTATTCGCGATTATTATAATAATCTAGCTTAAGGATACCCTAGAGTTATTAAAACTATAAAACTTATTTATAAAGAATACGACGCGCCGGGATTAAGGTCGCACGTCGAGAAATATATTAAAGAATATATCGAATATTAGTAGAATAAGTCTACGAGGTATATTAAATATAGTTAAATTTAATTCGCCTTAGTACCGGAGATACTATAAAACGACGTTATAATAAACTTTATTATTAAATTACTAAAATTAAAGGACCTAGTTATATTAGAAATCTTTAACTTTATAATAATAATTTATAATAAATTTAATAAATACGCTATTATAATATTAATTAAAGAAATTTATAAGACCGAATAAATTACCTTCGTACTACTAGATTAATTAATTAAGGATTACGGGATACCTAAATTAATTATCTTTAATTAAGATAAATAATTCACCTCTAATTACTAGAAGACGCTAATTAATACTATTAAAACTAAGTTACGAATATTAACCGTATATTATCTATAGATAGATAGATAAATAGAGTAGACGAATTAAATAATAAAGACGTATTTACGATATTACGTTAATAAAAAATAGAACGATTAGGTAAGGCTTTTATTTATAATTTAACTAATATTTAATAATAACTAGTCTAATACTACTAAATTTATATTATTCTTCGCGAATTATAATAAATATATTAATATATTCCTCGAACCTAGATAGGGATTAAACGCGTAAAGGGCCTTAATTTATATAGTTAATATAAAAGCGTTATATCGGGACTTATAAACCTAAATTAATTAAACGAATACTCGGACTAAAAAAACGGTAGATAAATATTAAAAAAAGTATCCTTAATTAAAGAAGGGGGATAAAATATACTTCTTAATAAAAAATATAATAAATAAAAAACCGAGTAAGAAACTAGATTATATTAAAATCGGACTATTTTCGATTAAGAAGAGTAAAAGACTAGTTAATTATAAACTAAATCTTCTAGCCGACGTTAAAGTATATTTAATATTCTATATTTCTCGATTAAAGTTAATAAACTTTAAAATATCCTTATAAAATACCTTTTATTTCTAGATTAAAGAAGAAACGGAGTTCGAGGTAAAAGAAATTCTAGATAAAAAAAATTAAAACTACCTCGTTAAATAAAAAAAATATAACGAGTCGGAGAATATTTAGAAGTTAGGTACGAATCTTAAAAACTACCTAAATCTCTTATAAAGGTTTTATCGAGAATAAAGGGCACGGCCGATTAATTAAATTTATCCTCGAGCTATAATTACTCGGAGGATATATTAAATAAAAAGTCGTCGGGCTTAAAACTAATACCGTCGACCTCTTTATTTTTCTTTAATTTAATAATATTTTCTAACTCGCCTTTAACGAGTTTTTTTTCTTTTTTTTTCTAGTAACTCGACTTCGGTTTAAAAACGGGTTTACTTTATTAATATTATTTTAATTTCCTTCGATTTCTCTTTATATAATTTTCGAAGACGGGACTACTTTACGGGCGAAAAGAATATTAAGTTATATTTATATTTAATACGAATATACTTTATATATTTATTTAAACGACCTCCGATTTTATATTTCTTAGGATACTACTTATCGATATAGCGCTAATAAATCCGTATAACTAACTTTAGGTTAAAAAGGGATTTACGAAGTTATTATTTATAATAAAAGAATAAAGAGGAGACGGGGCTAGGTATTAAATATAACGAGAAATTAATTTCCGGGATAAAAGTTTCGGGAGGGGAACCTAGTATTACGAATATTATATAATATTAATTTTACCCTATTTAAAGATTAAACGGATATCTTTAATAAAATTATTTACTATACTCACCGAGTAAATAGAGTAAATATATTAACTATTTATTATACCTACTAAATAAATAGGGTAAGTATATTACTCTTAATACGATTTCCTTTTATTATATAAATTATATACTTTCCTAGTAGATAGGAGCTTCGTATTTAACTTCCCTTAAAACTTTTAATTATAGATTCTGAATATAGACGTTCATTAAACTATTAATCAAATTTATTAAATTTATTTGGTTTTATCTTATATTAATATAAAGCCTATTATCCTTTAATCCTTAATACTCCTCTCTACGAGTATTAACCTAGGTCCTATCGACGTTATATTTAGGTATTAAACGGAGAGTCTTAATATATAGTATAAATATCCCGATAATAAGAAATAGTGTAAGAAGATTAATTTTAATAAAATATAATCCCGAAAGTTTATAATATAAACGTCTTTCGAAGAAGGAGTAATTATAGGCTTTAGAAAGTTATCGATAGTTTATCTATAATATAACGATATATTAGTTTATTTTTATATAAATTAAAGTACTAAATTAAGGAGAGATTATATAAAAAAGAAAAGTTATAAAGACTCGGCGAGTATATATAGTATAATTATTATAGTTACTAGTACCTTAGTATAAGATAGTAGTTTATTTATACCGATAGATAGTTTAATTAATATATAATATACTAAGATTAAATCTTGACTACTATTTTATTTCGTTAATACTATAGTTCTTACGTATCTTATTTCGTTAATACTATATTCTTATTATTTAGTAGTAACGGCTTAATCGAATTCTATTTATAAATAGAAGGAGACTGGTTACTAGCCTTTAAAACACTAGCTATAAAATACTAAATCCTCTACTAATATCTCGAAGATATAATTATTATCCGCACTATTATTCCCTTATATAAGTCGAACTATTTTAAAGGACTATAAACTAACTATAATTCGTCCTCGTATCTACTACTAATTATAATATTAATATTAACTCTTTAACCGTTAGTGTTTTATAACGACGAACGAAGCGAGTCGCTTCGTTTTCGTTTTAATTTTTATATATAGTAACGGTATTTCCTTACGCTAGCTACGCCTACCCTAAATCCTAATAATCGAGTAATTATACTAGGTATCTATAATTATATAAATTGGTTTATAAACGCGCTTTATAAACCTAAAGGAATATCTATACCCCGGTTATAAAAAGTACTCTATATTTCGGTCGTAGGCGTAAAGAACGATCTATATTAAATTAAAACATCGCCGCCGTTTATACTATATATTACTCTTTTCGTTTATATAGAAAATCCTTACCTTTTCTTAAAGATCTCGGTCTAATTATAATCAATTATTAAGAAAGTTAAATCGCGCCGGAATTACGGAGTTAAGAATAGAGTTTATTTTTCTTATAATCTAAAGCCTATATTTACTCGAAAGCGGAGAAGCGATATTTACCCTATTAAAAACTATAACGAAATCGATAGGTTTTCCCCGCGCTAAAATAGGAACCCTAAAAATTTCTTCTTAATCCCTTACTTTTTACCTCTTACTTCGTTATTTCTAATTTACGTAATCGAGGTTTAAATCTTTAATACTATATAAATAAACTTTCGAACTATATACCGGTAGAAGATCTTTATAAATATATATAACTTATCTTATTTTCTCTACCTATAAGTTATATAGAGGTAAAGAAATTATTTTTATTAAACCTTACTATCTCTCTAGCGTTTTAATTATTTATATTTTCGAAAAAGTATTTCGAGTAATATAATAAGAATATTAATAAATTAATTTAATAAATAATTCTTTCTATTATCGACCAGTACGATCCTTTATTAAATATACTAAAAAGTAGCGAGCTATTCGTAAGAAAAGGATATTTTACCTCTATTAATATTTAAGAAGAAGAAAGTTCTGTAGAAAAAAGCCCTTTTACGTTTCTAATTTCCTAAACGTACCTTTCTTTAATTACGGAAGTATTAACGGCTTTTATTAAAGGCGTTAAGTACTATATTAATTCGGTATACTTTAATAATGAGAAAAAAAGAAACGAGGAGATTTTAAATCCTTAACTACCTCGTTCTTAAAGAAGAGTTAAAGACCGGATTCTAATTACTCCTATTTATTCTCTTCTAGCTACGTCTTTTTCTTTAATTTCTAATTTAACTAAATTTATAATTTAATTAACTCCGAGAAAATTAATACTTTAATTCCTCCTATAAGAATTAATTTTTACTACGAATAATATTATATAAAGGATTCTTTTTAATTAGATTAAGAATATAATTAATAATAATAAAGATTAATCTAGCTCCTTAGGATAAGGTTAAAAAGATTTTAATAACTTTAAAAAAAAAAAATTTACTTTATTTAATCCTTAATTTTAATAAGAATAAGAAACCGTAGGCTAGTTATAAATACCGCCTCCGCTGATAAAAATCGATTTAAACCTATATAATACTATAATCTAGACTATACGATCTACTATATTAAATACTATTAGAGTTACTTTATAAAATTAAAATTAAACTTTTAAAGGGCCTCCGGGATTTACTAAACTATAAAGACTAACTAGTAAAAACGGGTATATTTAATAAATATAGTAATAAGCTAGATATTTTTATATTAGCGAATTAAATTTCTTTTATCCGGATTACCCAAAGTTATAAAGCGCCGGTAATATCGTCTCTAACTTTAAGGAGTTAATATTTAAAGAGGTTTATACCTTTTATAATAAAGTTTAGGATTTCGCTATAATAAAAAATAAAGATATAGTAAAGAGGAATTTAAATAACTACTTCCGCGGTACTATTATAAATTAATAACTCAAGATCTTTTCCTAAGATAAGAAAGATATAATAATATAACTACCGAATAATCTATAACGTTAAATTACTAGACTATAAAATCATTTTAAGATTATAATATCTATAGCTCTAGAAGAGCTTAGTCGCTAGTTATATATATCGAAGAATATAGTCGAACGAAGTAATTTATTTATCTATATCTAGAATATAGCCAAATACGCCGTTTAAACCGGTATTACCGAAGAGTATATATAGGTTATATAGGTATAGAATTACCTCGATATTAATTTCTAGGCTATTATCCCTCCTCTAACGAACGATACTTCGATTAAATAATTTATCGAATAACTTAAAAGTAAGAAGGAGATATAATATAAAATATAAATTTAAAAAGATAAAGAAGGCTATAAGGATCATCGAAAAGAAATTAAAAAGTAAGAAAAAGATCGCGATATAAAAAAGAATAAATAACTATTTAAGGATAAATAATCGTTATAACGGTAAAATAAATATTATAATTCAATATTTTATCGGCCTTAGTAATAATATCGACCTTTTTAATCTTAAGATTTTTAAATATTTTAAAGTCCTTAATCTTAAAGCTTTTAAGGGCAGAGACCGTTTATTATAAAACCGAATCTTTATAATTCTCGTTCTTTTTTATATTAATAAATAACTAAACCTTCTTTCCCTTATATTAACTCTTATAATTAATTAATTTACTTTTAAAATCGGTAGACTATACCTTAAATATAATAATAATAATAATTATAGTAAATTTAAAAACCTCCCCCGTAAAAACCTTTAAAAAATACTCTACTACTATTAAAGTAACTATTTATAATTATCGCCGGAAACGCTTAATTTAACTAAAATCCATTCGCTAGGAATCGGGGCTATAATAACTAGGGCTATAAAAACTATAAAATACGCCTATACTACCCGCCGAGATTATATAATACTTTTAGTAATTAAATATAAATATAACCTATTTACTTTAATAAATTATATAATAATCTTAATAATAAGAATACGGATTATAGTACTTTCTTTAGATTTACCGATAATTATTTCGGCTCTCCCGAAGCTCCGCCGATAGATTACTATAATTATTATATAAATACCGATAAAAACTATTATAATATTAAGGAGAGCGTTATAAACGAAGAATAAAGTATTAATAAAAATATTAATATTGGTTTCGTCTTAATTACGTATTATATTTCTATAGGGAAAATAAGTTAACGTCCCGTTTATAAAAACTATAAATTTAACTTTTAATTAAATAATCTTCTATATACACACTTAAAAGAAAAGAAATATATATACTCGATTAATATCTAGAAGGTAATTAATCCTACCTCTACGAAATTTAAAAACACCGAGTTAAATATTACTCCGAAGATTTTAATCCTAGAGATTATAATAATACTAAAATCGATAACTCCTAAATCTTCCCCTCTATAAAAAAGTAGATTAATAATCGAATTTACTACTCCGCCTTTACTAGTTAACGGGATAATATTTCGTATATAATATTATTTTACCGGCTAAATAAACCTTACCCTAAATATTATTCGAGAATTAAGATATTTTAATACTAGGTATCCGATAAATATAATCGATAAAGTATTTATTACGTAACGAATCCCCGGCGTTTAATTATAAATTTATAATAAAGCTATTACCTTAAAAGATATCGGCTCGAACCGTTATTTAACTATAAAGTAAACTTTAATTATATTTTATATAAACGGAAAAACGAAGAATAATATAGAAGTAATAATTAAAATCACTAGGGACTTCTATATTATCGATAATTTTAAAGTTAATATATTTATCGGTATAAATATCCTAGGTTAAAAGAAGACCGTTATCGACCTCCCTAATAATTAAATAATTTTAAATAACTACGAAGATATTACGATCTTTATTTAATCTATAACTAGGGATAATATAAAGATCCGATATATTATATAATTAAAACGCCGCTAAATAATTCTAGTACGAATTATATTAACGGTAGTAATCTCGTTAAAAGAGAAATTATAATTACCGGACTAAAACTTCTTATTCGAATTATAAATAAAAGGAGTCTATATTTACTTTATAAAACTTAATAATTAACTTTATTAATATTCATAATAAGGGGAATACGCCTTTTATTATTCCTCGCCGTTAACGAATAAAATTAATTATAGAATATAAGGAAGAAAAAGCGTACTTTATCGATTTAAATAACTATTCCTTTACGGCGAAAACTCATAAAGATAATATAATCGTATTACGCTTTATTAACTTCTATAATCCGAGGTTAATCTTAAAGCCTAAGATTAATCCTTCTATAAAAACGAAGCTACCGAATAAAATCATGATCTACGGTAACGACTCCGATATTACCGCGATTAAAGAGATTATAAAATAATACCCTTATATTTAAAAGGATACGGGAGATATAATCGACCTACCCGAATTCGAATAATTATCGATTTTATTTACTACGGACTAGTAATTATTTAATACGAAACTTAGTTATAAGGTCTACCTATTAAACCCCGATATAAAAGCTTTAATAGACGAGAAATTCGATAAAATATATTAATAAAGGAAAATATTATAGTTTACCGAGCTTTCTTTATTCGCTTTCCCTATCTTTATTATATAACGGACGGTATATAAAGGCCCTAAAAGAACGCCGATATAGAAAAATAAAATTATAATCGATATTCGTAGTCTAAATAAAATCATTATCCTTAATAACTACCCTCTTCCGTTTTAAAGCGATATTATTTCGTTAATATAAAAGTATACTTATATAAATATTATTAATTATAATAAATAATTCTATCTCTTCTTAATTAAGAGAGATAATTATTATAAATTTATAATAGTTTTTTACCGTAGTTTAGAGTATTATAATATCGTAATAATAAAATAAAAAGGGTTAATTTTATATATTTAATATAAAATAAATACTTTTCTTCGCTCGTATAAAGTATTCGCGAGATATTATATCGATAACGTCGTAATTTTCTTACGGTTTTATTCCGAGTATATCGAATATTTTATAATTATCTTCGCTTTATTTATAAGCCTTAAGATCTCGTTTAAATTTAAGTAATTCTTTTTAATTTACCCCTCCGTTATACTTTTAAACTAGAAAATAAATAAATTTAATTTAATTACTACGGAGGAAAGAATTATAGTAATTAAGGAACTTCGTTTCCTAAATATACTATAAGCTTTAGAAATATATATTAGGATAATAAATTAATTATGAAATAATATTAAATACTTCGCCTAGATTATTAAATTATTTTAATACTAGAAAACCTAGCTTTTAAAGGGCTCGCCGTCTGAAAGCGGGAATATACGAACGACTTATTCTAAAAAAGTTTACTTCGTATTTATAAAAAAGGAATTAACTTCTTTTAAATTATTATAAAAGGTATTTACCTCTAAAACCTATTTATATTATCGGGATCTAGCTCGTTAATTATATATTAATATCGATATATTAAAATCGTACAGAATTAACGCGATAATATATTATATTTAAGGAGATCCTTAAGGTAATAATTTCCCCTATATTAATATATAACTAATTCTATTCCTATCTAAACTATCTAATTCTATAAAGTCGCGCTACTAGTCTACGGAATTAAAAGTAATAGGCTTAATTTAGATACTAAAAAAGATCCTATATTTATTTATATAAATCCTAATAAAAAAGGTTATTATCTTTATTAATTATTCGGTAACTATTAATATTACCCGATAAATAATATTATCGTCGTCCTCTTTTAATAAAATAAATCTACGGTTAATATAAGCTTCTTAATATATATTATAATATAATCTCGATATTCGTTAACGTCTAAAAAAGTAAAATATCGTATTAAATACTTTATCTCGCCTCCTCGGTAAAAAAGAATATCTCGACGTTAAAGGTCCTAATATTTTAGACGATATTTTCGCCTTTTATTTTACCCTAATTAAAATATCTTCTAAATACCGCCTTAAATTATAAAAGGTATATTTTAAAGATAAAAAATAATTAAAGATAATAACTTTTCTTATATAAAAGAAGGATAAACTTAAAAAAGAAGCCTTAGGGTCTACGGACGGAATCGATATAATTAATATTAATATTCCTTTCCTTTTTAGAGACTTATTTATATAATATAAAAACGATTATATTAATAAGGAACGCCTATATATCCCGAAATTAATAAAATAGAATATTTTCGAACTCGTATATAATAAGCGAAATTATACAGGATTTTATAAAACGTACGAGAATATCGTCGATAATTATTATATATAGTATTTAACTCGAAGACTTAAACGCTATATTTTATACTACCCTTAATATTAACTTAATTAAATAAAGAGGTATATACTATATAATACTTTAAAACTAATCCTAATAGAGTTAAAGATCTATTATTACGTTATTATCGATTTTATTATAACGCTCTCTATATTTATAAACGGATATAATTATTTAATAATTATTATTTATAAGTTTTTAAAAATAGTTACTACGGCTTTAAGGAAAGATATATTTAGCGCCGAAAAATAAATAAACGCGTTACTTCTCGCCCTTACCGACTAAAGAATTCTAAAGATAATTATTTCTAATAAAGACCCTAAGTTTCTTTTAAGTTTATAGAAAATAATCTTTAAAATATTAAAAACTAAATTAATAGTCTCTACTATTTATTACCCTTAGTTTAACGGCTAGTCGGAACGGATAAATTAGACTATAGAAATAATACTACGATTTTATTTAATATATTACCCTAATAACCTATAAAATAAATTCGTAACTACTTTATAATTTATTATAAATAATTCTTTAAGCTTAATAACGACGCTTTTACCGAATAAGATTATCTATAATATAAAGTTTAATAATAAAATTTTAGTTTAAGATATAATAAGAAGGATAAATTTTATTAATACTAGGACCGTTAACTAGAAAGAAGCCGTTAATACGATTTCGTTTATAACGATTAATACTAAATTTCGGTATAATAATAAATATATACCCTTAACGATATAAAAAGGGGATATAACCTTTTTAAAACTATATAAAAATTATAGGATCCCGGGTTTAAAGAATTATAAATTTTTAAATTAAAGAGCGGGCCCGTTTAGAATTTTAAAACGAATAAATAATTTAACCTATAAACTAGAGTTACCGCCGATAATAAACGTTTATTTTATTATTTCGATCGCCGCCTTAAAACTTACTCCGCTAGGAGGGGATCTATATAATTATCCTTAAAAAGTCGGGTAGGTTACTATTCTCGATAATAATAATAAAGATATAAATAACTATTTTAAAATAAAACGTATTTTAGATAAAAAGATAAAAAAGTTTTTAGGATAAAGAAAAAGGTTAATAATATAATACCGAATTAAATAAAAGGGTTAAGGGCCCTACTAGAATATATAATATAATAAATAAAATCTTAAAAACGTAGAGGGTATAATTAGCGACTATAATATAAAGTTATTATAAACTACGTAGGTGGTTTAAAGGACGATATTACTCTATTTATTTATTAATTTTTATTTTATTTTCGCTTTATTACGCGACGATAACTTTAATATTTAGTAGTAACGAATTTCTTAGTAACCCCGCCATATTAATATAATATTTCTAACTTATTTAAATAATAATAAGTCGTTTATTTTTCTCGCTCGATACGATTAATAAATACTACTACTATTATATTACATAACTATAGTATCTTATATATTAAATAATATTAATATATCTTTCCTCTTCTAATTCTAAAATTAATTATTTACTTATATTACTCGCCCCGATCGAGTATAACCCGATATCTTCGTTTTAATAAGTTTTTAATTATAATATAATTAAATTATATTCGGGAAAGACTTCGAAGAAGCTAGTTTTAAAAAATAATAAAATAAAAGAAAAAAAAATAGCGAGAGTTAAATTTAAATTAATTAAAGTAATGAATAATAACGATAATAAAAAGTCCGAAGCTTCTACTTTTAAGTAGAGCGATAAAATAAATAACGATTAAGTTATTAAAACCGAAGTCGATAATAAAGTCGATAACGAAGAAGTTAAAGATTTACTATATAATAAACCCGTATATAATATAACGGAAAATAAAGATACCTAGTTATTAACGGGTAGATATCTTTCTTTATTATAAACCGGGCTAGTTATTTAATATAATAAAATTTCCTTAAATACGCGATTTAAGAACTAGTTAAAGATATTTAACTCGAGAAGTAGCCTATAACTTAAATAAATAAATAATAAGTAACTAGCTATAATATAATTAATAAGGGACGGTTATATAAAATACGCGATTATTTTTAATTACGCGTAATTATACGGGGATAAAGGGAACTTATTATAAAAACTAAATCAATTAATTTTAATAAAAGGGGGGAAATATAGCCGATATATCTTCGTAGAAAGATATAATTATCTCTCGGCGGACGAGATAATAAAAGTAAAAGAGTTTTTAATACCGTCGAAGAAACTAAATAAAAAGGGCCTAAAGGTAACGAAGAAGGCCTTAATATAAAAGAAATCGACGTCGAAGAACCTTAATAAAGATAACGAGAGCGACGAGAGTAAATCCGAAATAAAAAAAAAGCTTTCGGTTTCGAAAAAGTCTTTAAAGAAATCGATAACGAAATTATTCTTATTAAAGAAATCGATTTTAAAAATAACCTCCCTCCTAAAATTAATCGATAATAACGATTCTTAACTAGTCAATATAAAGTTACTTAATATTAAGGCGTAGGAACGTTAAAAGAAGTATACTAAAACTATATAAATATCCGATAATCTAATTATAGAACTAGAAAAGTTAGATAAAATTAGAGAAATATTTAAAATAAAAGTCGCCACCGAAATTAAAACCGTAAATTCTTTAAAATAGAAAACTACGGTTACCTTATTTATACCCTCGAAGAAGTGGGTAAATAAGAAAATTACGGTACCTAAAATTATAAAATAATAGGTCGAAATCGGTAATAAAGATTTCTTAACTATACCTTAAATTATATTTTAGATTTCGACTTTCCTTATAACCGAGATTATTAAATAAATTATTTCTTCTTTTATTATATTTAAAAGCTCTAAATAAAAGAGAGTAAAATATATAACGGAGAAACTAAAATAGGATAAAACCTTAGTTAATTTAAATATAAGAAAAACCCCTTTAGCGTAGATAATAGTAGGTATTTCTATAATAAATAATAAATCTAAACCGGCTAAGTTAATAACCGTACCGTCTTTAATAAAGAATAATTCTATATTATTATAAATTAATAGGAAGCGGATTACGGAACTAAAGTATTATTAATCGGAAAGTATTACTCCTAACCTAAATACTTAATTTACTACGGATATCGAAGAGCCAGTTTTTACGATAAATAATATATACTATACTAGCCCTACTATAAGTAAAAAGGGTAAAGTAAAATAAATTTTCTTATTTAATACTACGGGAGCGAATGTAACCGGTTTAAAAGTAAAGCGCTCGAAGAAAATAAAACCTAATAAATAAACTAAGCCGTTAAAAATAGAAGGGGAGATTAAAGATATTTTTATATTATTAGAGGATTTAAACGAGGATACTAAAGGGGAGTCTTTAGTCGAGATCGTTAAAGAAGTATTTATTAAATCCGAAATACGTATAAACGACCTAGTAACTAGAAATAAAATCCTAACGAATAATAATATTATCTTACGTAATTATATAGATTTTTTAGAAGGACTTATTATTAAAGTTAATAATAAAATAATCCGCGTTTTATTAATCCTAGAAGTCTTTTATACCGCTTTTATTCAATACCGGGGCCGCCTCTTAAATTAATACTAAGTCGATTACTTACTAGGGAGTTTTTTCGATTCCGTAGAGATCGAAATACCTAAAAACTAATTAACCGATAGTAGGTAGGTAAAACTAATTAAGAAAATTAAAAATATAAATAATATTAAAGACTTCGTAAATAATCTTTTAATTAATATTAACGTAAATATAAACGCGTTAATTAAGAGATATCCCGCTTTAGAACGCGTACGTAATCGAGAGAAGTTTAAATAGTAGATAACTACCGATATTATACTAGGCGGTAAGCTAATTAAGGATAACGATAAACTATATAATTAATTCGGTACCGCCGTAGAGACTTCTTTTAATTATAATAATCGTATTATTAATAAAGCTCCTACCGACGACCGAGCCGTTCTACGTAAATACGATAATACCGCGAAATTAAAGAGTATAATTACGATAATAATATACGCTCCGGTAGTTAGATCTTCTAGTAAGGATACTCCTCCGTCTAATATTTATAAATTAATAACCGGGCTCCCTCTCGATACTCTAAAATAAGGACGTCGTCGCCTCGGTTAAATATTTTTATCTTTTATATATTACGTAGGAAGAGTTTAAGTTAAAAAGAAAGATAATAATAACGATTATAATACTAAACTTTTTTTTAGTAAGATTCATTCGTTTATATATTTATATTAATAGTTTATAGTTTTAAGGACGTTAGGCCCTTTACTTATAAAGGTAATTATTATAATTACTAGTACCTTAATATAAGATAATAACTTATTCGTACCGATAGATAATTTAATTAATATATAATATACTGAGATTGAATCTTAATTACTATTTTATTTCGTTGATATTATAATTCTTACGTATCTTATTTCGTTAATACTATATTCTTACTAATAATATAATTAATATTTAAAGAAACTATCCCTACGTAGGTAAAAGTCTAGATTATTATAATAATTATTAGAATTCTTTAATTAATTCGAACGTAGCGCCGCTAAATTAAAAGTATTAAAACTACAATTAACCGTTTTATACCTTAACGATTAGACTTTAAAGAAATATTCCTATAAACAATTACTATAATAAGAATATTATATAACTCTTTTAATAATATTTTAATTTAATATTCGTTTCTTTATTTAAACTCTACTACTATATTACCGAGTCCTTTAACGATTAAAAATAAACTTTTATAATAATTCGAGAAGATTAAAGAGAAGTTATTTAATACTTTACCCGACGATAAATTAAAGATATTCTTTACTTTAGATAAATAATTACTCTACGATATATCTTTATATATAGTTATTATTACTTACTTTATTAATACCGAGTAAAAATTTTATAAAGTTATTATTAACTTTAAGTATATTAAAGGGAAATATATTAGTAAAAAATTAACGGACGTTTTAACTAAAGTCGTCCGTGAGTATAAAATCGAGTATCGGATCTACGTTATTATAAGCGATAATACTAGTAATATATAAATAATATTCGATAGTATTATTCTTATATTTATATAGAGGAATAAAAAAGGTAAATAAATATCTATTAAATAATCGTTTAAATATATATCGTACTTTATATATATAATTTAATTTACCGTTAAAGTATTATTAAATACGATCTATCTTTCGTTTATAAACGAATAATTTTAAAGGGGTTAAGATAAATAATAAAACTCTCGCGATTTCTAGACTAGTATATAAAAGAGTTTATTATTAATACTAGTTAAAGTAAAAGAATTCTAATAATCTTTATAATAATTTAACTCTATTAAATATAGAAAATTACGGTATTTATTAATATAAATAGCTAGCGTAGAACCTAGTTCCGAGATATTTAATAAAAGAGACTCGATATTATAAGGAAAAGTATACCGAATAAAGTTAATAAATTTATTAAATTAAGGTTAATAAAACTTATTTAAGATATTAAAACGCGATAGGACTCGATATATTATATAATAATCCGCGTATTTAAATTACGCTATAATATTAAAAATTATTTTATATAGGTTAAGATTTCTTACTTTAAACTAAAAAGAAAAGAATAAAGTTATATTATTTACTTAATTAATATTATAAAGGAGCTCGCGAAAATAACGAATATTATTAATATAACGAAGATTATTACTAGCTACCGTATTTTTATAATTTATAATAAACTCTTTAATTATCTAGAAAAAACTATAAAGTAACTCCGTTTTAAATAAATATCGTAAAAGCCTAAAATAAAGACTATATTATATTAAACGACCGAAAAATTAAATTAATATTATATTAAAATTAAAGGCGGTTTAGGGTATTTTTATAATAAAGCGGCCTTATTAAATCTTATAAAAAACGGGAAAATATTCGAGACCTCGGAGTAAAAAACTAATATTAAATAACCGTTATCATTATTAATTTATTAATCCGCTCTCGAGGAAGAGTATAAAGAATATTAAATAAATATACTAACTTCGAGTAGGTTATTTAATTTCGTACGAAATTATAAACGCGATCTAAATAATAGGCTCGCCTAAATACTAGATATAGATTCTAGTAATAAAGAAAGAGAAGATAACGAGTTCTAAAGATATAGAAATACTAGTAAATTCTAATAATCTTTTTAATTATTAATTCTATTAATCTCTTTAATACCGTTCTCTAATTAATTTATAGAATAGAATATTCTAATACTATAGAAGTAACTCGCCCCTCGGTTTCTAATTCTTAATATAATTACTCGTAATATATTAATTATACCGATTACGAGTATTAATATAGAGTGTTTATTCTCTATCGCTATAAGGTTATATAGTATTTAGAAATTATAATTACTAGTAATTTTCTAAACTATAGTTATTTTATATAAATATAATAAAAAAATAAAGAAAGACCGGCCTTAAGATATACTATTCTATTTATTTAATAATTAAATAAAGAATCTTTCCTAGGAAGATATAAAATAGAAAGAAATTATTTATAAAAAGGACCTAAAGGAAAAGCGATAATATAATAATAAATAAAAAGTATTTAATAACGATAACGAAGACGAGCCTATTTATATAAATTTTAATTAAGATTATAATTATAATAATTATATTAATAATTAATCTCTAGTCGTTAGAAATATAGAAGAAACGTTCGTATTAATAATATAACTTTATAATCGATACTTAAAACTTAACTCGGAAAAGAAGTAATCGTATAAGGATCGGTTCGGAGGTAGATAAATATAATAAAGATAATAAATAATTTAAGTCTAGTCTACCTAGTTATTCGGCTAGAGTAAAAGAGAGTATTCGTAATAATTAACGACCTACGAGCCTAGCTTCTTAATTAGGATTAAGAAAGAGTAATTATAAAATTTAAATAAATAAGAATATTATTATTTAATACGAATTAAAGTCTTTTTACTATAAATTATCTTCTAAAATCTTATTATATCGAGTATATTCTTAAAGTTAATTAATTATATATTTATTATTAGGGATCTTTAAAGGATCTCTACTTTACTCTATTTTAATTTAAAGTAGAGATTAAACCGCGATCTCTACTCTACGCCCTACTTTATCCTACTCTATACTAGTATCCCCTCTAGGGATCTCTATATTAATCCGAAACGTAAATAAATATAACCGCCTAAACCTAATTAATTAATTATTAAAGTTACTTGAGAAGATAAAGTACCTGAAATAAACTTAATCGTAAAGTAGTAACTATCTTTATTTATATATAATTAATAAGCGGAAAGCCCGGGGGGTTTATTAATTAATAATTACTATATTAGTAAATCCGGAAAAACAATTCTATTTAATCACTATTTAATCGGTATATAATACGCATTTTACAGCCTTGGCAAGTCTTGGCGCCAAGATTATAAAGTCAGAGTTAAGGTCTATATAAAAGAGTTAAATTTAATCCTAAAAGTAACTTTATAGCCCTATAGAGTAATACTAGTAAAAATCTAATTAAAAATTCGGAATCTAGGCTAAAAACATATTTAGTTAAATATTTATATTCTTATTCAAGGGCCCTAGTCTAGATATTATTCAAAGTTAAAGTCAAAAAAAAAGTTATTTAATCGGTATATAATATACTTAGAATACGGGATATAAATAGATTCGTATTTCTAATATTTTAGGCATTTTCAATACAAAATATATAGAAATCGGGGTTTCCGGAATTACCGATATATTTAATAGAATTTATAATAAATAGAATTATTATTATTTTAATTTATTATAAAATTTAAAGTCGCTAGCGTAGAGCTAGCGATTTAGTAATAATATAAAAAATATTAAATAATTATAAAGTTTATTACTAGGTAGTTTTTAAATCCTCGATTTAATAATAAAGTTAATCTCTAAAAATTCTAATAATACGATATATATATTAAATATAATACTATATTAGTAAATTTTAAAAACTCTTATTAAAACTCTAGTTACTAATCGCGCGGATAGGGCTAATAGTATCCTATTAGTAACTTTTACTAAGAAAAATTATTAATAAGATACTACTAGTAGCCCTAATTTACGGATAGGGCTACTAGCGTCCTATTAATAGGTTTAATAAATTAGGGGTCCGGGTAGGTAACTTTTAATAAATTTAATAAATCGGGGGTTTAGATAATATCCTATTAATAACTCTAAATTAATTCTAATAGGATTAGTAACTTTAATAATTTATATATACCGTTAGTATATTAATAGTAGCCAGCCCTATTATAGGGCTGAAATAAATAAAGTTCTATGATCGTCGCTATTGACGGTAGCGACCCCTAGCGACGACTATTAACGCCAGCGACCTACCGGGCCCGGAATAATAAGTTTTAGCGAAAGTTCTCGCGGGGGCGTTACCCGGGCATATCCGGGGAGTATACGCATATGAATATCATACTATTTCGTATACCATGGCGTATGCCTTAGCGTATGCCATAATTGCGCATACTATGGGGGGCTTTCGTCTGATGTTTTAGGGGCTGCTACGGGGGGCGTATATCGTATACTATTCAAGATACCTTTGCGCACGCCATTGCGCATGCCATAGGGCATACTATGGCCCATACTATGGCCCATACTATGGCGCATGCCAATGCGCATACAAATACGCATACTATAGGGCATGTAATAGGCCTATTCGTCTAATATTTAAGTTACTAATTATTTATCGAGTTGCTGAACCTACTAACAGTAAGTACTATTTACTAACAGGACCCTGTCTAGACCCCTAACTTACTAATCCTACTAAACCTCGGGTCGGTATTTAATATGGAGTTTCAGCGCAAACCTATAGACGGCTTTCTAACAGGGCTGATAGCGCTTAGAGTATACTAATATTTATTTTTGAGATTTACCGATATAGCTTAACGTAGTATTTATATATATTAATTTTTCAATATTTATATAATACCGGTTATACGGAGCCTATATAAGAAGAGTCGAAGTACTAAATACGTATTTTCTATATAAATCTTATGTCTGTTTACGCTACGGAATAGAGTAGGGATTACTTTCCCTTCCCTTCCTTTCCTTGGAGGAAGAGGAAGGGCGGGGAAGGGATAGGCCCGAGGCTATTCCCTTCTCTACTATTCCCTTCCTCCCTTCCCGGGTAGGGCTGCCCGCATATATGACCTATGTATACGCGCATACATGTCCCATTGCTGCCCCTATATATGGCCCATATATGCCACCATATATGGCTATATATACGCGCATGCATACTCCATTAAGTGGTACAAAGATTAGGACAATTAAGAAAGTGGTTAAGAAACGCCAAGCTTTATGCCTGATTTGGACTAGCCTCTTGGTACTAGCTATATATAGCCCATATATAAGGGCAGGAATTGGCCATATTTGGGAGCAGCAATGGGGTATGTATACGCGCATACATAGTCATGTATGGGGGCATATATGGGCCATATATGAGGGCATACATGGGCCACACGGGAGCAGCAATGGGGTATGCATGCGCGCATACATGGGCCATATATGGGGGCATACATGGGCCACATGGGAGCAGCAATGGGGCATGCATGCGCGCATACATGGCCATATATGAGGGCATACATGGGCCACACGGGAGCAGCAATGGGGTATGCATGCGCGCATACATGGGCCATATATAGGGGCATATATGGGCCATATGGGAGCAGCAATAGGGCATGCATGCGCGCATATATGGCCATATATGGGAGCAGCCCTATAGGGAGAGTAGGGAGGAAGGGAATAATAGGTAATCTCTTTCCTTCTTTAATAATCTTTACTCCTTCCCTTCCGCTCCCTTTTTTATTAGAAGGGAAGGGAGTAAAGATTATTCCCTTCTCTTTTCTTCTTTATTCCGTAGCGTAACCCTAATAAAGGAAAATTTATAATAAACCGAGTCATTAAATTTAATATTAATAATAGTATTAAATTAACCCGTTTAAAGGAGAAGAATAATAAATATAAAACTAATATTATTAAATCTTCGCGCGATAAGATTATTTATTAATATTATAAAATAGAAAGTTATACTAGGCCTAAATATCTCGATAAGAATAAATTAATTACCTACGTTAACGTAGTATTAATAAAAAACGATAAAATTTAATTTATACCTCGGAAGAAGGGTAAAATAAATAATTAATAAAAATATACTCTTTTATTCTTTTAAAGAGTTAGATTATTCTTTAAAATTAACGATTTATTATTAAAAATAATTTAGAATTTTATAATATTATTTTATTATTATTTAAAGTAATTAGCGGCTAAAATATATATTATTATAATATATATTAATTAGATTATTAAATAATTAATAATTAAAGTTAAAAATATAAATATAATATTTTATTCTATATTATAAACTTTAAAGATTTAGATATTATTCTAGATATACCCGGGTTATATTAATTAAAAATATTAATTAATTTTAAAGCGGACTAATAGCGATTTAAAATTATTTTTAATAATTTATAAATTAAAGAACCGATTAAATTTACTAGTAATTTTAAAAATAAATCGAATATATTCGTAATTATATATATTAATGTAGTATAAGGCGAATAAGAAAAACTTCTTAATTTAAAGATTCCTAAAAAACTTATAAGATTTTATAATATTTTTTTAACGAGAAAGCGAATACTCTATTTATTTTTAAATAAAGGACTACGTTATTAAAATAAAAATTAATAAAGAATCGCCTTATAAATCTCTTTATAATTTATTTTAAATTAAATTATCGAAGTTACGACGTTATTTAGAATCCTTATTTTATAAAGATTAAATCCGTTATTTAATTTTTTTAATTAAAATACTTATTCTTTTTATATTTAAAAAGGATAATAAATTATATTTTTATATTAACTATTAAGGCTTAAATATAATAATTATTAAGAATCGATACTCGTTACTTTTAATTATTAAGATATTAAACCGTTTATATAGTTTTAAAATCTTTATAAAGTTAGACTTTAAGAATATTTATTATAAAATTTAAATTAAAGAAAACAACGAGTAAAAAATTATTTTCCGAACTTATTATAATTATTTCGAATATTTAGTTATATCTTTTAGGTTTATTAATATACCGGCGATATTTTAAATTTATATTAACTATATATTTATAAATTTAATAAATATAATAAATATAATATATTTAAATAATATTCTAATTTATAATATTAAACCGGCGGAGTATTAATAATATATTAAATGAATATTTAAACGATTATATTAATTCTAGTTATTTATTAATTTTTAGAAATATTAATTAAATACTGAAATAGTCGAGTTTTTAAACTTTATTATATTTACTAATAAATTAACTATAAACCTAGAACGTATTAAGACTATTAAGGAATAATCTTAACCGAAAATTTATCGGGAAATATAAATCTTTTTAGGTTTCGTTAACTTTTATAAATAGTTTATTTATAATTATTTTAGTATAACTACGTCGTTTACTAGTTTATTTAAAAGTAGTAAAATAAATAAAAAAGTAGGTCTGTTAAAATAAATAAATAGCGCTACGGAAGTATTTTAAATTTTACGAGATATATTCGTAAACGCGCCTTTTCTATATTATTATAATTTAATTAAGTAATTACGTATAGAGACGGATACTTCTAACTTTAATTTTTATTTTATATTATTATAATAGGATAAGGATAGTTATTAATAATTTATAATATTCTAGTCGCGAAGATTAAATTCCTTAAAATAAAATTATAAAATTTATAATTAAAGATTACTCGTTATTATAGTAGTAATAAAATAATAGCGATATTGTCTAGAAAATAACTTTTATTATATTAAAGTCTAGATTAATTATAATAATTTAAAGAGTTTTATAAAATAAAAGGAGTTAAATTTTAGATAGGCCCGTTAAATATTTAAAATAATTATTTATAATTTTAAAATCTTTTATTAGGCTAGAAAATTAAATTTTATTAATATACCGTCGCCGCGCCTTAATTATAAAAGAGTATCGTCGTTGAATATTAAACTATTATTAATACTTTAGAATAAATCTACTCTTTAAATTAACGATTAATTAACGGAAAAAAGTAAAGAAATAAAAATAATTATAATCTCTACTTTTTAAATTATAGAACTAAAAGTAGTAATTCTAAAACGGGAGGTTATAATAATATTTAAAATTATATATAATGATCCTAAAAGGCCTATTAAAATACTAATTCGAGAATTATAAATTTATAATAATTAGGTAAACTCTTTTCGAACTAGAGCGAATATACCGAAGGATCGCCGTTATATAAAGAATAAAGTATAAATTATAAACTCTAAAGAATTCTTAAAATATAACGATTACCTTTATATATTAAGAGATAAAACTCTAAAGAAAGAATTTATAAAGAAATATTATAAGAATCCTCTAATAAATTATTTTAGTATTATAAAATAATATAAATTATTTACTCGAAAATTCTTCTAGGAGGGTAGTTTAAAGTAAGTTATTAACTATATTAAAACTTACGATATAAATTAATAAACGAAGGTATTAAGGCTCTCCGTTCAATATTTTAATATAAAGTCGATATAACTTAGGTTAATTCTCTTAGAGAGGAGTATTAAGAATTAATAAATAATAGTCTTCGTATAAATTATTAAATATAACTAGATAAATTTAATAAACTTAATTAATAATTTAATAAATATTTATATTTAGACTTTATAATTAAAAGTTTTAAGAGAAGTTAAAAACGAAGCTCTAATCTATTAAGAAAATACGTTTTTTATATAATAGAAGGAAATTATATTAAGAGATATATACTTTTATTATATTATATTAAGGCTAGTTTTATAATAGTTATTAAATATAATATATAGATCCTATAAACGGAGTATACGGCGTGGTTATACAATTTATATTATAGTATCATATTGTAATTTCCGATACTTTAGAGTTTTTTTAAAAAATAGGAGGCTCGGAGCCCTCGCTCTAACTCTTTAGAAATTAATTCTATTATTTAAACTTAAAAATCATTTTCTTATTAAGATTTTATATTTATTTTTATATTATTATAAATACCCTAGATATTATTATTTAATAGTTTTAATCTCTCTTAACTTTTTTAAATAGTAATCCGTTAAAAGTATAAAGAACTCTTCTAAAAATAATTATCCCGAAGGCGAGATATAAGGAATTAATACTTTAGATAAAAATATAAGAAATTTATTAAAGAATAATAATCTAACGATAAACTAATGATTTATAAAATTAAAATATAAATAAAATTTCTTTAAGAAAAAGGCCTCTATTATTATAATTTAAAGGAATATCGAAAATTTATAATATATTATCGTAGGTAAAGTAAATAATAAAATCGAAGATAATTTTAAAGAATTAAATATAGAAGACGAAAAAAAACTAGACGGTAAATTATAATTAAATCGGTTTTAATATAAATTAAGGTAATTTATAACTATCGAAACTATAAGATTTCTATATAAAGAATCCGTAAAATCATCGAGAATAAATTTATAACACGGAGATTATATTTTATTTAATACCCGTAAACTTTCGAATAAACTAAAAGAAGATTTTATATATAATATTTTATTTAAAAAAGTAAATTAAGAAATTATAAAATAAATATAAAGAATTTTATTTAATAAATATATTAATATAAGAATTCTTTTCCGATTATTTATTTAATATAATCGAGGACTCTTTAAACCGAGTTATAAATACGAATTTTAAATATTAATATATACGTTAAAGGAATAATTAATCGGTATAAGATTTCGATATTTATTTTAATACTTTAAAAATCGAACTACCTCTTTATAATAAAAAGTAATAAATAATTTATTTATTAATTTATTTAAGACCTAATATTATTGAAAAAGTTAACCGAGTTTAAAATATTTTCATTAAACGAACTAAATTCGTATTATTAATAGTATATTATAAATATAATCTTAATCGAGACTTTAAGATTTAAAATAATAATTAAAATAATTAATTAAAACCTCGGAAGAGGTATAAAAAAAGATTAAAGAGTATAAATAATAAAAATAAATCTAATATTAAAAAATAAAGTTCTAATAATAATAATTATAAAAATATAAATAAAATATATATAATTTACGGGAGTAATAAGAATTTTAAGAATATTAAATATTTTAATTACTATAAATTCGGTTATTATTTTAATAAATATCCGGAGAAGAAAATAAAGATTTTGAATTATATTAGCGATTATATCGTAAAGTTAAAGAATAATAAACCTTCGGGGAAATCTTTATCCCGAGGAAATAAAGAGAAATAAAAATTTAATCGAGTATAAATATCGATAGCGAAGTTATTACGAACCTAATTAATATTAATATAAAAATTATTTATATTAAAATAGATAAGGATTTAAGAGCTAAAATAAATATTATTAATAAGATATTTATATAATAATATAATTTAGAGTATTTTAAAAACGAGCCGCTACCGATTTTAAAATAAATAAACGGGTAATTTATTTACTATTATAATATTTATAATATCGTTTATTATTTAACCGATTTATAGAGATAAATTAAAAAGTGTAATAATATTTTTTATTTTATTAATAAAAAAGGCTCGTTTATTATTATAAATATACTAGTTATAAAAAAAGAAAAAATCTAAACCGACTATAATATATATATTTAATAGTTCGGTATCGCGCCGAATACGTATATATTAGAATTATTTAAAGATTTTACGAAACTATTAAGGACGTAGCTAGTTATTTATATATTAATTTATATTAAAATTAATCTCTTCGATTAAAATCCTATTAATAAAAATAAGATTAGGAAAAACGATATTATTATTAATATAATATCTTCTAATAATTATATTATCGTACCGCCTATATTTCTCGAGGAACTTTTAGATTTTAACGATATTTTTTTGGATAAAGAAATAGGTCGATTATTATTATATAAAGACGACGATTATATAATCGATATAAAGAGTAACTCGCTATATAAGCCTCTTTATAATTTATCGAACCTAGAATTAATAAAGTTAAAGAGATACCTAGATAACGCTTTAGCGAAGGGTTAAATTAAATATTCCGTTAACTTTATAAAGACTCCTATCCTTTTTATTTTAAAGAAAAATAATAGACTATAATTTTATATCGACTACCGAGGTTTTAATAAAATTATTATTAAGAATTATTATTTATTACCTTTAATTAGCGAGACGCTAGACCGTTTAAATAATATTATATAATTTATAAAATTCAATTTAAAAGATATTTATTATTAAATAAGAATTAAGGAATACGACGAGCAGAAAATAATATTTCGTATATATTATAATCTTTTCGAATATATAATAATATTATTTAATTTAACGAATATATTTATTATCTTTTAAATTTATATTAATAAATTATTAACGGGCTCAATAAATATATTTTATATTATTTATTTAAATAATATCCTAATTTATTTAAACTCGAAAAAGGAGTATATCGATTATATATAATAAATACTCGAACGCTTATAAAAATATTCTTTATTCGCGAGTCTTAAAAAATACGAGTTTTTTATTTAGTTAGTTAAATTTTTAGGGTTTATTATAAATACTGAAAATATATCGATAAATATATATAGGGTTAAGATAATTTAGTCCTAGCCTAAACTAAAGTTCTTTTATAATATATAAATATTTCTAGGCTTCGTTAATTTTTATCGTCGGTTCATTTATTATTATTTATAGATAATAAATTTATTAACGGGTCTATTAAAAGGTAGTTAAGATAATTAAAAGTTTAATTTATTTAAATAACTTAAAGAGGCGGAGTAAACGTTTTATTTATTTCGTAATTTATTTATATATATACCTATTTTTATATATTTTAATCTAGAATTAAAAATTCGGATTAAAATAAATACTTCGGATTTTACTATAATTATAATCCTAATATAATTATAAAATAATAACGAATAATATCCCGTTATTTTCTAATTTTATAAAATATAAAGTTTAGAAATTTAATATAAGATTTATAATAAAGATTTCTTTATAATCGTTATAATATTTAAATAATAACGATACTACCTCGAGGGTAGTTTATATAAAATAAAAAACTTAATTAATTATAATAACTTAAAGGGTTTTATAGATATTAAATAATTAAATAACTATTAGGCGCGCTAGGTAATAAGACTTTTATCTTTTAATTTCTTAATTTCGTATTATTATAGAAAAAATAATTTAACCGACGACCTCTCGCGTTATTTAAATTATAAAGACTAGGATAACTTTTTAAATAATATATTATTTATATTATAATAGAAGTTATTAAATTTAAAAAGCGCTAGTTAAAGTCTTATTTTCGCTATAATACGAAATATATTCGTAGATATAGAAGATTTAGATATTAATAATATTTCGCCGGCGTTAAGTAATATATCCGCGGGGGTTATATAAAATTTAATATACGTAAAATTTACGTTATTAAGGTCGTTAAGATTTATTTTAAAAATAATAAATTTTTTAATAATAAATTTATCTCGGCCTAAAGAGTTAATATTTAAACGGGAAATTCTAAAGAGTTTAAACAAGATATTTACTCAAATTAATTATAATATAATAGAGGAACTATTTAACCCTATAATCAAAACTATAAATTATTTATTATTTATTCTATTTATTATTATTAAATTAATAATATTTTACGAAATAGTTTATAATACTAAAGATTTATTAATAGTTAAAATAATTCGTATTTTATAAAAGGATAATCCCTTCTCGTAAATAAAAATCGCCGAAATTATATAAACGGATTACTAACGTTCCGCCGAAGTATAAATTTTATATTTTATATTAATTTTCAAATATAATAATAAGATTTATATATTTAAAAAAGAATTAGTCCACGAAGAATTATTAGAATAATATTATAATAATATTTTAACGGGATATTTTAGTATTAAAAAACTAACGGAGTTATTTATTAAGAAATATTTCTAGAGTACGTTTAAGGCCGATATATAAGAATATATTAATATATACAATATATACTAGTAGGTTAAAGTATATCGGTATTATTTTTATAACGAAATTAATTCTTTATTATATCCTACGGGTCCGTAGAAGGAAATTATAATAAATTTTATTATTAATTTACCTCTAAATAAATAAAATAGATATATATATATAATACGATCCTTATTATAATAAATAAGTATATAAAGATATTATAATATATCTTAATTATTAAAACGATCGACTCTATAAAATTAATGAAGTTAATATTCGAAGAAATAATCTTAAAATTTAGAATTCTCGATAAAATTATTTCTAATAAAGGTTTTATTTTTACGAGTATATTTTAATTAAAGGTATATTATTTAATAAAAATTAAAAAACGCCTAAATATCGTATTTTATCTATAGACGGATAATTGAATAAAACGCTAGAATTAAACTTTAAAATATTATTTAAAAACCTTTTATTTAAGCGAGTAAAATAACTAGGTAGTATTTTTATTTATAATAAAATAAATATATTATAGTACGTAGTATATAATAATAAAATAATTACTATTTATAATTATATATAATTATAATCTATCTTTTAAACCGCGTCTCGAGGGCGGGATATATAAGGGAGAAATATTATTAATATAAAAAAGAATTAAAAAATTAAATATTTTAAGAGAGTATTTAATAAAAGTTTAAATTATCGCGGTCGAGGTATAGAAACGTAGTTATAGTAGAAGGTATAAATTAAAATCATTTAATATAAATAACCTTATACTATTATTAATTAAAAATTTAATATAAAAATAACTAAATAAAAAGCTCTTTTATAAAGTAATTGAATTATTCAAGATTTTAGATATTATCGGAATATAGGTATACCGCCTAGTATTATTAACTAGTTACCGAATTTATAGAATTTTTTATATATTACTATTAAAGTCGTATTATCGATAATAAAGTAATATTTCGATTCTTATTATACCTCTACCGGAATTAATAAATAATACGAACGAATAAAAAATAGAAAAGATACTAAAAAGAAAAAAAATAAAGAGCGAGGTATATTATTTTATAAAATAATTAAAATAATTAAAGACCTTTAATAAATAGGTTAATATAAATATTTTAAAGAATTATAATACCTAAGGCCGCTAGCGTAGAGCTAGTAATTTAGTAATAATATAAAAGACGTAAAGTAGTTACGGGGTTTATTATTAAATAGTTTTTAAATCCTAAATTTAATAATAGAACTAATCTCTAAGGATTCTAATAAAACGGGGGAATATTAACTCGATATAGGATTATTAAGAGTTAGAATCCCGCGATATTAAAGTTAGAACCCCGTATCGATAAATAATAATATTATAAAGGTAGCGGAGCGTAGGTATATATAATATACTAGCGCCTTTAACGGGGCGTAGGTATATATAATATATTATTATTTTATAATTATTTCTTTCTTTAGGCCCTAGTCTCTAGGTACCTAAATACTTTAGTTAAAAAATATTTATTAAAAAAATTTTAAACCCCTTAAGGGAAATAAGGGAAAAAAGTTATTTAATATAATAACGTTATTATACGGTAATTTAAATATAAAGTTATATACCTAATCCTTTAATACCTATAGTACTAGTTACGGAATAGTATTTAGTTAATTAATCGAAATTTATTAAAAAACCTTTAAACTCCCTAAGGGAAATAAAGGAAAAGAGTTTTTAAATTTATACTATCGGTCTTATAATATTAATATATAGTATTAGTCGCGGAATAACACGAAACTATTTCCTATAGTATTATTATATAATATTAATAACGGAAGAGTAATACTATTAAACTACCTCTACTATATAGTAGTATTAATAGTAAATAAATAATACATTTATAAAGCTGTCCCTATAGCGCTAATATATAGTAATAATAGTTAATTAAATAATATTTCTTTCGTCCCTATAGTGCTATTATATATAATAGTAACGGAGCGAAATAATATATACTATCGTTCTTATAGCGCTTATAGTACTTATAGTAAATATAGTATATTAGATTATTTCTATAGTACCTATAATACTAGTAGCGGAATAATAGTAGTTACTCTTACTATATACTCCTACTATACTATAAAAATACTAATAGTAAAATATTATATATAAGCGGTACAGCCCTAATATTATACCCGGAGATTAATAATAATATAATTATTATAGTAACGGTTATATCTATTAATAAAAGCGAGGTAGCGGAGCGGAGGCGCGTATCGATATACTATAATAATAAAGTATTTAGCGCGACGGTTTATTATTAAAATAAACTCGCTCGCCTATTTATTTTTTCTCTTCGTAACTTCTTTAGTCTTTTTTATATATTATTACTCTAGCTCTATAATAGTGTTCTAGTATTATAATTAATATATAGATAATATTCTCGTTATATATAATTTTCTTTTAACTCTATAAATAGCTCTTATTTACTAATAATATTAATTTATTTATATTAATATAGTTTAGTTATAAATATACTAGTAAATATAACTAGTCCGCTATTAGCGCGACTGCGTAATATTAATTATAATAGTAATTTATTATACTTCGTAACTCTCTTACCGGGTCTATTTCTATTAATTTAATAATAATTATATTCGAGGTACGTCCCCTCTTTATACGCTCTATTCATCGGCAAGTCCGGAAAAACAGTTCTGCAAAATCGCCGCTTAATCGGTGCAAAATGCGCATTTTGCAGCCTTGGCAAATCTTGGTAAATCTTGGCGCCAAGATTTTTAAGTTAGAGTTAAGGTCTGCGCGGGAGCGCTAAACTTAATCCTAAAAGTAACTTTATAGCCCTATAGGGTAACGCTAGTAAAAATCTAATTAAAATTCGGAATCTAGGCTAAAAATAAATTTAGTAAGATATTTATATTCCTATATAGGGGCCCTAGTCTAGATACTATAAAAAGTCAAAGTTCAAAAAAAAAAAAAAAAAAGTTGCTAAATCGGTGCAATATCGCTGCTTAATCGGTACATAATGTACTTAGAATGCAGGACATGAGCAGATACGCATTTCCAGTATTTTATACAATTTCGGTGTAAAATGCGCAAAAATCGGGGTTTCCGGACTTGCCGATATTATATTAATCGCTACGGAATCGACCGTTATATAAAGATAAATTATAACCGTAAACTCTAAGGTAGTATATGTTAATAATAATAAATCCTTAAACCTTTCCGAAGGAAGGTAAAGAGGTTTATATATCGATATACCTATATCGGTAATAAGACTCTTAAAGAAGAATATAAATATAATTTAATAAATAAAGAAATTACCTAGTAACGTAAAATATATAATAAAATAATAATAATTAATAAGTAAACCTCTACTATAATCGCTAACTTATAAAATTAATTAACGGCGGCGAATTAATATATTAAGGAATTAAAGGCGATAAGTAAAGTTCTCGAAAGAGACGAGAATTTCCGTTAATATAAACGGGACCTAGAGAGTCCCGAGGAAAATAATATCCTTAAAGATTATATTAAAGAGATTATATCTTCTTCTAGTAATTCCGATAATAACTAAATCTTTCGTATAATATAATAGTAATATCGAATTTTTCTTTTCTTAAATCGGCGCTAACTAAGCTTATTTAAATATATTATTTAATAATATATTCTAGGTATTTATATAGACTATATTTAAAGTAGAAGTATTTTTATAAATACGATATCTTATCGTTATTATATATAAATAGTTTAATAGTAAATTAAATTTAGTTATATCTTAAAACCGTATAATAAACTTATAAATATAGAGGAGAATATCCGTTATATAAATATTAATATAAAAGTAGTAATATTTACTTTTAATATCGGCTCCGTTTACTCCGCCTTATTATTTTATACGACTAGGTAACCTCTTTAACTATATTTATATATTTATATTTACTACCCGTTTATTTAAAGACTTTAGTTAATTTACTAGTACTAGTAAACTCTTCGTTTAATAATTATTAATTATATTCTTCGCCTTAACTAGTTTATTTAACTTTATACTAGATATTTTCTTTATTTTTAATTTTATTAATTATCTCTTCTACCTCCTATAACTTATTATTATTAATAAATTCGGGGGCTTATATAAAAGATTCCGCCGTATTAACGTAATCGCGAAGATGATATAATTTAAGTAATAATATATAAAAGGTATTATAGATTCTATACGTAGAAAGTAATAATAGGCGGTAAATTTATACTTTTATTTTATTAATAATCTTAAAGGGCCTTATAAACTTATAGGATAATTTTTTATTTAGGCGCTTTTACTTTAAGTTCTTTATTATTAATATAATTAAATTACTAACTTTATAACTTTATAGTTTATACGTTTTATTATATTATTTAATTTAATATTCGGTAGCGCTTTATAGGCGCTTTATAACTTTATTTTTTAAAGTTTATAATTATTATATTTTATTATTTATAATTAGTACTCTTCTTTCCCTAAAATCGTCCTCGACCTCCTAGCGGATTTTAGGATAATAACCGTATATATAAAACAACGACGTCGTTCCGACGACGGTACTTTAATTATTATTAATTAAGAATTTTATTATAGGTAGTAATCTAGCCTAATTTATTTATTTATTATTAATAAATATACGTAAGTAGTACTCTAGTACCTAATTTTAATACTTTATCTATTTATCCGTTTAAGGGTAAAAAGTAATATTTAGGTATTATTTAATTTTTGAATAAAAATATATAGTTAATTAAAAGGCGCTCGTAAAAATAGAGCCTCTATCGCTAACGATACTATTAAGTATATTATAATAGTAAATAATTTTAGAATAGAATATTTCCGCTAGTTAAATAGTATCGATTTTAATAATTATAAGTATATATTTAATTATTTTAATAAATCGATTTATAACAATAAAGATAGCGTTATAAACGATATTTTTATATTTACTAAACGGTAAACTAATTATAAAATCTATAAAAATTTCCTTCTATAGTTAAATAATAATAGGAAGCGAATTTAATTCGTTATATAAACGATATCGCGGCGCCTTCGTCCGTTAATATATATTATAAGTTTTTATATAATTCGTAACTTACTTTAAATTACCCTCCTAGAAAAATTTTCGGGTAAATAATTTATACGACTTTATAGCGCTAAAATAGCCTATTAAAAAATTATTATAATATTTTTTTATAAACTCTTCCTTTAAAGCTTTATTCTTTAATATATAAAAGCGACTATTATATTTTAATAATTCTTTAGAGTTTATAATTTATATTTTATTCTTTATACGACGGCGGTTCTTTAATATATTCGTTCTAGTTCGAAAAGAGTTTACCTAATTATTATAAATTTATAATTCCCGAATTAATATTTTAATAAACCTTTTAGGATTATTATATATAATTTTAAATATTATTATAATATCCCGTTTTAAAATTACTACTTTTAACCCTATAATTTAAAAAGTAGAGGTTATAACTACTTTTATTTTCTTATTTCCTTCTAATAATTAATTACTAGTTTAAAGAGTAAGTTTATTCTAAAGTATTAATAATAATTTAATATTTAACGGTAATACTCCCTTATAATTAAGGCGCCGCGACGGTATATCGGTAGGATTTAATTTCTTAATATAATAAAAGATTTTAAAGTTATAAATAGTTAACCGAAACACCTAACGAGTTTATTTAAAATTTAACTCCTTTTATTTTATAAAACCCTTTAGGTTATTATAATTAATTTAGATTTTAATATAATAAGGGCTACTTTTTAGGTAGTATTATTATAATTTTATTACTATTATAATAACGAGTAATTCTTAATTATAAGTCTTATAGTTTTATTTTAAAGAATTTAATTTCCGCGACTAGAATATTATAAGGCGCTAATAATTATCTTTATCCTATTATAATAATATAGAGTTAAGGTTAAAGTTAGAAGTATTCGTCTTTATATATAATTATTTAATTAAATTATAATAGCGTAGAAAAGGCGTATTTACGAATATATTTTATAAGATCTAAAACGCTTCCGTAGCGCCGTTTATTTATTTTAACGGATTTATTTTTTGATTTACTTTACTACCCTTAAATAGGCTAGTAAATAGTATAGTTATATTAGAATAATTATAAATAAACTATTTATAGAAATTAGCGAAGCCTAAAAAGACTTATACCTCCCGATAAATTTTCGGTTAAGATTATTCCTTAATAGTTTTAATATATTCCGGGTTTATAACTACTTTATTAATAAATATAATAAAACTTAAAAACTCGACCGTTTCGGTATTAAATTAATATTTCTTAAAGTTAATAAATAGCTAGAATTAATATAATTATTTAAATATTTATTTAATATACCGTTAATACTCCGCCGGATTAGTACTATAAATTAAGATATTATCTAGATATACTATATACGTTATATCTATTAAATTTATAAATATATAGTTAATATAAGTTTAAAACGTCGTTAATATATTAGCGAGCCTAAAAGGTATAATTAAATATTCGAAATAATTATAACGAGTCCGGAAAATAGTTTTCTATTTATCGCTTTCTTTAATCCGGATCTTATAATAAATATCCTTTAAATCTAACTTCATAAAGATTTTAAAACCGTATAAGCGGTTTAATATCTCGGTAATTAAAGGTAGTAGGTATTAATTCTTAATAATTACCGTGTTTAAGCCCCGGTAATCTACGTAAAGATATAATTTATTATTCTTTTTAGATATAAAAAGAATAAATACTTTAATTAAAGATATTAAATAACGGATTTAGCCCTTATAAAGTAAGGATTTAAAATAACGCCGTAACTCCGATAATTTAGTTTAAGATAAGTTATAAAGAGGTTTATAAAGCGGTTCTTTATTAACTTTTATTTTAATAATATAATCCTTTTATTTAAAAATAGGTAAGGTACTCGCCTTTTTATTTAAAAAAATATTATAAAACTTTATAAATTCCTTAGGAATCTTTAGGTTAAGAAAGTTTTTTTATTTATCTTATACTATTATAATATATACGACCGCGAATATATTCGGTTCGTTTTTAAAACTATTAGTGAATTTAGCCGGTTCCTTAATTTATAAATTACTAGAATTAACTTTAAACCGCTATTAATCCGCCTTAGAATTAATTAATATTTTTAATTAACGTAATTTAAATATACCTAGAATAACGTCTAAATTTTTAAAGTTTATAGTATAGAATAGAGTATTATATTTACGCCCTTAACCCTAACTACCAACTATTTAATAGTTTAATTAATACGCGTTATAGTAATATATACTTTACCCGTTAATTATTTTAACTAGCGGTAAAGTAGTATTATAAAATTCTAAATTATTTTTAATAACGAACTATTATAAAATTAAATTAATTTACGCTTTAGAGTTAATTAAAATAATAAGTTACTTAATTTTATTTTAAAGGGTAATCTTACTCTTAAAAAGAATAAAAGAGTATATTTTTATTAATTATTTTTTTCACCCTTCTTCCGAAGCGTAAATCAAATTTAATCGTTTTTTACCGATATTATACCGACGTTTATAACTAGTTTATCTATATTAGGATATTTAGGTTTAATATAATCTTCTATTTTATAATAATAATAAATAATCTTATTATACGAAGAATTAATAATATTAATTTTACGTTTATTACTTTTCTTCTTTAAATATACCTATTTAATACTATCGCCGGTATTAAATTTAATAATTCGGTTTATTATAAGTTTTTCTTTATTAGGGTTTTTTAATTAGGAACCCGAATTAGAATTAAAGTTATTTATTAATTATATACGCTTTAGATTCTTTTTTTATATAATAATCTAGGTAAGAATTTCTTCTCTTTAAATAAATATACTACCGGTACTAAGGATTTTATTTTTAAATTTAGATTTAAATTTAAATTTAGTTAAAAAGAAATTTACCTTATATTCTTTTAAAAACGGGGGTAACTAGATTTTTATTTCTTTAAAATAAGCCTTAAATAACGATATTTTTTAATAAGATTATTATTTAGTTTCTTTTTACTTCTTATAGGCGAGGAGATAATAATTAATTAAATTCGTTATTAAATTAAAAAGAAACTTCTTAAAAAAGCTAAATATAATACTAGCTAAACTATATAAATTATAGTATTTATATTATTATATTAAAGGGTTACTTTCTAACGAGTCTATATAATATACGATCTTTAAATAGTCGGTAGTGAAATACTTAAAATTAATTAAAAATTTAACGTTTATATTACGGAACTAGCGTAAATATTTACCTTCGTTTATACTTTTATAAGAACGTATTTTATTAAAGTATAGTATTTTCGCCTTAATAAAGATATCCTTATTAAATATAGTTAAATTAGTATTATTATTCTACTAGTAAGTATAATAATTAGGGGATCTTTATTATAAATAATAAATTCTACTAGCGCTCCGCTAGCGAGTATAGAAATAATAGGATTATATAATTTTTAATTTTAAGTTTATAATACCCCTAACTTTTATTATTATTTAAGGCGACGGTTTTCTTTTTTAGTAACTTTAAACTATATATCTAAAATCTCTTCGGGAGTAGTAATATCTTCGAATTTATTACTATCTTTACGACGGGGGTTATCGGAGGGGGTTTAATTAATATTATTATTATTAAATTTTTCTAGACGTCCCGAGGTTAAACCCGATATTATAATAATAATAAATCTTTTTTTTAGAAAGATTTAAGATATTAAAATTATAATATTTAAAGCCGTTAACGTAGAGCTACTAATTTAGTAATAATATAAAAAACGTAAAATAATTACGAGGTTTATTATTAAATAGTTTTTAAATCCTAGATTTAATAATAAAACTAATCTCTAAAGATTTTAATAAAATAAGAGAATATTAACTCGATATAAAATTATTAAAAGTTAGAACCCCGCGATACTAAGGCTAGAACCCCGTATCGATAAATAATAATATTATAGAAGTAGCGGAGTGTAGGTATATATAACGTACTAGCGCCTTTAACGGGGCGTAGGCGTATATAACGTACTACTACTTTATAAGAATATACTAGAACTACGAAAAATATTCGAAGAGAATACGAAGATAGAAAAGATATAGAAAGTAAAAAGTAGGAAAAGAAAATATTATTAATTATTAACTATTACTAGCTACTTCTTATTAATAGACTTCGAGCGAGATATATCTTTATAATTAATAAAGCGCTCGTAAATAATTTTATATCTAAAGCGGCTAGTTTTCTTAATATTAAAACTCAGTTATTTATAAATAAAACCGCGGCCGGGGAGTCGAGTTAAAAAATTAAAACGAGAAATAAAACTAAAAATTAAATTATTAACTATATTTTTAACTTCTTTTTTAAACGTAATTAAAAATATATTAATTTTTTCAATATATAACGACTTATATTCTTTATATTACTATGTTAAGAGTAAGACTTTTAAAGATTAGAGCGAGTAATAATATTTTTAGCTAAAAAAGTTTTATATTTAAATATTATAACTTTTTATATATTATTAAAGAGAAGGGTAGGATTAATAGTATTAAGATTATTAAAAATAAATATATTAAATTAGTCGGTAACGGGATTAAGGCCGAGAGGAGAATTATATTCGGAAATATCTTATAAATAACCCGTACGAGCTTCTTTTTTAACTTCGTAATCGACTTTATCGTCGACTTTATCTTTATACGTTAATTTAAATAAATCGTTAAATTAATATTATATAATTTTACTTTAAGACGTATTTATATCCTAAGTAATAATCCCTCCCTAGAAAATAATTAATATACGAATTATATCTAAATTATATTAATTTATTAGAGTACGAAAGATATTATTTATACCCTCGACGTTTATAATAAATCGAGATATTAATTATGATATATTCTTCTTTTTTTTAATATTATTATTTTTAAATTTAATCTCCCGAAGGAAGATTATAATATCTTTCGTATACTTAACGATATATTAACGAAGATATTTATCGGGGCCTCGACGTTCTAAATAATTAAAAAAAGAATTTATAAAAGTATAAAATTTAAAAGGAATCTAGATATATTAATATATTTTAGTTTCGGAATATAAATAATATATAGAATTATACGGGTATTTATTCTTTATATAATAAATATACTTTATATATAATACTTTATTATATAAAATATAATTATTTAAATTTATCCGCTTAAAGTAACGGAGGTATAAAAATACGAATAAAGACGAGATAAAAATAGAGCGGGTAATTATTCTACGGGGAGCGAGAGTTAAAGATATAATAAATATCTAAATATTATTATTAATATCGTATACCGTAGAGATTAAATTAATATATTAAATATTAAAGTAATTAAATTATATACGTATTACTAATAAAATAAGATATAGAATTAGAAATTTGAAAATAAAATAAATATTATAATAATATTAATTCTTTTAAAATATAAATAAATACTTTATTTAAAAATAGAATAAATTATTTTATTTACTTTAATAATTATAAAATTAAAGAAAGAATTTAAAAGAAGAAAAGGAAAATTTATTTAAATTATAATATATTAACTTTAATTTTATTTACGGAATATATAAATAAAATTTACGACCTTAAAGAAAAAAGATTTAAAATACGACCGAGACTATTATAAATTAATAAAAGTCTAAATATAGTATAGTCATCGATAATAATTATATAAAAGTTTATATATATAGAAGATAGTAGGATATTATAAAAGAAGAAAAATTAAAAAGTAAACGAAGGTTTTATATTTATATTAAAGTTATTATTTATATATATTTACTCCTATAACTAAAGTTCTTTCTAAATAATAAAATAAAATAATTTACTCCGTTATTAATATCGTTAAAACCCTACTAGTAGTAAAGGTTTATAATTTTTACTAATAATTATAATATTCTTTCTCTTACTTTTCTTTTTAAATTTTAAGATTTTTACCGAATACTTAATATAATTTATAACTATATAATTACGCCGATATACGAAACGTATATAACGGATTATTAATTTTAAAATATAATTTATTTCCCTCTTTTTCCTACTAGGTTGAGAGGTTTTTTATTAATATATTATTATTATAAATTTAGGAGATTAATAAAATTAGGTAAAAGACGTAGGCGTTACGCGTATATCCTATTTAATTCGGACTCTCTTATATTATATTTTCTATTTAAAAATAGTAAAGTATTAAATTAATATATATTTATTTCGAGAGCGAAATTATAAAATAGTAGTATATTATATACGCCTACGCCCCGCTAAAGGCGCTTGTATAGTATATATACCTACGCTCCGCTACTTCTATAATATTATTATTTATCGATACGGGGTTCTAGCCTTAGTATCGCGGGGTTTTAACTCTTAATAATTTTATATCGAGTTAATATTCCTCTTTATTATTAGAATCTTTAGAGATTAATTCTATTATTAAATCTAGGATTTAAAAACTATTTAATAATGAACCCCGTAATTATTTTACGTTTTTTATACTATTACTAAGCCGCTAGCTCTACGCTAGCGGCCTTAGGTATTATAGAAACCTCTAGAAAAAAAAATTTATTATACTATATTAAAGCTAGTTTTATAGTAGTTATTAAATATAATATATAAATTCTATAAATAAAGTATACGGCGTAGTTACGTTATTTATATTATAATATTATATTATAGTTTCTAGTACTCCGGAGTTCTTTTTAGAAATAAAAGACTCGGAGCCTTCGCTCTAACTCTTTAGAGATTAATTCTATTATTTAAATTTAAAGATTATTTTCCTATTAAGACTTTATATTTACTTTCATATTATTATAAATACCCTAAATATTTAAATTTAAAGATTATTTTCCTATTAAGACTTTATATTTACTTTCATATTATTATAAATACCCTAAATATTATAATTTAACAATTTTATATATTTACTCCTATAAATATAGCGAGTATAATTTATATTTATAATATTTATTATTTTAAATAAAGTAAATATCCTACGTAGTACTACTAATTCGTATATATTTTATTATAATAAATTATAATATTATCTCTCCCCCCGCTAAATTTTTATTCTAAAAATATTTTACTCTTTTATTATATTATTTTATTAAATTAACCTTCGTAATTTAATAACCCATCGTAAAGAATTATTAAATAATTTAGGAGACATTAACTTTATAATATATTTTTATTAATATTATATAAAGGATTCGAAGAGTTATCTAGTCGGAGAGTTATCGGAGAAATATATAAAATATATTTATTTAAAGCGGGATTATAATCTCGCTATTTTATTATTAATATTATAAAGAATTCGTAATAAGTATTTAAAAATAAAGAAAGAAGTTCGTAAAACCCGTTTAAAATTAACCGAGTAATACGCGAAGGTAAATCGCTTTAAATAATAATTAGAATTTCTAGAAAATAAAGAAAAAGGACTAGTAGTAATAAAATAAATATATATCGCGGAGTTAAAGAAAGAGGAGAGAATAATATTTATTATTATTAATTTAAAGAACCTCTTCTTTAATATTTTCTCTAAATAGTTCTAATTATTTATTAATTTCGATTAATCGGGTATTATTTATTCTCCCTCCGATTTTAATAAAATTGTTTAAAGAGTTATTAATAATTCGTAAAGTTCGTATTAAATTCTTATATATTTCGTAAATTATCGTACTCTTTTTATTTAATAAAGTAGTTTTAATTTTTATAATTAAATTTTGAGATCTTTTTAACCTCGAATTTAGTTTCTTCTTTAATATAAAAATAAAAGGTATCTTTTAATAATATTAAAGAGTTTACTAATCTTAATAAAAAGATATAAAATATTAAATATACTTTAGTATTAATTAGAAAATTAAATTTATAATCGACTAGTTCTTTAATCTTCTTTATTAAAAAAATCCGATTTTTATATAATTTAGTTTCTTATTTAGTCTCCTACTCTTTATATTTTTTATTAAAAAGTATATTTTATCCCTCTTTTTTAACTAAGAATACTCTTTTCGATATTTATCGATTCTTATTTTAGTCCGAGTATTTATTAATTTAATTTATATTTTTATATTTTTATATAGAGTTTTTATATTAATCGTGTTAATTAAAATTCTTTATATATTTAGCCCTATTCTTAATTCTAGGAGTATATTTCCTATAGTTAGTAAAAAATAGTATAAGTTTTATTATATTAAACTAGCCGTTATTAAGCGCTAGTTAAATTATTAATAAAAGTTTTATTTAATTATTTTACTTTTTATTAATATAGTATTTTAGATATATCTTTATCGTTGAATTTATTCGTTCGGTTTATATATTTATTTATAGATAATATATAGTTAATATCCGTAACTTAGTTTTAATAGTATTAATAAATATCTTTTAATAATTAAAAGTAAACTATTTATCCTAGTTAGAGATTATTAACTTTAAGATATTATAATCTCGAATTAACTAGTCGAGTAATATAAAGATAATATATTCTACTTTATATATTTCTTTTATTAGTATTATTATAGTGTATTTATTAAATTTATTATAAACGATTATAATAGAGTCGAAGACCTTATTTATAATAAGGTCCTTTGATTCTAATAATTTAATAACGAAGTTTATAATAATATCGTCCTACGATATATTTAGTACTAGAGCGAATTAGATTTAACTATATTTAATATACCTCGTAGATTTATTTTATTAATACGTCGGTAAATCGAAAACTAGTTCTAGCGGCTTAAGGCTTAAAGGTAAATTACCTCGGGTATTTAAAATAAACTCGGAGCGCCTAAATAGTCTCGAGCGCACGTCGAGCGCCTCTTTAAATAATTTTATACTCGATAAATACTCGACGGGCGCCTAAAGTTATTATAAAATAAACGTCGAACTCTTTATAAATATAATTTAAACCTAAAGCTTTAAGAGTCTTAATTTTAGAAAATTATATAATTTACTACCTAAAATTTTAATATTCTATAATCGCCTTTATCGACGGTAGCGACCCCCCGGAACGACCTTTAACGCCAGCAAGTTTTGATCCCCGGAATCGATCGATTCAGGCGAAATCCTCGCGGGGGTGATGCGCAGGCTATGCGCAGGCCATGCGCCAGGGCATACACCAGTGGTTTGAGGGTGCGACAGTGACAGTTATGAGGGTGCGACAGTGACAGCATGAATGGAATAGGGCCATGGCCATGAACAGGGGCCATGGACGGGGGTCAAAGTTAGTGGCGCACCCCTAATTTAGCGCCCGTTAGTGGCGGTTTTAGGTTTGCTCGGTGTGCGCCCGAGTGGCCCTCGGGCGTACGTCGAGTCGGTAGATAAATATCGTGTTAAAGACTCCCGGGGCGCCCGTCGAGCGCCCTAAATCATAATCGAGCCACTTTTCGTTTTACCGACGTATTAAATATATTATTTAATATATTTCTTAATATATAGTTGTAATTTTAATATATCGTACTCTTTATAAATTAGTTTTATTATTTTAATAATTTTAGGGTATTTTTAAACTAGGTTATTATAATAATTACGAATAATTTCCTTAAGATATCCTTTAAGAAAATAGGTTTTTCTATTATATTTTAATAATTTAATCTATAATTATTGACTTTTTAAAATTTCGGTTAAAATATTATTTTTATATTTCGCTCGGATAATATTAATAATCCTAGAGACTAAAATATATAATATTATTATTTATTATTATACTAGGACTCGTGATCCGTTTTATTATTAAATAAGAATTAATTATATTATTACGTTTTTTCCCTCTATATAGTCTTCTCGTTTATTAAATATATCGGCGCGACTATTATCTTTTCCTAGGGTATAAAAGATTTTAAATTTATATTATATTAATAGTTTTAATTATTTAATTTGTCTCCGATTTAATTATTTAATAATAATAAAGTTAAGAAGGTTTTTATAATCTATAAATATTATGAAATTTAAATAACTTTTTATTATAAAGTAGTAGTATATTATATACGCCTACGCCCCGTTAAAAGCGCTAGTATATAGTATATATCTACGCTCCGCTACTTTTATAATATTATTATTTATCGATATAGAGTTCTAGTTTTAATATCGCGGGGTTTTAATTTTTAATAATTTTATATCGAGTTAATATTCCCCCGTATTATTAGAATCTTTAGAGATTAGTTCTATTATTAAATCTAGGATTTAAAAACTACTTAGTAATAAACCTCGTAACTACTTTATATCTTTTATATTATTACTAAACCACTAGCTCTGCGCTAGCGGCTTTAGATATTATAGTTTTTTATATATACTCTTTATTATTCTAGTATTAATATAATTATTAATAATTCCTTATTATAAATATTATAATTCTATTCTATTAATAATATCTTTCGTAAATAATATACGATAGGGTATTATTTATTATCTCTTTATTAAAGTATATAAACTCTTATTATAAAATTTAAAATATCGATTTCGATTCGGGTTAATTCGTTACTTCGAAAAGAATATAATACCGGCGGCTTTTTATAGGCCTCTTTAAATATATTAAAAAATTATTCTTCTTTTTCTCTTTATTAGAAAGAGTATCTTTCTTTATAATATCCGGTAATAATAAAGTTTTTTTAGAGTAATTTTTAATAAATCTCTTATTAAAGTTTATAAATATTAAGAAACTCTATACCGTTTTAATATTATATAATATAAATTATTCTTCGATATTCTTAATCTTTTTAGGGTTTATATAAATACCTTTAATATTAATTATAAATTTAAGGAATTCGATTAATTTTTTATAGAATTCGTACTTCTCTAGTTTAAAAAGAAGTCTAGTTAGTAATAAATAAATTAGGATATTTTATATATATTAAATATATTCTTCTTTATTAGTAGAGTAGATTAAAATATTATCGAGGTATATAATTACCGTTATATCTAAGTATATTTATATAATATTATTAATTAATATTTAATAAGTTACTAGTGCGTTAATAAATCTAAAGGGTATTATTAACTATTTATAATAATTATATCTAGTTCTAAAGATATTTTTCTACTCCTCGCTTTCTTTAATTCGAAATTTATAATAAGAGGCTCCTCGAAGATTTCGTTATATAAAGATTTTTATTATTATAAACCGATTTTATAACTCGCTAATATTTAGTAAAGAGTACCGATTCTTTATTATAATATCGTTTAATTTTCTGTAGTTTATATATAATCGTAAATTTTTATCCTTTTTTATTATAAAGAGGATTAGATAATTTATTAATAATTTAAATTCTCGAATAAATCTTTTCTTAAGACTCTCGTCGATATATTTATAAAGTACTCCGAGTTTTTTTTAAATAAAGTATAAATAGGTCTAAATTTTAATTATTTACCTAATTCGAGTTCGATTTTATAATTCTATAATTAATATTTAAATAATACTTTTATAGTTATTTCTTTTTAAAAAAAGTACTTTTATTATTAATACTTTTTAGGGATATTAAGAAGTTCGTTTTTACTTTTAGAAACTTTAATTTATTCGTCTTATTAATCTTTTTAGTTAGTATATATCGAATCGGATCTTTATATAAAGTTATTCTTTTTCGAAGATAAAGTAATATAGACTTCGACTAGGTTACGATTTAACTTTTTATTTATAATTATTCTTTATAGATATATAAGTATTATATTAATAACGTTTTTAATATACGGAAATATAAATACTTCTTCCTTTTAATTAATTATTAGATTATATTTTTTTAATTAAAGTATTTTTAGAATAATATAATAAATAATTATTTTAATTATATCGAAGGTAATCTCCTTATAATAACGTTAAATAATAATTAATAATAATTAATAACGGGAATATTTCTTTATTTACTCTCTTTATTAATTAATTTTAACCCGTTAATTAATTAAAGCTCGTATTCTTCCTTTTTTTTTTAAATAAATTAATTAATTACCTAAATTATTATTCGAGATACGAAGTTATTAGTCGCTCCTAAGTTTATTATTATAATAATTTTATATTCGTTAACTCTTACTAGTATCCGTATATATATATTATACTAAATTAAATATAAATATTATTCTAGGGTTAATATATTAATCTCTTTATATTTCTCTTTAATATAAAGAACTAGTCTTTTCCCGACGAAGATAAAAATCCGTAATACTCTTTAGACTCGAAATATCTTTTATATCCTTCGGTTAAATAATAATATTATTCGTTTTAATTATAATTTTTTAATTCCTTATTATAACCCGTCTAATTTCGTAACTATAATTATTAATCTTTGTTATAACCTAGGAAGATTTAGTTTTCCCTCTTTTTTAATTAAATATTATAAATAATTATCCTTAACGTAATTATTTTATTAATTATATCTATATTTTAATTTTACGATATACCTTCGCTTTTTTAAATTATCGTAATAATATTTATAATATTCGTTTATATACGCTAATCAATATATTTCCTAATATCGTAGATAATATTTATTATAGGTATAATTAATTCTAAAGAGTTATTTTTTCCTTTTTTCTTTTCTTCGGGTTTCTCTTCTAATACGATTAATTAAATTTTAAAATTATCGAGGTAATTTAGTATTTAGAATTATTCTTTAAAATTTATTATATTTTATTTTTATTTTTATCTTTCCTTTAAATCCTTCTTTAGAGTTTTATTATTATTATTATTTAATTCTTCGAGTTCTCGAATTCTTTAAGCGATTTCTTCTTCAATATCTTTTTACTTCTCTAATAAATTATTAAATCTAATATTATTTTATATTAAATCTTTAAGGGATTTAATTACGTTATCTAATATCTCTTTCTTAAATATATTTAATTATTATCGATTTATTATATTTTTCGAATAATAATTCCTAGCGATATAGCCTAGTTTATTATAATTATAATAATTTATTATTATTTTTCCTTTATATTATTATTTACTCTCTTTTTAAAATCCTTTTATAAATTCTTTCTTAATGAAATCGAGTTTTATTAATATATAATTATATAGGTTAAATTTTTTATAATAGTAATAACTAGCCAAATTATATCTATTACTATAAACTCTTAAATATTTTTATCCATTAATTCCTCCGTTATAATATTTCTCTATTATATATTTATATAGTTTATCGTCGATTATAATTATTTATTCTATAAATATATCGAGGTCTTAAATATCGGCTTTTATCCGTATAAACTCGTTTTTAATATTATTTTTTAATCCTCGTCGATATATTATTATAAAAGTAGTATCGTCCTAATCCGTTAATATTATATAGTATTAAAATTATACCGAGTAATTAAATATAGATCTTCGCTATATTGAATATTAAATAATACGAATTATTATATTACTCTCGTTAGGAAATTTAAATATATAACGAATTTTAATTTTAAATTAAGAGAAATTCTTTATTTAATACTTTATTACTAAATTATCGACGTCGTTTAATTCTTTTATATAATATTTTAAATATAGTTTAACTTATTTCTACGCGTTACCTTTTATATAAATAATAATAAAAGTCGTTTACTTATTAAATGATATAATACTCTCGTTAAAAGCGAAGAATAATTAAAGTTAAATAAATTAATTATTAAACTTCTTATACTCTTTATAATATTAATCTAGGCGGGAGACTTTAATATAGTCCCCGTTATTTATAATATTACGTTTTTAGATACCGTTTTAAGTATTTAAAATTAAAATATTTTATAATTTTAAAATATTTATCTTAAAGGTATTTAAAATATTAAGGCTCTCCGTTTAATACTTTAATATAATATCGATAAAACCTAGGTTAATTCTTTTAAAAAGAAGTATTAAGAATTAATAAATAATAATTTTTATATAAATTATTAAATATAACTAGATAAGTTTAATAGATTTAATTAATAATTTAATAAATATTTATATTTATAATTTATAATTAAAAGTTTTGAGGGAAGTTAAATACGAAACTTTTATTTACTAGAAAAATACACTATTTATATAATAAAAGAAATATATAGTTCGTAGTAATATCGTAATTTATAATATTTTCGGTATAAATAATTATATTAATATAAGGATATTATAATTAAATACTTTTATAAAGATATTAAAATTATTAAATTAACGATATTTAATTAATATTAATTTTAAAGAGGTATAATATTATAAATATAACGACGTCGTTTTTTAATATAATAGGTTTTAAGGCCGGCGGTTATAATATTATATCTTTTATTATAATTATCGAGATTTTTTTAAATCGTAGTTTAAATTATAAATAAAATATCTTTTATCTCTTTTCTAATAACTAGTATTCCCGTAATTTTAATATTTTATTTTAGTAAATATAAGATATTTCTTATCTTTTTTTAATATTTTATATTATTATAATTTAAATATACCTTAATTATTTATTAATTATAATATAATTCTCGTTCTTTCTCTTCGGGTTCTAGTATCTTATTATTTATTCTATTTTAAAAAGGTCTTCGGTTTTATAATAGGAAAAAATTCGGATTAAAATAATAATAATTAAATATATATTTTCGTAGAAGTACGTTAGGGGTAGTATTTTAATTAATATTAAATTTTACTCGTTTATAATTTAATATAATATTATACTCTTTTTATTATCGTTTTCTAATTTTACTATAATTTTCTATTTATTATATTAAGATCTTGAATTTCACGAATATACCTAGTTATATACCGAGGTTAAATAAATAAATAATATTATAAATCTCGTAATTTCATTTTCGTCGGAAATTTGAATAATTAATAAGTCTATTCTATTTAAAATTAATTACTACCGATTCGAAGTAGTTAATAAAATTCTAAACTCGTTTATTAAATTTTATAATTAGGTATTTTATAATTATTTCGGCTTTTAGTCGAGTATCTAGTAATTTATAATTAATTATTAACTACGTTTAAAGTTTAGATTAATTTTTAAAACTTTTAATATCCCCGGTTATATATAGTTTTTAGATATACGTCGGCAAAACGAAAAGTGGCTCGATCGTGGCTTAGGGCGCTCGACGGGCGCCCCGGGAGCCTTAAACGCGACACCTATCTACCGACTCGAGGTGCGCCCGAGGCATGCAGCCAAGGGGCCTAGGGCCACTCGGGCGCACACCGAGCAAGCCTAAAACGGCCACTAATGGGCGCTAAATTAGGGGTGCGCCACCAACTTTGACCCCCGTCCATGGCCCCTGTTCATGGCCATGGCCCTATTCCATTCATGGCCATGGCCCTATTCCATTCATGGCCATGGCCCCATTCCATTCATGGCCATAGCGCATTCCATTCATGGCCATGGTCCTGTCGCTGTCGCACCCCTATAACTGTCACTGTCGCACCCCTAAACCCCTGGCGCATGCCCTGGCGCATGGCCTGCGCACACCCCCGCGAGGATTTCGCCTGAATCGATCGATTCCGGGCATCAAAATTTGCTGGCGTTGGGGGTCGTTCCGGGGGGTCGCTGCCGTCGATAGGGGCGATCATGGAACATCAAGATTTTTGAAAATTTTAGGTGGTAAATCATATGATTTTCTAAGGTTAGGGCCCCTGAAGCTCCGGGCTTAAATTACGCTCGTAGGGAGCCCGACGCTTATCTTATAACGGCCTCGGGCGCTCGGGGCCGCTCGGGCACCCCGAGCCTACCTTAGGCGCCCGAGGCAGCTTGCCTAGTGGCCCCGAGCCGCTGGAGCCGGTTTTCGATTTGCCGACGTAGTTCTTTAATCGGAAATAAAAATATACCGCCGTAATTTTCATTTAAATATAAAAGTTATAAATATATTATAATTTAAAGAAATCGTTTACCTTTATATATTATAGGCGGATATTCGATATATTACGAGTCGTTTTATAATAATATAAATTAAAGATAAAGAGTTCTTTTATTTTAAATATTTCTTAATATTCCGAGTAGATACTGTAATTCGCCGGGGTTTAGTAGTAAAGTATTAGAATTTATTATCTAATAATAATAATACTAGAGTATATCGTCTTTTATTTTTATTAATTATATTTTTAATTATAGTAGTTTCTAGCTAGTTAATCCTATTTTAGAGAATTATAAACTATTTTAAAATAATAAAGTATCGAGTTATTAATAATAATTATATATTATTATTTATTAATATCGTCGTTCGGTACCTCGCCGGTAAAAATAATATATCTAGCGATTCTCTTAAAGCCGACGATCGTTTTAAATTAAATAAATTAATATATTAAAATACGAGTTACGTTAAAGTTAGAAGTTCAAGAATAATTTATTAATATATAAAGAGATATATATAGAGGGGTTAGAATAAATAAATAATAAACTACGTTAAAACCTAGTATATTAAAATTTTAATATATCTATAATAATTATTTATTAAAATTAACTATATCGACGTTATATAGAAGAATTTAAAATATACTACTATATTTATAAATAGTACTTTTATTTAGAAAGATTAATTAATTAACTCGCTATTTCTTTAATTTTACGAACTAAGTATTTTTTAGAGTCTATTTATACTAGTTAATAATTTTATATTAAATCTTTCGTAATTATTTTAAATAGTAGAGTAACTTTTAAATAATTACTTTTTTTAAAAATAATACTATACTTATCTAATAGGAAGTAAATTATTTTAACTAAATAAATTACAAATTATTACTCTAGATACTCTAGAAATTTATATTTTAAAAGTTTATTTATTATTCTAAAGTATTCGTTTAAGTCTTTACTCGATATATAAATAATATTATAAAGACTCTATATCTTTTTTATTCTATATAAAGTATATAAATTAATATTATAAAAACTAACGTCGATAATATTAATACTATATTCTATATTAATAAACCGGTAAATTAGTATTCTATCGAAAAAGACGGAAAAGACGCGTAGATCTATTTAGCCTATATACTAGCCCTAGAGATCGATTTAATATCTACTTTCGTCTAAAGTTACTAAATACACATTTAGTACCTCGACTCATTTTGAATTATTTTGAATAAATCGGAATAAACTAGTTTAAATAGTACCGGTAAATAATTAAATATATATAATTATAAATAAATTATATAGTCTATAATACCGCGCTAGTTAGGGGGTATTATATATATATATTATTTTTATAAATTAATATAATTTAAAATCTAAATTAGACTAGTATAATTATAGCGCTTTATATAACCTTAGCGAGTTACCCGGCGCTAGTAGAAAATCACGGATTTAAAGTCTTAAATCCGAAGTTACTATTTTTAACTTTTTTATTAAAATTTTTTTTTTTATTTTTTTTAGACGTTCTCTTTTCGTTATCTTTCTGCCTAAAGCTAGCAAAATGCGTATTTAGCACCTCGACTCTTCTTGTGCGGGCTCCCGCTTTGCCGATGTAGCTCGAACTTATACTAGATTAGGGAGCGAATTAGGGCTAGAATACTAACGACGATTATAATAACGGTAAGGGAGCGATAGTAAGGTAAGGCTCTACTAAGCTACGCTACTTGTATGGCTTTAAATTTGACTATTTGGGGCAGGTCTATGGCATATCTACGTCTATAGCCTGTTCTACTCGATGTTGGTGGTTGCCCCATACAAATTTTGGTGCGCGGGCCATCCGTTTAGCGCTGGCGCCAATGGTTTCCGAATTTACTGTATATTGCCTCATATATCTGGCATCAACTCATTCGTTACATCGTATTCTTGCCATTGCTAACGATTGATGTATCGTCTGTTCAATTATTGAGTGGATAGCTTAGCTTTGAGATGGGTGAAATGTACATGCAGGCACGTTAGCAAAACCAATTTAACCCGAGAACCACGCCGCCGCAACTGTCATTCGCCCAACATGTAAGTGATTGGACAAAAGATGCTAAGAGATGAGAGAGTGTGCATGCAGACATTTCGCCATCAAAATCATTCCGCCCATGCATACGTTTGATTTCACATATCATCAGCCATTATCATATCCTCGTCTTCGTCCTCTTCCAAGATCACAACACCGCTGTCTGGTCGCTTTCCCTTGCCTTTGCCCCGTCGCACTTCGACGTAGCCTTCAACGTCTCGGAACCGAGTCGCACTGACAGGCGTTAGGAGGCCTTGATGTTGCGTTACATCAGCACTGCGTCGCTGCATGTCGCTCACGTGGGCGGCCTTGATACCACTCGAGTTCTTCGTGGCCTGTGCGAGTTCGGCTTCGACGGCTTCGACAGCTCGGATACCGGCGTCTCGCTCTTCGTGCAGCTTGCTGAGTAGTATGGCTTGTTGTTGCTCTGCGTTCGCAGCTCTACCATTGGATTCCGAGAGCTCGGAGCTCAGCTGTCCCACCGTGACGTTGAGGCTGCCGACTTCCCGCTCCCTGCCTGTCCGCTCCTCGGCGAATGCTTGCTCGGTCTCACGGATGACTCGCTGCTTCTCGTTCAACGCGTCCTTGAGTTCGCGTTCACGAAGCTTGAGCTGCTTGATCTGATCGTTTCTCGCGTCGACCTCTTGCTCCGCTTCTCTCCGTCCCCGAACTTCTGCGGCCACATGGCATTCGAGATCTGCCACGGCTTCGTCCATCTCGGCTTGGAGTCCTGACATCGCCGTTCTCTGTTCGCCCTCCATGGACGTGATAAGCTCCTCAAGCTTGCCCACTTCGACTCTATACGTGTCGAGCGCGCCTTGAAGTCTCCGTATTGACCGGTCCTTATCGTCAACATTCTTCTCTAGATCATTGACTTTGGTTGACGCGGCTGTAAGGTTGTTCTCGAGCAATTGCACACTCGCTTGCGTCGCTTGCGTGTCCACTGCTCGTGCTTTCTCATTGTTCCTTCGCGTGCTGACTTCTTCGGCATACTTTCGGGCGCGATCCAGCTGCCCAAGCACCGCGTTGAATTGGGTACGCAAATTTGACTCCTGGTTCTGAGTTGTCCGCAACGCGTCTTCCGCCATGAATGCTTGAGCTTTTACAGCCTGCAGGCGCTCTAGCATAGTATCGAGGAGTGGCCTCGGGTCTTCTGGGACCAGACCGAGGGCAATCTCTCCGGGAAAGAGGTACTCTAGTGATATTCGAGCCGCGCGAAACGTCTCAGCATGAGCAGGGGCCAGAGTGGCTTGGGTCGCCGCTTCATTAACGGAGGAAGGGGCTTCGACTGGGCTTATATCTCGAAGTACCCCATCGTCATGGCCAAAGTTTGGTGTGATTATATCATCTTCGTTGTCGATATAAATCTCCAAACCTCCCGTTGATAGGTTGGAAGACTCGGGCCTGGCTGACATGGGCTCAGCAGTCATCGATCGCTCACGCATCTCTTGTTTCAGCTCGCCTAGTTCCTGCTCAAGCTCTTGAATTCTATCCGCACCTGCATTCTCTGCTTCTACTTCATCGATTTGTTCTTGTCCTGGTTGCCTCACTATTGCTAGCTGATCTTTCAGACTCTTAATCTCGTGCCTTAGCTGTGCCTCCGACCTCTTCTCTGCCTCGATATCATTGACCTCCTCACTCAAATTGTTCCTCCTCAACCGCCGCTTCGACCGCTTGTCAAGAAGCTGACGCAGCGGCTCGAATTGGATCTCGCCAGAAAGTGGTCCCGGCGATGGCGTTTGGGATGGTGATGGCAGCGATCTCGAAAGTTGGGCCGGGAGGGAGAGACGCCTCGCGCCTGTAGCTGCTCGTCGAGGTCTTCTTGTGGGAGAAGATTCGCGCTCTCGCGGTGTGAAATGTGTGTTGCTCAGGTATGGGGTAAGTCCTGTGGATAGAGCTGCCGACTCAGTCTCAAGACCTGGGTCAGAGAATCGAACACGCTTCTTGGACTTGGAGGGCGTCTTTGCTGGTGGGAGGGATGCAACGCCAGTGTCGTTGGCGGGCTCCTCCACCTTCATGTACACTGGGTTAGCAAGGCCGGTGCTGATACGTCTCTTGCGTCGGACGGCGAGAGGTCTATCATCTGTGAGGTCTACCACCTCGTGCTGGGGAATATCTTGAGCCATTGCGAGGTGGCTATTGGACGTTGAGCGTGGAGATGTTGATGCTTGAAAAGAGGGTGAAAAGGAGATGCCAATGCAGCAAGATTAACACGGGGAAAGTACTAGATAATAAGAGCAACAGCTGTGGTAAACAAAGAAAGTGTGTTGGAAGTGAAGCTCGAAGCTTTGTAGGCTACAGTCACTCGATGTTTGTAAACAAAACCTAGTCCCTACAAGGCTGAGAATTTCGGGCGCGTCGTGAAGAAAGTCTTGGCGCAACGTTGATTGGATCTCATCGCTCGAAAGCGCATTGTGCTTCTAACCGTCTACAGACTCGAGCAAGCATGCATTGGTCTAGGAAACAAGTTCCCATTTACAAGGTACATCATGTCTCCTAGACAGCTGTTGTCAGTATGATGTAGAGCAACTTGTCCGCAAAGAGAAGGAGCGCTTGCTCTTCTCCATACAGATTGCCGCCGATCTCACCAGACGACTTAGAGCTAAAGCATAAAGTGCTGAGTACCAAGGTTTGAGCACAAGCACCTTCCTGATATCGCAGGTCAACACCAAAGCCTCGTCAGCTCTTCAAACATGATTGTGCAGTTCTACGAGTAGCTTGTTGCAGCACAACACAACGAAGCCCTAGTTGCACTAAGAAGTCTTAGTGGGGAAAAGGCTCAGACCTCCAGGTGCCTCCAATGGACTCTCGTCATTGTCGGCTGGCGGAGCTCCTTCGAGACAGTTCCAATGGTGTGCCAGGTTTCGAAACATTCATAAGATCATGGAGGAAATCATTGGGCGTCTCAGGTCTTCATCGACCTCCTTGTCGCCTACCATGACCATGGAAAACAATGCCGCCACCGCAGATTTAACTACCCCGGATCACCCCTCCACGATGAAACCGAAGACAGCAACGCTCGAAGCTCTGCCTGCAGAGATCGTTACCCATATCCTCACCTTCCTGCCTTCCAATGCCCTTGCAGCGCTGTCGCAGACCTCGCAGCTCCTCCGCTCTCATGCCCTCAACGATCTACTATGGATGCAATACGTAAAGGATGAGCTACCCAGCAGTGGCAACGTTACGACGCCCGCCCCTGCTCAGTATTGGAAAGATCTCTACATTGCCCACCACCCATACTGGTTCCTCGTCCGCAACAAGATCTGGTTCAGCGACAACCCCAACACTGGGACGCTAATACTCACACGCTACAATCAATCACGGGGCTGTATTGAAGGCTATCGACTTGTCGCTGAGCATGGCGCGCATACCTTCGACTTCTGGACGCACAATCCGGATGTCATCATCCATACCTTCAATCCCAAGGTCAGGCTTTGGACTGATGATCCTGTGATCAAGCTTGATCTTAGGTCTCGTACCGATGGTAGTCGCTTGCAGAAAGAGGTTTCAATGCAGACGGGCTCGCAGCACGGTATATGCTCAATGATCTCACTATGTCGACCGATCCCCAAGGAGCTCCAAGATCCAAGCATGGCGCTATGGCCACCATCAATCATACCCTCTACGGAGCGTGTCCGCAATGAAAGCCCAAACAAGTTCCGCACTGACGTACACCGACCACAGTCCATCGCCCTCATGAGCGAATACTCCTTCCGAATACGAAAATGGCTCGAGTTCTCCAACCTTATGCAACCCCTCAGTTCGGTTAGGATGGGGGAGGATGTCATGACATTCAGTACAATCCTAGAAGAATCCTACAAGCCCACCAAAGAGAGGCCCTGGCAAGGCATATGGGTTGGTGACTACTCAGGCCACGGCTGCGAATTTCTGCTGGTGCTACAGCGCGAGGTTACGTCTAATACTAGGTTGACTTTACTACCGTCTACTGGAAATCTGCCAGAGGGCATGTCGATCGCGGAAATGGAGGCCGAAACAACAGAGCAAGGGATGCCGAGCTTTCAACCGTCATCAAGCGAAGAGATCGAATTTGAGTCTGATGGCAACGAAGCTGAGCCTTCAGCGGTCCCCCAGATCGATAATGGAGCACAGGTGAACTTCGGAGATGATGGTTTGGCAATGGTTGGGGCTCCGCCAGTCTCCTCGAATTACATTCAAATAGGGCCGGAGTCAATAATGCCGCCAGATTCAGAAGATGGGACCATGAGGCCGGATCAATTCGCAGCTGGCCATTCTCTGCAAGAGATTCCTCCATTGGGCAGACTCGAAGCCATAAAGTTGACCGGCGACATCAATGTGCCAAGAGGTCAATATACATGGATTGCAGAGGATATTGGCCCAAAGGGTTTGATACGAGTCGCAGATGAGCAGATGTTCGCAGGCGCGAGGATGATCAAGAGTTGGGGTCGCATTGCTGGCAGAGGGTTTCGGCATGATAGATTTATACCGTCGCAGCTGATCATGATCTCTCATGACACGCTTGCACAATATTGGGAGGTATGTTGGCCCACGTCCGATTACGAGTGTCTACCTGCTGACTCCTTAATCAGGATTTTGGACATATTTCCTTCTACAAGAGAGTTAACATCGACGATTTTCTTGATGTGTAAAGAATACGACACGTGTGAACAATATGCCAGGCTGTGGACCGACGACGATGAAGCTGACGAGGCCCTGCGAATTTCGCAACGAGCTCACTCTGCCTTGGCTTATCTCTAGCTAGGTTATACAAAGCGACTGGAAACACAGTACCCATACTCAATCGCGCCTCTTGACCGCAGCAGCATAGCAACACATGTGTTTTGATGGAACGCTAACGCGAGCATTGGGGTTTGTAAGATTCATTTGGTAGGAGAATTTGGGAGGGAACGAGCCACGAAATGCCACGAATATCCATCAACTAATTGGTATACATAGCCATACTTCATAGTAAGACTAGGACAATTTTGCTCAGGACGTTTATGAACAATGGTGTCACTGTGGTCAAGGTCATTCTGTTGGCGAAATCCTTTGGTTCCTGCCTCTAACCGCCGAACACCAGCGGACGGCCGCGATTGTTCCAAATTTGGATCATTGACGCTCAAGACGATAATGGCCCCGGATCACATAGACTGTGCACTTTGTCAACATCCCCAGATACCGTTCTCTTAGTATATGTACACAAGCACCGCAAGAGCAGCGCAGTGGGCTTCTAATCATCCGTCTCCACAGCACTTTTCGGCATTCTCACATCAGCCCTACGAGCACCTCCTGGCTCGTAATACCCTGACTTCACTCATTTCATACTTGAGGAAGCATTCGGTTGTCCTGATGAAGTGACATACACATCACCATCTATTGATCTCACTCTCCGCCTCCGCCACACTCACCAACATTCCGAGCGTCTCATACCCCTGCATAAAGTATCCTTCCGCGGTGACAGGCCAAGATGCATGTGCCTTTGGCCGCCAGGGCCACTGACCCACCAAAGCCTTCTGGCCTTGAATCTGGCTCTACAAACCCAGCTATCATTGTATGTCTATCCTGAACGCAGAAGTTGCCCACGAAGCTGACCGTAAGCAGGGCGTCGCTGTTGCAGTCGCCTTCGTATTCATATTCATAGCAATCTACGTCTATGTCGCCAAAAACCGTCCTCCAAACTACTCCACCGCACCCAGGAAATCGCGATGGCAGACATGGAAGTCGTCGAGGTTTGCTCGCTTCCTACACCTACAATCGTCGGCCAAATCCGTAAACAGCCACGATATGGAAGAGACGGCTTATGCGCCTTCGACACATACCACGGGAAATGGCAGTGGATCTACCGACGAAAGCTCCAACGATAACGGCGTCAATCGCAATACCTCTATCCGCAGCATCATGACCCTACCTCCTTACCGCCCAACGCCACTACCACACGAGCGCCTCATAGCCCGCGAAGGCGAGCGCGGAGGCGTGGACACCGTGATCGAGTTTCCTGAAACAGCAGACGAAGAAGAAATGCGCCGAGAGCAAGAGATGGATTCTCTGTACCAAATCCGACAGGCGCGGAGAGCAGAAATAGCAGAACGTAATGACCGGCGGCGAGAGCGCGCAGAAGCAAGAGAAGCAGGTGACTGGGCACGGCTTGAGCAGCTGCGATTACAAAGCCAGATGCGCGCACGAGCAAGGGCCGAAAGTACAGGCAGCGCTGCAAGCAGCAACACCAGCTTACCTGCCGTCACCACTACAACTACAAATGCCAGCTCCCTTCTCGCCGACCACCACGCGCGCAACTCTTCCCACGACCGCCGCGTCAGCTCCGTCAGCTATGCTGATCTAGGTCTCGCACGCCACGACGGTTCGAGGATACGAGCAGACAGCATAGAATCGGATCATAGGCCTTTGCTGGAGAGTGCAGCTAGTATGGGCAGTGATCAGCGACCTACGACTTCCTCGAGACGTAGCTCCCTCTTCCACACGCACCTCTTCCACCACAATCGCGCCCCGTCTGCCGAGTCAGTAATGACGACAGACTCCGAGCTTGCAGGTATGCGAGAAATGACTCCTCAGACCTCGTCTGGACAGAGGACTGGCAGTGATGCGGCGGTAAGGACACCTAGTGCGAGTGCTAGTGGGCAGGATACTGGTAGTGATTCGAGTCCGCCGCGAGGAGAGCCGCCACAGTATGAAGCCTCGCATTTCGAGCATGGTGAAGCGCCGCCAGACTATACTAGCCCGGTAGCTGATACGGGAGAGGGTATCCCGCGGTTGCCGAGCGTGAGAGTTGGCAGCTCGTTGCCGGCCATTCAGATTATTGGGAGTACGCCTGCTGCTACCCCTGTTGTTGGAAGTGGCACGACATCACCACGGTGATCGTGTCTATTGTGTGCACCTGCTCTTCGAATTCTTGGACGTAATTTAGCGAGCGGGTCACCTTCATGCTCTGGGTTTGGGTGGGATTATCATGATACGTTAATGAACATTGGTGGCGCTGGAAAAAGGATGAATACGGCATTGCGGAAGGAAGAGCAAGACATAGAACAGAGTGACTACCTAGGAAGAAGATCTCTACTTCGATTTATAAAACTTATATGCACATACACATAGAGTTTTTTGTCCTTCTCTGTATGCATCTTCACCTCTTTCCTCGATTCGTTGTCCTTAAGCGAGCCGCAAAATAAGTTCAAATCCAGTATCACGTTTCTCGGCCTCGACTTAGCTCGCCTCTTTCGCAGCACCGGTCCAGCCCTTCCTGTCGTCCACTTGATCCCTCAGCCGGCTTGCCAGACTTTTTGCCTATATCTCTATGACGACACTGCACTATCTAGTCGACTCGGTAAGTCCGATTAGCCCGCCCTTTCTGCATACTAACGCACTCCCAGCTACAACCAGTACGCCCTATGTCAAAGATGAACAACGCACCAATCGAGCCAGCCAGTCACCTCATCGCAGCCGAAATATTCAAGGGCTCCAGTTGCTCTTTCTGAACCTCGGTAAGCCTGGGTTGAGTCCCTTTTTTTGACAAAAAATAAAAAAAAGGTACCACAATTACCACGGATCCTACAATTGTCTCCATCTGGAATGCACCTCAAGACACACTCTGACAACCCGGACCGCAATGACTACGGCTGCCAACCCCTTCAACAGCCTCGCTGCCGTCCACAAGGCTGCCAAACAAAGTGACCCTCTCTCTTCACTACTGTCATTACTGTGGGCTCGATCTCTAATGCTAATACAGCTGATACCCATAATGGTAGCGATAAAGTGCCACCATATTGCTCGATTTGCTAGCGTACTTTCACCCGTACTGCGGATTTGGAGCGCCATGCTAAGAAGCATTTGTCGGGTGAGGAGGACTACCGAAGTGAGGTGGAAGGATGTGAGTACAAGAGTAGTTATCGGGAAAATAAATTGGAGCGGCATGTTGGGGATTGCCATTGCTTGAGGAGGTCGTGAATGATGGGGCGCATTATGGGTATGTTCTATATCAGAGTGAGAATGTCTGGTTTCGTTATCTTAGTGAGATGATGTTGGATGAGTAAAGTGTTATGCTATGGATATTATGATATAGGTAGCGAAAGAGGGTAAGCAACCTAACTCCAAAAGCTTCGCAAATCCTGCCCTACTTTCCCGCCCTAAATGTCCATACGATATGTTCCATATTCATGCATCAAAGCTTGCAAAAAGCCAAATCCAACTCCAACTCCCTCTATGCCAATGTTCTTACACAATGATGCCCAGCATCAAACCGCAATCTGCTTTTTACCATCCCCAAGCAGCCGAGTCAACTCGCCACCGGCTCCTCTCAGCTCGGAATAGGCACCTCTCTCTGCCACTCGTCCGCCCTTCAGCACCACGACCTCTTTGCACACCTTCATCATCTCCTTGTCGTGTGTGATCGCAATGACGCCTACGCCTTGTTGCTCAAGCGTACCGATCATGCTGCGGATACCTTTAGCTGTCTCTTGATCCAGTCCTGAAGTCACCTCGTCGAGGATCAGAAGGCGTGGTCTGCGTACGATAGCACGCGCGATGGCGATGCGTTGGGCTTGGCCGCCCGAGAGGCCAGATCCACCATCCCCAATCAGCGTTTCATACCCGAGTGGCAAACTGGATATGAACTCATCAATCCCTGCCGCTTTTGCTGCGCCACGTACGTTGGGTATTGAAGCCAGCGCTGATGACTCGGGAAGTGCATAGGCGATGTTTTGTGCGATGGTCGTCGGGAAGAGTGTCGGTTGCTGCGGCACTATAGCGATCAAAGAGCGGAGCGTCGGAATGTGAAGCTCGCATATAGGGATGTTGTTGATGCTGAGATCGCCGCTGGTGGGTGGGTAGAGCGCTAATAGAAGCGCCGTGATAGTCGATTTGCCAGAGCCAGAGGAGCCGACGAGCGCGGTTGATGCACCTGGCGCCACAGTGAGATTGAGATAGGAAAGCACGAGGAAGGTAGGTCGCGCAGGATAGGTGAACGTAGTGTCCTTGAAAGCAATAGCGCCAGGTCGGCGTAGACGTATCTGCCCTGTGTGCTCGTGCGAGGTATTGTATGGAAGATGTGCTAAGCGCAGCAGGCGTGTGGCTGTAGAGCGGGAGGAGTTGATTTGGGGTATGAATGCAATGATGGCATTCGCATTCGCAATGCTGAAGAGGAGCATGGTGAATACTGTGAGGATGTCCTGCGTACTGTAGGCGTGGGAGGAGGCGAGAGTGGCACCATAGTAGAATATCAGTGCTGTGACGAAGATGATACCGCTGTCTGAGAGCCCGAAGAAAAAACCGGAGTAAGCTGAGCGCTTGAGACCTGTATTCAGAGCATGCTTGACCGCGCGAGAGTACTTGCGGTGGAAGTGGGTTTCGAGCGTTAGAGCTCGCACAGTGCGGATGTTGCTGAATGTCTCGGTGAAGATGGCGTTTGCGTTGGAGGCTGCTTCATCGCTTTTGTTTTCCCAATGACCGGAGACGGTTTCGTACGACCGTGTGGTGGCGTAAATGAAGGGACCAGAGGCAAGGCCGACCAGAGTGAGCTTCCAGGATATCACAAGCGACCAGATCACTGCCATGGAAGTCATAACGGCAGCAACAAAGACGAAGCCTGCGAAGCGGCCTAGTAGGTTGCGCATTTCTTCGGCATTACGGTCGAGGCATTCTGTGAGGCGTGAAAGGCTGTTCTTGTCTTTGTCGAACCAGGAGCGTGGTTGGTCCATGATCCGTCTGAGAGCTTCGACGCGGAGGCTGTCAATCCAGACTTGACCGCAGCGTTCGAGGAGGTAGTGCATCAAGTAAGATGCTATGGAATCCATGAATGCCACGGCGAGGACGGAGAGCGACCAGTCTTGTGCTTGTCTCGATCGTTGACTGTGGTCCGTGAGGTAGAAGGTAGACAGGAGCTTGGCGAAGACATATGAGAAGGTCGGAGTCGCTGCTGCATGAACAGCTGCACTGAGGAAGCCTAGGAAGAGGATGATGCGATTCTTCCAAGTCAAGGTGGGCCATATCGTCATGAGAATTTTCTTCAACGGCGCAACGTAATCCTTCTCAGCCTTGTTCGAACTTCTTCTTCGCTCTTGCTCCATTACTGCCGATACAGTCGACACTGTTGACAAAGGCCTAGGATCCTCCACGTATTCGCTGGCATGTTGGGTATACTCTTGGTGCAATGTTGAGGGTTGAAGATCTCCTGTCTTAGTAGTCATCGAGGTCATTCCAATGTCTTTGAGACTCTGGACCCATTGAGTATCAATAGAGTCCAGGGATGGCAAGGGCGGCAATTCCTTTTGCTCTGATGGCCTCCGGATCGAAAAGGAGGAGGACCATCGATTCATCGAAAAAGCAGTGGGGGAAAGTGGTGGAATGAAGCCATACTGAGACGTGCGGTGAGAGTGTACATCGTCCCAAGGCGCGCCGAAAACGCTGGGGATACGAATCCTCTTTGGCAAGGACTGAACGTCTATTGAATCCTTTGATGGTCCTGCGAACGAAGACATATTGCGCGGCTGAGAGGTATCCGGTTGATGATACGGCGACAAGGGGGTGTGCTCCTGCCTTTGCGCGATTTCCGGCAGCGCTATGACTGTGTCCCTCCTCTCCCTGAAGGGCCCAAGGTCCGTCTTCTCCAGGGTATGCCTGAAGCCTTCTTGTGTGATGACTCCCTCTTCTAGGACGTATACGTAGTCGCTGTCTCGCACTTGAGCCGTATCGTGGGTGATGATAATAGTAGTCTTTCCTTTGCGCCATTCGCGGATTGTTTCGATAACTAAACCCTTATTGACATGGTCTAACGCATTAGTGGCCTCGTCAAGTATGAGGATTGGAGTGTCTCTTAGTCGCGATCTGGCAATAGCCACTCGTTGCTTTTGTCCGCCGCTCAGTGCATTGCCGCCAAATCCTACAATAGTGTCAAGTCCTTGTGGTAGCTCTGTGATCGTATGCTGTAAAAGCGCGGTCTCGATTGCTTTCTTGACCTCCTCTTTCCTTACCGTGCTGTGGTCTATGCGTCCAAACGCAATGTTCTTGAAGACTGTCTCATTGAACAAAACGCTTTGCTGTTGGACCAATGTGATGTTGTTCCTGAGCCATTCGACGCCAAGCGTTTGAACAGAATGACCGTCGATCAACACTTCTCCGGATTTGGGTATGTAGAGGCGCAGGAGAAGATTTCCAAGCGTGCTTTTGCCCGAGCCACTTTTGCCCAGGACGAATGTAGTGTCACCAGCGGCAAAGAAGAAGTCGGCATTCCTGAGTGCAGCCTTGTCTGGTCGCGAAGGATAGCAAAAGGTGACCTAATATTGATCAGTACCACCGAAACTTCAAGGATACAGGACACTTACGTTTCGGACTTCGATATCTCCTTCGCAACGTGGCGGACTGTTTCCGCCCAGCATGCTTACGACCCTTCGTCCCCGCTCCATTTGGATTATGGTAGCCTTCAAAGTGGCTCCCGCTGCCCTTCCCTTCTCGAGGACAATACATTGTGGCAGAATTTGCTCAACAGATTGTGTGGCCATGAGACATGCCCAGAAGCACGTCAAGATGTCGCCTGGGTTCTTCTGCCCTGTATTGACGAGGTGACTGCCGTACCAGAAGCCCTGCACGAACATCCCCAGAATGATAAGTCTGACGAATCCGATCTGCTGCGCATTTGCCTGCGCTTCAACCAGATAGTAGCTTGCAGCTTTGTTGACAGCCTTCGCATACTGCCATTTTTCAAAGTCCTGTCCATTGAAGCTCTTGACTGTATCGATGCCCGAGAATGCATTGCTGACCATCTTCGAGGCCTTTGTGAGTTCCGCCTCTTGCGCTTGAATACTCGGCTGCATTCTTGCAGATATCATGGACAAAACAATTGCTGAAATGGGGACAGTGGCAAGCGTGACTAATGTCAAGCTCCAGGAGTAGTAGAATGCCACGCCAAGGGCCGCGAAACTAGTAACAGTATACTGGACGGCGTAGCCAAAAGGTTGTGAGGTAGCCAGTTGAAGCTCTCGAACGTTCCTAGCCACGTGTCGGTCAAACACATATATAATTGAAGAAAGGATTGTCACTTACGATTGCAGCCGCGATATCAAGGTGTCGATCCCGGCTTTGCGCATGTCGTACCACTCCATCTCCTTCTCCAGCATCCCGTCGAAGAGCTTCTCCCGCACAGCCTTCGCTTGCAGCTCCCCAAAGACTAGCCATAGCATGAAGTAAAACGCATTGAGAACTCCACTTGCACAGCCAAGTCCAACCAAATAAATCCCAAATCTGGATACTTTGTGAACCAGATCAGGCCCGCTGATCTCATCTGCCCCATACTGTGTGAAAACATCGAACAATTTTCCGAGAAAGACTGCCAATGCTGGTATGATGATACCTGACGCGACTGAAAATATCAAGGCAAGGAAAAGCGAAAGAACATGCGCTTTTGACGTAAAGTTGAAGAGAGCCCGCCAGCTTGCGCCCTGGGATTGATCGTTGGGGCCATCGCGGTTCTCTGCAATATCGGGATGATGAACATCCGACTCCATGGTGTTGTTATGCGCTGCTAACATTCAGTGTATTAGTAAACTGCAATGCGAAAAGTTGGCTGGCTGATCTGAACGACGACAAATATTGTTTCAAAGAGAGAGGAGACATGACGGTGATGGAGATCGGGTAGTACAAGTCGGCATGGCACAGATGGAACAATGGCGGAACCGGAGGAGGTATAATAGCTGCGTTCGTAACTTAACAATGCGTTGTACCCGGTGAGGCGATATTGTTGTGGCGCAACCCCTTAGTATTGTTCTTCTAGCGCGGGTATTCCACCAAGTACAAAAATTTCACCAGGAGAAACGGAAAGTCGAACCTAGCAACAACGAAATCAGCAAATCAAATTACAACTCATAGGATAGTGTAGAACTTGCGGTGAGCAGAAATGAACATAAAAAGGAGGTACAACAAAGTTTACGGGCCACTGACCGCCTCGGCTTCTCCGTCACGGAGAGAATGTTGCACGAGCTCTTAGAATAGCTCAAGGTCAATTGACAATCCGTGGCTTGTGATCAAGAAGCTAGGATGAAGGCCGAACGATGTGATTTTGGGAGCAAACGAAGGCAAAGATGACTAAAGAATGATGGTGAGACGGTGCGAGAATGGTTGATGAAATGAGACAGAGTTTACGCTAAGGTCACACGAGTGAAAATTGTACTTTGGCCTGAAAAGAGTCCGTAATGACAGGAAAAGGAAAGGCGAAGAACGAATTAATGTGGTAAGGTTGATGAGAGCAGGGCATAGAACTCCAGTGGAGATCTGGGCTGAGGTTGATTGATGAAGGATTCGCTTGCGCTTTCCATAGATCACTTGCTGTATCTTGCGATATGACATTTCTATGTGCAGTTCATCATTCGTAGCTTCGTGAATGTCGATGGGAATGACATTTAGGTCTTGGTACTGTCTTCGTTGGGGTGTGCTTGCTTATAAATCCAGTCATTGAGACCTTGTCGGTTCCTAAGCTTATTCAGACCTGTAGAAGAGAGGGTCGCATCAGCGTACTTGCCTTGCGATCTCAATAGCGTAGAATTGCATGCGCATCGCTGTCTTGCCCAATTAGTCGAAGAATCTAGTGCAGAAGAGCAAGGATCCTGCAAACCGAAGATGGTCTCTTTCTCCCCATACTCGAACTTTGGATTGGACCTCAGCATAGTCCCAAAGTTGTAATCTTCCACAGTCTTCTCATATGTCAGCATGAAGTTCCGCCATCGCTCCTTCCCCTCCTTGCTCTTCATCTTGTCCTCGTCGATGGTCTCCGTAGGGTCGAATTCGGGGAACTCCTTCCTGAAATGCTCGTAGATCTCGTCATCCATCTTCGTAAGCCGTAGCTTTGAGCCCTTCATCTTTTCAAGTATTGACCAGTATGTTGTCATGTGCTGCACAGCTGCAGCGAACATTCATCAGCCATCTGGACAAGGCAACGACTTCAGGAGCGTGGACAGGCTACGGAAGCGTGCTGGAGGCAGACCTTTCACAGCAAATTGCTTCTCCATCTGGAAGTATGTCAGACCTTGTACCTGGAGATCATTGCGTACTTGCAGACGTCCTCAAAGTTCTCCGCCTGCTCTGGGTTCAGGCTTGCGCCTGCAGGACCTAGCGACATGATGAAGGAGTATACGGAAGTACGGACTCGAAGTCAAACAGTGATTGATGCTTAGCAATTCTTGGAACAATTGCTTGGCCTACTTTACTGGATAATTATCGCGCGGAACACTTAACGCCAAGATATAAATTTTAGACGCGGTAAACGCCCCCACGAGTGGTCCTACATACTTTATTAGAAGATTTGAGCTGGGACAGGACCGTCATCCCTATCTGAGCCTTGGAAATCTTGCAGGTCTAAATTCCGGGTGCTCTCTCCTCAAAGTACCAAACTTGCCCATTACAGGGCCGAGCTATAAAGTTTAGGATAAGAAGCCTTACACTTCGTATCTGATAGAAGTGAAGCCGGATTGAAGACTACCCGTTCAGCAGATAGTAGCACCATACGGGAGCTCACAGATCGTGGAGAATTGGGTTGTTTCTAGACTGTGTAGACAAATGCATGTCTGACGAGTATCAATGTGAATACAAGGTTCGACTGGTCTCCCCATACTTGCTCCGTCATCGTCAGGACGCCATCATCTACCCACGATTGTTTATAGAGCTGGTTATTCAGGAGATCTGGTCCTAGATAAAAAGCATTGCTCGTCGGGACAGGGATATTACAGCAATCGTTAACCAGGTCAGATCAGCATCAACCTCGGACGTTTATCTCTATGGAGATGAACCTATTAACGACCGCTACTATAAGTACATACCAGACGCCTCCTTCGCGCACGTCGACTCTTAATATCCCGGTATAATTATCGAGACCTCATATTCGCAGCAATATAAAGTCCTGAGGAAATTGGCTGATGAATATATATACGGTTCTAACGGAAGTATCGCCGTAATACTTGGCCTTGATATTGAATACGGTATTAGGTCTAAGAAAGCGTCGCTGTCTATCTCGCGACCTTGGGTAGTTACGGATCTAGACAAGAAAGAAGCCGCTGTTCTCGAGATATTTAGTAATTAAGAAGCTGATGTAATACCTTTCCTATTTAGTCATCATCGATCGAATTCTGCGTATGATTGAATACTAATGGTTTTTGCTTTAGTAAACGTTTCGTACCGACGACGGGACCACCGTTCAAGGTCAAGGTTTATCGCTTCGGCTCTGTGACTTTGCGCCAAGACTTGCTTCGTAATATACCTCACTAAACGTAGAGCACAGTCGTTCGGATTATATACGGGAAACTCTGTTCTTTCCTATATGATACTGAGACCAGAGATGAGACTAAGCGAGTGTAATAAGGTATATAATCTACTCTTGCGCCCAGGAAGGTACACCCCCTAAAGCTCTAAGTGCGAGGCTGAAGAAGTGATAAGATCCGATGCACAGGATCTGTTATGGCGGTGATTATCTGTGAATATTAAGATACCAGGGAAAGTCGTTAAGGAGGCTCAGCGAAGGTAGTGATGATTAGTGGGACGATGGGCAGGCTGTAGAACATAAAGAAGGGGACGAGAAGCAGGCTCGAGGTGTCGCCGGTCATTACACGAAGAAGGTAGTAGGATTGGATTGGACGGCGCCAAGAGTATGCGTGGAACACGTCTATTGCGAACGAGCGAGATGTGCGTATTACTGCAATGCATACTGATTGCCGAAGGAGCGGTCGCGGTTATATTGGTCGGGCGGCGGTATGAGCATAAAGATTGAGGTGCTGGTCCAGACAAGTCACCAGTATTCCATGACAAGTACACTCAAGAACTTGTTCTGCTTCGCTATCTTCAACGGATACTTTTGGTCTGGATATTTTCTTATGTACACCGCTAACTCTCTTCTGGACCGAAAATGGTGCGGGATCCTTCCGGCTTTTTTTGCACCAAGGAAATAAGAGATATTAATGTTTACTCCTTTGAGTGTCTAATGAATGGTAGGATAAGTTAGTATGGATACGGCCACCCGAATCCCGTCGAGCGTATCGCTGTATGGGCTGCACCTTTTTGTATTAGCTGATTGATGCCGGTACGGGATTGACTCCGTAATCCTGGTAAAGCGCCTGCTACTTCTCCTTAACGCCGGCGTCGCTCCCGTAATGTGATGCAAATTCTGTGCTAACCCTTCGAATTCTTGCTTTGTTGTTCGTTCCTCCCTCGAGGTCGACGCTTTGAATGCTGCGTTGTATAGAGGGGAAATCTTCCTTATCCGTGCTATACTGAGCTCTAAAACGACTTTCCCTCCCGTCGATACTGTGACTAATAGAAATCTTTGATCTAAAATATTGATTCCAAGCCTTCTCGAATATCTTGCTGTTTGACCCTTGTTTCTATTTACGAATGTATGCTAAGCGATAAAATTCGGTGAGGAGCGTGGCGCGAGGGTCGAATTTAAGATCATATTGCTGGAAAAACGCCGATCTTATCGAGGCCGATTTGGGTGTCATTATAGATGTGGTGCCTCTAATGCGGTTGAAATTAAGCGTCCTAGTTCCTATAGCGAAAGAATAATAAGGAACAGCCTTGCGCGGAAGATATATATTGCCAGTAATGTTCATCCCACGAAAGAGGCCCAAGTGTATAACCACATGAGGTTTATTAATTCGATGTTGTGGATGTGAGAAATGGGGGCATCGGGTTCTTATATAATCTCTTTTCGTCTCTGTGCAGCCTTCGGTTGGGACACTTTCACCGAGGCTCTGGTAAACTGGCTAGTATCATTTCGAGACCATGTAAGTTAAAAACTATGCTCTGTTAGATCTCTCCGGCCGTCTCTTCATATATGCTTTGTGGTGCAGGTCCTGAACCCTAATAATTTTCCATGACCATTTGGGTGCCTAATCTATCGTTCCCTGGGACCAAGGAAAGGCGCACGCCGAAAAGATTCTACGATGAGGTTGACGATTTCGTGAAGGCCGCTCTCAGACACATCACGAAAGACGGTCAGATTCAGACCGATTTGTTGGAGGTCACGAAGCTTTCACTCCAAAGAAGCAAACGCGCCGCGGAAAAGGAACTTTCGAAACTTTATCAAGACGAAAAGCAGCAACCGATCACCTAGAATCATTACTACATTGAAAATGTTTAGAACGCTCGCCAGGGCTCTACGCGAGAGCTGATTAAAAATACCATGAACGAAGCTTCCGCTTACGACTGGAACGGCAAACTTCATATTAGTAATAGTACTGTAGACGCCGAAAAGCTTCTTGCGTCACTACAGAAACGAATCTTCGTTGACCAGGACGCGCAAGCATGCACAGAAGCATTGGCTGGTTTGTCGGCGTACTACAAGGTGGATTGCCCCTTCTCCAAGGATCTTGCCTTATGCTGATCGATACAGGTGGCTTTAAAAATATTCGTTGACAATGTGCTACGTGTCCCAACCATGTGTGACAAGCTGAGGGATCCCTTTGAGAGGCGTAGCTGTAGTTTGAGAACTCACTTACCAGACGAAATCAGGTAGAATTATTTATGTATGAAATGGCACTACATAAAAGACGGCTCCTCAAGAGAACTCCTTTTTCAAGAAAGATGCTATGATGATTACCTCAGTTCCATCAGCCAGTGTCTCAGGATACTTAGGTTCTTCCTTCCACTTCACATACCCCATCCTCGTATACCAGTCCTCAACACTCCTTCCCTTCGGAGGCAGCTCTTGCACCAGTCCCTCCCTCACGCAACGCCACTCTTCCCCGTCATCCTCCACATACCGCCTGCTAGGCGTATGCAGGGTAAGCGCTTTACACTTGGGCGATCCGTAAGGTTCAATCCGCGCCATCACTTCCAAAGCCTCCATCGCGGCCCGCCCAAGCCCTCCACTGCGATACTCGGGCAGTATAAAAAAGTTGGATACCATGAGGACGGACTTGTCCGGGTTCGCGAGGTCGAGCTCGCTTTCCGGCGTATCACTGTTCGATATGCTCTGGAAGGCGATGTGGCCAACGAAGCGGGCCGGTGACGGGGTGATGCCTGCAAGACGCGGTGGCAGGATCCAGAACATCGACTTGGTTTGTTCATCGGCCATTTCGCGCCATTTCTCTAGGATGGCGGGTTCCAAGTACCAGCCGCATATGACTCGTTGGCGGTGCAGCTCGTCGAATTCGACTGGGTTGTGGAAGTTAACGGGCTCGAGGAGGCATTTTGCTTTGGCCTTCTCCGGCTCTACGGTTGCCATGTCGTGATAGTTGGGTGATTATTTCTCAGCTAGGAGCTTTGAAAATAAAGGTGAGTCATGTGTTGATGAGAGATTTCATGATTTGATTTGTGTTGTCCACTTTAGTGTTTTCGAAAGCCAGAAATATTGAGTTGAGATAAAAAGTAATTAAAGTCAAGTATAACGCTGGATAAGCCCGCATGCTAATAACTGGACGGTGAGTCGACGTAATACAGTAGACTGACCTCCAGACTAATGTCGTCTGACCTATCTTTATGATTGCGTGGTAGGTTGGTTAGTTGGTTGGTTGGTTGGTTGGTTGGTTTATTCATATCACTGATCCGCCTTTCGGCATGCAGGGGAGTCTCGGCCCTAGGACCATCCCAGAGCCTGGCTCGAAGCTAGATCTAATCGGCTTAGCCCGGACACCTAGCGGTTTGGCCGGCCCACCGGCAAGCGTATATTCGAAAACGGAGCCCCTAGGGTCAGTAGATAGCTAGCGATGAGCCCTATTAGATAGGGAGGGTTTGGCCGCTGTAGAAGCGCGTCTTGGTAGAAGAGGTCACCCCCTAACCGTCCAAACTCCCTAACCGTCCACTCGTAGGGCTGAAGCCTATACACCCCGGAGAAGTGGCCCTAGAACGGGTTACTTAGGAGACAAGACCAGTCCCCGGAAGATTCCGGCTCAGTACCCGAAAGGCTGGCTCTAGGGTGCCCTTTTGGGGGTGTATAGGCTCCAGCCCTACGAGTGGACGGTTAGGGAGTTTGGACGGTTAGGGGGTGACCTCTTCTAGCTGTTTTTCAAAAAGTAGTTTTGAACGTGCCGTGTTGTTGTTTTTTCGATTGCGTGGTAGTATGCCGGTGTCGGGCGGATATTCCTTTGCCTTAGTCCCTCAGATGTGCCAAGCTCCGCTAAGCCCCTTCGGGTTAGCTTCCGCTCGCTAAGCCCCTTCGGGTTAGCGCCTTCTGTTTACTACGGAACCTCCAGGTAGTACGTCTAAGCGTAAAATCCGAATATTACGTCTAGTTCGCTTTATTTTAATTATCGATTATTAAAATACCCGTACTATTCTACTTTTAAATTAATACCGTAATCTTAACGATAAAATCTAAATTTATTACGTATTAATATAACCGCGTATAGAAATATTATAGTTAATAATTACTTTAATATTAATGAAACTTAAATTATAAATAATTATTTATAAACTTTCTTATTATTATCTATAAAATTATAATATTAACGTAATAAAAATCCTATTAAAAGTATTTATTAATTAATTAATTATCGTTATTTATTAAATATTAAAGAGTATATATTTATCGTTAGAGATTAAAAATTATTCTTTACCTAGCCCTTTTAATAAAGTACGATATATTTAAGCCCTAGAACTTTATAAAGATCGTATTTTTATTATCTTTATTATTATCCGTTACCCCGTTTTCTCCTTTTTTCTTTTCCGTCGGTTTATCCTAATTTATATCGAGGCCGACTATTTTTACGTCCGTTTTAAATTTTACTTTAATATCTAATATATCTTTACTATTAAGGATTATATTATTAATTTTAATATAATTATAAAATTTCGTTAAATCGAGCTCCTTTCTATATTAAAGGCCCTTTTAAATTATATAATAATATAAATTATATAAAGCCTTTCTACGATAATAATTATTTAAATAAAATAAATTCTTTATATTAAAAGTTAGAGATCGTAGTTAAATTATTTATATTAGATATTTATTCTTTTATTTAAAAGAGTTTATTAAATTCGTTATTAAAGCTCCGTAAACTCTATCTCCTATATCGAATTCTATATTTCGTTACTCCGCTCGAGTATTTATTATAATAAAAAGACGATTAAGATTATTATTTATTAATAAATAAACTTTAATATAACGGAAATAATAACTAAAGTAGAATTATATATTTATAAATCCGGGATCTTTATTATATTCGTTATTAATCGAGTAATCGGGATAATTTAAACGCTAGACGTTATACCTAAAAAGAATACTCACTATATTTTTACGAATAATTTTATTAACGCCGAGTAGGGTAATATAAAGTTAATCCGTTATATAAATAACCCCCTCGAGCGTTTCGGGGTCTTTAATTAAGATATTATAATCTTTATTTATATTATATTTTACTAATTTATAAAAGTCTTTTTTAAATATTAACCTCTCGTCCTTTATTAAATAAAGGATAATTTCTTCGGCGTAAATAAAATAATACCCGTAAATCTAGTTACGGGTCTCTTTTAGAAGTATTTCGAATATTATTATAATATAATAATAATCCGATAGGTTTTAAGTATAAGGTGAATTAATTAATATATGTATTATATTATAGTAGGTATTAGGAAGAAAGGGTATTAACGATTTAAATAATAATAATATATATTATATTATAATAAATATTAGGAGGAGAGGGTATTAACGATTTAAATAATAGTTTCGATATTATAAATTAATAATTAAAAGGGGATTAATAATTAAAAGGGATTATCTAAAATTTTATTAGAACTAAACTCTAGTCTAGGAAATAACTTTGAAAGTTTAAAAGTTTTAAGCGGGGGGCTAGCCTTTTAATATTAAACCCTTAAGAATAATTAATAATAAATATACTTTAGGGTCGAGCCTAAGGTTATTTAAATCTAAAGATTTAATTATCTAAAATTAAAGTTTTAGTTATTTAGTATTAAGGTTTTAAATTCACTATTACTATAATTATAACTTTATCGTTATTATATATAAACTTTTATTATTATTATTATCTAGAAGTCTAAAATATTAATATTAATATACTCGTAGTTATAGAAAATAGAGTTAATATATTTACGGTCTTAAACTCTAGTAGAAGATAAAGTTAATATATTTATAATCTTAAACTTTAATAATAAATTCGAAATTTCAGTTTTATTATAATTATTCGTAGGCTTAGTATTACTATCTAGAGGACTATTATAAACGACGCGGTAAAACTACGCCGCGCGGATTTACTAACTTTTTAACCGTTATTAAAGATTACTATAATTATATTTAAAAATACTTTATTAAATCATTACTATTATCTTATTAATCTCGATTTATATAATATTATTCGCGATTAAAGAGGAGGGTTCCTAGGCGGCCCCCTTTATAAATAGTAGTAATTTAATATATAATAATAGAGTTAAGAAGGTCGGGTCGTTAGGGTATCTAGGTATAAGTTAAATAATTATTTTATAAAATCGTTTTTATTCTAGTTTTTAATAACGGATCTTCTTTCTAGCCGGATATTTAAAGTATAAATTAATATTAAATATCTTTTATCTACCTAATATATATAGGCCCTTCGTTTATATATAATATTATCTCTCCTCCTTTATTATTAATATATTCCCGTTAATATTTATATTCTTTACCGCTTTTTATTATTTAATAATATAACCGAGAAAGTATTTTAGGCTACGTATTATTCCGGCTAGATCGAATTTACTTAATTAGTTTATAAAGATTCTAGCCGGGTACTAGTTAATTATAAATAAAATAATTTAATTATTTAAACGGATATTAGATTTAGGGATCTAGTCGACTCTTAAAATTCCTAGATTTATAAATAAAGTAAAGTAATTATAGGTTACGAAAATTATATATCGGTATTCGGCGGGTCTATTAATATTCTTTCTAACTAGGTTATAAAGATCGTAATAAATAATATTATATATCGTTATTCCTTAGGTTAGAGGTTTAATAATTTTAATATCGCGCTTTTTCTTTATAAATCTACTAGAGTCCTTATCTCCCTTAATTCTAAAGTTTATTCTTTTTTTTCTTTACTTTATAAATATTTCTTTAATAAACCCTATAACTTTATCCTTTTTAAATTTAATAAATATTTTTTATTTATATTTAATAGGCGTCTCTTTATTATTAGGTTAATCTTTTATATTTTTATAATTATAGTTAACGTCGTTATCGATTAATATAGTATCGTTATCGATTAGTATATCGTCGTTATTAATTAATATATTATCGTCGTCGCTTTTATCTACCTTTTCCTTTTTCTTTTTATTACGAATTAATTATTCCTTTTTAATTATCTAAACCTTAAATACCGCCGGTTTAGTTTTCGGGATTAACGCGTTATTTTTATTTCATTTACGTTTTATACCTAGTTTCGGGGTAGGCTCTTTATACTTCGGTTTAATATTATTATCTTCGAAAGTATTAAGGGACGGGATTAGTATCTAGATATTTATTAAACTAACGGCTAGGTTTATTAAACTATAGCCTAGTTATAATATAAGAGTAGATTAAGATAAGAACTTTATCCTTATCTTCGTATTTAACGAGAGGAATTCCGTTATAATAACGCGTTTTAAAACGCAGTATTTCTAGGACTTTAAGGGCGAATTAATCGGCTTAATTAATTATATCCTATAATTAATAAATCGGGGTATCGTATAAATCTTTATTTAAATTAATAGGCTAGTCTTTATTTAATTTAAATTTATAGGACGTAAGTAGGGTCTAAAATTCTAAATCGATATCTATATCGAGGTTTATCGGGGTCGTATAAATTAATACGAGGTATAATTAAAAAAACTAAACAAGAATTTCTAGATTTATTATTACTATAATTAAGGTAACTAGGACTAAGGTTAAAGTCGTTACATCTACAAAAGTATAGAGTAGGCTTTAAGCGCTTTAAGCGCTCGTAAGCCGGTTAAGCCGATTTAAGCGGGGTAATACTATATCCTAACTCCCGAGCGCTATTAATATACTTAAACGTAATTAAGAATCTAGCTCGCTTCTAAGAATACCTCTAGCTTACGAGAATATTTAAAACTCGTATACCTAATTTTTAATTTATACGTAATAATTACTAGAAGTACTTTCCTTAATATTTTATTTAATATAATTCTATCGGTCGACTAAAGGTCTTTTTAGGATAATTTAACCTATATTATTTTTTTATCTTAAATATAGCTTTATAATTAACGCGAAATTTTAACGTAGATAATATTCCTATCTTAAATCTATATTAGGGCTAATAATAGTTTATACTCTCTTTTAACTTTTATTACTATTACTCTATTTATATTCTTTAACGTAAAAGATATATAAATTTATACATTAAATCTCTTATTATAGATATATTATTATAGCGACGGTAACTTCTAGTTATATTTAGAACCCCGGGTAGCTTTAATAATCTTAACTATTAATATATATTTTAAAAATTTCTAAAAACCTTAATTATTATCGAATATAGTCTAAGCTAGTAGCTAGTATTAAATCCTCTCGTCCTTTTTTACCTTATATTTTACTTTGAATTTAGTATATATAATATTTAAATATAGGGTATCTTCTCTCTTATCGAATCGAAGTATAAAATTTATTAGATTTAACGTATCTTTTAGCTCTTTATCCCGCGCTATTAAATCGTTATTAATTACTCTTATCTAATAAAAGTTAGTATATATAATATAATATAATAATAAACGAATATAACTCCGTTATAGGCGGTTATATACCTCTTCTATATAGTCGGTTATAAGCGATTATAATAATCGACTAGTTAAAATACTAGTCTAACTTTTATTTATAACCTAGTATCTTATTTTAACTAGTTATTTCTGCGAAAAAGAGATTATTATTACCCTTTACGATAGTTTTCCTTTCTCTTTACTCTAGTTCTTATTTACCTAATATTCCCGTTAATAGGCTAGATAGTATACGAAGAGAGTAATATTATTATATCCGATAATCGCTTTTACTCGTTACTACTCTTAACGCTTACTTAATATTTATATTAATAAATTATAAACTATACGGTCGACGAGTATTACTATATCTCGTTTACTTATTATTTCTTATTCTATATTATCTAGATTATCCCATATACTACTATTTTCGTTAGTAGTATTCTTTTAATATACGTTACCTTTGTTATCGTTATCGCTAGGTATTTATAAGAAGTTAATAAAGAAATAAGATTAGATAAAATTTACGAATCCATTATATCCTACCCTCCTTCATTCGTATCCTTATCGAATAAATTATAATTATCCTCCTCCTTAGAGGAATCCCGGATCGCTTTAATATTATATTTATCCTCCTCTAGTATATAACTAATTTATATTTTAATCTTCTCCCGTAGTACTCGTAGGATTAATTCGCGGTATTTAGGTCTAAATCCTTCCTAACCCCTTTATATATCTTCGTATATTTTTATATATAGAATATTAACGTTAACTAAAAGGATCGGAACTACTAAAGAGAATAATATACTTTTAATCTACTCGCCTTAAAACGTTATCGTCCTCCTAAAACTAAATTCGTAGTCTTTTATTATAATATATATTATTAAGTATATTAAATAAAGCGTCTTAGCTCGAATTAATTCGAATATATACTTCGTTATATTCTTTATTCTTAATACGTCTACCCTCTTTAAGAAGAATAAAGAAATATATACCTTTACTATAATTTTACTTAAGAACCTATATTTACCTCTCGATTAATTACTATATAAATATAATTAATAAAATAATAGTTATTAATATTAATTATAATAAGCCTATATATAATTATTATTATAATTAATCATTTATAACTTCCGAGCTAAAAGTCCTTATACGGTTTCCGTTATATCTCTTCTAAAAATATAATAGTTCTAAACGTATTCGCGGATTTTTTTTATTATCCGAATCCTCTTCTCGCTAATTAAGTCTAGTAGTTAATATAGTCGTTAATATATATCGATAATATATTAAATTAATAACGCGTTACCTTTCTTACCTCGCTTAATATAAAAATATTATTAACGTCTTCGTTAGGCTCCCCTTTTTTAATTATCTTATTTCTAACCTTAAGTTATATTTACCTTATATAATTATCGAGTTTAAGTTTTATTTTAAGGTCCGTTTATAATCCGTAATTATTATTTTTTTATCTTATAAAAATAGTAGCCGAAAGATATAAAAGTATATTTAATAAAATAACCTTATAGCCCGCGGTATTATATATTAAAATATCTCGCCGCTTTATTCCTACCTAAAGATACCGTATTTTATTTTTACGGAAATTATAAAATTTAATCTCCTAGGAGTATCTTTATTTATTATAATATTTATATCCTAATTAACTCGACTCGTAAGCGGATAAAAATAATTAATTATTATTAAAGCGGGAGTTTTCGGACCGGAGTAATAAAAGAATAAAATTACTAGTAAGGTATATATACTCTTTAGATAAACGCGCTCCTCTATATATAAAATAACTACTATTATATAAAAAGGGCGTTATATAGGTCGAGATATAATAACCGCGTAAAGAAAATACGGGAGGCTATATTAATTTAGATTAATAAAATATTAATTTAGGTTTATTTATAAACCTACCCCCTAATATACTCGCGATAGTAAAAATATAATATTACGTTATTAATCGTACGTCCGATCCTCTCGTAGCCTCTTCCGAGGTCGCGACGGGTTAATAATCTCGCCTCCTTCGTCTTTAAATTCGTCCTCGTCTCCGTCCTTAATAACTATACCTAACTTCGTTTATAAATAACCGTCGTCTTTTAAATATATTTACTCTTAATTCGATTTTTAGTAATTAGGATAACTAATCGATAAGATAATATTTAACTTAATAGTTAAGATTTTTAACTATTTTATACTATAAGAAGTAGACTAGGAAACGGATATTATAGGATATATTTAAGATTTAAGGCGCGATAATTAGGTATAAAAATAATTTTAATAATATAATTTATAAAGAAGGGTACTTTAAAAGGAAATTAAAAGAAAAGATTATTTAGCGTATTTATATACGTCTAAATTAAAACTAGTCTAATTTATCTTAGATCTAAACTAAATAAAAGTATTATATTAAAATTAGATTTAAAGCTTTTATAATACCGATAAAAGTATTTTAGATTAAATATAAACTATTTAATATTAATAAAATAAGAGAGAGTAGGTACGATTATATTTTACTAGTTTCTTTTTATAAAACGATCGGCGGCCCGAATCCCCTTAAATAAGAAATCCTAATTATAAATAATATTATATTAATCCTAATTAGCGAAATTATTTATATAGAATACCGTCTTCTCCCTACCTATAGGTATTAAATAAATATTACGAAGGATATTATATATTTTAAAGAACCGCCGAGAATTTAAAATTTAAAAATTAATTACTTTACTTTTAGGGATAGCCTCGACTTCGAATATACTATAAACGGGGTCGACTTCGTTATTATTTCGCCACCGGAGTATCTTAATAAAGGTATTAATATATATCGCCGGCCTACCCTTTTCGTTATACCTTTTAGTATTAATTATAATAATAATAACCTTAAGTTATCTTAATTCTCTTCTAAATTCCTTATTTTCCTCTTTAACTCGGTCGTTATTAACGGGATCCGATTATATTTATATATAATCTTAACGGCTCTTAAATATATCTCGTTAACTAAGTATATATCGAATTATAAACTTTTTTAAATATTTAATATTACTTTTATCTTTACTATTAAGGGCCTAATAAATCACCGAAGTATATATACCGATATAGTATTCTTCTATCTAGGATAGGTTTTATTTACGTCGAATTATATTAACTAAATCGCGTCTAATACCGTCTAGCTTTTTACGATTCTCTCGGATAAATATAATAAAAGTATCGATAAAGTCGCTAGATTTAACTTTTTATATTATTATTATTTATTTAGTTTACCGTTATTATCGCCGATTAAGGCCCTACCGGGTTATATATTCGACGTCGAGACCTTCTTTAAATAGGTCCTATATAAACTTTATACGCGTTAATTATATAATATAGGTATTTAATACTACTTTAATAATAATACGCCTTCGGTTATCGCGAAAATCTAAAAGATCCTATATAACTAGTATATTAGTTCGACGGGTATTATATTCTAGGATTTAAATCTCGAATCCTTTATTCTTATTAATCTTAATATAGAATTCTTTTAATAAGAATTTATAAGTTATTTCGCCGTAGTAAATATCGTAGTTTTATATACTTCTATAAAGCCGAATAAAGTCTTCGTAATAAATAATACCGTATAGTTTAGGTATATTAAAATAATATTAATTCTCCTCGTTATCCGCGGTCTCGTTTAAGGTTATAATAGGCCGATATTTCTTAAATACTTATTTTAATTTATTAATCTAATATATAACTTAGTGTATATAGCTTAAGGTTATTTTATTATATATTATATATAACGCTAACGTAACGAAGTCGAGTATAGCGCGAGTATAATAAAGAATAACTAGCGCCCTCTAGAGGAGAGGAGCTATAATTATAATAAATTATTTAATAATCGTCTTTTATTCGTTTTTTATTTATTAATTTACGGAGCTAAAGTATAAGAACTCTTTAAAATTAATAAAATTTAGGACCTAACGAAAATATTTATCTAATTAAAGGGTTATAAATACTTCGGTTATAGTTTACTTTTAATTTTTTCTCTTTTAAATTATAGGAACTATATTTTAAATTAAGTATTCGAGTTATTTAAAAAGGGTTATAACTATACCTTTTAGGAGTTAATAAAGGATATCGACTATTATCGTCGAATATATATTAACGAGTATATAATTCTAAGCGAAATTCCGAATATAGTAGATATTTATCGGGTTATTTAGAGTCGGGTCTATTTACTAATTATAGAGGCGCTACTAGGTATATTTATATATTCGAAGCGGCTATTATATCGTTATATTTTCCCTCTATTAAGGCGGAACTTAATAAATAAGGTAATACTAGTTACTTTTAACTCCTATTATAAAGACCTACTCCGGATAATCCGCTATTATATTAATTATAATAGGGTGACACCGCCGGATCTACCCGTTAATATACCGAATATTAAGTCCCGGTATAATAAGCCGTTCGAGCGCTAATGATTATTAATTATTAACCGAAGTATAGTATATATTAGGAATACTAGAACGTACTCTTAAGTATTATACTTATTATAGTATAATAGAGATTAGGTTAGACTTTCGGAGAGAGGCCTATATCTTTATTAATTTTAATTACTAATATTAATCTAAGAAGAATTAGGCTTAAACGTAGTTAACTTTTACGCGTAGCGTAGTTTAAATTACTTATCGTAATATAGATAAGCTATAGTAAGAGGTCGCCGCGATAATACGTTATTAATATCTTATTTAAAGCGAGTAGAATCGGTATAATAATACTACCTTTAATAACCTCTCCCTACTTTAATTATTACTAATCTCTTATATATATCTCTATATAAACTTTTTCCCCGTTCGGATTATATATACGGATAGGAGTATAGACTAAATTATATTAGAAAGCTCGATAACCTAATAAAAACCGTAAAACCTTAATAATATCGCGATAGTAAATATTATATTTTATTTCTAGAATATTATTAACCTCTTTATGAATTAAAATTAATTCTACCCCCTATATATCGTTAGGGATACTATATAGAATACGATATACTTAATAATATTACTCGTCGATATTAATATAAAAGAAACGTCGTCGATTAAAATTAATATATAGATTCTTTAAAAGATTATCCACTTAAGATTTACTAGTCTTACTACTCGTGAATTAAGAGTTAAAGTCATAGTCTTTACGGCCCCTAAATAGCCGGTAGATAATCCGTTCATCCTTAGAAGTTAATAAGTCGTATATAGCCGATAACCGCTCCGAATTATCCTATTTAAATTAATTATCTACTAGTAACCTAGCGCCCTTTTATATTACCTTTAGGTAGGTCTCCGTCCTTAGCGATAAAGACGTAAATACTATACTTATAAAGGAAAGTTTATTATTAACCGTTATACTTCTATTATCTAGTTCGACCGCTTTTATATTTTATTATCGGCCGGCCCTATAGATAAATATAAATTATAATTTCGTTAACTAAAGTAAGATACGTATATATCTTATAGCGGCGTATTATATAGTAGGTTAATAACTTTAGTTATTATATCTTTAACTTTAGTCGTATTTAGGTCTATATTTAAATCTATATCGGTAAAGATTAAAGTATAAAGCCCGCGTTATATCGACTTTTACTTACTACTCGTATAATATAATAATCTTATACGTAGGATCTACGCTTCGCCTTCTTTATTAAACTCCTCGTTAAACTCCTCGTTAGACTCCTCGTCTATATCCTCGTTTATATCCAAACGTATAGTTTTTTATTTATTTCTATATCCGGTCTAACGATAGCGGGTTAGGCCTAAATAACTTTTAACGATAAAACTATATATATATATAAACTCTAATATATTAATTAATTAAGATATATTAATATATTAGGTATTACCTATAATTATAATAAATACACGATCTCGTAAATCTAATATATAACTTTAGGTATTTAGATACTAAGTTATTCTAGATTCGTAATAAAATCTAAGTTAATAAATAACGTAGATCTATAATAAAGACCGATAGAATTCGAACTAGATATTAGTTTATTAAATAAATATTAATCGTAACCCTATTATAATAAAAGTAGGAGGAGTATAAGTTAAAGGTAAACGTAGTAGTACTAACTAGGCGATAATAGAATTAGACGGAGAAATATTAAAAAGGGGACGAAAGGTATCTTTTTAAGTATATAAAACTCTTATAATTAATTATTTAAAAGGGGGTAAATAAGATTTAAGGGTAGATTAGAGATAATAATAAAAATAATCTATGAATAATTAATATGGCTTAAGATCTAGCTATTAAATATAGAATCGCCTTATAATATATAGTCCTTTTTTACGGAATCTAGGTTAGGTAGTTAAGATAAAAATAATTAAATACCTAATATAAAACCCACTCGACTCTCTATTTCTAAATTAATATACTAAAACTATATTATATCCTCGTCGTCGTTCTTATCCTTAATTAATCGCCTACGACTAAAATAACCCGACTAAATTATAGCGGTATAACTCCTTTCCCTTTAAGGTTAATAATACCCGTAGCGAATATATTACGAGTTTATACCTTCTTCGTTACTACTATCTTTTTTATAACGCCGTCTTAAGGATTTATATACGATAGCCGGTAGGTAGAGAGAGTTTATTTTTATTTATCCTATTTAATCATTTAATAACTTAATCTATATAACTAGAAACGCCGATAAAATTAATTAAAACCACTACCGTCGTTTTATATAGAGTATAACCGGTGCCTAAGATACTTAATATATTAATAAATACCTACGGGCGGAGCTCTTAATCCGCGACTTTAAAAGGGGTATTCGACTCGTTCTTAATATACTCTTTTTAGAATCCATTTATTAAGCCCTAACGGATTCGATTATTTAGGTTATTATAATATAACTAAATAATTATAGGATAGAGAGGATATTCAGCGATATATTAAAAGGCTTTTAATAAAGGTTTCTATAATAAGCGAGCGTATTTTTATATAAAAATTATAGAAGCGGTAGTTAAAAAGGAGTAAAAATACTTATATATTAAATAAACGATATAATTATAGTATAATTCGAGAAGGTTAAAATCTTTCTTTCCTTTTATTTTATTTTCCTAAGAATCTTATCTAGTCCTTTAAATCTTAGGATATCTTTAATAAAAAAATTAATCCCCGTAAATAAATATATAACCTCCTTTATCTTATTATTAAAGTCGAGTATATCGCGAGTAAAATCGGTACCGAGTGATTATTAATTTATATTATCTTTTAATTCTCCTTAATATTTTAAGAGTAAAGGGAATATCGCGGCGAAAATAAATTATCGAGTTATAATCTTAGGGAACGAATTTCTTAATATAAAATACGTATCTTTCTTCTTATTTTATATTTATTTTCGAAGTAACGCTTAAAGTTTATTAATAAGTTTCGAGGTAGAATTATTAAGTATTTTATAACGGCCGAGTAAAAAGTCGAAGGGTATACCTTTATATACGTATTTAATAAGATTAAGAATGTCGTATCTAAACCGTTTACTCTTTTTAATATATCGTAGTATAAAATTAATTATTTAACGGCCGAATATTAAAACTAAATTTTATAAATTAGGATAGTTATTACCGTCCTTAATATAGACTTTAAATTACGATTAAACTATAAAACCTTATTCGTAGTAAAGTTATATAGATCTTTACTATTAAATTTAGGATCTTTAAGATAACGAACTACGCCTTCGATATCGGTAGGCCTAATAATAATAAATATACCGTTTATAATAAATATTAAAAGAACTCCTATTTAATAGTATATTTATATGACTTAAATAGCCCTCTATAATCCCTAAGCCATAAACTTTAATAGATAAAATTCGTCGATAATTATCTATATAGGTATAACGGTAGAGATAAAATCTTTAGACTACTTTTATATAACCCTACCACCTAACCTACTAGGCGGTAATATTACGTCCTTAGTTTAATTATATAAGATATTAAAAGACTAAGCGATATACGCGTTATAAGAATTAAGAGTTATTAAGATTATATATTACTCCGTTTTTTTAATAGCTACTCCTTTTCCCTTCTAAAGATCTAAGGAAAAAGGCCCTATAAATCTTTTATTTTCGAACTAGGCGGGCGCCTAAGAATATTTAGGTCGTATTATATTAAGTTCCTCCGCCGTTAAAAGATTACCGGTATTATATTAATTATAAAGGACGCGAAAAAGAAGCCTTACGCCTATATAAAGCGCGTATATCTTCGGCTATTAATTAAACTATACGGGAATAATTCCTTTTACTTTATATATAAGATAAAACCTCTTTTTAGGGATTAATTTAATAATATCGGACGAAGGATCGTAAAGATATTATTTAAAGAACTTTAATAGATTTAAGTAATAATTATTATTATCGGTAGCGCGATACTTTATCCGCTCTTTAGCGTCTAACGAGTAACGATATCGTTTAATAATTATATATATTTCGTAGAGAAGATTTTCGAAAAGGATAATATTAATAACCTAAGTTATCTACGAAGTTATTTAAAGTTAGTAATTAATAATCTAATTTAGCTCTAAGATAGGATATACCTTTCCGAGGTTTATATCGTTAGCGAGAGTACTACCGTTAAAGCCGTTTCTGGCCCGGATATATATAATATAAATACTAAAGACCTAGTACTAGGTAAGATAAATTTTTATACCGAGTATTTTAATATATTATTAATCCTAGTATTAATAGGGTCGAGGCTAAATAAATAATAATACGATTCCTATATATCGAGTTTATATATATATACGTATTCTTTATTATTAAGCTGTGCTTTAATATCGAGAAAAAAGTTAATAAGAGTTACTACGAATACGGCGAAGTATATAGATTTATAATTCTTACTAGCTTTATTTCTTACCTAGCCTCTCTTTATTTTCTAAATATAATCGCGTCTCCTCGTTAATCTTTCCTTTAATAAATTTATCCTTTATATATCTATTATCTCTCTTCTTCTTATTATTTATTTAAGACTACCCGCCTCTTCTTATATAATAAATATACCTCCGGTAGGATAATTATATCGTTATTAACTTATATTTAATTTAAAGATTATTTATATTTATACCCTCTTATCTCCGGTTTTATAATATATATTACTAGAGCTACTAGATCAGCCCGTAGCGGCGGGAATATAAAAAGTTAACGCGAGATAAAAGGCGGGGCGATTAGGTAAAAGTAATTAAAAGAAAAAAATAAATTATTAAAGCGGAGGGGGGAGTATTATAGGCGCTAAAGAATCTATTATTATAAAGATTAAACGTAAATTATAAATTTTACGAGTCTTAAGGAAAGAATAAATATTTAGTTTAATAAATATCTTAGCTCGGTTTTATTCTTTATAATACCGAGACCTAAGAATTTCTATTAGCCGGCGAGTAATTAAAAGTAGTAATAAAGTATAATTAAAGTATATTTCGTAAAGTCGGTTATTTTCTAAATCTATAATTTACTTTTTAATTAAGATTTGAATAAAGATTAAATAATTAATAAACTCGAATATAATATCGCTATCTAGAAGTCGCGTAGGATTAATTTTAATAAACTCTTAAACCGCGTATTTAAAGGCCTCGCCCCTTTAATAACCTACCTTTAATAATTAATATATTAAGTTTCTCCTTAAGCGTAATATAAAGGACCGGCGTTAAAGTACTAAATATTATATAACGGGAAGACTAAAATATTAAAGATTAATTAGATATAAGGAATTAAACGGGCGTAGAGAGAGATATAAATATCTTTTCTTTAAAGTAGGGTATATTATTATCGCTAAACTTTATAATACTAGGAGTATACTCTTTTCCCGAGATAATATTATTTAAAAGTATCGCGAATAATAATAAAAAATTCTTCGTAGCGAAGGTAGAAATAATACGTTTATTAATATATATTTTAGGGTCTATAATTTCTAGCTAAATTCGTTTTAGCCTAGAATATTCTATAATATATCTTAATACTATACGATATAAAGATATTACTTATACGTAAAGCGGTAGTAATAAAGATTTAAATAAAGTATTATCTTTATTATAAAAGTAAAGCGATTAATAAAGAATTAATAATCAAAGATGAAATAAAGGTAATAGGAAGAGAGAAATCTAATAATCTAAATTAAATTAAATTTATAAATTAGATTATCTTCTTTTAGAATCTATAATAGGTCGATTTAAAATGAATTTTAAGAATTTATTTTATAATAACCCTTTTACCGGGGATTTAAAAGGAAGAGAGGTATTAAATTAAAATCGCTTTATCTATAGAATACTATAATAAATATAAGGTAGAGTAGTATACGTTAAGATAAACCGGGCTAAATATTCTATTATATAGAGTATTAAAGATACGCCGAGAGTTTACTAGTATAAAGTAACTATTTATCTTTAACGATAGCCTTATATATTATTATACCTAATTACGTAAAACCTAAAGCTCCCGCCTAATTATAAAAATATAATATTACTAGCCTCTTTATACTTTATCTTTATCCTTAACTAGACCGCCTATATAAATAGGCTTTATAATATTATAATAAATACTACCTATAGTAGTTATCTTCGTAAAGTCTTTTTTAAAGGTAAAACTCCTAGATCGGTAGCCCCTAAAATCCGTCCTTCTTATTTAAGTATAGGCTCTAACGAATTTTTTATTTTATCCCCTTACCTTTTTCTTTATACCGGGGGAAAAGCCGGTCCTTAAAGTAACGATTCGGATATAATAAATACCTACGCGACTTTAATAAAGGCGAAAATCATATAAATATATATCTTTCCGTTAAAAGTAGAACGCGGGCTCGAGATTAAAAGAAATAATTTAAATATAATTATAGGATAAATAAATAAAAGCTTATTAGGTTAATAAAGTTATAACGCTCGTAGGGAAAATATTTACGTATTATAACGGACGCTCGCCGACCGCGTTAATCGGTATATTAGATAGAATCCTCGGGTGGATTATTTAATAGGGAGGACGCGGGACTCGAGGCGGCGATATAATAATAATAAAAAGAATCGCGGCCTAATAAATAGGTATAATAATATAGAGGAAGTAATATTATAGAGCGGCGTAAACTTATTATATAAGTACGAGGGAGACTAGTCGAAATAAATAAGAGAAATCACTTTATTAAATATATTAATTAAATAAAAGTAATTATATAAGATAAAAATAAAGTCCAGAAAGTTAGAGGTAGGAAAAGAAATAATTTATTAATAATTAATATAACCTAAGGTTCTAGCTCTCGAGTATAATATCGGTTTTTAAATTTAAATAATATTATTATAGATCTAATTTAGGTATTTAATATAAAAGTAATTTACCCTCTAATTTAGAATATACCCGATACTTATTTCTTAACGAAATTATTAAAATTATCCTTTAATCATCGTCTAGTATATCTTTATCGTCTTTCGTTCCCTCTAAACCGTTAAGATCTACTATATACCCTACGATATTAAAGATACCCGTAGTAAATATATTACGAGCCTTTACCTTCTTTAATATAATTACCTTTATTATAATACCGGTTATAGGATCTATATAGGATAATTAATAAATAACGACGGGGTACTATTACTCTATCCTATAAACTTATTTAATCGTTTAGTCTTTATCGTTAAGTTTACCGATAGGTTCTATAAAAACTATTATCGTTAATTTATATAAAGTAAAGCCGGTACCTAAAGTACTTAATACCCTAATAAATACCTACGGACGGAGCGCCTAATCTAGGACTACGAAAGGGTTATTTGGATTACTATTAATATACTCTTCCTAAAATTCATTAATAAGAGCCTCGCGGATAACTTTATTAAGGCGTTAATAATAGAGCCGGGCGGTTATAAAATAAACTAGGTATTTAATAATATATTAAAAGACTTTTAATATATTTTTCTAGAATAATCGAGGGTGATTTTATATAGGGAAAAATCAAGGCTATAATTAAAAGAGAGTAATAAGATTTACGTATTATATAAAAGATATAACCGAAATATATTTCGAGAAGATTAATACCTTTCTTTATTTACGGATCGCTTTTATAAGGATTATATCTAATACTCTATACTTCGGAAGCTCTTTAGTAAAAGAGTTAATTACCGAAAACGAATATACGCCCTCCCTTATATCGCTATCGGGGGTAAATATATTACGAGTATATTCGTCGACGAGGAATTATTAATTTATATTCTCTTCTAAGTTTATTTAATATTATAATAATTAAGGGATCGTAGCGGTTATAAATAATTATCGAGTTATAATCTTAAGGAACGACTAGTTAACTTTAAGAGACGTATTATTATTCTTTATCTTTATTTATTTTCGAAGTAATTCTTAAATATTACCGGCGAATTTTAAAATAAAATCCTTAAATACTTTACGACGACTTTATAAAAATTTAATATTTATATCGTTATATATTAATTTAAGGAGATTAAGGATATCTTTTTTAAATTATTTAGTTTTCTTAATATATCGTAGAGTAAAGTTAATTATACGAAGGCCGAATATTAAAACTAAATCTTATATACGAGATTCTTATTTATCGTTTATAATATAATCTTTAAACTTCTTATTATAGTCTAGAACCTTATTTATTATAAGGCCGTATCGATCTTCGCTATTAACTTTAGGATCTTTTAAATATCGAATAACGCCTTTAATATCGCCGGGCCCTATTATAATAAATATACTATTTATCGCGAGGAGGGCTAGTATTCCGGTCCGAAAATATTTTTATATAATTTAAATATCCGTTTATAACCCCTAAACTATTAACTTTATTAAATAAAACTCGTTTATTATTACCCACCTAAATATAATAGCGGGGATAAAAGTTTTAATTTATCTTTATATAATTTTACTCTTTAGCCTATTAAGCGGTAGTTCTTTATTCTTAGTCTAGGTATATTCGATACTAAAAGGCCGAGCGATATACGTTTAATAGGATTTAGAAGTAGTTAGAATTATATATTACTCTACTCCCTCGACGGCCTCTTCTTTTCTCTTTTAAATATCTAGGCGGAGAGGCCCCCCTTCGAAATATTAGTTTTTATAATCGGCGAACTACTAAAGATAAATAAGTTATATCGTATCGATATCCTCCGTTATTAAAAGATTACCGGTATTATATTAATTATAAAGGATAATAAAGCGAAGCTTTACTCCTTCGTTAAATACGTATATTTTAGGCTATTAATTATATTATATAAGAAGAATAACTTTAATCGTAAAATATAAATAAAACCCCTTTTTAAAAATTATTTTTATAATATCGGACGAAGGATCGTATAAATATTACGCGAAGAATCTTAATAAATTTAAATACGTCCCGTTACTATCGACGGCGCGATATTATAGCTACTCCTTCGGGTTTAACGAGTAACGATAATATTTAACCGCGTTATATATTTAATAGAGAAGGCTTTCGAAAAGGGAGATATTAATAGTCTAAACTATCTACGAAACTACTTAAAGTTAACGATTAATAATCTAATTTAGTTCTAAGATAGGATATACTTTTCCGAGGTTTATACCGTTAGCGAGAATATTACCGTTAAAGCCGTTTCTGGCCTAGAAGTATATGATATAAATACTAAAAACCTAGTACTAGGTAAGACTATATTTTATATTAAATATTTTAATATATTAATTAATCCTTATATCGGTAGCTTTAAAATCTATTAAATAGTAGTAAGATTCCTATAGGTTAAAATTAGTTATATATTCGTACTCTTTACTATTAAATTATACTTTAATATTAAGAAAAAGATTAATAAGAGCTACTACGAAGGCGGCGAAATATATAGACTTATAGTTTTTACTAGTTTATATTTTCGCCTAGTTCCTTATTATTTTAAAATTAATAGTCCGTTTTAATATTAATCGGCTCTTTTTTATTATTAGTCTACCCTTTTTATTTATCTTCCTTTAACTCTTTAAATATAAATAATTTTAATAATTAATCGCTTTTATAGTTATTATCTTTATTATTTAATATTATTTTCCGAAGTCGCCTTTATCGTTTTCGCCTCCGGGTTATATATAAATCGCCTTTCCCTTCGGTTATAATAAATTTACGATAACGTTTATTTATCTTAGGCTTTATAAAGTAAGGTAGTTTCGTTATTTAAAAACGCTTTAATAATTTAAGCGTAATAATTAGATATTTAGAGGGAGTAATATAATTAGGTAGAGGTAATAAAAGGGAAGGAGTATACTTTCGAGGCGGAGGGGGAAATATTATAGACGCTAGAGAATCCGTCGCTATAAAGACTAAATATAAATTATAAAATTTACGAGTCTCGGAGGAAGAATAAATATTTAATTTAATATATAAATTAACTCGGCTTTATTCTTTATTATACCGAAACCTAAGGAATTTAACTAGCCGGCGAGTAGTTAAAAATAATAATAATTTATTATAAAGATATATTCCGTAAAGTCGGTCGTCTTCTAAATTTATAATTTACTCTTTAATTAAGATTATAATAAAGATTAAACGGTTAATAAACTCGAATTTAATATCGCTATCTAAAGGTCGCGCGGGATTAACTTTAATAAATTTATAAATTATAAACTCGATTATTTCGCCGCCTAATACCGCGCCTTTAGTAATTATAATATTAAAGTTTTTATTAAATATAAATTAAGGGACCGGTACGGGAGTAGTAGATATTATAGGATAAGAAGAGAGAGATCTTAAAGAGTAGTTAAATATAGGGAGTTAAGCGAGCTTAAAGAGAGGTATAAATATTTCTTCTTTAAAAGTAGTTATATTATTCCGGTAGAATCTTATAATACCTTTTATATATTTTATTTCTTAGGCGGTATTTACTAGAACCCTAATAAATAGGGAAGGAAAATCGGTTATTAACGTTATAACGAATACGAAAGTAATATTTTTATTACTCTACTTTTTAAAGTCTAAAACCTCGGGATATAATACGAGTTATTTAGTCGTAGTATTTAATACTAGTTAAAACTCTTTATTTATATAGTTAAAACCCTCTTTTAGATTCCTCTTCGTTTAATTCGTTAGGACGGTAGTATAATCAAAATTTAATATATTAAAGTAATATCTAATAGACGATATAGTAACGTAATATAATAAGAAGTAGGTTTATAAAAAAAAATAGGATATAGATTTATCGGAAGTAAAATAATAAATACGCTAAATTAATTTAGATTATATTTATAAATAAATTATAAGTTAAGAAATAAAAGGCGGGAGTAGAGACCCTTTACTTAAATTTTAATAAGAAGAAGAGTATAGTTTTAAAATAACTCTACCTATAAGCTAGTATAGTAAAGGTATAATTAAATACGATACGTAACGATAAATTAGGCTGAGTATTATATTATATAGAGTATTTAAGATCCGTTAAAAATTTATTAATATAGAGTGGCTATTTATATCTAATAATTATATTATATAGAATTATATTTAATTACGTAAAGTCTAAAGCTCCCGCCCGGTTATAAGAAGTATAATATTACTAGCCTTTCGATACTCTACTCGTTATCCTCGGCTGGACCGCCTACGTAATTAAGTTTTATAATATTATAATGAATACCGCCTATAGCGGGTACCTTTATAGAGTTTTCCCTAAATATACGACTTTTAAAACCCGTCCTCTATATTTAAATATAGGCTCCTATAAGTTTCTATTTTATTAACGCGCCTTTTAGTTAATACTAGAGGAAAGGCCGTTCTTTAAGATAATAATATAAATATAGTAAATACCTACGCGACTTTAATAAGGGCGAAAAGTATATAGGTATATATCTTTCCGTTAAAAATAAAGCGCGGGCTCGAGATTAAGAGAAATAATTTAAATATAATTACGGGATAAATAAACAAAAGCTTATTAAATTAATAAAGTTATAACACTTATAAGGAAAATACTTACGTATTATAACGGATACTCGCCGACCGCGTTAATCGGTATATTAGATAAAATCCTTTAATAGCTAGGCTAGGATAAATATCTAAATTAATAATATAAAAGAGGTAGTAGAGGTATTAAGATCGGGAGTAGTTTTTTAACGGCGGTTACGATAATATAAAAATAATAAATATCCTAAGTTAGAACCTAGGTTAGAAATCTAAGATAGATTTTATATATTTAATTCTATTAAATAGTTATAGGCGATTAATTCATAACGTAGGATCGAATATTATATATATTTTAATAAGGATCGGTATATATCTAAATAACCTAAACGAGACGAGGAATCTAGGCTATATTAATATCGTAAAGATATAACTTACGAGCGCGATTAGTATAACTAGTAAATACTCGTAAATAATAAACATTCTCGTAAGCGAGTCTAAGAATCTTAAGCGGCCGCGAGTGTTTTTAGCGCTCGTAAACGGGCCTAAGCGCTCTAAATAAATTGGGATTCTCGGAGTCGCTTATACTTTTATAGATATATATTTAACGATATACTATAAGTATAATCCTCAAAGACTTCTAGGGCTAGGTTTTTTTTTTAATATAATATAATATTAATATTAATATTTAGAGTTTAATTTATCCCCCTTTTTAAAGAGATCTCCTAACCGACGCGTTAATATATTAGATTTACTACTTTCTTTACCGGGCCGGTAGGTAATCTTATAATTAAAACGGGATAAAAATTTACTCTACCTCGTTTAACGGCGAGATAATACCTTAGATAAGATAAAATATTTAAAAACTTTATAATTAGATATTACCTCGATAAAAAGAGTAGATCCCTCTAATTTAAAACGTTATTCCTCGAATACGCGGACGATTATTATAAACTCTTTATTATAAATCTTATAATTATACTCGGTAAAGTTATACTTCTTTAAAAAATAAATAATAAGACGAAGAATATTTTAATCGTCGTACTAGAATAAAACCCCCTTAGATACGTAATTAAATATATCTATTTCTATTATAATTTTACGGTCGGGGTCGAAATAAATTAGAATAATATTAAAGATAAAAGTCTTCTTTAAAGTATTAAAAACTATTTAATATTAAATACTTTACTCGAAGATAATACCTTTTTTAATTAAAGTTATAAATAATATAACGAGTTTATTAAACTTATAGATAAAGCGCCGATAAAAGTTAACGAACTTTAAGAAACTTTAAATATCTTTAATATTAATTAATTATAGTTAATTTAGGATTATATCGATTTTCTTTAAATTTATTTTAATCCTTTAAATAATAATAATTAATTCTAGGTATATAACTTCCTTAATATAGAAATTATATTTAATAATATTTATTTAAAACCCCGCCTTACGGAGCTTCTAAAGGATATATTTAATATAGATTTTATACTCTTCCTCGATATCGCTATAAATTAAAATATCGTCGAGATATATAGTATAGGTCTTATTAAGAAATTTACGAAGAATATCGTTAATATAGTATTAAAACGAGGTAGGGTTATTATATAATTTAAATAATATAATAAAGTATTCGAATAAACCGAATCGGGTATAAAATATAATAAATTCTTCGTTACCCTCCCTAACACGGAGGCGATTAAAAGTAGATATAATATTTAATTTAAAAAATACCTTAATACGATTTAATCGATTTAAGGTTTTTAATATTAAGGGTAAAGAGTATTTATTCTTTACGATAATAATATTTAACCCTCGATAATTAACGTAGAAACGTAGGCCTCCGTTAAGTTTCTTTACGAATAGGATAAAGAACGCGGTATAGAACCGACTAACTCGAATAAAACCTTTACTAAAGTTTTTATTTAGGTAACGGCGGAGCTCTAGGATCTTATTACGACTTATACCGTATAAATTAAATAACGGAGGTTATAGCTACGCCGCGGAATAGGGAAGGGAAGGGATAAAACTGACCCCTATTCCCTTCCCCGGAGCAGGGAAGGGAATGGACAGGGAAGGGAAGGGAATACTAAAAGAAAACAGGGAAGGGAAGGGATTACCTATTATTCCCTGTCCCTGCCCTCCCTATAGGGCTGGCCATGTATACGCGCATGCATGCCCCATTGCTGCCCCCATATATGGCTATGTATGCGCGCATGCATGCCCCATTGCTACTCCCGTGTGGCCTATGTATGCGCGCATGCATGCCCCATTGCTGCCCCCATATATGGCTATGTATGCGCGCATGCATGCCCCATTGCTACTCCCGTGTGGCCCATGTATGCGCGCATGCATGCCCCATTGCTGCCCCCATATATGGCTATGTATGCGCGCATGCATGCCCCATTGCTACTCCCGTGTGGCCTATGTATGCGCGCATGCATGCCCCATTGCTGCCCCCATATATGGCTATGTATGCGCCCATGCATGCCCCATTGACACTCTCATATATGGCCTATGTATATGCCTATTACTGCTCCCAAATATGGCCTATTACTGCTCTAAAGTATGGCCCATATATGCCCCCATATATGGCCTATTGCTCCGCGTATTACTGCGCTAGTCCAAATTAGGTAAAAGGCTTGGCGTTTCTTAACCGCTTTCTGAATTGTCCTAATCTTTGTACCACTTAATAGAGCATATATACGCGCATATATGGGCCACACGGGAGCAGCAATGGGGCATGTATGCGCGCATATATAGCCATATATGGGGGCAGCAATGGGGCATGCATGCGCGCATACATGGGCCACACGGGAGTAGCAATGGGGCATGCATGCGCGCATACATAGCCATATATGGGGGCAGCAATGGGGCATGCATGCGCGCATACATAGCCATATATGGGGGCAGCAATGGGGCATGCATGCGCGCATATATGGCCATATATGGGGACAGCAATGGGGCATGCGTGCGCGCATATATGGCCATATATGGGGGCAGCAATGGGGCATGCGTGCGCGTATATATGGGCCATGTATGGGGCAGCCCTATAGGGAGAGCAGGGAAGGGATTCCCTATTATTCCCTTCCCTTCCCTGCTCCGGGGAAGGGAATTACCGAGCCTTCGTTCCCTTCCCTTCCCTTCCCCGGTTCTCTTCCTTGGCCGGGGAAGGGAAGGGATTCCCTACCTTATTCCGTAGCGTAGTTATAGCCCTTCTTTAAATTTGATAGTATAATTATATAACCGATACGGGGGTAAGGTATTAGTGTCTTTTCTTAAAAAAATATCTAAAAATTCATAATACCACGTAGGTAGGATCGTGGCTAGATTAATATTATTATCTCGGTAAATTTAAAACTCTTCTTAAATAATAACGGAGACGAGGTAAAGCTCCTTATTTATTTTAAATATAACTCGGTTTTAAATTTAATTATAAATACTTAATTTAAGGTTTTAATTAAGACGGGGCTTAGGTTTATAATATTTAAATTCTTAACGAGATTAAATATTTAAAGTCGAGATTTCTTCTAGAATATTTAAGAATCAATCGATTTCTATAAATAATAAATTAAATATAGTTTACTCGTTAGGCATAACGAGCCGGGTAAATAATCGAGATTTTATTTTATATATATTAAAAGTAGTTAGGTACTAGGTTCGTTATTCTTAATATTAAAATTTAAAACGAAGCGAGGCTAGGCTATAATATTTAATTTTAAATATCTTTTTTTATTTAACGGTAGTAACGATATAATTATACTCGTTATTATAGTTAATTCTTATAAGAATAAATAATTAGGATTAAGGCGGGGAAAACTCTTCTTAAATCTAAATTTATTATTAATAAACTTAAAACTAGGGTAACTCCTTTTAAGTTTTAGGTTATTTTATATAAATATTAAACTAAATTAAGAATTAGGTTTATTTTTAATAAATTTAAAACTAAATTAACTCTTCTTAAATCGAGGTTTATTTTTTATAAATCTAGGACTAGGTTTATTATTAATAAATTTATAATTAGGTTAACTCTTTTTAAATCGAGGTTTACTTCTTATAAACTTAAAATTAAATATATTATTAATAAATCTAAAGCTAAAGTGACTTCTCTTAAATTAGAATTAGTTATTTAATAATAACGTTATCGTTTATAAATAATAACGGCTCTTTATATATTAACGATTTCTTTTAAATCGGGGTTTACTCTTCGCGGGTATCGGATAAAATTAAAGACTAAGATTCTTAAATCTAGAAACTTTTTTAAAATATAAAAAAGAGTTTATTTTCCGCGAAGACTTTTATAAAATTTAGGGTATAGTTTCTTAAATAGAAATATAAAGCGAAGGTTAAAGAATTATTTAAAAAATCGGTAGTAATTTTATAATAATAGAGGTATAATAAACCGATTATAACGGGGTATTAATTAAGTTTAATAATAAAGAAAACTATTCGTTCCTAATAATTATAAATATTCAAAATCGTTTCTACGATATAAATAATATATTTTATAACGGTAGGTACGCTATTAAAGAGTCGAATAATATAAGGATAATAAAGAAAGCGAAGGGGTAGATATTAAATATATATAAAATTATAATCGATAAAAAGGTAGCCGGATATACTAGTATTAATTAAGACTTTAATTTAAATTCGGGACTAGTTATTCCGTAATTAATAAAAAATAACTATATATTTATTACGAAAAGTAGGGTCGGTTTTAAAAAGCTATATAATAAATTTAAACGAAAACTTAATTAGTAACGAAGGTAAATTAAACGATATAATCGATAAATAAAAAGATATATATAAGATTCTAGGTGCCTATAGTCCTAGTATACGATTTTATACCGGGATTATTTTTTTCCCGTATTTAAAGTAACTCCTTTTATAACGCTCTCGTCGTCGTCGACGATAATTATAATATTAGATCGGAGACTGGCTAGCTTAATTAAATAAACTTTTATATTATATCTAAACGATTTATAATAAAAGTAAAATCTTTATTTCTCGTAAATAATTTTAATAACCGGGGTTCTCGTTAATTTATCTTTAATAATAATTTAGGTAGAATCGAGGTTTATTAACTCCCTAAATAAAAAAGTTAGAGCTATAATAACGGGGATAAAAATACTCGTTATATTAAAGCGAGTTATAAGGGTAAAAATTAATAAAAATATAATAAACCTCCTTAAGGTTTATTTTAATTTAATAAGAGTAGTATTTTAACGAGGTAAATAATATTTAATCTACCGGAGTTCTTAATCGATTTCGGAGTATATACGGATATATTTATCGAAGGTATATAACCGTTAATTATTAATTTTCCTTTAATAAATAAAGACCTATTAGGTAGTATAATTAATATTATATTTTATAATATTAATTAAGAATTTATTCTTTATTCGAGAATATTCTTTTTTTTAAATAACGAGGTTAAAGTACTCGTTAAAAAATATAAAGCCTTATTTAAATTCCTAGATATAATTCCGAGTATCCTTTTATTTAAACGGGTTATTATATATTTCCCGTAATTTCTTTCGTTAATCGGTAAAATTAGTTAGGGTATAAAAACTTTTTTTTTAATAACGATTTATTAAATTAAAGATCTTTTTACCGATAATTAATTTAAACTTTATATAAACGATCTTATCGCTATTAATAAAGTAATAGTTATAATTAATATATATCCGTTATATTAATATTTACTCCTAAATATCTAATTTATTTTAGTCCTCTTTATATTCCGAGATATCTAGGAGCTTTTCGGATCTAGGAGGCGTTCGAGATCGGGAGGGAGTAGGTTATTAAATATTTAAAAAAAAAGACGAGCGCAGGCCTATAATAATAATATTATTAAAAATATTCTTATCGAATATTTAGGGCGGGGGCTAAGGTATAATTTAAACTATAATAAATATAACCTAGGTTATTACCTAAACGATAGTATAAACTAGAGATTACGTATTTAATATAAAAAAAGGAAGAGGTATAAATAAGAATAAAATATCGAATAAAGAATTACTCTCGACTTAAATATATAAGTAATCGAAGGTATTTAGGAAACTAGTAAAATTATTCTAAACTTCGGCGAGGAATTATCGTACGCGGTTTTCGGGGTTAAGAGGTTAATCTCTTATAATAATTATCTTAATACTAAAGAGTACTAGCTAGGTAGTTAATCTTTTATAATATTAAAAGACAGGATTAATATTTAGATATTTATTAAATTAACGACTAGGTTTATTAAATTATAACTTAATTATAGTATAAAAGTAGGTTAAGATAAAAGATAAAGGACGAAAATTAGGGTAGGGCTAGTTATTATCTAAATAAAAGTTAATATACGGAGTATTTATTTATTTCTTATCCCGGCTATATTAGGATAGAAATAAGGAAACTAGTTTAGACTTAAATTGGATCTAAAGTAAGTTAGGCTAGGCTAGGTTAATAAGACTATACTATAATAGAAGATTAATTTATAGTCCTCCGTAAAATAATTCTAGTTATAATATTAATATAATAGACGGTAGAGGTTAACGAGTAGAATTTATTAAGATTCCGTTTTTAAATATCTCGCCTAAGATTATCCTTATATTTATATTATCGGAGGACGATTTACTTAATAAATCCCCTTCGTTATTATTATTATTAGAGTAAACTATATTATTTAAAAGATCGTTAATCTCTATAATTAATATTAAATTATAAATACTATTATCTTTTATTATAATTAGTATTAAAGTATAAAGATTAAATAAAGAAATTAAGAAAATTAGTTTAAAGAGGAGAAAGAAGAAATAAAAATTAAAATAAAAATTAATTTAAGAAATAATTTTAAAGTTTAAAGATTTTTAGGCGGGGTTAGAGGCGCCTAAATATTATTATTAATAATTATATTACTTAAAAGTAAATTTTTATTATTCGAAAATAAATTTTAAATTCTTATTTAGTTTAAGGACGTTTAAGATTTAACCGTTATTAATATTAAATAAAGAGATTAAATTAGAACGTTATTATTTAATATTAAATACTTATTTAAACTTTACCTCCTAGCCAAAAATATTTAAATTTCAAAATAATCTTCTAGAGTAATAACTTCGTATATTAATTAATATTAAATATTTATTTAAACTTTACCTCCTAGTCAAAGATATTTAAATTTTAAAATAATCTTCTAAAGAAATAACTTCGTATATTAACTAGTATTAAATATTTATTTAAACTTTACCTCCTAGCTAAAAATATTTAAATTTCAAAATAATCTTCTAGAGTAATAATATTATATATTAAAATTCAGTACGTAAGGTTTATTAACGATTATTATTACTAATATTATTATTAGTATTTACCGTACTAACTTTATTATTATTATCGTCGATAGTATAATAATTTATTTTATTTATTAGTTTTATTTAAATCTTTATTATCTTTATTCGTTAAAGCTCCTTATCTCTCTTTATTTTTTATCGACTTATTATTTAATTATTTATTATATTATCCTCGTTAATATTTCGTAAAGATTCTCTTTCTTTAATAATCGCTAGAGCCTCGATCCTCGCGTTTATAATTAAAATAACGAATAAATTATTAATAAATATACGTTAGAAGATTAACGAAATAATATATTAAACTAGAGAATTAAAGGTATAAATCGATTTAATCTAGGATATATTAGAAAAGTTCGTTAATAATACGGAGATCGTTAACAAGATTATTACCGAGGTATAGGGTATATTAATAAATAATAGACTTTAGACGGTAAAATTCGCGAGTAAATAAAAAGCGTATAAAGCGCTAGACTCGACGATTTTATAGGATATCCGAAAATAAATAATAATTAATCGTAGACGAAAAGAGAAATACGTTAAAGGTATACGAAATATATAGGGGACCGTAGTATAAAATTAATAATTCGATACTATAGGGGAAAATCACCTCGGCTACGTAAATTAAATCGCTAAGAAATTTATCTATAACGATATTTATTTTATAATTATTTAGTTAATAATTAACTATTTAAAACGGAATAATTATAAACGAGGATTTATATATAAAAGTATCCCGAAAGACTAGTAAATATTAAGTAACTTAAGTAAAATTAATATTTATACTTTTTTAATTAAATCGGGCTTAACGGATAAATAATTAATAAAATTAAAAATTAATCGAAAGTATCTAGTAAGGTTAAAGATAAATAATAACGAGGGACCTTTATTATAAGGAAAATATAAGAGATATAACCGTCGCGTCGTTAATAATAAAGAGATTAAGCCTAAGTCGGTAGATTATAAAATTAATAATAACGATTTAAATAATACCTCGGAGAATAAAGATATAGTATTTTCGAGTAGTAACTTTAATAAAGATAATAATAACGACGACGATAACGGTAATAAAGATTAAGGAATAAATAATCGGGTTAAGTATTTCGGTTATAATTATACGGGTCTATCGGCTAATTCCCTTAAACGGGTAATAAAGAAAAATCTAAAAACTATTAATATAAATAGCGAGGCTAGTTAAATTAATACCCTTTAAATATTTATAAAAGCTAGGTCCGATTTACGATATATTTATTATATATATTTATATACTATAACTAGATATTTCGGTTTATAGACTAAATTATTAAACGAAGAGAGTATCCGTTTATAATTAATTAAATACTAGTATTATCGAAGTAATATAGATACTTTTAAGATTAGCGTAGTTATTAAGAATTAATAACGGATAATAACCCGATTATAAATAAACGATAATAAATATAAGGTTTATAGATACCGAATAATTAAAACGAGTATTAAAGTATTTTTAACTAATTAGATATCGCGGTTTATTATTCGTAAAATAAAAGGGCTAGAAGTATAAAATACCTAAAAAAAGACGGGTAACGTTAGTATTAAAGATATATTTAATTAATTATAGACGGGGGTAAATTTAGAGGGTAACTCCGAGGTTAAAATTAAAAATATTATAATAAAGGAGTTCGATATATATCTTTATTATTAAATAGAGCGGAACGGATAACCTAATAAAGGGTAACTATAGATAATCTTTTATTTATTAATATAATAAATTATCCGGTAAAATTCGATATATTAGATTTTATATATATACCTACGACTTAATTATAATTACCGATTAGTTTTATATCTTTATTATATTAAATATACTCGGCCTAAAGACTCGACCTTCTTCTAGTATATCGATATAAATATATTTAAATATCTCGCCTATAAGTATAGAGTTAATATTATATAAAGATTAGTATCTCTTAACGACGAGACTATTAATAATTATACGGAGATTATTCTAGGTTTTTATAAAAATATAACCGAATAATAAGAAAGAGTAAAGGAACGGGGAAAAGTAATAAATAATTATATATATAAAATAAATAAAATCTAAGAGCTAGTAAATATAATTAATTATAATTAATTCGTTCCGGTATTATATACGCGTAAGGACGTAAAGATTACTCGGCCTAAAATATTATATAATTTAATATTAGGCCGCTTAAATATTACCCTCCGAAGGATTATCCTCCTATAATTTATAGAGGTAAGAGAAAATAACGAGACCCTAAATAACAAAGAGTTTAATAAATAATCGGACCTCGCCTTTATTTACTTAAAGTAAATAGTAGTAAATCTTATATTATCGGGGTTACCGAATAAATTTAATTTAATTCTTTATTAATTTCTAGCCGGTACCTAGCTCGTTTTAATATTACCCGTTAATTAAATATTAATATATAAAATAACTTAGGAGGACCTAGTCGTCTAGAGTTATATTAATTTATTATTAAAAGTTAATCGAGTACGCGTATAAAAGACTATTTAAAGATATTATTTAGAAATATTAAAATTATTTAGAGTAACCTAAAGTAGGGTAAAATAAGCGGAGAAAAGATTTTATAACGAGAGTAGTTTTTTTCGGTAAACGGGTAATAATATTAAAGAGCGTTAGTATTAAATTATATAAATAATATAGAATATTATTAACTATAAAGTAAAACCGCGCGGCGCGGTTTCGCTTAACTTTATTATTTTAATTTTATTTATAATAATCCTATACTAATTATTAATATTAATTATTAATATTAATAATCCGCGTTATGAATTATATTAATATAGAAACTACGTTATTATTTATTAATTTATTATCTAGCCTCTTAATATCGCCTCCCCGTTTATCTCCGTTATATATAAAGATCGTAAACCACCTATTTAAATAAACGCGCCGTACCTCTACTCTAAACCTCCGCTCTTATATAATTTTAAATAAATTAATTTTTATTTTCTCCCCCTCGAGTTCTCTCTCCGCCCTTACCTCTACTTCTACTAGTAGTAATAATTTATTAAAAAAGACGGAAGCGGGTAATAAAAAACGTCGTTAACGATAAACGGAGAGCGAAAAAATTACTAATATATTAATAATAATAACCGATATATAATAAGATATAAAGAGATTTTTAAAAGCGCTTTATAAATTATATAAAATTTATACTTTCCGTTTAACGTAAAAGTCATTTTTCGATTTCGTTTATAACGAGTTATTTAGTAATTCCCGATTCGAAAAATAATTAATACCTAAACGGCGCGATTCGCTAGTTAAGAGGTAGGGCTAATTAGTTATTAATATATTTTAACGAGAAATCAAAGTCCTAAAGAAATACGAAGTATTTAATATTTTTTATTTATTTATAAAAAGGCTTAAGGGTAGTACCTTATAACTATTTAAAAATATTATTCTAGTTATATTACGACTAGCCCCGTAGTAATTTAATATCTTCTACCGAGTTTATTATAAAATAGATTAAATAATTTATTATTATTATTAATAAATCCTACTACTTAATAGCCCGCCGTTTTTATATTATTAATACTCTACTATTTAATATAACCTTATAGGTCGATTAATTTTTAGACGATTTTAAAACTTTATTTATATTAAAGGGGGGTACGGCGACGAGTTCTCGATACTTTATATTAATTTAGTTTAATTATTTTATATTTAATATTATAGCGATATATAATAACCTTAAGAAAAAAACGCCGAAGTAAAGGTTTAAATAATAAGGTAGGCCGCGAGTATTATTTTAACTTATAATAACTTTAAATATATAAAAAGAAAGTATAAAAAAAGAATAAATAACTACCGAGAATTCCGATTAATTATTATTATATTAATTTTAGAAGGGTATCTTTTCGATAAAGAGACTCTTTAATAAAATATATAATACCCGATAATTGTATTATTATTAACCGAAATAATCGCTCGCTAGTTAATACCTATTAATATAAATATAAAGGTACGTCTTTTATTTTTAATTTTATTACTTTTCCCTTTATATCTTAATATTAATAAAGATATACTAACGAACTAAAGTTTTAAATTCGGTTATATTATATCGAGTCGATAATCTCGGCGGTATATATATTTTATTTAGGTAATATAAAGTTTTTATAAATAAAAGTAATACCGGTCCTAAAGAAATTAAACCTAGTAATAATAAAATACTTCCCGATAATACTAGTATTTAAAAATAAGAATACGACGGCTAATAATATTTATATATTAAAGAATATATTTAAACGTTAATTTAAATTAGATAATAAAAGCCCTATTTTTAATATTAATTTTCGATTAATATATAATAATCTTAAGATATAGTTACGTATATAATCTATTAAGGCTTTATATAGCGATATTTCCGAGTTTTTATTTAATATTTTTAATTAGTTACTACCGGGCTTAAGTCTCTAGTATTTTCGTTTTAATATATTATAATTACTCTATAAAATTCATTAAGGCCCTAGTAATTCTATGGATCTATTTATATTATAGTACGCGGCCGATCGCTAGGATCGCTTTAAAGTTATTTAACTAACGGACTTTTAAGCGTTAAAGAACCTAATTATCTATAATTATTAAATATATATAATAAGAACGTAGGTTAGAATCCTAAAGTAATAATCTATAAATCTTTAATATATAAAAGATATCGTATTCTAACTCGCGGCGTAAAGTACCTTAAATATTAATACTTAGTCTTATATATTAGAAAAAATTTCTAAAACTATATATACCTAACCTCTATCCATTTACGATTAATAATTTTAAAATTATTAAAATTTCTATATATACGTCGAAATCTATTTAACCCTACGATATATTATTAAATATATTAATATTAACCTACTCCGCTACGCTTTATATTATATTACGATTCTTTTCTAGGCCGATACTATTAGTACCCTAAAATATATATAAACCCTACTCTATATACTTTATATAATAAATTTACCGGTAGTAATAATAAGATTATAAGAGTATATATTAATAAATAGTTTTATAAACCTACGGGGAATAGCGGATATAAATTTTAAACTCGACTACTTTCTTAAACTATTTAATAATAATCTTAAAATATTTTAATATAACTAGTCCCATTATTCTAAATATAGTAATATATTATTTAAGAATTAAATTCTTAATAACCTATACTTTCTAAAGTTAAAGAGGATAGTAAAGTTTATATTTAAAAAACCCTCCTCGGTTATATATCCGATTAAAAGTATTACCGAGGATATTTAAAATATAATCTTTAACCTCGTTTATAAACTATTTATTTATTATACCGAGTAAAATAAATTCTCTTTAAATCTAATTATTAATCTTTTTAATACCGGACTTAAACGATTAAATAGAAACGTATTAAAATATAACGAGCGGTATACCTAGGAGTATATATTATTAACGGATAATAAATACGAGGATACTCTAGCGGTTAAATTAAAAATTAAATTTAACTTCGTATTAAAGAGTTTTATAATCCTAACTTCTACTTTAAAGCCTTTAAGTACTATATTTATTAATTAATCTAATAATAAATCCGCGCGGCGCGGGTTTATTAATTAGTTTTAAAATCGTATAGAGTGTTATTTATATTAATAAGATTAAAAGGGGGTTAGTTCTACTAGTTTATTCGCCGATATCTCTTATAATAATTAATATAATCGTTATAATATCGTTAATTCCCCCTTTAATTCCCTCGCTTTACTATAAGGGCTAGGCTATAAAATATAACTTTTATTATTATATTATTTCTTAATAATATAATATTTATTATCTTTATATTAGGTCGTTTTCGGCTTTATATTCCGAGGTTTATTAAATTAACTCTCCGCCGTATTAATTTTAATATAAGATTTATTTTTTATAACGGGTATATTTAGTTATTTAACTCTTATTTTACTAATTATAATTCTACCTTTAATATATATTTTCTTAATTACTAGTTTATACTCTACTTTAATTAATTAATTATCCCTTCGTTCTTTAAATTTAATTTATTCCTTATTAAATAACGGATCTAGCCGCCGCTTTCTTTTAATATTATTATATATTACTTATATATCGAATATCTTATTTTAATTTAACTCTTTTTATCGTCCCTACTCTAAAATATTTAATATTTTAATATAGTATAAATAAAAACTAAATTACGCGCTATTAATCTATTAATATATAATTCGTTTATTATAAATACTCTCTACCTACGTCGCTAAATCTCTTAAGATTTTATTAGGTATTATTAAGGACGTAGAGAAATATTAATATAAATTAACGAATTTCTTATTTAATTTTTAATATCGTTAAGCTCGAAGTTTAAATATATATTATAAATATTTAAATAAGTTCTCGTCTACCGATTTATTTAACTCCGCGTAAATAATAATAAATACTTATAATTCTAGATTATAAACTAAATAATAAGAGAATAACTTCGTATAATTCGACGTATTATATTCCGTATTATTAAAAAAGGCGAGGCCGATATCGCGAATATAACTACTCCCGGGTATATTAAGAAGATTATATAAACTAAATACTATTCGAGCTCGTCGGTTAATATTTATATAATTTATATAAACTCTTCTCGGCCCCGATAAAGATTTTATTATTATATTATCGAGTAAAGCTAGCTCCGTCAAAAACGTACCGTTTCTAAAACCTATATATTAGGGTAGATATAATAAAGTAAAATACGCCTACTCTTAATTATAATATATCGCGCGACTTATATATTAATATACTTTCTAAATAAACGAAGGGAGTAATTATTAAATAATTCTTTTTATATTTAAATTATTAACCCCTAGTTTATAAATATCGGTTATAATAATAATATATAAAGATAAACCTTAGGTAGATAGTAGACCGAAATATATTACGATATTTTATTTATCTCGAGTAGTTATCGCCGCGAAAAAAAGTACGACTAACTTCGTACCCTCGATCGGATATAATAATCGTCTTATTTATATACGTATTAATTAATATATATCCTTAACCTAGATTATAGAATTTATAAAAATAATCGTCTTCGGAATATCCTAGGCGGTAGTAATCTACGACGGTAAAATATATTATAAATTAAATATACCGTTAATAGGATTATAGGTAGTATTAATTTAAATATATATTTTTAGTCGATTAAACGGAGTCTTTATAATAATAATATCTTCCGAGAAAGTATATCACTCTTATATAATTTTAAATATTTCGATATTAAACGTTATAAAGACCCCTAAAAGAGGGACGTTAAATAATAATTACTTTTAAAAGATATCTAGACTAAAATATATTAATCGAAACTCTTTTTATTTAATTACTAGATAAAGCTCGTCGATTATTAATAAATATAATTATAACGTAAAGTTAATATACCGTAATACGTTAATATTAAAATTACTCGAACTAGTAATCTTAGGACTCGTAAAGATTATTATTATTAACTATTTATTTATAAGTCGTATTTAATTATTATACCGTAGGTAAAATAGCCGGAGTATATCGTTATAATATTAACGAGTTTATTACTATCGCCGTTTAAAACGAAGAGTCGATAATTAAATATATAATTTAATTTCTTATATTACTCTTGTAATAAAGTATTTAAAAATATAATAATTAATACTACTTTAATAAGTAAAAATATTAATAATAAAATCTAAAAGATAATACTTTTATTAAATCTAGTTTTCGTAATTAAAATTAAATCCGTTCTCTAGTTTAATAATATATTTAAAATATTATATTACTTCTCTTTAAACTCGATTTCGAAATAATATATCGCGGCGCCTTTTATATACTCTCGAGTCGATTTAGAGTCTTATATAAATTGTTTATTTTTACTATAATAGGCGTAGACGCGAAATCGCCTATTATATATAATACTATTATAATAAATATTAATTTTAACCTTAAATATATTTCGCGGAGGGTTTTATAATAAAGGGGACCTACCGATAATAAAGAATAAAAACTAGTAATAAATAATCATTATTATAATAATAATCGAAACTCGAGTTATAATTAAGGATTTTTAAATAACCTATATTTATTTCGTTATATATACGATAAATAATATTATAAATAATTATATTCGAAAGAGTATATATAAAAGTATTAGCGCGCGATTAATTTAAATCTTATTCTAAAATAATTAAATAACGATCGTATCGTAAAGTTAATTATTAATAAAAAAAAAAGTTAACGGAAAAATTTATATAGGCGGCCCACGAAAATAATACGAATTTAATAAAAATATAGGGTTTTACGCTTAGACCTGCCGCCGTTTAATTACGAAGTTAATAATTTTAACCCGAAGGGGCTTAGTGAACGGGAGCTAACCCGAAGGGGCTTAGCGGTGGCTCGGCAGGTCTAAGGGACTGAGGCAAATATTCCTCGGACCGCTAGTTGAGCTTAGTCATCGCATATCACATAGCACAACCTAGTAGCTAGTTACCGAATATATCTCTGGCTGCCCACCATAGCACAGTTCATCCACCCAATGTGTCCATCTCTCACCGGACTTCCAACTTCGAAATTACAAGCTAGCACTTTGGGGTTCAGACCCTCAGGTTTAATCCTCTTCAGATCTACGAGCAGAAAGTTTACTATTATAGACTTTCTTAGAAAACTCTAGCTTGGCTACTTATCTATAACATCATAGCCGGTTTCAGTGTCCGAAGTTGTCTCGTTGTTGAATTATTTTGGTTCCCGTGATATTAGTATTTCTGATCGCAGCGAACCATCATACCCACCCAAAACTCTTCATGGCGACACTTTATGGACAGGACTTGGATTGTTGATCAGTTAGACACAGGTCTATTTGTCGAGGTTACCATCAACGCTGCCTTGATCAAACCCTTGTAAGAGCAACGATCGGCACTACTCTCCACTGTTAGAGCTTCAATCAGGGCAAGACGCATGGAAAAGCTACCTGTCGAGCTGATTCAAGCTGTGGGTGAGAACCTTGATCCCTACAGTCGGAGCATCCTCTCATGGACATCCAAGCGGTTACGAAGAATGCTGGGTCCAGTACCTGGGCTCGACTGGATGTCATGGAAGGCATATGTCTGTCGTATTTACAACCATGATGGTGCTTACTGGCCCGATCCCTGTTTAGACTGTTGCCAGTACGTGCCTTGTTTCCAGTGATTCCAGGTTGCTCTAGTTTTCCCGGGTTTGATTAAGACAGAGTTTCTGACAAAGAGATTCGCACCAGTGCCACTTCTCGACATACTTTTGAGCTCAGTTGACTTTCGCTCCCCGCTCTGATCCAAGGCTTAGACAGCCTTCAGAGACTCAAGCCATTCGAAGTATAGGCGCAACCTGAACGATCTGAAGCTTTGGGTCGCCTCATTTTGTTGCGAATGTTGGTGCTACGAGCTCTCAAGACCAGCAATGATTGAATCGCCAGATTCCACGCTCATCGTGAACCGTTTTTACTTGCAGCTTGCAGCCGGACTTCAAGGAAAGAATTTATGAGACGGACAGTGGGACTCTCCTGCTAAGAAAATCCAGCCGGATGGGCAGAAATTGTCGGTTGCAGGTTCCTGCTGGCCTTTCGTCCCTCCCTAAAGATTCCCGCAGAAATGGTACTTCAAGATCCATCTCAGCTGAGGCTGGACTTCCGCGGATGTTTTACGATAGATAGCTTCAACTTCTGTTTTTGCAAAGTCAGTCTCTAGATATGTGGATCGTCCGATTCAATCCGAGGCTTTCACCATTGCCGATTGCAGAAATTTATTCGGATGTTGAATGACCGAATTCTTGACTTGCCAATTGAATCTTTAGATCAGTCACCTTTCTCAAACGCATGCGCTCCGAGACCAAAATCATCGTTTGATTTTGATCAAGTTCTAACCATGTATCGGCTTGAACTTGCAAGTCCTTCAATCGTCTCCTCAAAACCCTCCGGCTTCTCCCCAGCAACCTTTCCAAATCGCCCGAAACAACAACAGTCTCCCCTTTTCTGACAGCCTCAAATGTAGTCGCCTAATCCTTAGCTAGATTATCTGGTCTATGCGATCTTATTACTTCCTGATTCTGGGAATCATTCACGTACTCGTCCACCCTCACTTGAGTAATCTTAACCTCTGTCCCAGCTATCTTCGCTAACGTCTCCAATGTCTCCGCTATGCTCGAGGGCTTGGGCCCGCTCAATAGCACAATTCGATTTCTGTGCTTGAATCGATTGGAAGCATCTAAGTAACTCTTCACAAGGCGTGCACTGGTCTCCCCTAATTCGTCTCTCTTCGCCCATGCTACTCCTGGCCCAGAACCATCATGTGGCGTTTCGACATCGCTCATTGGGTTCTTGAATTTGAGGAACCCGGTGTACATGGCGAAGGACTCAGACTAAATCCCCTCTCGAATCGCAGTGAAGGGAAACGGTCTGTCTGAGCTTCTTGATGCGCGCGCTATGAGTGATATAAGATATGACTCCTTCGCTAGATGTGCTTGCATGATACGTACAACAGACACGGTTGTGCAATTACCTCCCAAGGCAAGTGGAGTATAAAAGCTATGTGACACGCCGGGTTTACTACGGCGAGCAGCATCGTTGGCTGCTTTGTGAGCCTGATCTATTTAGCAAGAGTATCTTATGATAAAACTCCAATAGCCTACCTCGTAGCGGCGCTCATATCCGATACTAGGATATGAGACAGGGATAAGGCAGGAGAGATCTTCGAAGACATGGACTAGTGACTCGGGGGAGTCATAGTCTGATTTTCTGGTGCTTACACCGGCTTCGAGGCATTTCGAGGGCACCTTCTCGGGATGACGGGATATCAATATCACGTCTTTGGGGTCGATCATTGAAAGTAGGGGTGTGTGGATACTAGAGCCCAGTGCTCCAGCGGCTGGAAAAAATTGCAATCTTATCCAAGTTGGCTAAATTGTTGCGAGTCTTGAGGAAGGCAGCCTAATCGAAAAAAGTACTCATCTTAGCTACTGCTGAAGTTGTAGACCCTGTACTTGCCATTTCAAACATCTATATGTGTAACGAATCCTCGAAAAATTAGAACATCTGTTTGGCTTTTCCAACATGTGGACGATATCCGAGAGACTTGGCCTCTGAACGGCCGGTCCCCTACTTCGAAAGCCATTTCTATCGAATCGCGAAGCAATCATACTCATTTCATGGAATCTTTGGACACTCTAGCAACCTTCATTTTCGTAATTGCGAGACCCCTTAGATCCCTAAGGATAAGTACTGCGATATGATAGCCACGCAAGTGGTAATAGCAAAGCTGTTTATACTTCCTTTATGCCCTTCGAAGGTATAGGCGATGTGAAACAATGCCTAAATCCATCAAGCCAGACAAGACAAAGTAGAGTAACACAAAGACAAAGCTTCAGGATATCCACAAGGACAATCAATACGTTGCCAAATCAGGAGTGTTTAGTACCCCCCTCAGGAATCGCCCCCATGAAGCCAGAGATAGGAACACCCTTCTATCTGACCGTTCAGAATAGAATAACATCGCACCACTGACATCGAGCTGCTCGCCCTCTGCGAAGTTTCGGTTCAAATAGAACGACCCAGCCTGAGCCAATGTTTTCTCGTGTTAGATGAGTGGATATCCATTACACACACTGAGCACTCATGCACTTGTCGTCGGTATAGGCTGTTACTAAAACGGTGAGGTCGACGCTTTGGGAGATCTCTCGCGCTGCGACAGCAAGGTGTTTGGTGGGAGTATCTGAGGTTCCTGTTGGAACAGCTTGAATGCTGGTGCTCAACGTACCCAAGATGAAGATTATGGGCAAGAGAGAGTACCTGATGACTAGGCTGTGGTGTCAAGGCTAGTTCAACATTTGTTGTTAGTTAGCTGGGATTTCTTGGTCTTATATTTGGGGCGGACTCGACTTCGTCCCACCACGTTGAAAGAGATGCCTAGAAAACCGACTCAAAGGTCGTCGTCTACACGGGACAAAAGAATGTACTCGAACAAAGCTCTCGCTTTTATCTCTCAAAAAGCGAAAAGATACATTATGACCTAACTGTTATTGCATGACAAGCCACCATAAACAAAACAAAACATTAGAATATACGGCACGAGTACTAGACTAAGAAAACACTTAAAGATCAAACAACAAGGACAAAGCGATCGGACTGGGAACAATGCCTTTTCCAACGGCTGTCCATTCAATGAATGGCGCCAGATTTTGTTGCTTCCTGCCGGCTCCCCCAATTACGACATCACGCTGACAAGGTAAGCTTCGTTCGCACTACCATTGCCTCCGGAACTGGCCCCATGGTGCCAGGGAAAGACACATCCCGCTGGACCAGTCGCGACCGTATAACATCTTTGGCCAGTCGCAGGGTTCCACTCATTTCCCAGAGTTGGGACGAGGGTGGCGGCAGCAGGACCCGCCCGCGCCCGCGCAACGGCAGCGCCCAGATATGGCTCGCAGTTTGCACCACTGAGATCAAGCTGCTCGCCCGGGAGAAGATCGCGTGTCAGTATAAAAGATCCGGCCTCAACGAGAAGGTACTCGTGGTACATCAGTGGTTCAATGGTATTCCCATGCGTGCAAGCAGTATCGCTCCATGTGATAATACTAACGGCTGGGCTGGGGGCTGTACTTGCGAGGGTCTCTCGCGCTGTAAGAACTTCTGTGGCGGAGCTCGGGCGTTCCGGTGCGGTGCCTGTTGGTATAGCGTGAATGCCAGCACTCAAGGTAAGCAGGACGAAGAAGTTGGGGAAGAGATAGTGCATTATGACTTGGCCCGGGTACCGTGGCTGATAGAGTAGATTTGATGAGTTATGATGGATAGTGTTCATTCGGGGATGGTCAAGGGGCTGCCTACATATATGTTTCTAGAAACCGACATGAGAGATTTAGTCTGGGCGTATAAGGGCTCGGCGTATATGGGGACATTGTCGGCTTCATTGTGGTGGCAGTATTCATCGGTGTAGGTTTTAATGTGAAGCACTGGGTTAGGAATTGTGCTTGCGAGGCTCTCTCGCGCTGGGAAGACTTTGGTCATGGGATTGGGTGTGGTGCGTGTTTGCAACCAAGGCCACTAGTGTTAGTATCGTAGGAAACGAGTCTTGTATGTTGAATTAAACTTCGGATGTCAAGTCTGGTTAGACCGTCGTTATATTGAAATTTTTCGGCCTCAAAATTCTGAAGATATTGTATGTCTGGGGGCAATTCCAAACACACGAAAGATGTGCAAAGGGTATTTGTCGGAGAACAAAGCTCTTATTGACGGATTTTGGTAGCCAATAAATAGGCACTGATCATGACTTTCAAACAAGCTCTGATGGACAGGTTACAAGTATTCCTTTGTGATTATCTCGCTTCTTTAGCCGGCCTCGAGCGCAACTCCGCCGCTAAATGTTTCCGCCCCTTCGACTTCATTAGGCTGTTCTTCGTCCCCTGAGTCCATCGACTCACCGTCGTCTTCATCTTCGTCCTCGTCCTCATTGAAGCCCTGAAAATCTCCCTCATCGTCCCCTTCATCTCCAGTAATCCCTGTCATGTCGTCCATATCAATGTCTGTGTTACCAGCGATTGAGTCCTCGATTTGAGGTTTGCTCATCCGGCCCATCTCCCCCAAAGCCCCTTGCCTGCCTTCTATGCCTTTTTCTTCATTCCCTCCTTCTACCATAGGCGGAGCTGCGAACCAAGGCAGCTTGCCTCTCAGGAAATCATTAAGAACCATCTTCGCAGCGCCGTCAACATCAGCCTCTCCTCCCTTGAGTAATCTGCCGCCTTTTCGGGCTAGCAGCTCCAAAAACTCAATTGGAGTCTCGAAACCTCGTACGTCGTACGTCCGCTCGATATGCTGAGGCTTAGTCTTCTTCAATACGGCCGCGATGTATTGCTCTGGGTTCTCGACGTTTTCCACTCGTACGACTCCTCTAAGCAGGATGTCTTCTGGCGAGTCGTTGTTGCTGGGCGGTACCACGCCAGGGCAGTCGATGAGATATATCCTTTTCATCAATGTGATATATTGCCATACCTTGGTCTCTCCTGGTATGGGAGCCACTGTGCAGACCTTTTTCTTCCGTAGGGTATTGATGATGCTCGACTTACCCGTATTTGGGTATCCGATGAAGCCAACGCTGATTTGTTTTCTGTTCGAGTGCAGTGAAGAGAATTGGCGCAGAAGTTGGATCATTGATCCTTTGCCGAAGGAGTTTGTGATGGAGGCGTGGAAAGCAAGGGTTGGATAATCTTTTGAGAGTGCGCGTACCCAGGAGGCCTACGGTGTGATTAGCCAGAGCGGCTGAACCAGAACGCAAAGCGAGTTATATGTATGAAGCATTACTAAGAAAAAATCCATCTATCTACTACCAGTGCAGCAGTAGACATCTTCAACTCAAACGCCACATTCTCCAATCCTTTTGACAAGCCCTCCAAGACGGTGAGCAGTAGTCTACACGAGACCCGAAGATCAAGTGCGGCGGAAAGGGGGTCAATCTACCAAAGTCGTAACAGAGCAACCATCCATTGAGAACAAGCAAGAATGCTGGAAGGTGTCTTGACTTAACGATGGAAAGGGGGCGAATTACAGAAAAGGCAAGATATTGGGTACTCACAGCTACGCGAGTGGGTACCAGATCGCACTTGTTCAGGACGAAAATGAGGTGCTTGTGCGATGCCTCCTCCTTAATGTACTTCTCAACACTCCGACACCGCGTACCCAACGGATCTCGTGCGTCTAGCACATGAATCACGACATCAGAGGAGTCTATGACCTTGTACAGCTCGTTCCATATTCTCTTGCTTTGACCCTTCGAAAAGATTGGCTCCTGAGCTTTTGAGAGGACGGCGTCCTCAGGAGCTGCTTCACCGGCCTGCTCCTCTACACCAGACGTCCCACTCAGGAGCTTGGCCTGCTCCATTCGATCTAGGTAGGTGTCGTGCATCTTTTCTGATTCCCCAGCAAGATCTTCTAAAGATCCCACCCCTAGCTTGACTCTCTTCCGCTGGGCTTTCGGTCCGAAAGTGTCACCGAAGGGAGCTGATTCCACCTGCATCTTGGCCTGATGTTGCTTCAAACCGTTCTTGCCCTCGCCATCTCGGACTAGACTCATTGGAAGCTTGTTTGATTTCAGCAACACCTGATACGGATCACTTGCTCGCTCTGCCATTGCCTCTCGAAAGCTGCTCAGAGCGTCCTGGGAGATCACTCGCGTGTTGCCAAACCACTTTCGATTTGGTTCAACACGAGCCTTTGGCTTGTCCCTTGACTGATATGAAGCTGACTTTGTTATTTTCCCGCTTGCATTTCTCTGAGCCTTGCCATCCTTGAACATGTTCAAGGTCTTTGCTTTCTTCGCGGATCGGTAGAAGTTTTCGCCCTTGGTCTTGACGTTGGCCATTCCGTCTCCCCCCTTCCCCTGCCTCTGCTTCCTCGTCGCTTCTTTCTTGCCGGTACCCATCTCGACTTACTGGGGGCAGCTCGAGGCTGCTGGTAAGGTTCAAAGGCTTTGATGGTGGCTGGAACAAAAATCCGAAGTTCTGCGAAAAGCGTTTATGGAACTATGTGCGCGGCTACAGCGCTTGCACGGCCCGATCGAACGCCGATGGCCGATGGGCTATGCAAATATTGCTACTGCAGGTTGCATATGGACGATATCTTCGTTCACGCAGAGACCTCCTTTCATCAGCTTTAAGAATTGTGATCGATGATTCTCGAGGATCTACCATGCCTCCTCGATTATTCGACTCCACGCGCTGTCTTCGGCTGCAGCAATGCAAGCGATTCAGCACATCCTACGCCCCTAAAGCCCCAATACCACCCGAATCACCAAAGTTCATTGAGATCCCACGTCAAGTTCAGCCATACCAAGTTCGGCCTGTGTGGGTGAAGGGTGTCTTGCCCGTACCTCGTCGTGTGTTCAAACGAAGAATAAGACCCCAGGACACTGATAAAGCTTCTCCCCAATACCTCGCCGATGTAACTCCCGAGCCCATCGAAGATACGACACGCTCGGCCGAAGCCAATGATACCAACACCCACAATTTCTTTTCCTGGAAGGCTCGGCAAGCGGAAGCACGGCGGCGGAATCTACGAGAAAGCTTGGTAGAGCTCAACAATAGGAAGCAACAATTAGATAGATATCGCGACGCGAAGAGCAAAAAGAATATTGCAGAACGTGAGGCATTGCTCAGCGCGCCAGAAAGAGAAGACGAACGCCTCACCACGCCTTCCGTGCTCCAATCCGAGAAACCTACGAGGCACCACTTCTTACCTGATCCCAATCGCGAAGCCCGACTAGCTCGCAAGCAGAATAATCTGGCAAAGATGGAGGCCATGCGGCAGGAGAACAGGCGGAATGCACTACACACACTCTACGTGAACGCGGGCGACTTCATCACCACTGGTGCCCAACTGGATGCTACGATAGATAGGGTGTTTGATGATCTAAAGCAATTCAGCAACGACAGCAAGAAGGGCTTGAACATATGGAATCTAGGTTACCCGGAGACAGTGCAGCAGCTTTTAGCTAAGACGAACAACACCCCTGGTAGAAAAGCTGTGGATTCTGCGGAGGGAACTGCGGGTGTGACGAGGGAAAGGATGAGGAGAATCGCGGAGGAGCTTACAGGAGGCAAAATGCAGGATGCTCGATAGGGTGATCTATTGCTGTGTGATGTGTCAGGCAATCATGGGGATATACCAATTTGAAGATTGGCCATTATTTCTGGGGCTGCGGTGATATGGAGGGACAGAACCCCAACGTCCAAAGATTATGTCCTACATGGGATGAAGAGCGCGAGTACCTACGGAGCCATTGTCGATTCGAAGTTTTTGACAACTTTGGTCGAAAAATCAAGAAACGCACCTCAGACCAACGGACTGAACGGGTGGACGGAATGTACAATTTCAGCATATACTTTATCGATTCCGAAGACCGGCTCTGTGTGCATTATGCCTCCTAGTACGGTCACCGTCTTGCTCAACGTAGCATTACTTGATAGTGCAACATCTTGCTCTACGTTTTAGTTGTGATCGTATGGTCTCTGATCCTTCTATGCTCCAGCTCCCAGACTTATCTGAACTTCGAGAGGGTATTCTTACTGCAATAAGGCCGTAGTGACCTTTCCGCAGACAACAGCCATTCACGGCCAGAGGATTGCATATTTGACTTCCACGCTGACCTCGATGATTCACGATATGGGTTTCATGGTAAACACATTACTCTCGCAGGCCTTGGCATATCTTAATTGTCTCAGGCGCCTATTCCTACTGTGGACATGAATATCACAGAGCTGGTGCAACAGAGCTGGTGGAAAAGGGCCCGGAGGCACAGCCCGATAAGCGACCCTTTCCTCCAAAAGCTGAGCTCCAATTTCATCCCTCCTACAGACACACTCGTTGTCTTGTTAAGAAAGTACCCAACATGGCGCGAATAAATAATCCGCCGGACGATGTTCTTCAGGAGATTTTATTCTTCATTTCTGCCGATACATACATCGACGAGCGCAGTGACTATTACCGCGAAGTCAATTGGCATCACAATGTCGCAATCAGAAAAGTATCGCTTTACCCTCTAACGCTCACGAACCGCCGACTCAATGTCTAAGCGTCACGGTATCTATATTGAGACCTTGAGCTGGGCGTCCCAGTTTCCCACTCTTCCTCGGTCAAGAAATTCAAATTCTTCCTCTGCAGTCAGATTGAACGGCCAAATCTAGCGGTTTCGGTGCATAATTTATAGCTTGGGTTCATGGCAGTTATCGTCGAACGGACTTTGAGATCTGCAATCGAGCCAATGACTTGCTCGCCAAGCTACCTTCTCTGCGGAGTTTGACTCTATTTGGAGCTTGGGGGAAAGACTCCCACCTCGAGCGATCGTCTCTTGCAATGAATTCCATGCCGTCTTGCGAACTGTTACAATATCAGATCGATCGATGACGGCTTGTGATCTCAGCAGATACATGGTCTCACAACGGATTGAAAGCGTAAAAGTGGGCAACATGCATCTTTACGAAGGCGCACCTGCATCGATCCCGCTATCACACTCTCTAGAAGCCTGCGGTTTTCTGCTACACCCCCTTTTTACCGTCCTCGACTGGCAGCAGCTACACAGTCATTTTACCTGGAAATTACCATCATTCGATCTCGATTGGAAATAGTATTAGCTGTGAGTCACATGTACGGACAGTGTCACCAATAAGTGAATAGAAGTCGAGAAATGCCTTGGTGTTTTAGCGATTCTCCTTTCTTTTATCGAGCCATTTCAACTCCGCAACGTAGCTTCAAATAATGGCTTGGCCAGAGATTACTTTTCACCGACCAGAGTAACGTGCTCTGTGAGGAAACTACTCAAGATGACCACAATCCCGGTAGGTAATGAAGCCTCTTCGACCAGATACCTAATGGCGATCCCGTCGCGTTGCTTTCATTTGCTCGTGTTCTGTGTGACTCGTTTTCTTTCAATCACTCGAGGTTGTCCAATAGTCCTATTTCCGTTCGATCCTCTCATCAGAAATGTAATGCGTGTTTTAGATTGCATGTGGAAACCCTTCTATTTGTTTCGCGTTATGTTTATCCCTTGTTAGATTCTCTTGCTGTCTGCTGTTCGTGGAAACAGCTCAATCAATGGAACAAGGACTCGGATTGAGCTAAAGGCACGGATCCTTTTCGTTCATAAAAGGCATAGTCAAAGTTCTGACTCCAATCAAACGCTCATTCATAGAAGCTGAAGAGTCATCGGCAACGGCTTCGACGAGAACAAAGACGCTTTAACGCTGCAATCAACTATTCCATCTTCCCTAATTCTCCCTTTCCTATATGATAGCAGCATCACAATTCTTCAGAATAGTAGTATTTTTTCTCCGATACCCACTTTTCCCTACATTTTCTTTTGTGCGCAGGTTCGCATCACCTCCCTCACAATGTTGTTTTCCGACCATTCCATCTCTGCGCTTGGCGCAATTCTACTCGCTCTTGCTCAACCATCGATACAGTCCGCACCTGCTGGTTAAGCCTCTCGAGGGTTACTTGGGCGTGGTACGTCAGCACCGATTCCTCGCCGACAGACGCCGGGTACAGTACCAGGCACAATCCAAGTCCCCGCTGCACAGATCCAAAATCTCGGGACAGACTACTCCACCTTCCATTGGTGGATGACGACCTATTTCAGCTCCGCGAGCACACTTGATCCCAATGTCGCACAGCTGCAGATTGGATTCCAGGCCTTTGATGGCTGGAGAACCGCCTGGATAAACTCCACCATGGCAATGGGTGGACTGGTAGCAGCAGTGCCTCTCGCATCGCCAAGTGCGCCAGCTCCTGTACCAGTCACTGTACAAGCGTCGGGTGCACCACTACCGGCAGCGGCTACACCAGCATCTCGGTTTGTGTCTTATCCGGCCGGTAACTCAACTGCGATGGCACCTGGCGCCAGTGAAACCGCTCCCAGCGCATCTTTCAACGCACAAGCGAGCAACAATCTTGCTGTCTATTACGGCCAGAGTCCTGATACGGCCAATACATCGCTCACCCAGGTATGCCAAGATCCCACCATCAACATTGTCATTCTTGCTTTCCTCACAGAGTTCTTTGGCCCTGGCGGGCAGCCAGCTCTCAATTTCGGTCCAACTTGTGGTGATATGACCAAAGAGGCCGCTGCACAAAACTTGACGGGAATTCTTGATTGTACGAGTGCGACACCGCCGGCTGTTTCTCTCTCAACGGCCATCCAAACATGTCAGAATAGCGGTAAGAAAGTACTTCTTAGTCTGGGAGGAGCTCTTAGCAATACAACTTTCACCAGTGATGCTCAAGCTACGGCATTCGCTACGACTCTTTGGAACATGTTCGGCGCGGGCACGGGAAGTCAAGTTGGTAGACCCTTTGGAGATGTGAAAATTGATGGGTTCGATGTTGGTACGTTTATCTAGATTCTTCTCCATCTCTTGTAATCCAGAGCTGTGGACTAACCCTGACCCCGATACCGAGGCCAAGACTCCACAACATTACACCACCTTCGTCTCTGCCTTGCGCACTGTCATGAACCGAGACACTTCTAAAACATACTACATCTCAGCAGCACCTCAATGCCCATTCCCTGATGCTTCCATCCCGATGCCATCCATGCAAACCATGGATTTCATCTTCATGCAGTTCTACAACAATGGACCTTGCAACATTGGGAAAGGCGCTACCTTCATCTCAAGCTTCAATCAGTGGAGCACTGTCCTGAGCAGCAATAGTACGACCGTGTTGGGACCAAGGCTCTACGTCGGTATGCGTGCTTGCGCCGCTTGCGGCCCCAATGAACACATTGACTTTCCGGCTTTACCTGCGTTCATCCAGAGTGCGCAAGCTACGAATGTTAAGAACCTTGGAGGCGTGATGTTATGGGATGCCTCCTCTGGGATCAACAATGTCAACCGTGGGATAGATTATCTGCAGGCAATGAAATCCGCGTTTTAGGGGCAACAATCCAGTTTGGTGGACTTTCAGCAAGGGAGAAAATAAGCTGCAGGCAGTGAGGCCGTCCACTTCTATTCGACAATAATTCTTCGTTTTAACCATTTTCAAGTTTAGGAATCCTGGGTCAAAAGGGACTTCCGTATAATATGCCAAGGATATTCAATGTTGTTTCTAGGACTTTTTACGTCTACTAACGCTCTTGGTCACCTGAAAAATTGCCCGTTGGTAGAATGTAGCACAATTCATCCTCATGACCAAGTCTCATCTGGTCTTGCCCTCGCCAACAAGTAGATCAGAAAAGTCATGCTAAGTGGTCTCTCTATATTTTTCAATTCATGTACCGATAGAGCACTCATCATACTCAACCTCTACTTCAGTCAAGATTGGCCTTCCTTAGGCCCTTGAACGTCGACCAAAAGTGACCATGGCCACAGATATGCCTTCCTCTGAGCAGGCTGTTACACAAGTGTTTGGCAACATCGACCACCTATCCATTGTAATGGAAGCTTTTTCTTGGAGATTCCAGACCTAATCAACTTGATAGAGATCAATAACGCTGCGGGACACTCTTCTGAACAGCGCCCAATACTCATGATACAGCTCACGGTCCAATCCATGCCTGGCGAAATACGTCAACTCGCTATTGCATTACTTGCGCTTCAGTCGGATAAAGCGGAAGATAGTCAAGGCCGAGATCACTTCATTCAGAGATACCTTGGTCATCGTGACGAGTCAACACCGTCGATTGCGCAGCCTTTGGGTGTGCTTAAGAAGCTGATGGCTGCCTGGAAGGCCGCTCAGTACTTTACCATCAACCTTGCACAGGCAAGCCTGCTGTTTATAAATTGATGTGACGCATTGTATAAATGGACATCGCGACGATTGCAATACAAATCAGTGAAAGGCAAGGACCTCAGCCTGGAGCTCCCGGAAGGACTTGGGAGCGCGGAAATGACACATATGTTAATTATGGCATTAGAACCGAGTACCAACGGTCGATTAGGCAGCGAGATTTGATCCCAGATCCTCTGAGCCTGCCACTGGATGAAGGAGTGGCGTACAGAGTTAGACGTGCATTCTGGCAATTCGGACTCCTTTGCCAGCTCTACAGTAATATTCTGCGTCAATTTCAAGCAGGCTATCGCAAAATTTACCAGGCGCAGAGGAGGTTTCTGGCCAGGTACAGGCAAATCGAGGTAGATGTGATGTTCAAAATCAGCGGATTTCTGTTTGGTGTTATGGAAAAGATGTATGACCACACGGTATACGATACTCCAGACGGGCACAACGAACTCTCAATCAAGCAATTCGCAGACTTCTCCAGGTGGATTGGGCGATGTTCACAAGTATCATCTGCAAATTCTGAAGGACGGTGGGCAGATTATACATGCCCGTTGATCAAAGCAGCGCTATGATGCGCAACTCCTGTATTCAACGCCAGTCAATATCCGGCTTGGCTGGAAACCTCTGAAAGACATCGGCCCTGACGACCCGGAATATAATAGCGAGGATGTGACTGAAGGGCATGTTCGTCATTGGCCAGACTCACCCGATTCTGGTGCCCAGAATGCTTACTTTTGGGTGTTGGGTAGCAGACGGAACTACTCCAGCAGACTTGCGTATCAGGACTCCGCGGGTTGTTGATTCTGCGATTAGCTGTAGAAGTTGGAGTCCTTGCAGAGGCTTTGAGCAGTTGCTAATGATTTCTTTGATTATCGAGGGCTGACAAATCACGCAGAAGTCCAAAGAAAAACCCGGTATCAGCTCCACCAATATTACAACTGCTTGCATCAAAGCCCCATTGACACTCTACGATACTGATTGCCCGAACCGAGTCACAGAAGCAGGGGTCAATTGGTCAAGTAGCCTTGATTTGTACCAAGTACTTCTTGTAATTGGGCTTCTGTTATTACTAATACCGTAAACCTGAGGCTCGAACATAACGCTTCCCAATCCTAGCCGACACTGAGACTCCCCGTTCACATTCGAGAATCGCATGTATTTCTTACACTTCTCTGTTCATCTTGAGCTCGTACGACTTGTATTACGTTTCCTGGCTGGAAGTCTGGGTGGTGCCATGGTATTGTTATGGGTGTTGGCCTATCCCAGAAGTCGTGACCCGTCCTCCCAACAACATCGGCGGCGTAGAGCCTGTATATCATGGTTCCTCGAGGTCTTAGTGACCACCCAGTAGTTTATAGATGACATCCCGGGCTATCTTCGAAAGGGCACTCCTGAGTCAGTATTGGCCAAATCTGATGCCAAGTGTGATTTTCGCGAACATGGTCGACCACCAGGCGGAATCCATAAACGGAGGGATATCGTAGCTCAACGTGATTTGCATGCACGATCTGATCTCCGTCTCTCTCGATTTGCTGCTGTACTTGACGAAGAAATGGGAGGCCTTTTGACATCTCGTAGGCAAGATACCTCTTGTGATCTGTCTTAGACCACTCTAGTACATGATACTGACAGAGCCTCTCGCTCGAGCCACTTGCGCAACAGATGTCCTCGCCCTCATCATGAGGTTCTATTTGGCCATCCCATCGGTTCACACAGCTAATGTTGTCATGGTCCAACATGAACCCGTCGATATGATGATGATGAACCCGCTCGACTGTTCCTCGACATACGTACCCGAATACTGCTTCCATTTTAGACCACTCAAACGGATGAAGCTTACTGAAGAAGTTGAATAGTAGACAATGATGATCTATAGGGACCATCGTCTTTCTCTGGGTAGGTAATCGGAGATATATATCGTCACTGGGGTAGATCTCCCCTTCGTCGACGCCGAAAGTGCGAGGCTGATGGGTAAGAACAGTAAAGATCTTGACCCTCCAGAGTGCTCTCTTCAATTGATGCATTTCCGAACGTTTGAGCGGCAATGACCAATGTTGAGGTTTATTGTGCAGACCGCTGTCTCTATAGATCCCTCTCCGAATGTTAGTTAGGGGTGGCCATTCGCGGCGTTTATGTCGGACTTGGCTTCCTCTGATCGTCCTTTCCCTCTTTCTCGGCTTCAGGCGCTTTTGCTCAGGCAGCTTCTCGGCTTCTGCCTCCGCTTCCCCTCCGACTTTGCCATATGCAATGTGCTTCATGGATGACTTGACAAACCCGCGCACAAATGCATCAACAGCGTTCCAGACTGTCACGAATTCTAATGGAATGACAAGCTTTTCCGGTAGCTCTTTGTCGATAAAACCAAGATATGTGTCCAAATTATCAAGCGCGTTCTTGTAGTAGATACCCGATTCAGCAAATTTTGACTGAGGATATTCCAATTTCACCTGGCTGGCGTCAGAGAGTGTGAACTTACGTTTTGCTTGTACTGCATTGAATATGAGATAGCCGACGGCTAATTGGCGTAGCTCTTGTTGCATGTATGATAGCGTAGACTTCAGGAAAGACCTGGGATAATGCTCATACACACCTTTGGCAGTGGGGAACATTAGGTCCACGCAGAACAAGGCTCGTGGGTCGGTAGAATTATCCATCAGGAGGCTCATGAAGTCCTCGTCTGAAAAGGCTTTCGTAGCCTGCGTATTGTGAACATTTTCGGGGATTGAACCCTTTACAGACTCCCGAAGTTGTACGAGATGTTCCAGGGGAACGGTTGGACCACCAAAGATGACAGACATCTTGAAATAAAGATTCTGTCCGGGGCCGACTAGTCTACTACAGAGCCGGAAAATGTCATTAAGCTCAGCAGAGGGGTCCTCGATGTTTTCTAGTCCCTTTTAAGGGTCTTGCGAGGGGAAACGCGGGTTTCGGTAACGCGGCCTCCCATGGTATTCTGAGGCTTATTGGCTGAAGTGGCGGGAGCAGCGTTGTCATCGGTCTCAGGCGGAGTGGCTTCTTGCCCAGAGTCGTTGCCAGTCTCGGCCAAGGATTCGTCATCGCTGTCGTTCTGTTAGCGCGAGTTTCTGTAAGATTTAGAAATTCCAAGGACAAAGTACCGTACCTGAGAGCATCATTCGACCTTCCTCCATGCTTGTGTCCCCTAGTCTTGCCCTCGTTGCTTGCGGCGGGTGTACGAATGGGTGCTTTCACACGGATGCTGGGCGCGGTGAGCGAGAGCGGCGATAATTTGTGAGTAGTGCTCAAAGCACTTCAGGAGCAGGGGAAACGAGTTGATCTCTTTATCCCTTCTCGGGCCTTGCGCATATATATCTTGCGGGTGTATCAGCATGTCGGGTCGAAAGGACCCTTTAAATATCCTGCGAACGTACTTCTCCTCGATCGCGGTGACCTCATAGCAATGGTCTTAAAGGGTCTCTTACCATTGTCCACGTACTGGAAGGACACCTGCCTCTCAATCCCTATGCCGAAATCTTCTGGGGACGAATGGTGGCGGCGACGAGGCTGCTTCGATTTTTGGGGGAATGGAGTCCTAAGAGGTACCGTCTCATATTCTGAATTGCTCTCACAGTCGACGACATGACTTCTGCTTGTTTCGCCACTGCCAAGGTGTCGGCAGCTAGCCGCCAGCTTCTGCGTTTTGGCCTCAATCCGCGCTCGCTCCGCGGCAAGGCTGTCGATGGTGCAGTCAGGAAACTGCTGGCCACAAGAGTGGGCAGTGGAGGTGGTCGCCATGAGGTCGGCCCTGCTGGGGCCGGTGGAGACCCGGCCACGAGGTCGAGTTCATCATATTCCAGAATCATAGTGACTTCACCAACGTTTTTTGCCAGCAGCCCACCCAAAAGATCTGTTGCGACGGAAGATGAAACCCATGAGAGAGACACCGAGTCGGTAGTTTGGCCAGGCAAAAGAGCGGTGATCCTCAGAAATGTGCCATTGCGTAGCTCAACTGTTTTCCCAGAACGGAAAGTCCGTCCTTCAAAGCTATAAATTGTCTCTGTATGGTGGTCTATTGCTGGACTGACCCGACGTTGGGGCTGTTTGAGAGTAGCTTCGGGCGTGGAGTTCACAGAAAAGACTGCCTTAACCAAGCCCTGAGCTGGAGACTATGGTGGAACTGAGCGTTTTGAGCGGTGATTTAGTCGACGCAGAGTAACCCTTTTAGAGTTAGAGAGCGTTAATCGACATTTGTTGAAGCATAAAGGAAGTTCTCTCGTATTCCTTCGATAGGCAACCAAGATTCTCATAATCAGATCATTAGGAGAAGTATCCCATCCACCGGTAGAGGGTTCGTTTTGCTTGGCAAGGAACATCACATCTTAAGCCCCAAAAACAAACCAGCTAGAGCGCGACAGCACGGGGATAAAGTCCTTAATTTTCGCGATTACTTTTATCAATTCGAGCCTGAAGCACCATATACTGAAGTTTCTAAGAAATTCGTCAGGTGCGCATTGACTTGTACTGTATACAGCCCGTCGCACATGAGGGCAATCTACCAAGCAAAACGAACCCTCTTTCTGCCGGTGGAAGGGATAGGGGAGGATGACTTTACTTGATAGTGCTGCACTTGCTTTGGACAGATATTCCCAACCTGGGGGGGGAAATAATATACCTGTAAGGGTAGGAGAAAAATGCACAAATAGGCCGTCTCCAGTGTGTTAGATTCAAATAAAATGAGCACTGGTCCCTACGTATGCCAAAATGTAAGTGAATTCGAATTCTTCAGCCCAGTGACCCGCGAGCGGAGCCGCTAAGAACTCCTCGCGGAAGGTGGCCATGCTGTAGTTGCGCTTTCGACGAATGCAATTTGGGATGATGTGTTACTGGCAAACGATTGACATAGTACAATCAATTAGGGTTTTTAGATAGAATCATCTGACTCTTGCGCATCGATAGTTCCTAGATTGAAGTGCTATCTTCGCGGTCACCACTTCTCGGTTCTAAGGCGCTTGGGTCAAACTTCAATACTCAATACTTGGTAGAGATGTCTCAACAGGAAAGCTTTGTTGCGCATCGATGTAACTTATCTAGAGTCTACCAACGCAACACGACCATGGACAAGATATGGTGACATCCATAAGACGTTCTTCAGGACCCACTCAGCCTAGTGACAGATTAGCGTAAGCTTATTAGGCCATGCATCACTTGCGGGACGAGCCAGATACGGACATAAGGTACTTTACTTTACCGTTAGATTCAACAGATCGACTCCAGGGATTAAGCCACGCTAGCCCGGAACGCGGTCGCACACGCGCGTCAAAAAGTCTATGACGATCATGTATCAACTTTCTCTTCTCGATCCCAATTTTTTTTCCCCCTTGTCTTATGCGTGGGGGAGCATACTGTGCATTCATTTGACAATGATTGGGCGCCCGCGATAACACCGACTGCGGCTGAAATAGCCCCAAAATGCGAGATCCTCTTCCTGCCCCCATCACCCTCGTTCAAGCTAGTCAGCCCTTAGCTCGCACACTATATCTGCGCACTCTTCCTCTCCATGTCCATGAAATACTGCCTGCCTTCGGTATCTACACCTTCCTCTACAGCTTTGTCTCTCCGCCGATCTCGCAGCGTCTGTTTCCAGAGACTTATGCCTCGCTTTCAAGGAAAACAAAGATCAATTGGGACGTTCATGTTGTCTCACTCTTCCAGTCATGCTTCATAAATGCGGCTGCATTAGCTGTGATCTACTTGGACAAGGAGAGATGGGAGATGGGGCCGGGGGAAAGGGTATGGGGCTACACGGGCGCAACGGGAATGGTGCAGGGACTTAGTGCTGGCTACTTTCTTTGGGATCTGGTGATGAGTGCAAAGGATATGGGTCTGCACGGACCTGGTGCTCTAGTACATGCAGCTAGCTCTCTGGCGGTGTCATTGCTTGGTTTTGTGAGTCTGCTCGTGACGGGGGCTTGGGGGATGGGAGCTGACAGTCTTCTTCAGCGGCCGTTCTGCAATTACTACGGCTTGAACTTCATCCTATATGAGCTTTCTACGCCTTTCCTCAATATTCATTGGTTCATGGACAAGCTCCAGATGACCGGATCAACAGCTCAATTGATCAATGGCATCACACTCATCACCACATTTGGCTGCAGTCGCCTGCTTTGGGGCACGTATCAGTCTGTGAGGATGTACCAAGACATCTGGACTGCTTTTAGAACGCCTGGAGGGCTACCCGTACCACCGTGGCTTGCGGCTGCGTATGTAATCAGTAACACAACGCTGAGCGTGCTTAATGTTTATTGGTTTGGGAGAATGATCACGAGGTTGAGAAATCGATTTGAGAAGCCGATTAAAGGTGACGAAAAGAAGAAATCATGATGATGATGACAATAGAATCTACGTATATAGCCAGGCCACTGGCCTCGTCGCATGAACAGTGAATAACTTTGCTTGAATGCTTGTCAGAAATGCGAGACTTCCTGGAGCAAATTGGTCCAAGTCATAAACTTTAAAAGCATGGAACTCGAACGCTGTGGCTGACTTGGCTTGGGAATATTCTCATTTTGCTTCTACAGGTATCAAACACCGCAAGCTCCCAGACAACTCCACATCACCTCCTTACCAACAGCAATTTTTCCCAATATTGAATCCATCAAATATAACATTAAAGCTCGCCTCTCTCCACATCCCAAGATTCTGCATTATCTGCGAAATCGACAATAAATTCCTCGCCGCCCAAGTATAGTCAAAGGTCTGAGCACTCGCCGGCGGTGGCGAAGAGAATTGCACCATCCAGAGAGTGGCATCGAACGGAGCTGGCGCCGAAACTCCAAAAGGCTGCAAACGCTCCAGTCGGTTGAATTTAGCGATGTAGATGAGCGCGTCTAGTACGGACATGTATATGTCTGTTTTGCTGAGAGCTTGGCCGAAGCCGGTGAAACCGACGGCTAGATGATGGATGTCTGGGTTGGACGGTGTGTCGGATGCATTGACGATGTACGTTTCGGTTTTGGAGATTGGTAGATTGGGGAGGATCAGCTCTCCACCTGAGACTTCTGGCACACGGTTCGATGGTTGCTCGCTGCCACAGTCGATTGCGCATCTGGCTTAATTATCTTGATATACCCCACCACTTCGTTGTCCCAGATATCGTAGAAGATCATTCCGCTGAACCCACTATATAGTCCCCACAAGAGAGAACAATATTCGATAACACCTTCACCCGTCGCCGTTCTGGGTATGATTATAGAATCTGGAAATCGTGTGTTCAAGTGCATTAAAAGTTCTATGGATCCGCTGAAATTGAGTAGTGAGTATGTGGCTAGGCAATCACGACGGTCAGGAGGTATTAGTTCACGTTGAGGTCTGATGGTTCACATTGACGCGTGACTGTGAAGCGCGGGTCGATTGCATCGAGTGAGGTCGCACTAAAGACGTGGGAATTGATACCTGCTAGGCTGATCGTATCGGCTGGTGGGATTGTGGCTGCTGAGCTTAGAGTAGCTAAAGCTAACAAGGTTGTGGAAAAACTATTGCGCATTGACTATCCTTATTCAATGGCAGGGATTAAAAGCGTCGTTGAAAGGTACTCTATGTAGCAGTGCTTGTGTGTCTTATAAATTGCTCGGCGCGTGTGGAGGAGGCCTCAAATTACGCTTGTTGAGCCTGCTTTGATATTCGAGACACGCTCCCATGTGCTGCGAAAACGTTCTGAGCGACACAGTGGCTGAGCTCAAGGCTACCAGGACCAGCGAGCCTTGACTGTGGATTCCAAATTCCTAGGGGATGAGGATTTGGAGCAGCGGGAATTGGACAATCATTCTTCAGCTAAAGGTTAAATTCGAGGAAAAACTCCAGAGATATTTTATCTGAAGCGCGCGAAAGAACATCCACAGAAAAGTTTACGATGCTTGCGTCCTGTTGAGATCAGGCCATTGTCACGCAGAGCACAATGAGCGAGCGCCCTATTCCACATGCGACATGCGATTACCTGGGGATTTAAAATGCATGCCCAGATTGTTGCCATGAGATTGAATGTGATACTCAGGGATAGTAATCAGAGGTAACTACCTAGTATCCGAGTATTTCATGAAAATCTCGAAAAGTGCTACAGAAAGATTGAAAACGGTGAATCTGTAAGACGACCATATTTGTTGCACACTCTTAGTCCCTTTAGACCCTCATACTCTAGACTCGAAAGGACATCCTCCGTACTGTATTGAGCGATTGTAGGATATTTAATATTTGCTGCGGTACCGAGTCCCGGGCTCCCCACTACTGCTGAGGGCGGCAACGAGCTTAACCAAAAGATCGGTATATTCACGAACGAATAGTGTATCCATGACGCCATTTCTAAGGTCGCCGTTGATTCATGAAAGAAACAGGCGGATCCATGAAGAGTCGAAGTTTATGCACGCACTGAGACATGTACCAGAAGGACGCATGGGTCCTGAGCAGAAGAGAGCCGGTCCGGCCACAAGGGTAACATGATGCTCTTTCTTGATTGTTTGAACGCCAGCGTGATAGTCATTTAGTGTCTTGAAATAATTTTCCTTCCTGGTCTTATAAGGAGGTAGACGATGAGATTAATCGAACGAAGAATTGAAAGCCTCTGCCACTCCTAAAAGACACGGCGCGACATAACTTAGGGGTTGTACTGAGGTTGAGAACATGCTGATATAGGATGAGAGCATTTCACAATGGTAAAGCCATGCCAGACTGAGCAGTAAATCCTCCCACAGAAACCCCAGTCTTTGTTCGCGTTCTCAAGGGTTCAACCACTAAACAGCATTTACACTCTTGCAATCAGACATTCAAATCCTTTTTGACTCTGTTTGCTTGTGCTATAGTGTAGCTAGAAGCCGCCGCAAAAAAGCCCACCTGATTGAGCGCATGAAGCGATATGTTCCACTATAGAAAGAGCATGCCAAGACTTTACTACGGCAGATTAAATTAGCTTTATTGCTAAAACGTAGCGCCAACATCATCTTAGAATTTATCGCAAGAACTGCATAGGGATCGTTTCTACCGTGGAATCACGTTAAGTCTAAGTAGTAATCGTCCTGGTTTCGTTGCTCCTCACTCGCGCCTCATGCTTGCGCTGCTGCTCTGCTCTATCTTGTCACTCTGGAGTGAGCTAGTCCACTTGCCGTACTCATCCTTTCAAGAAATGGGCTTATAGCTCGGACGGGGTCTAAAGTTACTGCGGCCGGGTCAGTATATCCTTAGTATATGCGCTAATATTGGGGTAGAGCTGGGGTAAAGAATATACTCGGTATATATATAGCGCTGATCTCGGGTTAAAATTTTGCTCCGGGGTCGCTCGAGGGCCCCGGTATCGGTAGGTTCGAGCGGGGTTAAAACCTATAGGATCCCTTTTAATACTATATCTATTTAATTTATACTTCGTATATACTAAATAAAAACTCTTAATTAATTACTCTACTTTATATAATATATATTATAATTTATTCGTAATACCTATACTCTACTTTATTTATACCGAGTATATACTATCGTAAGTTATAGTTATTAAGATATTTATTATTTAAAATAATACTACTACGGCCGCCTACGATATCGAACGTTAGTTAAATAGGTTTTAGGTAAATACGTATTCAGGATATATAGCGTATATACTAAATATAAATTTAGTTCGAAGATGATAATAGTAGTAGCGATAATAACGATAGTAATAATTCTAAAATTAACGAGCCGGAGGGTTTAAAAGAAGGGGGTAAAAAACTAAAGTTAATAAAAAACCTTCTCTCTATAAATCTTACTTTTATTAATTAACCCTTTAGTATAGTATCCTAGGTATATATTAAGTATAAGTAGACTATAATTTAAATAACGGGTATTCTAGTTAATAAAAACTTTAATTATTACGTCATAATTAAAGAAGTTTAGGACTATTTTAATATACCCGAATATCCCGATATAAGTCCCGATAGAATCCTTTATTTTATTTATATTAAGTCGAAATTTAATAAAGAAGATCGTTATAATATTACGAGTTTATTCGAGAGGTATATATCTAAGGTATATATAATATATATTTAATTTAGACTAAATTTTACTAAAATATTATTAAGGTTTAATTCGGATATAAATAGGTTAATAAAATATTAAAAAAATTAATTAAAATACCGCTTTTAGTTAAGAATAGTAAAAAGGATTAATAAGCGACGACCTAGAAGAGAGTATTTATATATAATAGGATTAAATATTATTAATATATTTATCAGGATATATTTACTTTATACCGAGTATATAATCGAATTAAGGTTTAGAATATTAATAGGTTACGATTAAATTCCTCTTTTAACCGCCCGATATACGAGTAACCGGTCGACTAACGATTTAAAGAATAAACCGAATATTAATATAATACTTTCCTTAAAGGGTAGTGTATATAAGGCGTATATTATATATACCTAGTAACCGAGATAATAGAGTACGAAAATTAATAACCGGTAGTATTCGAGCGTAATAATATAAGTAGATATCTCGTATATACGAAGTTTATATTAATACTATAAAGTCGACCTTTATAGGGTACCTATTAAATAATAATTTAAAACCGTAATACCGAGTAGGATTACTCCTCGTTATAATTATACGGATAGATTTATCTTACCTTCGGGTACTAGTTAAGTTCGGGGTATAGTCTATATAAAAGAATTATACTTATATAAAGTATTTAATAAATAATCGCTTTAAATATAATAAATTATCTTTTTTAATCTTAATATATATTCGGTATATACTCGGTATATATTTAGTATAGGTAGGGTTTACCTACTTTAAGGCCGGTATAATATTTTTATAAAAGTATAATATACGTTTTAATTTTTATATCCCGAATAATTAAGATCGTTTCTTATTCCTTATACTAGTTATACGCGGATTATATATATATTATTTACTATATCTAATTAAGCTACCTAAGGATATCGCGGAGGATATTATCGCTATTATTAAGTAATATAATTTACTAGATCTAACTATAGGTAAGTTTAGTATATACGGAGTAAATACTAAGAATATATATTTATAATATATAGGGCGTTTTATAATATCGCCCTTTTTTATAAGTTTTAAATAAAAATACGGTTAAGATTCTCTACGGGCGATATATAAGAGTCTTAATATTAAAGATCGTATTTCTATTTTAATTCGAAAGTAGAAGTTATTAAAATATAAAGCCGGTATATACCTAGTAGGTACGAAGTTTATACTTATTATATATACGATTTATACTTCGATAAGTATATAGCGCGAATTTATTTTTAATTAACGAAAAGATAATACCGAATAATAGATCCGTTCGATTATTTATTTCGACGAAGAGTATTATTTAATTATATACTATATATATATATAGACTAAAGTATTCTATAAGGTTTAGTATATAGAAATAAACCTAACTTTTAAAATAGTAAAGGGAAAGATTAATCTCTTTTTACTTTTATCCTAAAACTCCGATATTAATTATATATATAGTATATACTCTTTTTATACTCGGTATATATTTAAAAGCTACTAGGGATTTATATTTATTACTATATATTTATGAATCTTAAGATACGTTAAATATATTATTGAATATTTATAGAAACGTTTAAAGTATTTAAGGAAATATCTCGATCGAGTATTAAATTTATATATATTACCCTAGGCTAGGGTCTATGTATTATAATAATAAATATAAATATAAAGTAAACTCTAGGTTAAGTCTAGTATAAGTTATATATATATAAAGTATATACTAATAGGCGTAGGATTCAGGGACTTCCTTTATAATTTTAACTCTAGGCGGGAATAAGATAAATATTTTTAATATATATTAGTTTTCTATTAAATATATATTAAGTATAACTTTTAAAAGAAGTATCTTAATTATATAGTTTTTTACGTATTTAATTAAATATAGGAGGTTAAAACTATAGAGGAGTTAAAAGCGAAGATATATAATATAAACTTTATATATCTCGAGTTTAAGTTATAGATTAATAGTAAAAAGACGCTTTAGATTTTTATAGGATTTACGCCCGAAATATTAAAGGTACTAACTAAATAATAGGATTATACTCGAAAGAATACCGGAGTAGAGGAGAGTAGTTACTTTTCGGATACTACCTTTATAAGCCGAAAGTTAATTATATTTAATATTTACCTTAAGTAAGATATATATATAGTATATATTTAATATATATTAATTTTATAAGGTGTAAACTTCGTTCCTAAAAGATATTTATAAAGAAAGATATAATAAAGTAATAAGGAGTTAATTAAAATTAGAGGAATAATAACGAGCCTTTATATATATTTAAAGTAATAAAGAAGAATAATAAATCTTAATTATAACTAAAGCTGGGTATATACTATATATATATATAGTATTATATTTATTCTAATTATAGATAAAAGAGATTAATAGGTTATAGCCCGACGGTTTTAAAACTTAAGACTTCTATAGAACCCCCGAAATCTTTATAATAACGCGGACGTTATAACCGAGGATAATACTCGTTCTTAGTATAAGCCGAGTATAAGTTTAATTAATCCCGTTATAGTTATTAGGATTCCTTCCTTTATACCTTTTAATTCTAGTAATAATACTGGCTTTAATTATAGCGCCTCCCGTAATTTAAATAATCGTACCGCCCGTAATTTAAATAGTCGTACCGCGAGCTAGATTTACGAGTCTTAGATATAGGCTAGTAAAGGGGCGCGTATATACCGAGTATATATTAAATATAAACGTATACTACCCCCGTTATCGTTATCGCGGGGGACTATACTAAACGGGGGAATTCGAAAGTATATATATATACCCTCGGCTTAAAAAACGGATGATTAAATATATATAACGCGTATATAAAGTATACGTCGAAGGATTATAAAGCTTAAGCGAAAGAAGGAGGAGTTCGAGTTAAATTAACGACTTAAAAGTTTAAAGGATTAGAATATAGACTCTATAGTTAATACTAGCGTAATATATACCTAGTATATACTAACGGCGTAAAATTAATCTACCGTTTAAAATAGTAGTTCTACCCCTTTTAACGAGCCTACTAGTTATAATAAAACTAGGGGTAGGGATAAGGATAATTTAAACCTAGAATATATTTAATATATACTCGGGATATACGAATATACTTTTATTATAAATTAAAATAACGAAACTCTAAATACGATTACGTTATTAAAAGGATTAATATATCTAGAATTTTCGGAGTACTTATAAATACTAGAAGGTCTTCCGGTTATATAGAGAAAAGATAATCCTAAGACTTTTATAAACGAGGAAGGTTATTAGAATTTCCTAGAAGAACTTAGAGATAAATAAATAGTACGGGCAGCGGTACTAAAAAGGGTAAAACCGGTTTAGTTTAATTAAAAGGATATAAATAGCGCTTAGGTAGAGTATAAACTCGGTATATTTAATAGAAATAAATAGTGGATAAATTATTAGATAATTAGTATTATATAGAAGATTTTAAAACTATTAATTTCATATATTAATTAAATAATTTATATATTTAATTTAAATAATAAAATTATTAATATTAAATAATAAAATATATAAATTTATAAAAATACGAAAGATTACGAATAAAAATATAACGAAATTATAATAAAATAAAAATAGGATTTAAATATATATTTTTATTAATTATTAATTTTTAATTATTATTTATAATAATTTAAAGAATTAAAAGATTTTATATTATATTATAATATAATATTAAATCGAGTTTATAATAATCTTTATATATTTAATATAATTATAATAATAAGAATAATATTAATAAATATAATATTATAATAATTATAATAATAATAATAATAATAATAATAATAAAAAGATTTCTTTTCTTTTTCTTCTTTAATAAATTAAAATAATAACGAATAAATATTTTATAATATAATTATACTTCGGATTAATATAAGGTAGGGTAAGGATTAAAATATAATTTTTATTTTAATTTAATATAAGGATTTATTAATATAAAGTTTAAAATAAAATAAAATAAAATAAAAATCCTTTAAAGATCTTTATTATATAAAGGCGGATTTTTAATAATTATTTTAATAATATTATTATCTTTATAAATATATATCTTTATAATTATTATTATTTTTATAAATATATATATTTATAATTACTATTATCTTTATAAATATATATATTTATAAAATAAATACTCCTTTATAAATATATATATTTATAAAATAAATACTCCGACCTATAATTATTTAGGTTAATATTAAAATTAAAATTATTATTAACCTAAAATTAAATATAACCGAAAATTATATTAAAGATATAATTTAATTCGTTTATTTTAAAATTAAAGGGACGTTTAAATAATAATTTAATTAAAAATTAAAAATTAACCCTTTTTAAATATTTATTAATATATTTTAATATTAATATTTTCTTTTAAACTAATTATTTTATTCTTAAAAATATTTTAATTTAAAATCGGTTAAAAGATAAAGAGTAAAGAATAATAATAAATATTATTTTAATTATAATAATTATTATAATAATCGTCTTTTTATAATATAATTTATAATATATCTTATTATTAATTTATAATAATAGTAGTAGTAGTTATAAATATACGTATATTTATAAAAATAATAATAGTTATAAATATCTATATTTATAAAGATAGTAGTAATTATAAATATATATATTTATAAAGGTAGTAGTAGTTATAAATATATATATTTATAAAGATAATAATAATTATAAATATATATATTTATAAAGGTAGTAGTAATTATAAATATATATATTTATAAAAGTAATAACGTTATTAGAATAATTATTAAAAATTTATTTTAATATAATAAAGATCTTTAAAGGATCTTTATTTTATTTTATTTTAATTTAAAATAAAAATTAAACCGTAATCTTTATTTTACGCCCTATTTTATTTTATTTTATATTAATATTCCCTTTAAGAATCCTTACGTTAATCCGAAATATAAATATATTTTATATATATTTTATTATTTTCTTTATTATTTTTATTATTTTTATATATAATTTATATAATTATATATTTTATTATACGACCCTAAGATTTATAAAATAAATTAATTTTTTTATAAAAATTAAAATAAAAAATTCTTAAAAAATAATTAGAATTAATAAATAATAATTAATAATAAAGGAAATAAATTATTAATAAATTAAAATTTTTAACCGAAGAGATTTCTTTAATAATTAATAAATATTATTATAAAATTATTTTATTAAGAAATTATTTAAAGAACTTCTTTATTAATAAAATAATTATATTAAAATAAATATATAAATTAATTAATTAATTAATATCTCATTAATATTTTTATATAATTTATATATATTCTTATATATATATTTTATTATTATATTTATATATAATTTATATATAAATAA